>Ga0172366_10002996_pt1 | contig 13286 bp, 15 predicted proteins | sample LakKivSesite69cm_FD_114533 | JGI IMG/M metagenome (GOLD analysis project Ga0172366, IMG submission 114533) | Sediment microbial communities from Lake Kivu, Rwanda - Sediment site 69cm | ecosystem: Environmental > Aquatic > Freshwater > Lake > Sediment | place: Rwanda: Western Province, Lake... | reverse complement strand
TGGTGAGGCCGATCCCAGCGCAGAGGTGTACAATTACTTGTTGAGAAACGGTCGCGTTCCTAAGTGGGAGCGGCTTGGCCCACCACGCCCGATGCCTGGTCCCATGCCCGCGCCAGTGGGGCCAGTGGGGCCAGTGCCACCGAGTCCGGTTGGCCCAGTGGGTCCGCTTCCACCGCGCCCGCTTGCTCCGTAATTTGACTTCATCCCAGGCAGTGGAGATTTATCATGGCTAAAAATTCAGCACTTCCCATTTTACTTTTAGCCGGCGGCGATGAGGTCGATCCGATTGTTCGCGGTCAGGTTGGCACAGGGTTGGCCAATTGGGATATGATTTTGAGATAAGTGATTGGCTCGCAGCTTATTCAAGCCAAGCTGATTTGATATGGCGCTTTCCAACACCAAAAATTTTGCTCCTTTTTTGTTGGGAGGCATTGGTCTTTTGTTGGTCACAGCTGCCATGCGCGGCGGTGGTCAATTCAAGCCGATTGAATCTCGACCAGAAGAAGGCGGTAAGATTAAAGCCCTTCCGGATGATAATCCTAATCGGCCGCTGCCAGACAAGCATGTGGTGAAGCTGAAGCCACTGCCGCCGCTTCCTGACCCGACAACGGACAGGGAAAGCGCTGTGGCCTATGCTCTTACTCTCAACGAGCCATCTTCGACCAGCGACAAGGTGTTTCAAATTTTTCGGATGATGTATCCGAACATCAAGCCCGTATATGGCACGGATACTCAGCGGGCGACGGATATTACCAAAGAGTTGATTGAGATTGAGGTTGAGCTTGAGCGGCAGATACAAGAAGCCTTAGCTCGCGCCGAAAATGTCCCCAGCGACAACCCCATTGAAAATATTATCAACTCTGGACCTAAGGTCCTACAGCCATTTGAATGGCCAAATATTTTTAATAACCCTGCTGCAAAAGATGTCATGCTTGCTTACGACCATCAGACGCAAGTCATGGCTGTGGGGAGCAAGTGGTTTGAGCAGGTGCTTACGCCATGGCTGAATCAGCGCTGGGAAGACAGCACGAGAACAGAAAATTACTTTAAAATTAGAGGGCTGGTCTCAGGCCCGATGATTGGTGTACCGACAGGTATTTTTACGGATACCTGGATTCGTGTCACGGTCAAGGGTTTTGGATTCACCATGGAGTGGGGTGGTTGGACAGCGCTTGCTGAGCGATTGACTCCGACTGCGACGCCGGGAACAGGCAGCACTACCCTCACGATTAAGGTGGATTATGACGATCCGAAGTTTGAGAAGGTGGTTGCTGAATTATTTACCTTTCCCTTTGTTGCTGTTCGTGGCACCCCTGGTTTGACACCACTTAATACACTGCCGCAAACTCAAGCTGTAAAAAAGCTCAAAGAGGAGATTTATAAGTTTATCAAGCGGTATGTCATTAAGATGGTGGACGCCAGAGCATTTGTGACCATCTGGAAGCACCCCACGGTCAAATTTGATGTTGACTACGATTCACGCGATGTCGATTGGGATGCGGTGAACAACTATGCAGCAACTAAATTTTGATAAGGTTTTGGATTGGGTGTTTCGGGCCATGTCGGTCATCGCTGCCGGTTTTGGTTTTCTGGCTTTCAATTTAAACTCTGATTTAATTCAGGCCAAGTCTGATATCCATCAACTCGTGCGTGAGCACGAAAGGGATATGAAATACTTGGATAAAGAAATAGAAGCGGCTAAAATAACCGCAGAGAAAACATCCACCAACACCCTATCGATCGTGAAGTACGGAGAGAAGCTCGATGACGTTCAAAAAGATATTCAGGAGCTTAGAACGCTCATCATGTCTACTTTTGTGGTTCGCGCCCCTCGCCCTCGCTAGCTGCATCGCCGCAGGCAGCGAGCCTGAGTACATGGATGAGTGGCGCCGCCGCTCAGAGATTGACCGTGATGACTCCGACGACGGGCCTTCGTATGAGATTGTCGTCCCACCAGCTGCCCCCGAAGAGAAGCAGGAGGAAAGCCGGCGGGATGATGATGTGCCCTTTGCTGGTCTTGGGGTTGGCTCATTACCATTAGATCAAGATACCTGGGATGCAGCCGCCAATCTCCCCCAGGAACTCGAAGGCGTCTCGGACGAGCTGATCAAAAAGATTGTGAGCAATCCCCAGTTGGTGGAGAAGGTGGTCGCGGAGCAAACTCAAAAACTTGATAAACTGAACAGCGAGATTCAGGATATCAAGTCTGAATTAAAGCGCCGCGTGGTCGAAGACGGCGGCGCTGAGCTTTGAGGAGATGGCGCCTAGGATGGGCGCTTTCACTTGGCTTCCGGTTCACATTTCTTCTTGATCATGCGGGCAACAGCCTTTGCGCCCGCCGCCATGGATGGGTTGCTCTCCGCAATGACATGGCACTGCTCCAGGGCCCTCTCCAATGTGGCCCGCTGCGCCTGCATGATGGCCTTGGGGTCGGGCATGACCTGGGCTGCCGGAGTGCTTACGTTCCGAGGTCGGCTGCGGTTCGCCTGAGCCAGTCCCTCCTGCAGACCTCGGTTGTAGGCAGTTTGGATTTGCCGATCGACCTGCCCTTTCAGAGCCAGCGCCATTTGTTGGCTAGCCTGTAGCCCCAGCATATACCCCTCGTTGCGGGACTGCTCCAGCGCCAGCTGGGAATGTTCCACCACCTGCTGCTGCGCCTGGGCCACTTCATAGCCCATTTTAGCCGCCTCAATGAGACGGTTGATGCGCATCATCAATTCATAGCGATACGGATAATAGGGGTCATTGAGATATCCATACGGGTCTTCCCGCTGGGCTATCTCCATGGCTAATTGTTGGAAATCGGGATTCATACAAGTTTAACGTGGAGAATTCCGACCTCATTGGTCAGCACATTGGAAATGGGGACATCGACCAGGCCGCCTCTGGCTTTTTCCACGACCAGAAACTGATGGACCCGAATCCCATCTTTGACAAAATATCCCTCGTAGAGCATAGGACCGTAGCGCCCCATCGGCCCGATGACCACCCCCGGTGTCGTCAGAATCGAAAACTCTGCGCCCTGTCGGCCAGAAGTCTCCACGTTGCCGGGGCTCAGCTCCGTCGCCTTGTCATAGCCCCACACCCCAAAGGCTTCGCTCTGGTACTTCCACGTGTCACCCAGGGTCAAGTCCTTGGTCACAAAAGGATTGCCCGGCAGCGGCATCTTCTTCGAACCCCACATCGGACCCCCGCCAATCTGTCCGGTCAGCTGCTCCTTGGACGCCCGCCGCGATGCGTAGATCAGCGCCAATAGCGCAACCCCGCTGATAATAAACGGCGTTTTGGGAAGTTTCATGGCTAGCGTGATGGGCGCGCTTTGCGTCTGCCCTTGGGCTTGACTATTTTAACATTTTTCCGCTCCAAGGGGTTAAATCCCGCAAGCCGAAGCCAGCGTGAAACGTTGCTCTTATGGATGCGATATCGCTCAGCTATTTCCTGGACACCGTCGCCCGCTTGATACTCGCGGATGACCTGCTGGACAAACGAGGGCGGGAAACGGGAGCCGCGTTTATGCTTGGCCCCCGCCTCAATCAGCATCTTTGACAAAGTCGCCGGAGATACATTGTATTTTTCGGCAATCTTGTATTCATACATCCCCGATTGAAAATCAGAGATGGCGGCCTCAATGTCAAAATTTGGCGGGGGCTTTTTACGAGCAACCGGCATGGTCATTCCCATGTCGAACGGATGCGATCAAAACAACGATCTTCAAGCTCGCTTAATTTATCAAGAACCGGCCTTGTTTTTTGTTCCTCGCTCCCCGGAAGGTTTGTCGCCATTGCAGCGGCAATTCCATAATAAAATGTACCCTGGGTTAAACTGTCCAAATCCCCACTTTCTAAACAATTCTCAAATGAGCGCTTGGACATTTCAGCATTTATGATAAAGTCTTGCATTTGATTGGCGGGGTTTTTTCTCCCGCCACGCCTCCCGCCCAGCATTCTATCGGATTGAAGCCGCTGGTCAATTAGGCTTTCAATGTCGACAGAGCCGCCCCCTTTGCTGGACGAAGATTTCATTCTGCCCTCCAGCTCCATCAGCTCTTTGCCTCGTTTGGCAAAGATGGCTGCACCATCTTCGGCAATCGCATATATCTTTCTGTCATTATTATCAAGCCGCCCAGTGGGCTCCAGATAACCAATCTCCACCAGCCACTCAAACCCCTCACGCTCTTCCATGGGGACATCCTCTTCCCCAAACATATCTTCAAATGTAAAACGCTTGCTTGTCAGATAGTCCGGGGAGCCAACTTCCCCAGAATCAACCCATGTCAGCAAGATCATATCCATCGCTTCATTGGCGTTTTTTGGCGGATTTGGCTGAGCTTTTTTGGATTTCTTTTTTCTCATGATCATTCTCCAAGAATTCGCTTCAGCTTAGCAAGTTCTGCATTTTCTTTCAACCTTAATTGCCTCATAAGTCCCGCCGCTTCTTCAGGCAGAAGAAACCCCTCCGAAACAAGAATCTCCCCAAGTTCGCATACAGCCCCCATCGCAAATGCGGCTTTGTTGACGTAGTACAAAAGCTCCTGACTATTTCTTGCAGCTGCCGCCATCGCAAGCGTATCGGAGGCAACATCAAATTGGTGAAAAAATCTGTCTTGAATGTAATTCATATCTCCCTCGTCTTGAAGAAAACTTCTCGAAAATTCCCTGCGTCACGGGCGCCTGCGAACTTAAAGTAATAGCTAAATTGAAACCTATGCCCAAGCTCGATAATCTCAAACTCAATTTCTTCTAAGCGACTGCATGGCACCTGCATGATAACGACGCGGTCGCCCACTTCTTCGCCATAAACATTCACCCTGGCTTTTCGTTTGTATCGAAAAGCCAGGGTCGATATCATTTGAGCGACGGAAACCTCAGATGGCTCCACAACGGCTTCGGGCCAATCGAGTCCCGGGCTAAGCTTCGCATCTTCTACCTTACGCAAGAAGGCGCGCAGCTTGGTTAGATTCATGCAAATCTTCAGCGGTTCATTAGCTGCAGAAATGTCCCGTCTCTCATAGCTGCGACAAGAGCATTTGTATCACCAAAATATTGCCCGTCAATAAAAATTTGGGGCACAGCCTTCTTCCCCGTCAGCTGGAACACCATCTGTGCTCCATTGGGGATGTTTTCAACGTTGACTTCGTTGAAGGGAATTCTGCCACCTTTGAAGATTTCCTTCACGGTTTTGCAGATTGGGCAAAAAGAGGAGGTGATGAGTGTAACTCCTGGTCCAAACATGATAACCTCAATGAAATTGCTTGCGCTTGGTGGTTTCTAATAATTCACGAATGATAGATTGATAATGATCTCTCGCCTGCTCCAAGGTCATGCCAGATTCCTGCTGCATGATCTCGATGGCCTCTTGAATCAAGCTCGTGGCCTTTTGGGGCATGTCTTCTTCCAGGGCGGCTTTGACGCTTCCCAGCAGCATGGATAAAAATGCGGAATAAGCATACATGCTTTCCCCCCATTCCCTATTAGGTTCGTCGGGTACTGGGCCATCTAAAGACTGCGCTCTTTCGAGCGAAGCTCTATAAATCAACGAGACAAAATTCTTGGTGTTCTTTTCCATAATTTCATCTTATTTCTTCTGGCTATTCATCATACCAAACACAACCAGACCCACAATGAGGGCGGCTGCAATCCCTGCACCTGCGCCAGAGCCGCCTGATGATCCGGTGCCTACCTCTGGAATCGGCCACGCGCCGACCCCTGGCGGCGGGGGTGGCGTCGGCGGTGTCCCCTTTGGGGCGTTGCCAGTAGGTGATGGATAGCCGGCAAGCTTGCCGGTTACCTGCCAGCGGTTGACTCCCGACGCCATCAGCTTTTGGCGATAGTTGGTTTCGCGGACATCGTCTAATTTTACCTGGAAGCGAGAGTCGTGACGTAAAATCTCGGCTCTCATTCTCTCCAATTCTCCGCGGATGATTGGATTATTGAATGCTGGCTGCCCAGCCCGAACATAGGCCGCATCTAGCGAATTTCTCAACCTCCACACCTGACGGGCTTCAATTTCGTTGAGCCAGGGGTTGATGATGGCATCAAACAGGTTTTGCCTCTCGCCAACAATAGAGCCGCCATTCATAATGTATTTGCCATAAAGTGGCGATTTTTGGTCGATGACCTTTCCGGGCATGTAAAGGTGTTTGAAACTTTCCAATACCCATTCGACCGGCTCGCCGTCAACTCGATCAATTGTCTTACCCTTAAAGACGCCGCCTTTAAAATCATCCCACTTGGCGATATTTTTCAATCCTTGGTTTTCTTTCCATTTCCCACCAAGCATCTCATTCGCCCACGCCAGCGCTGCGTCGCAATGATTTTTCCATGCCCACCGAATCGCCTTTACATCGATAGTGTATAACCCGGCCCCTTCACCGTTTAAGTTATTGATTAGCGCGGTGATTGCATTGGTGGTCTGCGGATAAAAATCTCCCGTTTGCTGAGAGCTTATATAAACATCGCTTCCCCCAATGTTGTAACCTTGCGCAAAAAAATTTCCAAGGATGATTTGAGTTCCTGGCACATAAGAAATCCTTGGGCCTCGATTGCCCGCTGTTGAAACAGTCGATTCAATAATGACTGCGCTTTGCCCTTTGTCAGCTTGATTTTTCTTGGCGGCTAAGGCAAAAAAATTATCTCCGCCCTGCGGCATGAGCAGGTCGGTCCAATCATCAACTCCAGAATAAATTTCATAAAGCGACCGCTGAAGTCCTGCGTCCGCGTTGATGCTTGCCTCCGGCACTAATTTGAGCTGAGTGGGCACTTTCGGCTTTGTCTTATTAAAAACATCGACGAGCGTCATGACAAGCCCGGCAATGCTTTGTGCAATCGCGCCAACGACGGGAATGGTTCCCAGCAAGTTCACCGCCGTGGAAATGCCCATCTGAATCATTCTATCTTTAAAAACCTCTGGAGAAATTCCAGAGTTCTTGTCAAGCAGTCCGCCTGCCATTTGGACGATATCAAGAATGTCCCCGCCTACAGTTTTGATCGTCTCGCCAACAGCTCCAGGCGGAATCATGGCACCAATGGGAAGCGGAATATCAATATTGTCAGGCAATTCAAGGTCGCGAACCCTGGTAATCATATTTGAGAATAATTTCTGCGTAACCTTGCCCCAATTTTCACCTTGAGATTTGGCGAAGACTTCATTGTCTCTGATTGTTTGAAGCAGCGCCGTACCATAGGTATCATTTCTCAATGCATCAATCGCAGCATCATCGAAAAATGGCTGAGGCAAAGGCTGTTCTTGAACGCTGACCAATCTCTTCTCAAGATCGGTACCTTGAATATCCGCTTTGATAAAAGCCATGATAAATTCTCTTATCGGCGCCTAATGCCCAAAGCCGTCCATCATTCATCTTCGTCGCCATCAAACATGCGCGGACCGGAATAGGCAATGACGGTGCGGCGCTTCGGCTTGAGGGGCTTGCGCCGCTTTTTGCGCGGAGCTTTCATGTCCATATCCATGCTGCCCATGCTGCCTCCGTCCATGAGGCGCTTACGCAGCATCTCCTTGCGCATGTCTGAGTCGTCCGACATGCTCATCATCGGCCTGCGAGTGGGAGACATGCCCTCCCTGTCCGCACCGCCGCCGATGGCCATCAGGCGCTCACGCAGCTTGCTCTTGCGGTCATCGCTGGCCATGTCTCGCGGTGGCCGAGCGCCGCTGGTCGCCATAGCCATCTTTTGGCGAATGATTTCTTTTAATTCATCCCGTTCCATCCCTGGCTTGCGGGCAAGCTCCATTCGAATCATTTCTTTGATTTGATCGCGGTCCATGGTTATTTCCTCTTTTAAGGCCTTACGCTGCTGAAGTCGAAGTGGAATCTCTAAACTGGCCTTTTGAGCCCGAAGCGCAGCGATGCGCTTTTCTCGATCTTTTTCGCCACTGATGGGTGTCGTGCTGCGAGTGTAGCTTGGTGTGGGGTTACGCGATTTTCCAGCCTGCCGCAGCGCGATAGCAATTGCTTGCTTTTGCGGATAGCCCTCGCTCATAAGCTCGGAGATGTTTTCGGAAATCACCTCTTTCGAAGAGCCGCGCTTGAGCGGGTTCGCATAAGGGCGAGACATCGCCTCGCTGATGGTTTCCTCAAACAGCGCGGGGAGCGAGCCAAGCCCGTCGATGGCATCAATTGAATCACTCATGGCTTTGTTGCGAATGTCACGCAGGTAAATGCGGGCCATCGTCAAGAAGCCAATGTCCCACGCAATGCTTTGAAGCGTGGCCATATTGGACAGGTCAAATCCTGTCGAAAATTCCTCGACTTTGCTTTCAGCAAAGCTGGCCAGGTCTCTATAGCTGTTGATCATGCTTCCTGGCCACACGTCAAACTCGTCCAGCGCAAATGGCGTGTCGCCTGCGAGCTTGGTCACTCGGATCATGCCCTCCGCGGCTTTATTGTATGCTTTCTTAAATCTATCCGCCTCAGACTCAAACCCAAACAGCTTGAGTTGAATGATGTTGGCCGCAAGCTCCCCGAGCGAGCGCGTGGCGTGCATGTTGTAGGACCGGACATCGTCGAGTTCGGCCAACATCTTGTCCGAAAGTGGCTTTCCCGCGGCAGCCTTTTTCGAAATGCCATCGACTTGCTTCAGGGCAATTTTTAAAAACTCCCGAGCCTGGTCGATGTTCGAGTTGGCCAGTGCAGCAACATCCTGGGCCTCACCCATGGCCTCAATTCGAGCTTCATCGCCCTGGAGCCTTTCGATTTGCTCTTTGTACTCTTGCGCTTCTTCCAGAAGAGCCTGCTCGGCTCTTAATTGCGCCTCCTCAATCAGCCTGCGTCCAAGCGCAGCCAACTCGGCATCTTTCACCAGACTAGGAAAGCGGTCTTGAATGACCGCGGATTCTTCGGGGACTCGCACACCAACAATTTCTGCCGCCTGAATCTGACTGTTGGCTGTTGATGCCGCAGTCACCACATTCATGGCCGCCTGGTCCCTTCGCTCGTATGCGGAGGATACGCTGTCGAGTATTTCTGTTAATTCTTTGAGGCGCTGAGTTCTTTGCGGCTCAGGGAGCTGCTTTGCAATCTCGATTTCTTGTAAAAATTGCTGCGCGGCGTTTTGTGCAGGCAATCCTGTTTCAGCTTCAATGATGCTTTCCGCCTCTTCGATGGTTTGCTGGGCCTGTTCATCGGCCCGCACCACTTCTTCGAGCGAGCGAATCACATCATCCGTAGAATCTGGTGGCGCAGCTGCTTCGGTGGCCGATTCCACTTGCGTCCGCACAGCTTCGTTCGCTTGGCGGAGGGCAGTTTCTTGGAATGCGGCCCCGATTTCCGTCGATGTCTGGCTCCTGGCCTTGGTTTTGCGCTGGGGAAATGTTGGCACCACATCTGCGCCGACGACTCCACGCCTACGCCGGAACACCTCGCTGGAGATGGCGCCCCCAGACACTCCGCCAGCGCCGCTGACACTCGGTGCCTCCATATCCAATGCCATGCGCGGCCCTCCCGGGCCAAATGCCGCAGCGATATCAATGGACCCTTGAATTTCATCGATGCTGCTTGCAGCCACCGAGAGGTTCTCATCCCGCTCTTTTTTGTATTTGCGCGATTCCAGCACCAATGCCCGATTGGCGTCGAGCGCGGTTTGGTTTTCGCGATTCCTCTTTTCTTCCATCTCGCGAATCACTTCCGCGCCGACCTTGCGAAGCGATGTCTCAGGGGACCTTAGCTCTACCGCGCCCGCATCTGGGAAATTGGCATCAAGCCAAAATTTTGTTGCCACAGCAACATTTCTCAAGCCAGCCTGGCGCGGCCGGTAGTATCCTCCCTCAACTTTTTCCCATCCCTCCTCGTTAATCCTGAGGGCATTTCTAACACTATTCGAGCTACTGAACGGACCCGTGAAAAAGGCGCGGTTCGGGTCCATTTCCCATTGTGTGGGGTCTTCACTTGTAGTGAACCAATAGTAAAGGCCTTTTTCCTTGAGCTTTTTGTTGGAGCCACCAATAGTTCTTGCGGCTTTCTCAAGGCTTTTGATCGGCAACGCGGCGATTTTGGGAGCCATCGCATTGAGGTAGTCGCCTCTGGCGATATATAGGCCAACCCAAGGAGTTCTCCACACCTTAGCCTCCTTGAAGATCCTTGGGAAATCAGCGCCAGGATATTTGGTCGATGACCCCTCTATCTCCATGATGAGCTCCATCGCATCACGGAATTTATCGAATGGGCCATACAGCATGGAGTCAGCCTTAGGCACCCTCCAATCTTCCCCACCGACTTGGTAGAAATAAAACTTCGCCTCAAGCCGGCCCTCTTCACCGGGGGCTGCGGCTTCTTGAATTCCCTGTTGCGCTAAAAATTCGTCAATGGAAATCTTCTCAGCCTCGGAAACGGCCGGGAGCAGCTCATTAATAGATTTCAATTCTGCAACGAAAATTCCAGGCGAGCCCGTTTCATAGATTTCGATGGACGGCTCATTATCAGCAAAAGGAATAAGAGGAATTTCCTCCCCATCCGCGACTCCGGCCAGGGCTCGAATGGCCTTGACAAAACTTTTCGTCTTCAAAGACCTGGACGGGCCAATCAACTTACCGTCTTGAAAAATATCAAATCTTCCTGATGGACCCTGCCAAAAGAAATATTGCTTTGGATTTTCCGGGGTTCTTTTGTCGACCTCGGCTTTTCTGCTAACTTTTTTGGTAGTTTTCTTTTTGGAAGATTTCTTCGAGCCCTTTTTCTCAGGATTCAATGCAAATTGCTCAGCATCATCGAGGCTCATCATTCCGCGCTCCACCTCCATAATTTCCATGGCCTCTTCCATATCGACGGCATCATCATCGGCCACGTCCTCATCCCCTAAGGCTTCTTGAAGCCCATCGCCGGACAGGAGATAGGTATCACCACCCCTCTCGACCAAAAAAACCATGGGGCCATCAGCCTCAAAATTCTCTCCATCCCTAGACCGCAGCATCAGCGAGCCGGTGGGCATTTGCTCAATGGTAATCATTTTTCCATCTGGAGTGGTCGCCGTTTTCCACACCTCAGAATTTTCGTAGACCAAGAGCATGGTCGGCCCCTGCACATTCACCATGCCACCATCCATCTCTTGCAAAAAGAGTTGATAATCCGAATCCAGCTCTGCGCCCGCCTTTTTCACGGCCCTCACCACATCGTTGTATCGCGGCATGGGGTTGGGCATTTCCCCACGCTTGGCACCGAGCGCGCGTTTGAATTCTGCCGCCCCCTCATCACCACAGGTCTCCCAGACGCTGAGCAGAACCATTTCAAACATTGCGTCGGTAATCATGCCCTGCTCGTCGAGCAGGGCTGCACCTTCCATGGCGACAATCTGAGGGTTCTTGCGCGGGCGCCCGCGCTTTTTCGCGGGGGCGGGGGTAGACTGGCTGGAAGTATGGGCTGTGCGCTTCATGGCTTTCGTCTTTCAGTCTAACAAAAAAAACAAAAAAAAGATGTAAAATTATAGCTTACCTTCTAAGAGGTCGCGATACAAATTGATCCAAAAGGCGTGATAGTCGATCCAAGAGTTGTAGTAGGCGGTGATATCTTCTTTGGTCTGGAGTGGCTGTGGCTGCCTCATCCTCCGCTCAAAGATGGCCTGGGAGATTTGGTCGCGCCGCTTTTTGGGGAGGCTCATGAGGTAATCCTCCGACTGCGACCAGAGCTTTTTGTGCTCTTGCTTAAGCTGGGCGCTTTGTTGCTTGAGGGCTTGGGCGTCGTCGGGGTTGGGGTTTCGGATTTTGTCTTCCAAGTCCATGATCATGTCGTCGAGGTCTACGTCTTGCATCTTTTCCATGTCTAGCCACTTCTTCATTGCTTTTATTTGATACTTGATGAACTTAATTCTTTTTTCATACATGTCCTGATCATCTTGGGGTCCATACCAGTCATTCCAATAGTCTTTAAATGCACCTGCCCTTTCATCAGCAAAAATTTTCGCTGCCTCGGGGCTTCTGCTCCAAATTTCGTAACTATAGCCTTTCCATTCGCCCCAGGCCCTATTCCATACATTTTGCCAGGGCTCCCCCTCATCTTCCGGCCCAATGGGGTTTTTATTTGCAAGCTTTTTCGTGCGAGATGGCCTTGGGTTTTCATGGGGGTCGTAGTCCATACCGACCCGCTCGCGGTCTTTGTATTTGTTCATTTTTTTGTATAGCTTGTTGGTCGAGCCCATCGCTTGCGTGATGGTCTCTTTTAGCCGCTTGGTGTTTGGCACGCCCTCTTGAATTTCGACTAAGAGCTGCTCCATCGCAATGTATACATCCGCAATGTCATCGCTCAACTTCTGACCAAGGCCCAGCTTCGCTGTGAATTCCTCGGCCGCGGCTGCGGCGATGTCCGCCTCTTCGTTGACCTTGAGCGCCATGTCAATCATGGCCCTGGATGCGCGGCCACTCGTTGCGCGGGGGTTTTTCGCCCTGGGATTATCAGCCTTCGCCCGAGGATTCAACGTCTGCCGGTAGGCTGTGGGCAGGTAGCTTTCGACCTGATGTAAAAAAAGGGTGTAGTCTTCAGCGTCCTGCTCGTCTTTCAACGCAAAATTTAAGAGCACCTTAAAGTCATCTTTTTCAGCCTCTAAGAAATAGGCGAGCGGTACGACTTCTTCCTCAAGCGCTTCTGCGATAAACTCAAAAAAAATCTCGGTTGCCGCTTCCCCCTCGTTGGATTCGGCCAAGATTTCCGCTTTTTGCAAAATAGCATTTTTGATTGCCAACGACTCTTCGGCAAGCTCTTCAATGATGCGCGGCGTCAGGTTGCTTTTGATACGCATGGTGTTTTCCTTAAAAAAAATTAGCTGTTCTCAATAATATCACGTTCGTAAAAATTTGTCTCTTCTATTATCTGCTCAAGCCTCTCATCGCTGTATTTATTAACTTTTGGTTGGCTATTAAGAAAATTTGCTTGTCTTTCGATGGCTGCCATTGTTAAACCTCTGCCTAGTGGCAAAGACTTCACCCATTGCACCCAGCGAGCCTCGGCCTGACCTCTTGCGGCCCTAATCTTATAAAGCCTCTCCCAATACTCATCATCGCCATTGTTCTCCCGCAGCCGCAATACGCTGATGGGTGTGGGGTTTTTACGCGTTATTCGACTGCCTCGCGGGTGGTCTTCACTGCCCTGCGGGTTATCGACCTTGCTTTCGAGGTCCATGATTATGTCGTCGAGTTTTACATCGGCCACCTGAAGCTCGGCTTTTATTTTTCGGATGGCGCCTTTTAGCCATCTTATATCTCTTTCATAAGATTCGATAGCATCATCTTCTCCACTATCAAATTTATCATTAGATTCTTTTTGCTGCTTATTCCATAAATCTTTCCAC
>Ga0172366_10002995_pt1 | contig 13287 bp, 12 predicted proteins | sample LakKivSesite69cm_FD_114533 | JGI IMG/M metagenome (GOLD analysis project Ga0172366, IMG submission 114533) | Sediment microbial communities from Lake Kivu, Rwanda - Sediment site 69cm | ecosystem: Environmental > Aquatic > Freshwater > Lake > Sediment | place: Rwanda: Western Province, Lake... | reverse complement strand
CGGTGCCTACTACATTAGCCACTGAACTTCCGCTAATGGAACCAAAAAATCCACTGGCAATAACTGCAACTTTAGCTGGACCACCAGTAGTATGACCGGCGATTGCCATAGCTACATCAATAAGGAACTTACTCATTCCAGTTTTACTCAATACTGCCCCAAAAAGGATAAATAGGAATACAAAAGAAGCAGATACTCCTAAGGGTATACCAAATATCCCTTCTGTTCCGGAATATAAATGTTCGATAATTCTCTCTAAAGAATATCCCCTATGAGCAAAGAATCCCGGCATTATCTGACCGAAATAGGAAAATATTAAAAATATAATTACTACTATAGGAAGTGCTGGACCAGCAATTCTTCTCGTGGCTTCCAATACTAATAAAATTGCCATTCCCCCCATTATTAAATCTAAAGTAGTAGGCAAACCAGAACGGATGACCAATTCTTTATAGAATATTACCAAATATAAACAAACCCCTACACCTAAAATAGATAGAATTAGGTCATAAAAGGGTATTTTATCTTTATCTTTTAAGAATTCTTTTTTAGAACGTGGATAAATAAGGAATGTTAGACATAGAGCAAAAGCCAGATGGACTACTCTTTGTTTTAGCGCTAAAAATAAACCAAAACCTCCAGTATAAAACTGGAAAATTGACATAGATATAGCGATAATAGAAATAATTATGGCCATAGCCTTTAATGGCTTTCTAATCCTTGATTCAGAATCGTATTGTTCCATAAGTTTCTGAACATCTATTTCTTTATGTTCAGGCTTATTATTTTTAGTTATCTACAATTTCCTCCCAAAAAATAGTTATATAAATTTTTTTTATAAATACCAACAGTTAATAACTCATCTCCCAGTAAAGAAGATAGATTAATTTCTTTATCTTTAAAATAAAAATAATTTTCTCTTATTTCCCCGACTCTATGATAAATCGGAGAGGGCATAATTCTATGCATATTTTTTATCTTAAATTTACCTTCTTCATTTAAAAATACTTCTTGATTAAAAGCAGTATAAGGTAAACCCGCGCCGTGGTCGAGAAAATCAGTCTCTATCAATATAATATGATAGTTTTCATCAATAATAAATATTTCCCACACTGGGGTGAGGGAAACAGAATGAGTATATTTAAAAGTAAACTCACTTCCGGATTGAACTCTCTGTTTAAAAATTAATTCACCATCAGAAAATGACCTAAGTTCTAAAGTATATAATGGTAATAAAAATAATATAATAACGATAATTATTATAATTATTATTAATAATGATATATTATATTTCTTTTTTGGCATAAATTAATACCGGGTACCATAAATAACTATTAGCTTTATGGTACCCGGGTTACTTTCCTAAACTTATTTAACTAAGCCTATTTCTTTATAATATAGTTCTGCGCCTAGATGAAGAGGGATACCCATGCCATTAAGAGCAGATTCTAAAGTAATATTTTTACCCTGTGCATGTACTTTTGCTAATATATCTCTATGCTCCCAAAGAGCTTTGGTCATTTTGTAGACTAAAGTAGGTGATAATTTGGCATCACATATCCATAAAGCCGGAGTAGCAAGCGCTGGAACTGGTTCACCTACACCTTTATACATCCCAGCCGGAATAACTGTAGCTCCATAATATGGAATTTCAGCAACTAATTCCTTAATCTTTTCCTCACTAATAGGTATTAATACCATATCTCTCTTGGTAGCAATATCAATAATACTTGAAGTGGGATAACCTGCAGTGGTGAAACCAGCATCAATCTGACCATCAATCAATCTTTGTGCTACTTCATTAAAATCAATGAAATCTGGTTTTACATCATCAAAGGTAAGACCATGGGCCTTTAAAATTATCTCAGCATCAGCAGCAGTCCCACTATTGGGGGCACCTACTCCTACTCTCTTTCCTTTAAGATCTTCTATAGTTTTTATTCCTGAAGCTTTAGTAGCAATTATATGAATAGTTTCTGGATATAAAGAAGCAATACCTCTTAAGTTAGTGATAGGTTGTGTATCTTTTAATATCCCTGTGGCAGTATAACACCAATAAGTTGTATTAGCCTGGGAAAAAGCTGTTTCGATTTGACCTCTACTTATTAAATTACAGTTTTCTATTGACGCATTTGAAGTCATTGCAGTCACAATTAACCCTTCGACATTGTTAGAAAGCATTTGAGCTAAGGCTCCACCTAAAGGATAATAGGTTCCACCAGTTCCACCAGTAGCAATGGCTACAAATTGTTTTTCAGCAGCATAGCCAAAATTAAAGATTCCCACAACCAAACTAATAGTTAACACTAAAACCAAAGTTTTTTTACTTCTTAACATTATAAATTTCCTCCTACAATTTTTTAAATATATTTATTACAAAAAAGCAAAAATATAATCTAAATTTATATCTCACCCCCTAATTTAATTTTTTCATTAGTTCTGCAAATCTATGATGAGTTTTTCGTTCATTTAAGGAAATAATAATTTAAAATTAAATGAAAAAAGTGAATTATTACCTATAACATCATTATATTAGACATTAATTTATAAATCAAATGTTTTTAATAGCTCTTCTTCCTTTTTACGCGTAATCTTATTATCTCTTTCTCTTTCATGATCATAACCTATTAAATGTAATAATCCATGAATAAGTAATATTATTATCTCTTTTTCGACACTATGATTTAAAACATTTGATTGCCTTTGTGCAGTCTCTGTTGAGATAATTATATCACCTAAAGGCTTATTCCCATCTACTTCTGGGGATTTCACTACTCCTTCCTGTAAACTAAAGGTCAAGACATCGGTAGGTTCATTAATCCCTCGATATTTTTCATTTAACGATCTTATAAATTTATCTCTAGTAAATAGAATACTAACCTCTATTTGCTCATCAGTCTTTAGTTGTTGTAGAACCTTTTTGATTATCTCCCTTATCTTCCGCTGATTTATCTTTATTATCTTCTGCTGATTTTTTATCAGAATTTCCATTCTTTTTTTTCTTTTCTTTTAATTTTTTTATTAAATCTTCATCTGGATATTCTACCCTGCTATGAAACATTCCGGTAAGTATCCGGGAAAAACTATCTCCAATTTTATCTAAGTCTCTTAAAGTTAAATCACATTCTTCTAATTGACCATTCTCTAAATTTTTCTGAATAATTTCTTTTACTAAACTTTTGATCCTGCTTGGTGTGGGATTAGTTAAAGTTCTGGTAGTAGCTTCTAATGAATCTGCCAATAAAATAATGCCCGCTTCTTTAGTTTGGGGTTTTGGTCCAGAATAACGATAATTTTCTTCCGCGACTTCGTCCACACTTGCTCCATTTTCTTGTAAAGCCCTATGGAAGAAATAGGTTATTAGTCCAGTCCCATGGTGTTGAGTTATTATATTAATTATATCTTTAGGAAGTTTATTTTTTTTAGCTAGTTCCATTCCTTCTTTAACATGAGACGCAATCACCAAAGCGCTTAAACTGGGCTCCATATCATCATGAATGTTCTTATATGCTTCTTGATTTTCGGTAAAGAAATAAGGTCTTTTTATTTTACCTATATCGTGATAAAGGGAACCAACCCGAGCTAATAACCCATTACCGTCAATCTCTTCAGAAGCAGTTTCAGAAAGATTACCCACTACTATACTGTGATGATAGGTACCTGGTGCATCTACTATTAATTTTTTTAATAAAGGTTGATTGGGATTAGATAGTTCCATCAGTTTAAAAGATGTGGTAATATCAAAAAAACTTTCTAAAAAAGGTAAAATACCAATAGTTAGAATAACAGCTAAAAAGCCATTTAAAACCCCCCACAAATTATCTTTTAAAATTAAATAATAACCTTCGTTATTGATTAAACCTAAAGATGATATAGTAATTATATTAACTCCCGCGATCATTAATCCTGCTCTGGTTAAACTAGACCTTTGAGTAGCTTTACGAATACTATATATTGATACAATTCCACCAATTATTGCCACCAAAATATAATTTATTTCCCCGCCAATAATAAAACTCATTAAAAAGCTTAAAATCACTGTGACTAACATTGCAATTTTTGGACCTAAAGAAATGGCAATTAACATTGAAGCAGCGGCAATAGGTATTAAATATCCTGATATTTGGTTAATCATTTTGGCAACTAAAACTATAAAAATACAAATGATACTCAATAAAATTAATTTACTCATATCTTCATAGATATCAGAATGAAAGTAAATCAAATAGAAAACAACTAACAGGAGGAAAATTGTGGTAATTAGTATTATTCCGATAATATTGAAATAATTAAATTTTGGATTCTGCAATCCTAATACATTAAGTATTATAATATTTTCTGCAGTTACAATTTCTCCTTTTCTTATAATTATCTGTCCCTTTTGAATTATTTTTTTAATTTCCTCTACCGAGGAGACTGCTTCTTGACGTCTTTTTTCTGTTTCTTCTTTATTTAAAACCAAACTTGGCCGAATCAACACATTACCCATCTCACTGGCAATCAAGGCATCATAATGATCAATGGAAATCTCACTAATTTCTCTAACTAATTGTTTTTTAGCATTTTTTAAATCATCTTCTTTAATCCCTTGTTCCATAATCATTCTTACAGAATTTTTAATATCTCGGTTTATTTTATCCAAGGATAAGTCATCAAGCCGAAAACAGTTTGTTATAACATTTTCATTAATGTTCAATCCTAAATTTTCGTTGATTTCTGTAGCCATTTCCTTAAAATCTTCATCTGTTAATTTTTCTACATTTCCCATATTAATATTGGTATTGGTATCGCTCGAAGATTTACTTAGAGTTTTTCTGTATTCTTTTATTTTTAGAAAAATACTATCTATTTGCTTTTCTACGTTTTCAATACTTGCCAAGTTTAAATCATAGACTTCTTTTATAGATTTTGCAGCTACTTCTTTTAGATTTTGTGTTGCTTCTAAATCTATAAATTCAACAGTCCGTGGTGATAGAATATCTTTGGAGCAAATCTGTCCTTCTTTTAAGAAAATTTTATCCGGGAAAAAATTAATAGATAAAACAACAACAATAGCAATTAAGGTAATTAAAAATATTATTATTTTTTGTAATAACACTTTTTGCATCCATTTGTTCTTTTGAGCATTTTTATCTACTATTTTATCTTTACTTTTCCATTTCTTCCATTTTTCATAGAGTTTCATAAAATAAATTACTCCATTTTCCGGTTTCGTGAATCTTCCCTTTCGTAAGCACGGATAATCTCCTGAACCAATCTGTGCCTTACCACATCCTGGTCATTAAGATATACAAATTCGATACCTTCTATATTTTTTAGTATTTTTGCAACTTTTACCAATCCAGAATGTTCTTTCTGTGGTAAATCTATTTGAGTAATGTCTCCATTAATTATAATTTTAGAACCAAAACCAAAGCGAGTTAAAAACATTTTCATCTGACCTAAAGTAGTATTTTGAGCATCATCTAAGATGATAAAGGAATCATTCAAGGTTCTTCCTCTCATATAGGCTAAAGGAGCTATTTCTATTATTCCTCTTTCCATATATTTCTGGAATTTTTCTGAAGGCATCATTTCATACATTGCATCATATAAGGGACGAAAATAGGGGTCAATCTTCTCTAACAGATCTCCCGGTAAATATCCTAAACTCTCTCCAGCTTCTACTGCTGGCCTTACTAAAATTATTCTATTCACTTTTTTATTTTTTAACGCAGAAAGAGCTAGAGCCACAGCTAAATATGTCTTTCCTGTACCAGCAGGTCCTATAACGAAGACTATATCATTCTTTCTAACTGTATCAATAAATTTCTTTTGGCCTAAAGTTTTAGGTCTAACTTCTTTCTCTTTTTTAAAAACGTAAATTATATCATTATATAATAATTTCCAATCCACAGATTGTTTATTCTTAGACATTTCAATATGATATTTTACTTCTGATAAAGAAAGAAGATGTCCCTCTCTAATTATCGAGAGAAATCCTTCAATTATTTTTGCAGATTTATTAACCGCACTATTTATCCCTGAAACCACTAACTTGCTATCATTTTGAGTGGATATTTTTACCGAAAAATATTGATTGATAAGTTTAATATTTTCATCATATTTACCGAATAATTCCCTCAATTCATCTTTACTATTAATTAATATATTTTTTTTAATAATACCTTTTACTTCTATAACATAACCCTACTTTCATAAAACGTAATTAAATTATTTAAATAAATTATATTTATGGTTTATTTTACTTTATTTTATCATCAAACAAATCTATTTTTTTTCTTAAACTTATAAGGTTTTACTGCTCTGGGTGGAGCAATTATTTCTGATAAAATTATTCCATTTACTAATATATTGTAAGACGAATGCTCGCTTAATTCACTTTCTTCACTAAAAATAACTTCTTCTTTATCCATTGCCCGTGGTTTATTTGTTAAATTCTTATTTTCTTTCTGTTCATAAAATTCTTTAACTTCGTCATCTATTATAATTTTCTTATCTTTTTCTACATTATTAGCATCTTTAATAGTATTACTATACTCTGGCAAGCTTATATTATCCTGGTTTACATAAGTGCTATTGATAGATTTTTCTTTCTGATTCAAAATATGAGTTTTTTTCACTTGATTTTGTATCCAACTGAATAAAATTATCAGAATATATAAAATAAATATAAACAAACCTATTGACATTATTTATCCTATCCTTTTTTAAAAAAATAATCTTATTTTATTTGTTTTCTCTCTTCTTTGGTATATCAGAGATACTATCCCGCATAGCAGTATCAGCAGCAATATTCTTCAAATTATAATAATCCATTACTCCTAATTTTCCAGTTCTTAATGCTTCTGCCATAGCCTTAGGAACTTCTGCTTCTGCTTCTACCACCTTTGCTCTCATTTCTTGGACTCTGGCTTTCATTTCCTGCTCCTGAGCTACCGCTAATGCTCTTCTCTGTTCAGCCCTGGCCTGAGCAATCTTCTTATCCGCTTCTGCCTGATCAGTTTGCAACATGGCACCAATATTTTTACCTACATCTACATCAGCAATATCGATAGATAATATTTCAAAAGCTGTCCCCGCATCTAAACCTTTTTTCAATACAGTCTTAGAAATATTATCTGGGTTTTCTAAGACATTTTTATGGGTTTCTGCTGAACCAATAGTAGTAACAATCCCCTCTCCTACTCTAGCTATAATGGTTTCCTCGCCAGCTCCTCCAACTAACCGTTCAATATTTGCTCTTACCGTCACTCTTGCAGTGGCCATAACTTGAATACCATTTTTGGCTACCGCCGCTACTATCGGTGTTTTTATTACTTTCGGGTTTACACTCATTTGTACAGCCTCTAAGACATCTCTTCCAGCTAAATCAATAGCGGTACCCTTTTCAAAAGATAAAGGAATACCCGCTCTTGCTGCAGCAATCAAGGCATTAATCACTCGATCAACATTTCCTCCAGCCAAGTAATGTGCTTCCAATTTATCAATAGAAATGGTCAAACCAGCTTTAGTGGCCTTTATTAAAGCATTAACAATCTGATGGGGAGGCACCCTTCTAAGTCTCATACCCACCAAAGTAAAAATCCCCACCTTTACTCCTGCAGCCATAGCTGAAATCCATAATCCTACTGGTATAAATTGAAAGAAAATATAGATTATAAAAATAACTACAATAATTGGTATCAATGGAATCAATAAACTACTCACTTTTACCTCCTTATTTTAAAAATAATATTTAAACTATCAAGAAACATCGACTGCTTCTACTACTATCTTATTACCCTCAATACTTATTACTTTAATTTTGGTATTAGAATCAACATATTCCCCTCGAGTAATGACATTTAGTTTTTTGTCATTCACCTCTGCTATACCAGAGGGACGTAAAGGTGTAATGGCTATGCCTTCTTTGCCTATTAGTCGTTTAAACTCTTTCGTCCCTACTGTATATCCTAATTCCTTTTCCTGTTGAGTAAAAAGGATAAATTTTCTCCAGGTTCGAGTGGAAGGAATATATCGAATTAATATAAAGAATCCAACTATAGATAAACTGACGGCGATTAAGATAGAATAAGTAGCCTGTATAATATTTCCATAAGTAAGAAATATGCTGGTTAAAATAGCAATAATTCCACCTATTCCAGCCAGACCAAACCCAGGAATTAAAAATATTTCTGCTAAGAGTAAGGAAAAACCAACTAAAAAAAGGATAATTGCTTCCCACCCAGCTAAGCCAACAATGGTATGCCCGCCAAAAAATAAAGACAGAGAAATTATTCCTATCGTCCCGGCAATCCCCCAGCCCAAGGTCCAAAATTCGATTATAAGTCCTAAAAATCCTATAGATAATAATAATGAACTGACTATGGGGTTAGTAACAAATCGGCTTACATTCTCTGCCCAATTAGGAGAAATATATTTTATTTTTACATCTTTGAGATTTAGAAAATTTAAAATTTCTTCAATATTTAAAACAATGCCATCTACAAAATTTAATTTTATAGCTTGTTCAGCATTTAAAGTTAATATTTTGTCTTTTTCTATTATATTTTCAATTTCTATATCTTTATCTACCATAGCGGCAGCTATCTTTTCTGATCGCCCTCTGCTCTGAGCGGTAGAAGAAAATTCAGCCCTCAAGGCTGAAATATTTTTTTCATCTGCAGGTTGTGGTTCTGCTGCACCAATACTGGCACTTTTATCCATTAGAATATACTTTGCAGATAAAGCAATTAGAGCTCCTGCAGACCAAGCTCTATTTTTAATAAAGGCTACACTTGGGATATTTAAGTTAATTATTTTGTCTCTTATCTGAGTTGCAGCATCAACTCTTCCACCAAATGTATCAATTTCCAAAATAACCGCTTTCGCCTTATTTAAGATCGCTTCCTCTAAAGCTCGCTGAATATAGGAAGACAAGCCTAAGTCAATCGTTCCTTTAATAGAGACTACGTATACCTCATCGGTTTCATTGGAATAGGTGTTTAGAATAATTAAACTAATAATTGTAAATAGCGTTATAAAAATAACAAATATCTTACGATTCTTGTTTAAACTCTCTTTAAATATCAAATAATCTACGCTCCATTGTCCAATAAGTCCCTTACTATATTATTAACTAATTTTCCATCTGCTTTCCCTTTTAACTGGGGCATAATTTCTCTCATAGCAGGGCCTATGTCTTTAAGAGATATAAAATTAGATTTGGTAATTGTTTCTTTAACTATTTTTCTAATCTCTTCCTCAGACAACTGTTCAGGAAGATATTCCTTCATTATTTCAATTTCATTTTTTGCTTTATCGGCAAGATCTGGTCTTTGACCTTTGATAAAAATATCCAAAGATTCTTCAACTTTCTTTAAATTTCTACTTATTAAAGCAATAATTTCATCTTCGGTGAGTTTTTCTCTTTTAGATATTTCAGCATTTTTCATTGCCGCCCTAATCATTCGTAAAGTTGATAGTCTTAATTTTTCTTTATTTTTTAGTGCCTTTTTCATATCATTGAAAATAATTTCATCTAACGACAATTCTTTTGACATTAAAACCTACCTCTTTTATTTTGTTTCCTTTGAGCAGCAAGTAACTTCTTTTTCCTTCTCACGCTTGGTTTTTCATAGTATTCATGACGCCGTATATCAGAAATTATTCCACTTTTTTGGCATTCTTTTTTAAATCTTCTAAGAGCGTGATCAAATTCTTCATTATCTTTTACTTTTATTTTGGCCACGTTTACACCTCCCATCTAATCTATATTAAAGCTAACAAAATGATAGCGTTATGGGGCAAATTATACTATCATCATTCTGTTTCTTAATTTTTAAATTAAAATTACTATTGAGATATCTAAATTTCTTACATATTATATAATACCGCTATTAAATTTTCAAGGAAATTTAAAACCATTTAAAAATAAAACCCATAAAATAATATTTTTTGCTTAAATTATTTATCAAGTTCTTTCCCTTTTATATTTATTGCTTCCTCCGATAATATTTTTCTATAAATTAAATGCCTTGAAATCGAGTTTATATTCTACAATAATTTGACAAAACATATCAACAATATTATATTATAAAAAATAAAATAAATAATAAAGGAGATTTTAGATAAATTATGCTGCGAACATTAAGAAAAAAAATGAAACCGATTTTAATTATAATAATAGTTTTTTTCGGAATATCTATTTTTTATGGCTTAGGCCAATACAGGTCTTCTCAAGAAAGAAAATTATATATTGCAGAAGTAAACGGAGTAGGAATCACATATAACCAATGGCAAAATACTTTTTTAAATGCAATCTCTCGATATGATGATAAAACTCTATCCAGTATGGATCAATCTTTAATTAATTCTTTTAAAAAAAATATTTTAGAACAAATAATTAATTATGAATTATTATTCCAACAGGCAGAAAAAGAAAAAGTTAAAATTTCCCAAAGCAATATTAATTTAGAAATAGATAAAATTAAAGATAATTTCTCTACCCCTGAAGAGTTCAACGAAGTTTTAAAAGCAAATAAAATAACCTTAACCCAGCTCAAAGATGATATAAAAAGGCAATTAATGATAAAATATATTTTGGAAGAAGCTGTGAGTAAAATAAATATCACTGATGACAATTTAATAGAATATTATAATAAAAACCAGGAGAGTTTTTTTGAACCAGAAAAAGTTCACGCTCGACATATATTGGTGGAAACTGAAGAAGAAGCGAAAAATATTATCTACCAACTCAAAGAAGGCATAATTGATTTTGCAGAATTAGCCAAAGAAAAATCGATATGTCCTTCTGCAGAAAAGGGAGGAGACCTGGGATTCTTCGCCAGAGGCCAGATGGTAAAAGAATTTGAAGATGCTGCTTTTTCCTTAAAGCCTGGTGAAATTAGTGAAATTGTGAAAACAGAATTTGGATACCATATTATAAAATGTGAAGAAAAAAAAGAAGAACATTCTCCCTCCTTTGAAGAAGTAAAAGATCAAATAAATAACACTTTAAGCTATCAAAGAGAAAATGAAGAGACATTAGCTTTAATCTCAAAATTAAAAGCAGAAGCCAATATTGTTATCAATTATGATTTTGAGAGCGAGAATATATCTAATCAATCTTCACCAGAAGATAACCAAACTTCCAGCCCTCCAGAAGAAATAACTTCTGAAGAAACAACAGAAACTGACGAGGTTAAAGATACTTTAAAGGAAAATTAATATTTTACGTTTATAATTAAAAATAGATAAAATAATTATAAAAGGAGCTAAACTTTAGCCCTTTTTTGATCTATTTTAATTTAATTTTCACTATTTATTATTTTAGCTCAAATCGAATTTTTCTGATTTCTCACTTCGGTCTTTTTTTAAATTTTCACTATTAAAACTTTTTTTATCAATTCTCTTTAACTATCATCGGTACACTTTGGTAGGTATCCTCTGCTAAAAATTCTATCTTCTCTACTCCATTTTTTCTAATAATTCGGTAGGTTTTAATCTGATAACCAGGTACCCCTTCCTGGATTACTAATTCTTGATGAGGTTTTAAGCTGGGGTCCTTCTCTTTAATTATTTCATAATCGACTATTTTTTTATCTTTGCTAATAATTTCCACTTCTGGTTTATCTTCATTTCTGCCAAGGATATCAACCTGCAATATATCTCCAATAACTTTCGCAAAAATTACTATCTCATAATCTAAATTATTTTCAAATCTTAAATCTTTATACCCATAGAATATTGCCGCATCCCTTCCTAAAGGAACGTATTTAGTTACATCTCCATATATGGAATGGTTATGCCTCTCCACAATTGGTAAATTAGCTAAAAGAGCTGTATTATAAATAGTACTTGATACTTGACAAACACCACCACCATAACCATTTTCAAATTTGCCATTGGCAATTATAGTACTTTCTTTAAATCCATCTTCTTTTTCGGCTGGTCCTACATATTTGTTAAAAGAAAAAAATTCTTGTGGTTTTACTAATATACCGTTTATCATCTGGGAGGCCAATTTTATATTATATATAGTATTCTCTTCTTTATTCTCTAACGAGGTAGAATATGTTCCTAATTCCTGATAAATAGCTAATTTTGTTAATACATTCTGGGTAGTATATTTTGGAGCAATGGTAATCACAGGCATGCTAAAAATATATTTTTCTTCGTCTAAACATTTTAATGTTTTTACTATTTCTTCAGTAAATTTTGTTAAATCAAGCTTTACCCCTCCTTTACTTTCAATAATTCTATTATCTTCTACATAAGCATCACTGGGCATGCGATTTATTAAAGAACTTATCTTATTTTGAAAATCTTCTAATTTTTGTGGGTTAAATTTAGCTTGAAAAGGTACTTCATATCCCTTTCTCCAAAGTATAATTCTTTCTTTTATCCGTTTAAAAACATTACCAGTACGAGCGATACTATAAGTTTTTTCGATTACTTGAGGCAAATTAATAGAAGCATCCAGCTCAGTATGGGGAATAAATTTCATTTCTTTATCTTCAAATATTAATATACGAGGAGAATCAATTATTTTCAAGGCAATTGGCTGAAGAGTTCTTTGAACTTCCTCCCTCTTTAATCCTCCCAATGGAATACCAAAAGCAGACACTCCGGGGAATATTTTATTTCTGTTTACATATAAATCAACAGCTTCTACCAAACTTACTATAATAATTATTATTATTAAAAATAAAAATATTTTTCTGATTTTATGGTTTTTTTTATTCTTGGAATAGTATTTCAATAAACTACACTCCATCTCTCTTTTCTAGGTATATTCCGGTTATAAATAAGTTGATAATTTAACCATATTTAGGTATAATATCAAATGCAAATATTTGACGCCTTTGACCTATCTCTTTTTTAAAAATTTATACATTGGGTAGGCGGGAATAGCTCAGATGGTAGAGCGTTGGCTTCCCAAGCCAAAGGTCGCGGGTTCGAGACCCGTTTCCCGCTCCATAAATTCTACCTACTACCAACCATATTTACCCACTAAGGGTACAAAAATACAACCACCATAATTTTCTATTTTTAATTTACCTTTTACTTTGCTCCCTAACAAAAGGTCTTGAGAAAAAGAATTGCCAACTGGTATAACAATTTTTCCGTTTTCTTTTAACTGGTCCAATAAACTTCTTGGTATTTCGGGTGCTCCAGCGGTAACTATAATACAATCATAAGGAGAATATTCCTTTAACCCATTGGTCCCATCTCCTATTATTACTTTAACGTTTTTTATTTCCAATTCTTCAAATATTTTTAAGGCTCTATCTGCCAGAGCTT
>Ga0172366_10002994_pt1 | contig 13291 bp, 12 predicted proteins | sample LakKivSesite69cm_FD_114533 | JGI IMG/M metagenome (GOLD analysis project Ga0172366, IMG submission 114533) | Sediment microbial communities from Lake Kivu, Rwanda - Sediment site 69cm | ecosystem: Environmental > Aquatic > Freshwater > Lake > Sediment | place: Rwanda: Western Province, Lake... | reverse complement strand
TCCTTTGCGATTTCCCGGCTTTCCGGTTTTACCCCTCCAGGTTTCCCCAGGCCTTGTTTCTGAAGCGGAGATTTTAAGGGGCGTCTATTCAGAAGGGATTAAAAATATCCTTTTCGGAACAGGTCCGGGAACCTTTATTTTTGACTATTCCAGACATCGTTCTCCGCTTCTTAATCTGACTCTTTTTTGGGGAACAAGGTTTTCCTCGGGCAACGCAGAATTTTTAGACTGGTTTATCACCAAGGGTCTTTTAACAGGAATATCTCTGCTCTTTTTTCTGGGCTTAATAATTTATTCGGGCCTTAAGGGGCTAACCAGAATTGAACCCTCTTTTGGAACAAGATTGGGTTTTCTGGCCTCAGCCGTTGCCTTAATTGCGGCCGGCTTTCTTTCTCCATTTAATTTTAGTTTATGGTTTCTTTTCTGGGTTATTATGGCCGGATTATTATTTTATTCCTTGAAAGAAAGAGAGATGGTTCTGAGTTCTCAGGCCCGGCGAGTGGTTTTTTCGGTCATTATTTTGGCAGTAACAATTCTTGGGCTGGCTTTACTTGTCTTTCAGGCTCAGAAGTATTTAGCCGAGCTGAATTATAGTAAAGGAATTGAGCTTTCCCAAAAAAATAATATAAACCTGGCAATAAATTTTACCCAGAAAGCAACCCTGCTTAATCCGGCAGTTGACGTTTATTGGCGAGACATAGCCCAATTATATCTTGCCAGAGCCAATTTGATTGCCCGGGACCAGGAATTAACAGCTGAGCAAAAAAGGCAATTGGTTCATGAGAATATTACTGGAGGGGCGCAGTTTCTGGGCCAGGCAATTAGTCTTGCTCCGTTTAATGTTGCCAACTGGAACGTCAGAGGATTTTTTTACCGGAGCTTAATTGGCATTCCCGGGGCCGGAGAAATAGCCCTGGAATCTTATGGCCGGGCAACAGAATTGGAACCGGCCTCTCCTTTTGCTTACGCTGAAATAGGCCGGGTCCATATTTTGATGGCTCAGGACTTCAGAGAAAAACAGATGCCAGAGAGCGAAAAAGAATCTTTATCTTTAGCGGTTGGCAGTCTGGAAAAATCCATTGAGCTCAAACCCGATTATGCCCCGGCTCATTATCTAATAGCCGTGGCTTACGACCAGCAGGGGAGAGAAGAGGAGGCAATTGCCAGATTGGAAGAAATCAAAAACATTTTTCCCCAGGACATCGGACTATCTTTTCAATTGGGGATGCTCTATTGGAGAAAAGAGAAATTGGACCAGGCCCGGGGAGTATTTGAAGATATAATAAAATTAAACCCTGATTATTCCAATGCCAGATATATGCTGGGTTTAGTTTATGATAAAACAGGAGAAAAAGAAAAAGCTAAAGAGCAATTTGAAAGAATTGTCCAATTAAATCCAGAGAATGAGGAAGTGTTCAAAATTTTAAGAAATCTTGAACAGGGACTGCCGGCTTTAGAAGGAATAATTATCTCTCAGCCGCCAATTGAAGAGGTACCGCCCGAGATTAAAGATTAAAGACCAAAGATTAAAAACAAAAACGCAATTTTTAATTTTTAATCTTGCTTCATAGGCCCAAAAAAACGTTAACCTTATTTTCGCTTACCTCCAAAACGCCCCTTTCAAATTGGTAGGCAAGTTTTTTTTTATCAGGAAAGGTGTGAATAATTAAGCTGCCAAAAATAAGAGTGATAAAATTAGCGTGTTCGGGAAGGATATCAAATTTACCCAATCTATTCTGGGAAGAAACCGCCTCGGCTTCCCCCCTAAAAGGCTCTTTTTCAATAATCGGCGAGCAAAATACTTTTACTTCAAGAAGTTTTTTTACCATAACCCAGGGCGTCATCTTTTGGCGGCTCAGGATGGTAGGTCAGCCAAACCGCCGATATACAAAAAGGCATCTTCTGGAACCTGGTCCAGTTCGCCCTCTAAAATTGCTTTCACTCCTTTAATGGTTTCTTCTCTTTTAACATATTGTCCGGCTCTTCCGGTTTGTTCGGCCACGGTAAAAAGATTTTGGGTCATAAAATTTAGAAGTTTTCTTGCTCGCCGGTAAATAGTTCTATTTTCTATTGAAAGCTCAGCTTCTCCAACAATTGAAACTATTTGCTGGAGCTCCTTGTGTTTTTCTAAAACTTTTTTTGCTTCCAGTAAAACTTCATAATGTTCCGGGCCCAAAATAGCCTGGTCAATAACCGAGGAGGAAGAAGCCAAAGTGTCTACCGCCGGATATCTGCCTTCTTGATAAATATCCCGCGATAAAATGGCAATTGAATCAAAATAAGGCAAGACGGCCTGAACTCCGGAATCAGTAATGTCATCGGCCGGAACATAAATTGCCTGGATGCTGGTAATTGTTCCGTTTTTAGTTGAAACCAATCTTTCTTCTAATTTCCCAATCTCACTTAAAAGGGTGGGCTGATACCCGTCTTCCGAAGGCATCACTGAAAGTAGAGTTGAGAGCTCATTGCCGGCCTGCAAAAATCGGTAGACATTGTCAATAAAAAAGAGGACGTCTTCCTGATGGAAATCGCGAAAATACTCAGCAATGGCGGCAGCCGCAAATCCCACTTTAAATCTGATGGCTGCCGATTCATTCATTTGGCCAAAAACCAAAGAAACCGAAGGTAAGACATTGGTTTTTTTTAATGTTTCATAAAGCTCTTGTCCTTCTCTAATTCTTTCCCCCAGGCCGGCAAAAACCGAGACTCCTTTTTTAAAGAAAGCAACGTTATGCATCAACTCAATCAAAAGAACGGTTTTCCCCAGGCCGGCGCCGCCGAAAAGTCCCAATTCCTCGCCTTTTCTCAGGGGGGTAAAAAAATCAATTACTTTTATTCCAGTTTCAATTATTTCTTTTCCCGGTATAATCTCTTGATAAGAAGGAGGCGGCTGATAAATTAGTCTCCTTTCTTTAATTTCCGGGCCGGGCAGTCCGTCTCTAGGCTTGCCGAAAATATCAATTACCCTGCCTAAAAGTCCTTTTCCCACCGGCACCTCTAAACTTTTGCCGGTTTTTTTGACCCTGGCTCTTCGGAATAATTTATCCGGTTCGGCAAGAGAAAGACACAAAAAAGTATTCTTTTTAGAGACACTGTGGACTTCTAACCAGACATCAGGATTTTCTTCCAGCACCAAGAGCTCGCCAATAAAAGGCGGGTTTTTATAAAATTCAACTTCAACTGCTTCTCCTTGAACTGAAAGGACGTAGCCTAAATCCATAATTGGGAGCTGGAGAACAATTCAATTTGTTTCCTATTTAATAATTGCCGTTCCAATTTTTTTTGTTCTATTTTTAGTTTTCTTTTTCTTTCTTTAGCATTTTCAGTGGCCCGGTACATTGCTACCACCCTGGTGGCATATCTTGAGAGCCGGTGTTCTAAAATCGTCTGGTTAAAAAAAGCTGACATTAATTCAGTTTCAAAAAATTCCAAAACCGCTTCTGGCGACGGCTCAAACAAGTAACTTTTAACTTCAGCCAGCTCTTTTTCCAGCGGTATTCCTCCGGAGATATTACTTTGGGCAACTTGCTGAAACAAAATAGTACTGAATCGGCCGTGAAAAATTATGATTTCTTCATAATTTTTAATGAATTCAATAATTCCTTTAACTCTTTCTTTTTCCGGCTTTTCATCGTCCAGCTCAAAATAAAACATTTTATGGCCAAAACCGCTGCTTTCGGCTAAATATTTACCCATTCTTCCTACCACTACTAAAACGGCTTTCTTTTCAGCTAAATAATTTAAAAGTTCTCTCCAGATGTCTAAAATTAAAGTTCCGTAAAAACGTTCATTACAAGAAAGAAAAACGGCAACTCTTTTCCCTCGGCGCTTTATAAAAGATTCTTTTTTCCCCACCCTTTCCTTTTTAGGCGAAACAATATATGATTTTTTTGCCAGACCATAAACCCGGGACAGCTCTTCAATAAATTCTCTATTATTTAACACTCTCTGTCTGATTTTATTCATCCTTAAGCTGGCAATTTCTTGATAAACCCGGGTAATCGTTTCAATGCTGGAAATAACTCTTAAGTTTTCTTTGATTTCTTTAAGAACTGCCATATTTTCTCCAATTACGAATTTATGACAAGCGACATATGAATAACGTATTCGTAATTCGATTTAATTCGTAATTCGTAATGGTAATTCAATGTAAAAAGTCGTTCCTTTGCCCCAGCCTTCTGATTCGGCCCAGATTTTACCTCCGTGAGCCTTGACAAATTCAAGGGCGATACTCAAACCGATGCCTCTGCCCGGGCCATAAAGCTTTTTAGCAGATTCCCCTCTTTCAAAAAGTTTTCCTCGTAAAAAATAATCAATATCTTCTTTTTCCATGCCAATTCCCGTATCAGCCACCGCAATTTTTAACTTTTCATTTTTAACTTTTAATTTAACAGTTACTCCTCCCCGATTTGTATATTTAATAGCATTATCAACTAAATTCCAGATTGCTTCCCTTATTTTTCCTTTATCCAGTTTGATGGTTGGCACCAAACCAGCCGACGGTTCGTATTTTAAATAAAGACCTTTTTGTTCTGCCCCTGGTTTTAATTCTTCAATTACGCTTTTAATTAAATTTCCAATTTGGCAATCTTCTAAATTCAAAGCTTTTTTCCCTATTTTTAATTCCTGGACATCTAATAAACTTTCCAGCAAAGAATAGAGATTATTAACTATTTTTTTCATCTCAATAAGTTTTTCTCTAATAACCGGATTCTCCTCTCGGCCGTAAGTTCCATCTAAAATTCTTTCTAAATATCCTTTAAGAGGAGTAAGGGGAGTTCTGAGATGGTGTTGAAGGGACAATAAGAATTGGTCTTTTGCCTGAGTCAGTTTTTCCCACTCTTTGACCAATTGTTCTGCCTCTTTCCTTCTTTTAGATTCTTCACCAACTCTTTTGAGCAGGTAATATCCCACAACAAAAAGCAAAACAAAAAAAACAGCAGTTGTTGGAGAAAAGAAATTGAGAGTCATAAAGCTTCTTTAATTATTTCAACGAGTTCGTTAAGGGAATACTGGGCCTTAACTAAAATTTTATCAATTCCTTCTTTAATAAGCTCTTCATTGAATTCTGGGTTGCTATAGTTAGTTAAGGCGTAAATTTTCAGGCCTTTCGTTTCCGGATATTTTTTGGCTTCTTTTAGAACTTCAATCCCGTTAATATCTGGCAAAATTAAATCTAATAAAATTAAGCCCGGTTTTTCTTTTTTACTCTCTCTGATTTCTTGAATTCTTTTAATGCCCTCTTTACCTGAAACCAGAATCTCAATTTCCAGTCCGGCCATGGGAAAAACTTCTTGAAAAAGCTTAATAATTGGCGCGTCGTCCTCAATTATCAGTATTTTTGACATAAAAATGCTGATGAGGAAGAGGCTGAGTTAAGCGAGGCCTCTTCCGACATCAAAATTTTAGCTTTATTCATTTTTATAAGTGATATAAAATTTCTTTGACCTTTGGAATAACCAGCCGGGTAAAATTTTTAAGTTCCTCTAAGCCCTTTATTCTCTTCAGTCCTTTTTCTATTTCCGGCAGGAGTTCTTTGTAATTTTTCAATATCGTATCAATTTCTATTTTCATTATATTTTGAGGTTTATCTTCCCAGAAACCGCAAAGTAATAATCCAAAAAGAAATAACTGAAGGCTGCGAGGAATTATTGTTTTTGGCCCCTGATTGAAGAGAATCTCCAATTTCTTGCCCAGGTCTAAAAGTTTTTGAGTTTCCAGAGATAATTCGCCGCCAAACTGAGCAATTTCCCCTAATCTTTGGGCTTCAACCATTTTTTTTCTGAGCCAGACGGCTAAATCCCGGTCCAGAGGTTCTTTGGTTTGATTGCCCACCCGGGAAACAGAAAGGAAAGCATTAATAGCCGGCAGCTTTCCTTTTCTAAAATCGTTAATATCAAAAAAAATATGGCCATCGGTCATTGCCATCAGATTGGTCTGGATGAAACCGGAAATGTCATTTTCCAAAGTTTCAGCTACTGGTAAAGCAGTAATGCTTACTTCTTTATTTTCTTGATTTCTAATATTTCCGGCCCTTTCCAGCAGGGCTGCCTGGACATGAAAGACGTCCCCGGGATAGGCCGACCGGCCGGGAAGCCTTTTGATTAAAAGAGAGATTTCGCGATAAAATTTAGCGTGACAGGTTAAATCATCAAAAATAATTAATACCTTTTCCCCGTTGTCGCGAAAGTATTCAGCAATGGTCATTCCGGAAAAAGGGGAGAGGTAGTTTATGGTTGAGGGGTTTTCCGAAGTGGCGATCACCATCACCGTTTTATCAAAAACTCTCATTTCTTTTAAATAATCTTCAGCCGCCTTGACAGCCGAGGTTTCTTTGCCAATCCCAACATAAACGCAGATTATTCCCTCTTTTGCCTGACTGGCTATGGTTTGCAAAATAAAGGTGGTTTTGCCGGTTTTGGCATCTCCGATAATCAGCTCTCTCTGGCCGTAGCCAATGGGCACCAACAAATCTACCGCCATTACCCCGGTTTCCAAAAATTTATTCACCCTTACTCTCCGGGTGATGCCGGGCGCCTCTCTTTTAATTGGCAGATATTTTTTTTCTCCCAGGATAGGTCCCAAACCGTCTATTGGCTGGCCAAGAGGATTGATAATTCTACCCAAAAGCCCTTGAGAAACCGGAATTTGAAAAGAATCGTTAGTTCTGACCACGGCCTGGCCGACTTTTAATTCGCCGGCATCAAACATTAAAATTTCCGCCATTTCTTTATCTAAACCGTGAGCCAGGCCTTTCGCTTCGTTTTCGCTAACGACCATTTCTCCCAATTTTAAGCTAGGAAGGCCGGAGACATAAGCCAGATAATGACTTTGACCAACAACCCGGCCTATTTCCCCGGTTTTTTCTAAATATTGTTTAAAATTTGGCATCTCTATTAACGAATTACTCAATTAACGAATTGCGAATTGCGAATTAACAATTAACGGTGACAATCTTTTAATTTGTTAATCCTTTAATTCGTTAATAAATAATTGGTCAATTCTCTTGGCCAAGGAAAAGTCTCGCCACTTGCCCTGATATTCAATAATTAAGCCACCGGCAATTTTTGGATTACAGGTTATGTCTAAAATAATTTTTTGACCCAGTTCTTTTTCAAACCATTGACTTAGTCTATTAAGAAAATCTTCTCCGGGCGAAAAAGCAATTTCTAATTTAATCTGGGGCAGAGCCCGAAGCTTTTCTTCTAATTCGGAAACCTCTTCTTTTAATAATTTTTTCCGGGCAATTTCCTCCAGAAAAAATATCAACTCCTCCTTAGTCCTTATTTTCCTTACTAATTCTCCAAAACCTTCTTTCATTGAAAATTGAAAATTTAAGAATTGATTGAAAATTGAAAATTGATAATTGAAAATTCTCTCAGAAGATTTCCTTCTTCGCTTTTTCCAGGGCTTCCATTACCAATTTTTCATGAGCAGAAAGGTCAATTGTCTTTCCAATTGTCTTTTTTGCCACCTCTCCCAGCGTTTGATAAATTTTTCGGTCCATTTCTTTGAACCTTTCTTTTTTATAGTCCTCAATTTCTTTTTCTGTTTCCTGCACTTTTTTGTTCAGATTTTCCTTGACTGATTTGTAAATTTGAGCAGCAGCTTTTAAGTTTTCTTCTTGAATTTTGACAAACTCTTTTTCTGCTGCCCGATTTAATTCTAAAATTTTAGTTTTCGCCTCCAGGGAAATTTTGTTTTGCGCCTCCAGGCTGAATTTTGATAAATTTGAAACCTCCCCGGCTATCAGCTGAGAAAATTCTCCAAGCACTCTTTTAATTTCTTGGTTTCCGCTTTCAAACTGGCTTTGGTAACCATTGATAATTTCCTCAGAAGCTTTTTGAAATTCCCTTTTGAATTGCTCAACATTTTTCTGGACCTCCCGGCCGATTAACTCTTTTAATTGTTCTCTAAAATCCTCAGAAATCCTCAAAAAAAGTTCGTTTGCTCCAAAATCTCTTAAAAGAGAGGACTGTCTTTTTTCTTTTCTCAGAATCCGGAATATGTCTAAACAAACCCAGGCAATTAAAGCGGCCAGAGCGAAAAAGACAATAAAAAATAAATTTCGCTCGTTCAAATTGAAAACCATAGTTCGTTAATACAGTATAACAAAGAAAGCCAGACCAAGTCCAGCCAGAGTTAAAATTAAAATTCCAATTAAGTTCAAGAGCATGGCGGTTCTGATGCTGTTTTTAGCCAGAGGATTTCGGCCAATTGCCGTCAGTCCTTCTCTCAGAGCTTTAATAAAAGAGAAAAACCCGATTGCAAAACTTCCGCCGCCTACCAAAAGAGCGAAAAGATAACGTAGCACCTCGGGAATTGTTTCCGGCATTTTCAGGCCCGAGACCAATTCCTCAATCAGGCGGCCAAAAGCCAGTCTTCCTAAGGGAAAAGTTATCTGTTGGGGTTGAATAAAAACAAGTATTAATCCCTCTTCCTGATTGAAATCTTCCATTGCCCGTCCGAGTCCAAACCCTGATTGGGTGGCTTTTTTGCCAATCCCCGGTTTTTCCGAAGAAGTAATAAAATCCCCCTTTTTTATTTCTCCGTTTATATTGCTTACTTTTGTTAAAGTTTCGCCAAAAAAAACTATTGGCAAAGTAGTCGGCGTGGGTTTGCCAAAAACCATAATTGGAGTCTCTCCCACCACTCCGATAATGTTCTCGTCGTAGGGGATAGCCGAACGAGCCAGTCCTTCTTTAGTTTGAGAGACAATGTCGCCGGTTTTAGCTTCCGGGTCAGCCGTTTCCAAATTTTTAGCAATCCAGGCCGGCTCCTCTTGAGCCAATCCAATTCCAGCGAAAACAAAAATCCCAAACAATATAAGCCCAATTTTTATTCCCTTCATTTATCTATTGAGAATGTTGAACAATTCAACATTCTCACCCTGAACGACGACGACAGAGTGAAGGGTCTCATAAATAAGCGCGTGAGATCCTTCGCTGACGCTCAGGATGAGAGCGTTTCACAATTGTTCAACGCCCTCATCTATTATAGAATTTAAAATGCTGAAAAACAAGATTTAGTAAAATTTTTTCCCGTTCTTTTAAGGTTAATTTTCGGTGATTATATCGCCAACTATATTCTCCCAAATAAAGCGGCAATTTTTCTTTCCGAATACCGCCCCTGGCAGTCAACTTTCTTTTAAGATATCCCCAGAATCTTTCCAAAACGTTAATGCGCCATTCTTTTTTATCGCCAGATAATCTATGAAGCGAACCCTTAAATACTAAAGCAGTATATTTTTGCAAACTCTCAGGAACAAAGGATTCCTTTTTAAACAAAGATTTTAAATCTTTAACCTCAATATCTTGAACCGCTTCAGCAAAAAATTTTCCTTCCCGGCAGATAATTCCAATTACCGGTTGTTTTATTAAAGTATATTCTTTTTGAACTTCCTTGTCGGTCATCAGTTTTCTTAAGAGGGCCAATATTTTTAGAAGTTTATATCTTGAGATATTAACCCTTTCAGTGATAATCCGGGTTGAGTGTTCTAATATAAATTCGGAAACAACTTCCTCCAATATCTCATTCGGGACATTAAGCGGATTTTGCCGCCAGCTAAAAACATAACGGCATTTTTTGCATTTTAATCTTTTGTCGCCGGTTTTCCAAAACTCTCTTTCAAAACAATTAGGGCACTTTATGTGCTTAGCCTGGCTAAGCATAAACTGGTTAAACGTAAATGGTTTCATATAAGTTAATTATAACATATCTGGTTCAGTTTTCAAACTATGACTTGTATTTTTCATTTTTCCCGTGACAGGAAGCAAAATGAGATTAAAAATTAAAGACAAAAGACCAAAAATTCACCCCGCACTTTTTATCCGATATTAAAGTTTATCAACTAATTCTTAATGCTACCTGTTTGACAAAAAGCAAAAGGTGCCGGCAAGAAGACATAAAAACATAAAAATATTTTTGCATTTTTACATTTTTGTTTTTAATCTTTAATCTTTTATCTTTTATTTTTCAAAATCAATTATTGGAAGGATATCTATCCGCTATCGGATATGGCTATTGACAGGTATTTTTGATGTGAGAAAATAAAATAATGGCAGAAAAATATATTTCACTTAAAGAGGCAACCAAATATTGCTCCTATTCCCAGGATTATTTGAAATTACGGGCCCGGCAGGGCAAATTGAAGTCCATCAAATTGGGCAGAAATTGGTTTACCACTAAAGAATGGATAGAAGAATATATTAGAAAAGTTTCAAAGCATTCAAGACATCCCCTATCGCCGCAAGTTTTAGCAGGGGAGAGGATTTTTAGAGATCAGCGCCGGCAGCCGGCCGCCTCAGTCAAAATAAAAAATAAATTTCCTGTTTTTGTTTTGGTATTAGTGATAATTTTGATAATTCTTGGAGCGATTATATTAGCAGAGCCAATATTGGAAAAAATTATTCCAGCCCGAATAATAGAAATTAAGCGATAGCCAGACTCATTATTAAAACTTACCGAGGTCAGACCTCGGTAAAACTTACAGAGGTCAGACCCCGAAAGCATAACAGATGTTATGCTTTTTGTTTTTCAAATGAGAGTGCCTGTGGATAACTGACTTCTAAAGGGGGTTGACAGGGTTTTTTGATATTAGATAATGAAATAATCTGAGATTTTTCCCGTGGCGGGAAGAAATTTCCCGCAAGCACTTGACAGATGTTTTGGCAAAACCGATAATAAAGTAATCTGTGAATAACTCACAGATAAAAACAAGAAGGCCCGGTTGGCCGAAAAATCTACCTAACGTCGAAAAACAATAAGGCAATTTTTCTTTCTCCCCTGCTCATTTTATTGATAGGGGAGGCCGGGCCTTCTAGTTTAGATTTTACTTAATCAAGAAGTTTTGTCAAGTATGGTGGCTCAAAATAAGGAAAATAATTTAATAAGCATTGACGATATTATTTTTCGGGCAAAAAGCCGGGGCGTTGATTTTGGCAAAGGAGATCCTCGCGAGCGGCTCCGTTATTTAACGAAAATCGGGCTTCTGCCTCATGCCAAAAGAAAATCTTTTAACGGCCAGCCGCCCAACGGCGCCTATCCGGAATATGTAATAGAGCTTTTAGTTGAAATTGACGAAAAAATCAAAGCCGGCAAAAGCATTCAAGAGTTAAAAAAAGAAAAAGAAAGAGAGGCCTGGGTTAAAACTCCTTATACTATATATCCACCGACTCTTGAGGTTCCTTTGACATCCGTCAAGGTCCCACCTTTTCTTCCCTCTGTTGAAGTTGCCGAGACCAAACAACGACAATTCCTAGTTGGAAAAATATTCAAGGTTTTTAAAGTTGCCTCTTTTGTTTTAATTGTTGGTTTAATTGTTGGAGCAGCGGTTTTCTTTTTCAGCACCCAAGAAGCAATAAAACAAGATTTCTATTCTTATCTTTTGGCTTCTTTTAATTGGGTCCGAAAACTGGTCCAGGCGCCGCCAGCCCCGGTTGGGGAAAGACCGGAAACGCGGGAAATTTTTCTGCCGGTCAGCCCGGAACCTTATTTAACAATTAATGCTGAAACCGATATTAATGCTCCTTTAAATGTTAAAGAGCAAATAACCGCGCCGTCTTTGAGTTTACTTAAAGGCGAGTTCAGGGCGACTCTATCTTCAGCTGACCTAACTGCTGACCGAACTTATACTTTTCCGAACCTATCAGGCATTGTCTGCTTGACCACCGGCAACTGCTTTGGATTGGGCGGCGAGGTTTTCTCTGCCGGCGGCACTCCAAACCGCCTGGCCAAATTTATTACTTCTAACGAAATCGCTGATTCTTCCATTGAGGACCTTTATCCCGGCGTGGCTTTAACCATTGATGCTAACGGCCGGGTTGGCATCGGCACCAGAAATCCCCGTTATTCTTTACAGGTGGCTGGCAGAATTCAGGCTACCGGCGATATTTGCACTAACCTGGCCGGCGGTAGGTGCCTAAGCACCTTGCCGCTTGGCGGAGCGCCGCCAGCCGCCGCGCCAACAGTCGTAACCGGCATCAGCGGTTCTGGCACGACAAACTACCTGCCGCTCTGGACTGCCGGAACCACTTTGGGCGATTCCATTATCTCTCAATCTGGTTCAATAATTGAGGTAGACGGAACAGTAAGTATGCTCAGTTTTCAACTTCCAACAGGAGCACAGGCCGGCTACATTTTGACTTCAGATGCTTCCGGTTTGGGAACCTGGCAGCCTGCTCCAACCGGTACTCTGCCTGTCGGCACAACCGGTCAGACTTTAAGACACGATGGCACAAGCTGGTTGGCAAACTCCTTCCTTTACAATACCGGCGCCGCTCTCGGCATTGGCACAACCACCACGCCGGCCACCCTGACACTATCGGGCGATGCCATTTTTGCCACCACCACTCTTCCTCAATTGGTTTTGAAATATGACGATAACAATTATTTGCGTTTTGCCATTAACGGCGAACAATCCCTAATTGAGTCCTCAAAAAAGTTTGTTATTAATTCTTTAACCGGCGAAGTGGCGCTGACAAGCAATGTGAGCGATTTTTATGCCACCTCAACTAAAATCTGGGGAGCAACTTTCGCTTCGGCGGCCAACGATTCAACGGTCAGAAAATCCGGCGAGCTGGTTTTCCGGGCTTCTGTACCAATTTTCCGCTTTTCAGTTCCGGGCCAGACAACCTCAACAGATTATGTGATAGTTTCCAAAACTTTTTCTTCAGCCGAATCTCTGACCTCCATTACGCCGACCCAGCTGGCCGGCACCAGCCGGGTTTACGCCTTTTTAATCAACTTTGCTGATAACATTGCTCCAACTTCAAGTTCCACCTGGAGAATTTTTAAACCGGTTGCCAGCACCACCTATTCCACTTTCAGTTTTTCAGGTCAAAATCTGGCTTCTCTGGAAACAGGAAATCCTTATTTAACAGCCACTACTACCCTGCCTGGAGATAATGATTGGCGATTAGAAGTAAGCAGCCCTTCTACCGATAGAAGCATCAGAATCTTTAACCTTTTTTTGTTGGTATTTGATGAGATAAATTGATTACCGTTGATAGGACGCTGATTCAGCGTAAAATCAACGTAGCAATCAGCGTAAAATCAGCGGACACAACAAAGGTCGAAAACAAATAAATAATAACTAACAATTAACAATGAAAAATATACTTAAACCGAGATTAAAGTTAATCAAAGGCACGCGATTTGTCTCTTTTCTGTTTATTGGTTCTTCGGTTTTGATTGCAGCTGGCATCCTCTGGGCTGCCAATATGTACTACAACATTGACACCGGCGAAGTGGTAACCGAGGAAATTCAAAGGGTGACCGGCATGCTTCGGGC
>Ga0172366_10002993_pt1 | contig 13295 bp, 14 predicted proteins | sample LakKivSesite69cm_FD_114533 | JGI IMG/M metagenome (GOLD analysis project Ga0172366, IMG submission 114533) | Sediment microbial communities from Lake Kivu, Rwanda - Sediment site 69cm | ecosystem: Environmental > Aquatic > Freshwater > Lake > Sediment | place: Rwanda: Western Province, Lake... | reverse complement strand
TCAACGCGCTCAAGCCCGTGGCCAGCCTGACCCAGGATCGCTTCCCGGTGCAGCAGGCCATGCTGCAGGCCTTTGCGCGATTGGCGAACAAGAACGACAAGGCGGTCATCGAGGCCCTGGAGAAGCAGATCGAACGTGATGAAACCGCGGTTCGCCTGCCGGGCGCACGCGACCTCTTGGGTGAGGCCCGCGTAACCCTCGCGGTGATCCAGAACAAGGGCTGATGTTCGCGCAACGAGCCGGCAGCCTCTTGCAACCGTCAGAAGGCGGCTGCCGGCTGGTCCTTGTTGCCCAGGTACTCGGCCACCACCACGGTATGGATTCCGCCGCGCACATTGAAGTCGCCCTCGACGCGGGCCCGCCGCGGTCGGGCGGCCGCCACCAGGTCGTCGAGAATCCGGTTGGTGACCGCCTCGTGGAAGGCCCCTTGGTCGCGATACGACCAAAGGTAGAGCTTCCAGGACTTGAGCTCCACGCACAGGCTGTCCGGCACGTACTCCACGCGGATGGTTGCGAAGTCGGGTTGGCCGGTTTTAGGGCACAGGCAGGTGAACTCGGGGCACTCGAAGCGAATCACGTAATCGCGTCCCGGATGGGGGTTGGGAAACGTCTCGAGGCTCTTGCTCGGTGTCGATGCCATGGAGCTTCCAAGCATACCAGGTCACGGACCGCCGGACGCATACGGCCGCTACCCTCCCTAGGAGGCCTCTTCGCATGATTCTTGTGAACTCTCGTCGCATGTTGCTTCTGCCCTTCGTGCTTGCCTTCGCCCTCGGCTGGCACAAAGAGGGCACTGCCGCGACCGTCAAAGGCACGGTCAGCTTGCCGCCCGAATTGAAGACGGGACGGCGTTCTCCGGGCTATTGGCGGGTCGAAAACACGAACATCGCGGTTCAACCCGCAGGATTGCGCGGCGGCACCGTGGTGTTCCTCGTAGGGCCGCAGTACCAGGCGGTTCCGCCCAAGACCATCCCGGTGGACATCGCCGGGTTGCAAGCCACGCCCTCGGCCGTGGTGGTGAGCGAAGGCTCGGTGGTCGAGTTCAAGAACGCGGACAAGGTTGCGCACGACCTCGCGGTCTCCGGCCAGCCTCAGGTGATGGGGCCGGAGCGGCTGGCTTCGGGCACGGTTCGCAAACAGCGCTTCGGCACGGCCGGCGAGTACATCGTGCGTTGCACCGAGTACCCGCACATCGCCATCTCGGTGATCGTGACCAGCTCGCCGCTCTTTGCCGTGGTGGAGGACAAGGGCGGGTTCAGGATTCCTGACGTTCCCGAGGGTCTTGCGACCCTCAAGGTATGGAGCGACGGGCGCTGGGTGCACGAAGAAGAGGTCGATGTTCCGGCGAAAGGCCTGGAGGTGTCCGTGAAGGTCAAGGGTGCGGCGGCGGCAAAGGGAAACACCGAGTAGGGGAAGTCGACCATGTTTCTCTCCAAGATCTGGTTTGTGCTCATCGGGCTTCTCGCCGGCGTCGCGGTGACCGCCGCCTTCGTGGCGCCGCGTCCCGCCGATCGCCGTATCGAGCAGCTCGAAGGCCAGCGCATGGATCGCGCACAGTACGCGGCCGAGCAGATGCTCAAGAACGATGCCCGGCGCTGGATCGACTACGCGGCCAAGCTGGGCACCGATGTCAAGTTGATCGAGGCCCTGGACGCGGCCACCCGGGGCATGAGCGAGCTGCGTCCTCTGCACGATACCGTGCGCAGCCGCCTGCGCGAGCTCGTGCCGGATCGCGCCGCCGTCGGGGTCGAATCGATTATCGCGGTCGATGGCAAGGGCCGCGTGGTGGCTCGATCCGGCGATGACGAGGGCGAGTACGGCGAGTCGATGGCGGGGGCGGAGGTGGTGGCGGATGCGCTGCGCGGCTACCTTTCCGACGACGTATGGGGCGCCGCCAATCGCCTGCGCCGCATCGGCGCCGCGCCGGTGCTGTCCAAGACCCACGACCGCATCGTGGGCGCGCTGGTGGTCGCGGTGGAAACCGGCAAGCGCCTGACCGAGCTGTGGAAGCAGAATCTCGGCGTGGATGTGGCCATCGTGCTGCGCAAGACGGTGCTCTCCGCGACCCTGCCGGAGGCTTTGCTCACGCAGTTGCCCGACTTGATCGAGGAGCATGCCGCGGAGATCGCCAGCCACAAGCGCTCGCGCGCTCTGCCCATGTACATGGGCAACGAGCGCCTGCTCGTTGTGGCGGCGCCCTTCACGGGCGAGGCCTCCCAGCAGCGCGCCTACTACGTGCTTCTGACCAAGAAGTCGCCGGCCTCCAATCCGTGGGCGCTGCTTTCCAGCACCTCGTCGGACGACCTCAGGTGGGGCAATTTCCCCTGGCTGTCCTTGGCCGGCTTCCTGCTGGCGATCATCTTCATCGGGCTCTTCCTCCAGCGTCTGGAGGTCGAGAATCCGCTGCGTCGGCTGCGAGCCGAGGTGCATAGCCTGGCCAAGCAGGAAGTCCGCAAGATCGACGACCGCCGGTACGGCGGCAAGCTGGGCGGCATCGCCCGTGACATCAACGCCACCATCGAGCACTACACCCACGCGCCCCTGCCCAAGAGCGAGACCGCCAAGAAGGACATCTCGGCCATCCTCGATCCCAAGGCCGCCGCGGCCGACGGCAGCCCGCTTGAGGTTTCCCATGCGGCCTTGACCAAGGCGCCGCCGCTGCCCGCCGCCATGGCCGCCTCGCTCTTCGGGGCGCCACGCTCCGCCCCCGGCCTTCCCGGCGCGCCGCCCCCCATCCCTCCGGTGGCAACGCCGTCGCCCTTGATCAGGTCGTCCTCCTTGGCCGTCCCCTTCGCCCCCACGGTGGTGCCGCCTCCTCCAAGTGCAGGGTCGGGACCACCGCCTGCGCCGGCGGCGGCACCCGACGCAGCGGACGAGGCGCACTTCGCCCAGGTGTTCGAGGAGTACAGGGTGCTCCGGGAAAGGCTCGGCGAGTCTCTGGCCGGGCTTTCGCCGGACAAGTTCATCGCCAAACTGCGCAGCAACCGCGAGCAGCTCATCGCCAAGTACCAGTGCCGAACCGCGCAGTTCAGCGTCTACGAGAAAGACGGCAAGGCCGCGATTCGCGTCGTCCCGGTGCGCGACTGAGGCAGATCCTCCTCGCCCGGCCGAAAGGAACCACAGCGCGGGCTTCGCCCGCAACCGAAGAGGGCCCAAGGCCTCAGGCTGCAGGCGGGAGCTTGATCGGACGAGAACGGCAATCAGCTTCGCCACTGCGCGAAGGGCGTCACCGTGGTGCGCCTTGAGGGGATCACGGCTTGTGCCCCAGCACTTCAGCCTGAAGGCTCCCGCCCGGAGCCTCCCGCCTCATGACGCAGCCGTTGAAGAAATCTTCGCGTGCAACAAAGAAATCGCGCAGTAGTAGAACAGAGAGCGCAGAGGCTGCGGAGGACACAGAGAGGGATGGGGTTTCCCGGATCCAGATCCGAACTCCTTCTTTCTCCGTGCCCTCCCGCGTCTCTGTGCCCTCTGTGGTGAAAAAAGCGCCGAGCCGGTCGCCGTCCTACGCCGCAGCGAAGGCGCTCGGGCATTGAGGCGCGAGGAGGCAGGCGTCGCAGTCGGGGTTGCGCGCGTGGCAGACGCGGCGGCCGTGCCAGATGAGTTGATGCCCAAGCAGAATCCAGCGCGCACGCGGGACGATGGTCATGAGATCCTGCTCGATCTTCTCCGGCACATTCGAGCGCGTAAGCCCGAGCCTTTGCGCCAGGCGGGCGACGTGGGTGTCGACCACCACGCCGTCGGCAATGCCGAAGGCGGTGCCCAGCACCACGTTGGCCGTCTTGCGCGCCACACCGGGCAGCTCGATCAACTCGTCCATGCTGCGTGGCATCTCGCCGCCCCACTTCTCCACCAGCAGGCGCGACGCGCCGAGCAGGCTCTTGGCCTTGTTGCGGAAAAAGCCGGTGGAACGGATCAGGTGCTCCAGGACGGGAATCTCCGCCTCGGCCATGGCTGCCGGGGTCGGGAAGCGGGCGAAGAGGGCGGGCGCGACCTGGTTGACTCTCTGGTCGGTGCACTGGGCGGACAGGATGGTGGCGCAGAGAAGCTCGAAGGGATTCCGGTGGTCGAGTTCGCAGGTGGCGGCGGGATAGAGCCGCTCCAGCTTCTGGAAGATGGCCTTCATGCGGCGAGGCTGGGGCGGCCAAGGGTCTCGCTTGCGCGTCGCTTTGGTCTTGGCAGAGGGTGCGGTCGGACGGGGCATCAAGCGGGTCTAGCACGGGCTCCGGGCCCATGGGCATTTCCTTCGTTGCAGCCGTGGCCGGCTTCGGTTGTAATCGACCTGCCATGGAAGAAACCCCGGAGGAACAGGCGGAGGAACAGGCGGCCCTGGCGAGCGAGGCCGAACGCATCGATGTCCACAAGTACCGCCGGCGCTACCGCCTCACCATGGGCGTCCTGGCGGCGGCTTTCTGCGCGGCCGTGGTGTGGGTCGCGCTGCACATGGCGGCAGCAGGCCGCAACCCCTGCGAGCGCGTGCGCGACCATTTCTGCCGCAAGGCTCCCGACGCAACGAAGTGCCGGAGCTACCAGGAGGTGTACCAGGAATCCGTCGAGGATCAGAGTTCCAGGATGCGGGGTGTGATCCGGGATCAGTGCCTAACCAAGATCACGCGCATGAAGGAAGAAGACGGGATCGTGGTCGAGTAGCCGAGTGCCCCGCGGCTACACGCTGAACGACGAGCCGCAGCCGCAGGTGGACTTCACGTTGGGATTCGTGAACTTGAAACCCGACCCCTGCACGCTTTCCACGTAGTCGATCTCGGTGCCCACCAGGTACATGAGACTCATCTGGTCGCACAAGAGGCGGACGCCCTGCGATTCGAAGCACTGATCCACATCCTGGGGTTGGTCGAAGTAGAGGTCGTAGGCGAACCCGGAGCACCCGCCCCCCATGACCTTGAGGCGCAGGCCATATCCGTCTTCGATCTTCTCTTCGGCGCGAACGGCTTTCACCTTTTCCGCCGCGCGCGCAGTCAGTTTGACCAGCTCCTGGGTCTCCTCGGCCCGGGATTCATCCTTCTTCTCTGCGATTGCGGTCATGCTGTCTCCTTGCAGACGAATTCTACCCGCTCTCTAGGATGCCGGCCACCGCCCGGCGTTTCGCCGCTCCAGGCTCAGAAGGGCTTGGTCGTCTCGGCGCGCCAGTCGGAAGAGCGCATGCCCGTGACGTTCCACACGCGCAGCATGTCGGTCTTGCCCTTGACCTTAACCGGGGGCAGGGCGGTTGCGGCGACCAGGGATTGCACGCGCGCGTAGGTCGCCTCCGAGACCAGGATCTCGCCGGCCTTGGCCAGGCTGCACAGGCGGGAAGCGGTGTTGACCACGTCGCCGATGGCGGTGTACTGGAGGGCTCGCGAGCTTCCGATGGCACCGGTGACCACGGTGCCGGTATTGATGCCGACGCCGACCTTGATCTCCTCCTGGCCGGCGCTGGCGCGGGCGCGATTGAAATCAGCCAGGGCGATGAGCATGTTGAGGGCGCATTCGACCGCCTTGGCCTCGGCGTTGGGCAGGGGTACGGGGGCGCCGAACAGGGCGATGATCTCGTCGCCCACGAACTTGTCGAGGGTGCCTTCGTGCTTGAAGATCACGTCCACCATCAGCTCGAAGTACTCGTTGAGCATACGCACGATTTCCTGGGGCGCGCGTTTCTCGCTCATGGCGGTGAAGCCCCGGATGTCCGAGAAGAGCAAGGTCGCCTCGGTGAGCGCCCCGCCTTTCTCGAGCTGGAGCTTTCCCGCCACCACCTGTTCAACCAGGTTGGGCGACAACAGGCGTTGGAACTGGGCGCGGGTTCTGGCCTCGTGCTCGATCTTGCGCGCCAGCATCGAGTTGTGGATGGCCACCGCGGCTTGGTTGCCGATGCTTGCGAAGATCTGCAGATCCTTTTCGCCGAAGGCGTTGGCCGCCACCATGGAATCGAGGTGCATGATGCCAAGTAGCTGGTCCTGGTGGACCAGTGGCACCGTCATGGTGGAACGGATGCCTTGCATGATGATCGAGCGCGCGCCCTGGAAACGGCTGTCGGCGCTGGCGTCCGACGAGAGCACCGCCGTCTTGTGCTGCACCACCTCGGACAGGATGGAGCGGGAGAGCAGGATCTGCTCGTTGCGGCCGTCGCGGGTCTTGGCCACGCGCGGGCTTGGCCCATCGGCCTCCATGAGCAGGATCACGCCGCGATCCGCCGGGATGAGCTCGAAGGCCCGCTTGATGATCTTCTCCAAGAGATCGTCGATGTCCACCTCGAGCCCGATCGAGCGCCCGATCTCGTGGGCCAGGCGCAGCTTCTCGTAGTCGGCGCGCAGCGCCTCGACATCGGCGATATCCTTTTCCGGCAGGAACTTGGCGCTGGTTTGCACTTTCTGCTGGATGAAGGAGATGTCGGCGGGCGCCGGCTGCTGGATGCTCACGCGCTGGGCGGCCTGGGCGGCCTGCACCGAACGCTCGAAGAAGGTAACCACCGTCCCGCCCAGCGTGATCTCGTCCCCGTCCGCCAGCAGGTGCTCGCTGATGCGCTGATCCCGCATGAAGGAACCGTTCAGGCTCCCCAGATCGCGGTAGAGAAAACGTCCGTCGGGCTGGCGGATGATCTGGGCGTGCTCCTTGGAGACGATGCGATCCAGGATCTGCACGGCGTTGTGGGGATGTCGCCCGAGGGTGGTGACCGGCCCCAGCTCGAACTCGCGCCGTTCCTCGTTGCTCTGGACGATGATCCTCGCCATGCTCAGCCGCCCGATTCTATCACGTTGGTTGCGCTACCAGTTGATCCGTGTCGCGTCGCTGGTTACCTTGGGCGACATATTGAATTCGTACGTCTTGTCGGGAAAAGGAAAATGCGCTGCAAGCTTGAAGTGGGCCTCGATGCCGATTTCCTTGGGGCTGCGGTGGATGATGATCTTGGTGGTCTTGTCGTCGATGCCGAGCCTCTTGTACTCGGCGGCGATGTCGGTCTTGACCTTGTCGATCATGGAACGCGCGGTTTCTTGCGGACGGAGGTTGGCCTTGTACAGGGCCGGGATGAAGTCGTGGAGGACCGACTTGGCGCGCGAGGCGGTGGAATAGACCGGCCACAGGTAAACAAGGATATAGACGGCGATGCCGGCAAGGATCAGAAGCGTGACGCTGACGACGTTGATGGCTCTCGGTTGCCGGTACCTCATCGCTACGCCCTCCCGGTGGCGTCTGGCTCGATCTTGGCCAGATTGCGGGCCAGTTGATTGCGCATGCAGAAAAGGCCGATGGAGGCCTGCAGAACGAACGCCACGGCCTGCGAAAGCAGGCTGGCTGCGAACACGGTCGCCCAGCGCACATCGTTGCTCTCTCCCGGTGCGTAGGCGGCGAAGAAATGGATGAGCATGGCCTGAGAGGTGCCAAGCCCCTGGAAAGAAATGGGCAGCACGGTCACGAAGTAGACGATGGGCAGGCACAGAATGGCCTTGGCCACGGGAATCACCACGCCGAAAGCTGCCAAGGAGAACCAGCTCAGGGCCAGGAGGGTCGTGATATGGGGCAGGCGCACCAACATGGCGCGCAGGTGCCCGACAAGGCCGGCCGATAGCAGGACGTCGAAAATCGGGCGCCGGGCCAACCAGCTCGGCCGGAGCGCCACCAGGGCGATGTAGAGCGCCAGCCCTGCATAGGCGATGAAAACCACCGTGCGCAGAACCGGGGCGACGTCGCTCACCACGAACAGGCCGACGCTCGCCAGCACGAGCAGCATGAGCACGTTGATGCCCATGACCAGGAGCACCGCCGCGGTTCCGCGCATGATGGGAACCCCGCGGGAACGATTGACAAAATAGACGATCGCACCCTGGCCGATGGTGTAGTTGACCAGGGCCAGAAGGTAGGTGGCGCCGCGCACCACGAGCACCTCGCCGTAGGTCAGAGGTGCCACGAACCAACCGAAGGTCTTCACGATGGCGTAGGAGTCCGCCAGGTAGACGAGGAGGACCAGGAGGGCGTTGGCGGGAACGGCCCACCAATACGCGGTGTGCATCGCCTCGATCACCTTGGACAACTGGATGGTGCGGAACAGGTAGGCCAGGACGGCAATGGTGCCCGCCCAAGCCAGGATGGGGCCTAACTTCTTGCGCATGTTCTTGTACACTATCGCATGAATCGGACGTCCATTCTGCTTTGGCGCGGCTTCGACTTCGCGAGGCGACTTGCTTGTGTATTCGTCGCGCCGGGTAGAAACTGAAATGTCGCAAGCCATGCCACCCCCAACCGAGGACAGCAGTACCGCCGCTCCGGGCCCGCCCGAGCAAGGAGCCTCCCTGCCGCCAGGCCAGGCCGCTGCTCTCCCCCAGGCATCGGCTCCGCCCTGGGGACTCTCGTTCTATCTCTTCGTCGAGCCGTTCGGCATCGGCAGGGTGGTCGTCGACCTGTCGGGCGGAGGGGGCCCGGGCGCCGAGATCCTGCGCAAGGCCGGCGCGGTGCAGGTTCTGTTCGCCCGGTCGGAGGCGCTGCCGCTTCCCTACCCCGACGCGGCTGCCGACGTGGTGCTGTGTCCCTTGTCAGCCGCCGCGGCGGCCGACGATGGCGCGCGCGCGGCCTTGTTCGCCGAGATCCGCCGCATCCTGCGCCCCGACGGCATGTGCGTCGCGCGCGTCCTCGCCTCGACCCTGGCCAGCAGAGCGACCGGCACCAGCGCGCGCGCGACGCTCGCGGACATGGTGCTCGAGCACTTTGCCACCGTGGACATCGTCGAGGAAACCCCGTTCCGGGCGGTTTCCTTCTTCGCCCCCACAAGCGACGAGCTGGCGGTGAGCGAGGCCATGGCCAAGGTCGCGGGCCAGCCGTCCCACTTCATCGCCTTGGGCACGGCCGCAGGCGAGCGAACCTGGCAGCTCACCGAGAGCCTCCTCGTGCCCACCGGGCCGCTCGAGGAGGAGAACGCCAACCAGGCCGAGCTCGGCGCTTGGCGGGCCGAGGTGGAGCGGCTTTCTGAGCGAGTCGCGGAAGTCACGCGCGAGCGCGAGGCCCTGCGCGAGCGGCTGATGACGTCGCAGGATCGCCTCGAACGGCAGACGAGCACGTTCTCGACCATGCGCAGGGACATCGAGCGCTATCTGCGTCAGGTGAGCGACGAAGCCGCCGCGCGCGAGCTTTTGAGCCTGGAGAGAGATCAGGTCCGGCGCAAGCTCGCCAAGGCGGAGGACGAGATCGAATCCAAAGCCCGCGAGATCGAGAGGCAGAGGTCGAGCATGCACGCCCTGCGCAAGGAGGTCGCGCGGCTACGAGCGGCGCGCGGGCCGGTCGCGGGCACAGGTCGCGGAACGACGTGAGCGTCGTGCTGCGGCAAAGGTAAGGAGCGCAACCCAGACTACGGGCGACAGCGCGCTGCCTGTGTGCCCCAGGTTGCACCCGCCGCTCTTGCCCGAAGGGGGTCTTGCGGCCGCATCCACCACGGGCAGAGGGGGGCGGATCAGGGCATCGAATCCGGGCAGGACCGTGCTGCCGCCGTCGCTGACGACGAGCGGGGGTAGGTTGTAGATGGGTGTGCCGATGTGGGAAGCGTCTATCCCGACGGCCGGGCCTGCGTCGGCCGCATCTGCACCCGCATCCGGGGAGCCCGGGAAGAGGGCGGGCTTGGTGGTGCCAGCCGGCCAAGGCCCGAGCGCGGCCACCATCATCTGGTAGGAATTCTGATCCTTGCGGTTGCAGTCCGGCGTGGTGATGTCGCCCGAGGGGTTGTTGAGGTCCACAGGACTGCTGCCGTTCTCGAATCCCGCCGCGGTGGCCCGAATGGTCTCGTTCATGATATCGGTGGAGCTGGTCGTGTGCAGCAGCCCCACCATGTGCCCGTGCTCGTGCGCGATGATGGCGGCACACCCATGGGCGCTGCTCCCGCACTCGAAGGCATAGGCGGTGGCCATCTGGCCTTGATTGTCGAAACAGTTGAAGTAGGCAAGGCCGGCCTCGGTCAGGCCGGCGTCTCCGAGCCGGGGATGGCACCACGCTCCGTCGCTGGTGATAATCACGATGTAGTAGTCGCCGGTCGGCGGGCGGGTCAGGGTGAAGACGAGATTGAAGTCCGCGTACCACAGGTCGAGATAGGCCTGTACCTGGCGCTGCCAGTCCTCGAGGGTAGTGCCGACGGGGGCCGTGAAGGCCGGCGGACGCAGCCCCGAGCACTTCGGCCCATCCTGGGGTGAAGGGCCGCCGTCGGCATACCACAGCCAAAGGTAGGCCGGCTTCCCCGCGGGCCGGCCGGCCCCTGCCGCGCCGCCGCCGAGCAGCAGGCCAGAAAGAAAGGTCGCGGCCACGAGGGCGGTTCGCCTGCGTGCAGATCCTTGTAGCATCACGTCACAACCATCCAACCTTCCATTCTAACTCGACCCCCACCGCTTCGCGTGACGGTTCCGCTTGGTCGGGATGGGCTCCTGTGCTACAAGACAGGCCCCACGCGGTCGTGGCGGAATTGGTAGACGCGCCAGATTCAGGTTCTGGTGGCTTTACGGCTGTGGGAGTTCGAGTCTCCCCGACCGCACTAGCCCGCATTATTCACCACCATTCGTTCTCCGACGGAGCACGTGGAACACTCCGCGGCCAGCTGCTCGAACCAGGGCGGGCTAGCTCATTGTAATGGGAACCCTGGGAGGGTTCCCAAACCCTCCCGCGATGCTCCGCTGCCGGCAAAGCCGGCAGGCTCCGCACGCGATTCTCTGGCAGGGCTATCAAAGCCCCCTTGGCTCTGGCCTAGTCATCAAGTCCGCACAGCCAGCCCGCCAGGGGGCGGACTTTGAGCATCCGACGGTCCAGGACGATGTCCTCATGCTCGCTCTCGGTGAGCACCAACCCCATTTCGAGATTCTGCTCGGCCAGAGCCTCGCCCACGGCCTCGACTTCGCGTCTGCGGACCTGCGGGTCGGCGAGCGACAGAGTTACCTGAATCAGCTCGGCCAAGGCCCGGCCTCGGCGGCACGCGAAGTCGACTTCGCGGCCGCTCGCGGTCCGGTAATACGACAGGTCGGTCCCCCGTCGGAGGAGCTCGAGGAAGACCATGTTCTCGGTGAGGGCGCCCAGATTTCGCGAGAAGCTGAGCGACACACGATTGGCCAAACCGGTGTCCACCGCGTACAACTTCTTGGGAGCGATAGACCGCCGCTTCACCGAGGCGTCGTACACGGGTACGGTGGCGATGACGAACGCCTGCACGAGAAAGTCCGTATAGGCTGAGACCGTGGTGACGCTGCCCAGCCCGAGCGACGCTTTCAACTTGTTGAACGATACCAGCGTGGCCACGTTGCTCATGTAGTAGAGCGCCAGCTCGCGCAAGGCGCGGGTATTCTTGATGTCGTGGCGGGTGGCAACGTCCCGGTAGAGGATGTCGTCGTACAGTTGCGCGAGCAGGTCGGGAGACTCGTAGACGAGTGGCTCGGGGAATCCGCCGCCCTGCCGGTACGCCTCCAGATGGCGGGCCAGGGCGGCCCGGCCGGACGCTTGGAGCAGCAAGGCGTCGTCGGCCACGAGGCCCAGGTGTCGAAGGTATTCGCGAAATGAGAACGGAAAGACATCGACCGTGACATGGCGCCCGGTGAGCTTGCTGCCCAGCTCGCGCGACAGGAGCGCGGCATTGGAGCCGGTGATGACGAACTTGCGCCCGGACTCGATCATTCGGCGCACGAAGGCCTCCCACCCGGGGGCATTCTGAACCTCGTCGAGCAGCATCACCTTCTGCTCGCCGAAGCACTCGATGAGCACCTCGTGCAAGGGGGCGAAGTCGCGCGCCTCGAAACCGAGAAGCCGCTCGTCCTCGAAGTGGCAGTAATGGTATCCCGACCCAAGGAAACGATCCGCGATCTGCCGCAAGAGGGTCGACTTGCCACAGCGCCGAACCCCGGCAAGGGTGATCGCGTGCGGCTTCTTCATGTGGCGCTCCACCTCGGCAAGGACATCGCGCGGGGTGCCAGGGCGTTTCTTCTCGAATACCGCCCTCTGATCGAGCAGGATTTCCTTGAGCAGGCGCCTTTCCATTGCTAATGGAAAGCATATGGGAAATATTTCCATTGTCAATGGAAAGATTCGGAACGGCACGGACTCGACCAAGGACGGATGCAAATCCGGCCGTGCTCGAACAGCGCATCGGCCGCATCTATCGCATCGGCCAGAAACGCCCCATCGACGTCTACAACCTGGTGAGCCGCGCCTGCATCGAGGAGCGCATCGCCGGCATCGTGTCCGACAAGCGCGCCCTCTTCCGCGGGCTGTTCGAGGGCGGAAGCGACGAGATCAAGTTCGACCGCTCGTCCTCGCTCTTGCGGGTGCTCGAGCGCTTGATTCCGGTGCCGTCGCTGCCCTCCGCGCCGCCCGTCGAGGAGCCCGAACCCTCGCCCGACCTGCCCGCCGGCGAGGCCACCGCCGAAGTCGAGCAGATGGTCGCCGCCGCCGAGCCGGCCGGGCTCCCGCGTGTGGAGGATGTGCCGGCGGTCGTCGCGGCGCCGGTCTTGATTCCGCCGCCGCTCGCGGCTCGGCCGGAGGCGTTTCCGGTCGCCCGCCTCTTCGATGCCCTGCGCGTCGAGCGCGGGATCGACGGCAGCCTGCGCATCGAGGCCCCGCCGGAGGCGGCCATGGCGCTGGCCTCGGTCTTCGAGGGCATGGCCCGCCTGCTCGCCGCGGTGGCGGCTCCGCCTTCGGTTTCGGCACAAGCACGACCGCCGGCCATGCCGAGCTAGGAAACCGCAGGCTGGATTTCCACACCCTCGAAGCGCTGCGCAAGAAGCACCCGGCGTGGCGGCTGCTCCTGGCCGACAACGCGCCCTTCGTGGCGAGCTTCCTTCATCGCAGCTTCGTGGAGCCGAACCTGCGCACCCTGGCGCAGGAGGAGCTGGCGGGGAAGCTCGGCTACTACCTGTTCCATGTGCGCGAGCGCCTGGGCGAGGACGCCTTTCCGCGCAGCGCGGGCGAGTACCTCGACGAGTGGGCGGCGCCCGAGCGCGGCTGGCCGCGCAAGTACTACCCTGAAATCCGAACATACAGACTTCTCGGCAGCACGACGGAAAAGCTGCTCGGCCACGGCCACGGCCAAGACCAAGACCACGACCACGACCGCCGGCTTCACCCAGCGGGCGTCGGCTTCGTTGCACTGAAAGCCAAGCGCTACCGTTGGTTAGGACCCGCTCGAAGATATCTGTGCGAATTTGGACGGCCGATCCATCCCGGCTGGCGTCGTTGCTCGTCGTCGCAATACGTCGAGTATTCCCCCTCCTCGCGCCTCGCCAGCCGGGCGCCTCGACCGCCCAAATTCACACATCTATCTTCTCGCGGGTCCTAAGCGACCGCACCCGGCG
>Ga0172366_10002992_pt1 | contig 13298 bp, 13 predicted proteins | sample LakKivSesite69cm_FD_114533 | JGI IMG/M metagenome (GOLD analysis project Ga0172366, IMG submission 114533) | Sediment microbial communities from Lake Kivu, Rwanda - Sediment site 69cm | ecosystem: Environmental > Aquatic > Freshwater > Lake > Sediment | place: Rwanda: Western Province, Lake... | reverse complement strand
TGACGAGCTCGATCATGCCCAGGCTCTCCATTTCCTTGACCAATCTGCGGCAGAAATAGGGACTTATTCCTGTCTTTTCGTAAAGCTGCGTCTGGCTGATGAATTTTTCCTCGTCGATGATTTTGAGGATGTCTTTCCAGATTTTTCTCGGCCTGAGCTCGATTTTTTTGCTGGAAACCGATTCGATCTCTATTCCTCCCGCAATGTACAGTTCGTCGACCTCTTCCTCCGTTCCGGGGATGGGGGTCCATGGCAGCGAGGCGAAGAAAGGCTCCATCTTGGCTTTTATGTATTCATCGCTGACTTTCGGAACGGAGAAGTCGATCGTCCGAATGAGGTATGGCTGGCTGAGCTCGCCTGAGCGGACCATGGCCGTTTGCTTCGGAAGCTCTGACAGCATTTCTTTCTGGTCCGGATATAGATTGCAGATTTCCGATATCGCCTTGATGCATGAGGCGTTGACCAGCCTGAAGATTATGAAGGTGTAAACGTTTCCCAGCATCTGTTTCGGAAGAAGAGAAACGATCTGGTCGACAAAAATCAGGGAAACGCCACATTTTCTTATTTCCCTGGCGAGGCTCAGAATGATGGGCTCCCTTAAATCCGACCTCTGCTGCGCTCCGTAATATCTGTGGACCTCTTCAATTACGATGACCCTGGGATTGTCCCCCCGCTCTTGCGGATTGAAGGTCAGATACGTTTCGATCCATTTAAGAATGAAATTCACATAAAAATTTCTAACGAGGTCGCTGGAGATTTTTCCGACTCTCAGGACGCATGACCTTCTGATTATGACTTCTTCCAAAGGATGGCCTTCAACGCACATGAACGCTGGCGCGATGTAGCTGTTGAGCAGCATTTCCGAGCGATTCTGGAGCGTCTCTATGTATCCAGCTTTCCTGCTCCCCGCCCTGTAGGATTTGCTCATTATGGCCATGTGGAGGTCGGGGAAAGCCGGAAGCATCTTGGTTGCGGCCAGGCTTGCCAGGATGGAATTGAGCTCGTTGCACGAGCCGTCGCGGAGGAACATGCCCTCCCTGAAAATGTTTATCAGGATGCCTCTCCATATGACCGGGTCAACGCCCGGCGGAGGCGTCAGGAAATTTATCTTCAGGTCTTTCGGGTCCACGACAACAAGAACATCTGCAGGAAAAAACTGACAGGTATCCGAATGCTCGTCCGCGCTGTCAATGTACAAGACTCGACCGCCCTTTTCGATAACGCCTTTTGACATTATCTTCGCCGCATGAGATTTGCCGCTGTCCGTAATGCCGGCTATCAACGTGTGCTTTCTATCAAGAGCACTTTCAGAAAGCAGAAAATCTTGCCGCTTATTTGCCTTCAACAACATGGCCTAACAAAATCCCTTCTTCATGCTTGTCTTTTTCATTCAACCTCCCGAAGGGAGGAAGGTCGGAAAGGGAATAGCCCTCTTTTTTCAACAATCTCTGGAAATGCCTTTTATAGATGGGAATGTTTTCTCGATTTCTAGCCGCCTTCTCCAGGCAAATCACAACCTCGGGCCTGTCCGGCCCAAGCTTTTCTCCGAGCCATTTCAGCTCTTCAAACTGGTAATCGATAATCATTTTTTTTGAGACAATCCATTCAGATACGCAACGACCATCGGAGCGACGACCAGCGCTCCGATAACCATGAACATAAGAATTACGAGGAAGCTAACTCCTCCGTATCTGGCCAGAGAAATCCCGAAAACCAAACCAAAACCGGCTCCGATTAGAAGGCCGAAAACCGCTCGAAAATTTCTGACGACGAACCTGACCAGCCTGATAGTGAGCTCGATGAGAATCTCCATGAAGGCGTTCATTTTTTTTCCTTCAGCGCTTCCATGAGCAGGCCGCGGAAGCCGTCGGCCTGGCAGAAGCGCTTTCCGGGATGGAAAAGGCTTTCCACGCTATGTTCAGGACAGAAAATTCTGTGGCATATATCACACGTGAACAGGCCGCCTTTCGCGCAGGCTTCGCAGACCGTAAATGACGAGCCGCAGACCTGGCATGTTCCTCCCGTATCTCCGATATGCCCGCAATCATTCAAGGTTTTGTGAACCTCGGTCGTGGTATGGGCCGTGCCTTCTTCATCGACTGAGTCAATGGTGACAATCTTTTTGATTTCGCCTCTTTTTGAGATGCGCCTTCGGATTCTTTCAACGGTCGTTTTGATACCGTCTGGGGCTTTTTTGTTCATAAGAACCCTCCTATTTTTTCTATCGCCTTGGCAGCACTTCGCACAGGAAATACAGGATGCCGATGAGCGCGATGACGACGAGCGTCAGAAAGGCGTAGACCCAGAGCCAGGCAAGTTCCCTTGCAGCGGAGCGGAGGCTTAAGAGCGCGCGGCTTTTGCTTTCAGCGCCGGCTGGTGCGAAAAAAATAGATTCCTACCGCCAGCCAGATGAGGAAGTCGATGAAGCCGCCATGGGGTTTGAGCGACCTGAAGGCCATCACGAATATGCCGAGCAGGAAGAGGATTCGCAAGAGGAGCGAAAGGTTGCGCACGATTGCTTCGCCGAGCCAGCGCGCGGAATCGGGGTCCGTCGCTCTTTGGGAAGCTGGGCGGGAGGGGTCGTCCCTCCCGCCTGTCGAACGCTCGAAGAAGCCCTGCCTTCGCTTCGGCTCCCAGTTTTCGTCGAGCTCGACGTTCTCCCGCACGAAGTCCGAGCGCTTCACCATCTGCCGACCTCAAGAAGCCAGCGGCCCACGCTTACTGCCAGGATGGGGTCGAGGATCGGCCCGATGCGAATCAAAGGCTGAACGAACGGCTCGCCGATGTAGGCCTGCTGCCAGCCGATGCCGAGATCGCGCAGGCCCTTTGCCATGCGGATGAGCGCTGGCGGAATCGGTCTTTCGAACTCTTCGGCGTGCGTGAAGCGCCAGTCGTGATGCGGCCCTTTTATGATGAACGTCTTGGCCGGTTCCCTGCTGAGCTTGGCCACTGGCTTGAAGCTGAGACCCGCTCTCTCCGCAACGATGATGGCCTTGTTCGCGTAGTCGTAGAACATCCGGTCTTCGGCCTTGCGATAATAAATCGCTGCCTGTTTGTTCAGCCCGAGCTCCAGCGCGTCGAACGCGGCTTCCATCTCGTCGTCCGCTTCTTTCCTTTCGAGCGGCAGCAGCCACGAATACTCGGTCATGACCGCAATGTTTTGCTTCGCCCTGGGCTTCTCCACTATGGCGGGCATGGAACGGACGAGCCTTTCGATCGCCTGCTCCGCTCCCTCCTTCCTGTCGAGCGCTTTGATGCGCTTTTCACTGTAGGGTTGCAAACTGTTCACCTTAACCTCCTTAAAGAAAGATTTTTCGCGGGCTTGCGCCCCCGCGCAGCGATGAGAATACATCACCTCCTCTCTTCTGAATTTTCTCGCCTAATATGCGAAAATAATCTTGTACACTGTTCGCACCTATGGATTCTTGAAACAGGCTTGTACCGTTCTTGAAATTTTTCGGCGCAGAGTATGTCTACGTCACGCAAAAAACACGACTGGCACGGATAACAGCATTGCTTGCAGTAAAAATGACCACATGAGAGACAATAGCGGAAGTTTTCGACGGTGAAGTCGTAGACCTTGCCGCAAATCTTGCATCTTTCCCTTAATGGTTTTTTCAGGAGGTCATTGTTTCTCATCTCCGCCTTCTTCACCTCCATTGAAAGTCAACTGCTATAGGAAAAACAATTCACTGAATTCTCTGGTTTCTGAGAGATTTCTCGGGTCGTTCGTCTTTTTATTTTTTCTCGCTAAACGAATAGTATGGTTAGACTTGAGATTAAGGACCGTCGGGGAATAAGAGGGATCTTATTAGATGGCTTTATGCCTGACTTTTCCTTTCTTAAAGAAATCGATTGGAAGAAGGCAAAGGCTGATAGGCTTAGCCCAGACTTTACATATACGTGGTCGGCAGATAGTGATTTTAATAGAACATATGAGCGATATTTAAAAGAAGAAAATCCCATCCCTACGCTCCAAATGCAAAAGGTTATATATGAAAGTTTGATACGGTCAATGAGAAAAAGGTTCTGCCCGGAGCCCGAAAAGGACAGGAATATGTGCAAGTTTAAACTATTCCCTGAAAAGGGAACTAAATCTCTACAGCATTATGCGCGATTCTATAAAGGAAAGGTTCACGCAACAAAAGAATGGAGGTGCGTCCCTGTTTTTTATGAGGAAATCGAGCAAGATAAGGTGCAAGGAAAAAGTAATTATGGAGTGAGCATGCTTTTGCTAAATCAAGCTCCATCTATGAAGTGCAAGGCATTCGAGGAGTGTCAACAAAATTGGATCGATTTCTTAGGTTTTAATATAAAAAATGAAAATACTTACAAAGATTTCATAAGGTATAGACAAGCCGCAAAAGCGCTTTTACAAGTTTGGATTGATACTGCCTTTAAATATGCCTGGTTTCAATAAGACAATATTTACATTCCTCTAATTCTGTATTAATCCTATAGCCATCATTGGGTTCGTTCATTATAAAATCGCGGAATCTGTCTTTCTCTTCTTTGCTTAGTTCCTGGTTCATCCTAATTATTTTTTTGATATCAGAAAACCATCTATAGACAGTACCACGAAGCGATTCATCCCATTCATTATATTTATCTTTATCTTTCACCCATTTACAGAAATTTTCATATAATTCTTGATAATTAGCTACGCCACCTTTTTTTTTAATTAAATAAGCTAATATACGCTTATGCAATGGGTCAAAATCGATTTTTCGCCCTTTTATAAATACTATCTTCTTAGTCATATCAAGCCAAAGAATATAATCGTCCCTTTCGAGTGTCCTCAGTTCTACTTCATTTTCCGTAACCGGCTTACCGGCCTTAAGATCATGTGAATACATTATATGCTTTTTCTCTTCCTCAAATTCTTCTTTCGGAATTGCTTTTATTTTTCTTATATCCTGCTGTATTAAAGATGCAAAATAGTTGATAGCTTTCAATCTTATAGAACTTGGCAATCCAATTGCGCAATTGCTTATAGTTTCTTCAATATCCTTTAACATTGGAATCTTTTCATATCTTTCCAATTGAAATAACGTCGCAAATATTATTTGAATTATTTTTGGAGTAACTAACTCTTTAATTTGAGCACTATCAGAAAGTCCCAATGCTCCCATTAATTTATATTTAGAGATTCTGAAATGCCATTTCTCAGGAGGTGAATCCAACAACCTATTTAATTCTGGTTCGTAAATTTCCCAGATATTATCAAAAAATACCGATTCATCTTGACAATACTTCTCAATAAATTCTTTGCATAATTTATAAACGTAGCTAGCTTTCTCTAATAAGGACACTGCCAATTACCTTTTTTCTAAATAATAAATGAAACCTGTATACGTTCTATCCTCTAAATTAGGAATTAATTTTTTGATTTCTTTTTTATAATCTGCTATCACGATTTCAGCAATTTTAAAATAATAATAAAAAATATCTAAATTTCTATCAACCTTTATATTTTTTAGCATAAAGAGTTCCGAGGATAATAAATCATCTGCAATCTCTCCCCTTGTCCCTTTATCCAGTGCCCCCAATAATTCAAGGGATTTAATAGTATAAAATAACGACCGAATATCTTTTTTCTTGTCTTTCAGTTTTTCCTTGATCCAATTATCTTTAGTCCACGCAAGGCATCTCACGTTGTCTATTGTCTCCAATTTACACAATAGATAAAGCGAACTTAAGGCATAATAAGTCTGTTCTATTTCGGGAAATCTGCTTATTGAATCTTTAAAGAATCCACGCTCCTTCTGCAAGGAACTTATCCATTCTATGTGAGTATTTATGTTTATTTTTTGGAGCATTTCAACTTTGCTCAAAACAGATATCGCTTCATATGTGCTCGATAGTCTGGGTCTCAAACCCTTGGCTGGGGAGAAACCTCCTCCAGTATTTTCGCAGCCTAACAGCCACTCGACTGATTTCTGTATTTCCTCTTTGAACTGCAATAAGCATAAAGAATTGATCGCGTTAAAGCATGTATTTGTGGTGCCGACATTGAGCCTTTTGTGCACCGGATAGGAATAGTCATTTGATCTATACTTGTTTATTTTTTCATGAATCGATTCCCTATTTTCGATTATTCTTCCAGAGCCAAGAATTTTTAATATGTATAAATATTTTTGCACGCTTTCTAAAAATAGCGTAATATTGCTGTATGATGGCTTGAGTATTCTTCTATTAAAGATAATCAAACAAAGCAGCAACCCAAGACTCCCCCAGGCTACGATTACATAAAGTGCGTGTATTCCTATAAGATTCGTAATAAACGATACGATAGATATCGGGATGAAGAATGTTAATATGGCCTGCAGTAGAGATATGCCTATCGTTCCCCTTTTGTCCAATTTTATACAACATCTCCTGTACCCATAAAGCTCCCACATTTCATCAAAATTCATCAGAAGCGGAAATCTGGTGTCTAGGTAGAAAAAAACCGTCAAGCCTGCAAAGAAACCAGAAATAATACTTAACAAACTTAGTTTCGTTTGGGTAATCAACAAAAATACAAAGATAATTAAAAGAACTGACATCGAGCCAATAGTCGACATAAGCTTATTAAACTCATTTTTCCGCACATCGTAGGTAAATGATACAGAATTGAAATGCAAGAAAGCTATGAAAGACGTTAACAAAAATCCTCCTATGACGACTGGATAGATGGTATAAACATCCTGAGAAAAATAGTTTATGATATCCTTGTATTTATAGAATTTATAGCTTTTGTCATTCAGATAAAGCATCGAATTTAATGCAACGCCCGTAAAAAGAAAAGTTCCATATATTATTAAAAATCTTGATAATAGAGACGCCAGATAGCTTCTGAATGACGTTCTTAGTGCACTTGCGTTTCTAAAAGAAACATAGAACAAAATTAGAATTAGCGTTGACATTACAAAATAAAAATAATCACCCAAACTCATTACCGATAGAAAATTAAGATAACCTTGAGAAGGTATCGCCACAGAAGTTTGAAGCGGATAGAATACGGCTACAGAATAGAAAAGCGATAAAATTACTCCAATCCATATGGAAGACCCTTTAGATAGAATTTCCTCGTGTGTCCCAATGAAATATTTCTCTTTAAATCTTCTTGCCCTCACTCCTCTATTGGGATGAGTGTAAATATTGAAATATCTCGATACTATCTCCTTTAGTTTTATTCCTTTAATTTTTTTTATAACTTCCTCAACGGCTCTATATGACCAGGTCTGCGATTCAGAAATGCCGATTGCGCTTGTTTTAAATCTGGAAAATATCGAAAACCAGAGAAAGAGGTTTTCCAGATAGGATATTTTTTCTCCTTTGAAATCTATGTTGGGCTCGGTTATAGCTTCTAACTCTCTCTCCGACATGAAGAGCGATGCTCTGGCATCAGCCAAATACTCTCGACTTCGAGAAACAGACATTGTGATCAAATACAAGACCAGGTAATAGATTATTCCGAAAATAATGGGGCCAAATTCCCTTCTTGCCTGAGATAAGCCCAGGATAAAAGAAAAAAGCGTCGCTACAAGTAAAATGACAACAATCCAGTATTTGAATGATTTAATAAAGGAATAAGCCCACCCTATGAAAATATGATCTCTGTGTTTTATGTGCGACAGCTCGTGGAGAATTAAAAAGCGACTCAGGCTTGACTCAATTTCTTTGTTATCCCTGCTAATTTTATGGAAAATATCTTCCATATTTGCTGGAAGAACAATATAACTATTTTTTGAAGCCTTCCCGAATACGAAAGGGGAAATATTCTTGATGGTCGAATAAACAACCTTAGGCCTCTTTTTTAGCTGGAGATCCTTTGAAATCTTTTCTATAGAAGATTCTACCTCTCTATCTCTCGTGTAAAAAGATCTTGCACCTTCATCGATTAACTTGAATTTCTTTTTGAAGTATTTATTGAGATTAATGTATATAAAAACCAAATAAAATGACGGAAAAATCGCAACCAGGATAATGATAAGATTTATGTAAGATTTTCTTTCATAGCTAAATTTGATGATCGAAAAAAAGACATGTGCGTATAGAAACAAAACGTAAATTAAAGTTGCGTATAATGCTAATCCAATTTTTAAAATGGTCTCGCTTGTCTCAATTATGTCTTTCTTGAATTTCAAGACCATCCATATTGTAGCAACGATAGTTCCAATAATCGTCAGAATAATGAAAACAAGCGTTATCTGGCTTGTGATAGCAAGAATCATTAAACTTGGTTCCTTCTAATAGCGAGTATTATCATGAACGAATCAAACATTCAAGAATTGCTCTTTTTATAGGTTTTGTCGGCTTATCCTCATCCCTTTTTTCTTCTGATATTTAAGGACCGGAACCAAAAATCTAATCAAGGGTGTCTCTCATGCTCATACCTCGCCGATCGCCATGGCGGCCACAGCCAAAGGTCGAGTTCGAACCAGCGCCAGATTATGACAAAAACGCGGCCTGGCTCAGAGAGAGATTGGCGCAATACGGAGGAGACATTTACTTCTCTGCTGGAGAGGCGGACCCTGAGCTCTATGCGCGGGTGGAAGAGGACCTAACGCGGGCGAAGGACCGACATAATGCGGACATTCACATGCTCGCTGGCCCGGTCATTAGCATTCCTGCGGTCGACGGCTTGAAGAAAGAACAGCAGGGCCGCGCATATTTGAGTCCTGTCGTGAGGCTTGCAAAGGAAGAGAAGATTTCGCTTTACCCTTCTGATAAAAGGCTTCCACAGACCTTCGAGCTTTTCATTGACATTGATACAGGCCACGTTCAGGAGCCATGCCTGCCTGGGGAAAAGCCGGTCGCGGGAAGCTTTTTTTATAATTGGTGGATTCAGATTGCCGAATATGAGCTTTTGGTCAACCAGGCAAGATTCAGCAAGAAGCCCGTAACTAAAGATTTCACCGAGCATTTTCTTTTTCTTACGGAGGGCGAAATCGCGGACCTCAGGAAATGGGCGGCGAGCAAGGGAAAGGACGTGATGAAGATCGACCTCGCGACGTGCAGGGAGTTTTGGGGAGAGTATTCACAGTAGTGCTTATTTATTCGGCATAAGCCTTTCTTTGGTTCTCTCAATTATATGAACATTTCCTATTTCAGGCTATTCTGTCTACCCATTTGATAAAGCCATCAAAATTCTTCCTGCCGTCATGGTGCGCTGAAGGCGGGAATCTGTACATATTGCCGGGAGTCGTTATTCTGCTTACGTCTCCTCTTAGACTGAGAATATCGGAAAACTCGCGGAACTCTTCCTCTCCTGCCTCGATTCCTACTGTCTGAACGTGCTTCTCGAAGGGCTTTATAAGGCCGAGCACTTCGGAAAGGATGTTTACCGACATCACATGAATGGTTCTGTACGTTATGGGCGTTTCAAGGGCTCTGTTTCTTTCGAAGATAACGAGGCCGCCTTTTGGATTGAAAATTTTTGCGCTGCCTATGATCTCCTGGAGTTCATAGGTCCTCCTTCTCTCGTTGATTCGAGTTTTTGCAATGTCTGTGAGCTCGCCGACCGGGAACTTTTCTCCCATCCTGTCCATCTCCTTGGAAAGAATTCCCGCGAATTCTTCAGGAGAGACCTTTCCGCCCTCTTCTAAATAAACATACTGCGGAGAGAAACATGCCTTTTGATCGTACATGCAGATATCCCAGGCCATCCTCTCTGCCAGATTTTTCGCGTTATTTTTCGTAAGCTTTTCTTTTGCGACCATTATCAGGCCCGTCCTTGGAGGATATGCAATGAACGCGCACTCAGGACTGACCTTTTTCTTCACGTTTCTTATCGTTTCATCGCTTCCGAAGACCACGACTGCCTCGTTCTCCTTCCTTTCGCTGAAAACACAGGCTTCGAGGTCCGCAAATTCAGGGTCCCCGCCTTTCCACGGGAAGAGGGCGATGGCGTCTGCCAACCTGGGATCAACATCCGCGATTGCCCTTGCATAAATTGAGGGAAGGACTGGCTCTCCTGAATCTGGCTTTGAAAAAACAGCAGATTTCATTAATAACGCATTGACAATTCCCATGACCTGAAGGCCGGGAACTCCGCCGCTGCCGAAGACGTTTACTATTAACTCCTTTCCAAGCGCTTTGCTTTCTCCTGCCTTTGATTTCCTGAAGCCGTCCAGATATTTGGGATCGCCCAGTTCGGAGTAGAGCATGTTCAGCATGTTCTCTTTCCTGAACGTCGTTGTCAGCGCATCCATGCCAAGCGAAAGCATCTGCGGCGAGAGACCTGTCGTAACAGGCAAAACATCTTCGGCCTCTTTTCTCAAGGAATATTTCTCGTCCGAGAGATTTGAAGATGCCTTGTCTATGATCTGAACTATCTTTTTTATAGAGGTTCTCAAAAGGCAATTTTCTCTGGCAAGTATTATTTTCCTGATGCACTCTTCAACGAGCTGCCTGTTGGCTGAACAAACCTCTATTTCCACCTCTCCATATTTATTTCTGAAAAACGTATTTTCTTTTTTGAATCCAATCCCGGCAGGAATGAAATAACCCCTTGAATCCATTTGAAAATCCTCAGGTCGTCTTTACGTGGCCCTCGTATCTTTCTTTTTCAACGAACACAAAAGCCGATGTCTGCATTTTTTTCAATTCTTCGAGCGCGCAGCCTCGCGGGTCTCCGCTCCTTCTCCTGTATTCGACAGTCGGGCCAATCCTGCCGCATTCGCATTTTGCATCGAAGTCCGTGGTCAGAGCTCCGAGGTCGCCCGTTGTCAGGAAAGCCGGATAGGATTCAATTATGGGGGTGAGGAATGCCATGATGCCCTCCTGGTTTTTGGGCATTGTTTTCTCAAGGTCTTTCAGAGAATCCGATTCCTTCCTTGCTGATACATGCATCCAGGGTGGGACGTGTTTCCTCTTTTTCTCACATTCCAATAGCCAAGAGAACACGTCAGTAAGCCCCAGTCCGTCTCTTATGTTGCGTTCTTCTATGCCAAAGGCCCCGTTTATCAATTGACCTAGCTCTTTGGGCGTTATCATTGCATCCTGCCTTCCCTTCCAGCCGCCTGACATGAACGCCTTGCTCTTCTCTGCCATTTTTATTATTTGACGGCTCTTTAGCAGCATTTCAGCTATGTCTTTGTATGCAAAGGGAGGTCCGAATAAATGGACAATGCCGCCTCCTGCCATGATGTTTAAAAGGTCGTCCAACTGATAATGGGCTTCGCCGCCATCGTCTATCTTCTGCGCAAAGCGGACCTGCTCTTGCGCACGTTCTTTGCCGATGCAGGTCTCTATGGATTGATACATTCCATGAACAAGACCGGTCACCGTGTGCTTGAGGTCGGGAGTCAAGAACATGAATTTGTCGTCCACGCTGATGTCCGCCAGGCATTTCAGTATCTGTGCATTGGATTTGTTAAGCCTGGCAAGACTGTTTCTGTCGAACGGATACTTGCTCGGCTTTCCCGTCGTCCCGCTGGTGGTGAAATAAGTGACGATTTTTTCCGGAGGAATGCTTATTATTTTGAACAGGTCTTCCTCTTTATAGGCCGATACCTGCTTGAAAAAATCGGATGTGATAAGCGCAATCTTTGTTATGTCGTCAAAGGTCCGTATGTCATCGGGCTTGACGCCGAACTTGTCGCAAAACGCCCTGTATACGGCATTATTCTTATAATGGTGTTCAAAGGAGCCCTGGATGGCAGCCAGTCTTAAAGCATTGGCCTCTTCGATGTCCATATTGAAAGGATTCGGGTGATTTAGCATCGTATCGCATGTTTCCAAATAACTCATTTTCTTATCCTTCCTCTCAAATTTTCTAAAAAATCAATTTATATGCCTTCGGAATCAAATAATAATCTGCTCAGTTATTGAATTTGCATAAAAGAGATAACTGACAAGGAAACGGAGAGGATGGATATCTCTGGCGATTTGAGAATTAAATATCTTGAAAAGGAAGAAGTTTATAGGCTATTTAGAGCAATTCCTTCGGATGGACAGCGCGACAGGGCAATGTTTGATTTGATTTATCGCCACGGATTGAGAAGGGTCGAGGCTACCTGGCTAAGAAAGGAATGGATAAGCAACGGTAGAATCTGGATAAAGCGAGCGAAAAACGGAGTCTCTCAGGAGTATAATTTGCATCCTGATTCTCAGAAACTCATCAAAAGGTATCTCATTCGAAGAGGAGAAGACCCGAATCCTTTTCTCTTTGTCGGACGGGAGAGCGGAGGAAAAAAGTCAATCTCCGAAGGCATGATATATCATCTGTTCCGAAAATACGCGAGAAAAGCCGGAATTCTTCCCGAGAAAAGGTTTGTTCACATTCTGAGGCATTCCATAGCTGTCCATCTCTTGAATGCAGGATGGGATATAAGCGATGTCCAGGATTGGCTGGGACACAAAGATATCAAGAACACTTCAATCTATGGGAAGATTTCTAACAAAAGAAGAGAAATTCAATTTCAGAGATTGTTAAAATCAAAAGAAATAGCCAATACGCTGGCGGGAATTGAGGCTTAAAATGAGTTGCCGAGAATATGCAAAAGCGTTAACTCAAATTTAATTATACCTAAATAGCCGAATTTGTAAAGCGTTTTTGAGCATAGTCTTAATACTAATTCCGTACCTTTTTCTAAAGTTGCTCCTTGAAATTCTGCATTATCTCGTGATATATTTTTTTGTCAAATGGGAAAAGTGACTGCTTTCAGAAGTAAGACTATCATTTGAATATGGATTACAGCGTTTTTACAGCTTGGGCTACAATTGTGGCCGCGCTGGCCGCTATTATAGCCGTGTTGATTGCTGCCTACGCAATATGGATTGAAGGTAAACGAACTCGTTTTTCCCAAGGGCTTGATGTTTTGCTAAGGCTAACTGACGAATTTAATAGCGAGTTATATAGAGAAAAACGAAGAACTGTTGCTAAGATACTACTGAAGAAAATCGATGGCCATATAACAATAAATGATACTGAAAACTTAGTTAATATGGGGGAGGATATCCTCGACCATTTCCAGGAGGTTGGATTATTATTACGGATGAAAATTTTAAACGTAAAACTCGTATATTCAGATTATTATTATTGGCTTAGTCGATATTGGGAATGTCTTAAGGATATCTTTGCAAAATCCAGAGAGGCAGACCCTTTTATTTGGGAGGATGCTGAGTGGCTTTACAAAAAAATAATTGGTCAAGAAAAAGGGCTTTTATCAAAGAGAGTGGTAACTAAGTTAACGGCTAGCGAGATCAAAGATTTCTTGGGTTATGAGTCAACGCTGAAATAAAGTTGGTCTCTTTTCCTATAAAAAGCCCCTCTATTGATTCCACTTATTATTCTCTCGCCCAGTAAT
>Ga0172366_10002991_pt1 | contig 13299 bp, 11 predicted proteins | sample LakKivSesite69cm_FD_114533 | JGI IMG/M metagenome (GOLD analysis project Ga0172366, IMG submission 114533) | Sediment microbial communities from Lake Kivu, Rwanda - Sediment site 69cm | ecosystem: Environmental > Aquatic > Freshwater > Lake > Sediment | place: Rwanda: Western Province, Lake... | reverse complement strand
GGCTATGACAGCCATGGGGTTCTCCGCATAATCGAATATTGCGGAAACATAAAGAAAGGCGTCTTCAAGACTCATGTCAAGCCAGTTGTGGTCAAAGAAGACACCTCAGCTCTGGTTCTGGATGGGAAGTGGGGCTTTGGCCAAGTGGCAGTATACCGCGGCATGGAGAAGGTCATAGCGAAGGCAAAGAAGAACCACATAAGCGTCGCCACAGTATTAAACTGTAACCACTGTGGCTCACTGGGCTACTACACATCCATGGCCTCGAAAGAGAAGCTGATAGGCTTCGCCCTCGCAAACTCTGTGGCCTCGGTAGCCCCGTACGGAGGAAGGAACCGCATAATGGGAACAAACGCAATGAGCATATCGATCCCATCAAAGAAACATAGACCTTTCCTACTTGACTTTGCGACCAGCATCGTATCAGGTGGCACAATTGAGTTCGCTCAGATGAAAAAGGAGAAGATCCCCCTAGGATGGCTTCTGAATGACGAGGGCCGTCCAACCACCAACCCCAACGACTATGAATCCCTCGGAGAAGTAAAGCACGGCGCCCTCCTGCCATTCGGCACGTACAAGGGATCAGCAATATGTATGGCCGTTGAAGCCATCGGCGGGATACTTGCTCAAGGTGGCATACGCAAGGCGACCACAAACAACGGTGTGTTCTTAATGACAATGGGAATAGACTTCTTTAGACCCGTAGAAGAGTTTGAGGCTGAGATGGATAGACTTCTCGACCTAGTCAAAGGCAGCAAGAAAGCGGTTGGGTTCGAGGAAGTACTCTATCCTGGGGAACTAGAGTATCGCAAAGAGGAGCAGCGCCTAAAGGAAGGAATACCAATCGAAGATGGCACATGGAATAGAATGGTGGCATTAGGAAGAGAACTCGGAGTAGAGACTCCGCGCGTGCCTTGATGAGAGTAGTGAAGTGATAAAAATGGTTAAAACCAGAACAGGATGCCTTGAGGCAACTAGGAAGATCTCGTTGAAAGAGAAAGAACGGGAGATCACCGATGACCAAGTCCTTGTGAAAGTCCATAAAGCGTACATCTGCGGCAGCGAACTCCACTACTACCGTGGCCACTATCCAACCTACGTCTCGCTTCCGATATTTCCAGGCCACGAAGGCGGCGGCACAATCGTAGAGGTCGGCTCCAAAGTATCGGACTACTCTGTAGGAGACAAGGTAATAGTCTATTCTGACGTTCTCATCACACCCAGTGGAGCAGACCCCCTCTTCTCAGACTATGCCAGATCTCCCGTCAGGTGTCTGCAACGCGTTCCAGAAGGCACAGACATGGACACAGCATGTCTAGCAGAGCCACTCTCATGCGCTGTCGACGCAATCTATAGCTCCGGTGTCGAGCTCGGAGACACAGCTGTGGTCATCGGACTCGGCTTCATGGGCCAACTGATCCTCCAAGGCATAAAGAAGAGCGGAGCACACTCCGTGATAGCGGTCGACGTAGTGGACTCAAAGCTCAAGTTGGCAAGAGAAAGAGGCGCAGACATCATAATCAACACCAATGAAGAGGACCCAGTGAAAAGCGTCCTAGACCAAACAAACGGAGAGGGAGCAGACGTAGTCATCGAAGCAGTGGGCATAGGAAAAACCGTGAACCAAGCCGCAAGTATGCTCAAAAAAGGCGGAATACTCGGGCTGTTCGGCTGGGTAACGAGACCGGCAGAGATAGACCTCTCTCAGTGGCACACAAAATATTTGAGACCAAAGATTCTCAAGATACCAAACTACCAAGCAAAGATGCCTTGGGCTGAAAAGGGATTCCAACTGATAAAACAGGGAATTCTGGAAGTAAAATCGCTAATAACAAATGAGTACCCTCTGGCCCACCTTTCAGAGGCATTTGAGAAGTACGATACTGATCCCAACGTCATCAAAATAGCAATAAAGCCTTAGTGTGAGAGACCTCAAGAGAGTATGAGATTCTTCTCCTGCGCACTTCCCGATCGGTCAAGTAGGGAAAAACCTTTAAACACTGCGCACGACATTCGATCAGAAAATTAACATAAGGTGGTGATCATATGGCTGAAGTTCCAAAATATCCAGTTGATGAATGGGGGATTCCTGAACGAGGAACCTTCAAATTCCCTAAACATAGCAGACCCTACTTTGGACAAGCGATCGGAATAATCATGGCTTCTCTAAAGGACGAAACATACCCCCACCTTCGCATCCCCGGCGGAGTCGGCAACGCATCCACATTCAAATTTCCAGTTCAATACAAGATCATCGATGCCCACAGCGATGATTTGCTTGCAAGAACCCCCACCAAAGAGACGGAAGAAAAGGTAGTTGAAGCGGCAAAGGAACTGGAAAAGGAGGGGGTAAGGGCTATCGGTTGCATGTGCGGCTTTATGATCTACTTCCAGGAAGCGATGGCCAATGCGGTGAGCATCCCAGTCTTCTCATCAGCCTTGCTACAAGTGCCTTGGGTCAGCAGGTTGATAGGGAAAAAACAAAAAATCGGCATCATTACATTCAATGCCGCCAACTTGACAAGAGAGCACCTAAGACGAGCCGGAATCGATGACGAGATCCACAAGAGAGTTGCCGTCATCGGACTAAACGAAACTCCCCCCGACATGGTCGGCTACACAAAAATAAGGGAATTCGAACCGGAAAAAAGGTTGATAGAAGAAGAAAAACTCACGGTCTACATAGCCCAGAAGCTGGTAACAAGGCACCCAGATATCGGAGCCATCGTCTTCGAGTGCACACATCTGCCGCCTTCGGCCGCCGCGGTACAGCAGGCAACAGGCCTACCAGTCTTCGACGTAACAACCCTACTGAATTTCGCATACAACGCTATAGTCAGGAAGAGGTTCACAGGCTTCGTGTGAACCCAGAACACGCTACAATAAAAATCCTATTTTTTCCTTTTTTATGCTCGCCCGCTTAGCAATTTCTCAGCTTTCTTGGCCGCGTCCTTGGCATCGGTGCCCCCTCTGATTGCTACCACAACACGGTTTAAGAATTTCTATATCTTCATGGATGATAAAGTTGTCGCGCGCGAAGAATCTCACTTGAAAGCCTTTTTTATTATGTCCTCACAATAATTCACGGCTATTTCCAGGATCTTTCTTCCCTTTTCCTTCGTCGCTACAGTAGGATCCCCGAGTCCGCCGCTTTTGCTGAATGTTCTCCAGTCGACCGCAAAATGGTCTATTTCTGGCGGAACCGGCGGGTAATCCTTAACGGCTTCATCCATTCTGACTAGATCAGGACGAAGAAACAACATCTCCGAAGTCTCAACTTCTTCGGAATGAACTATCCAACCATGCCATCTCTTAGACTCGCAAACTTTTTCATAGATGTAGCTAAATGGCGCCATTATGTATAGCACTTTGATGCCCAATTCTCCGTCCAGTTCCTCAGAGGCAATCCTCAAGATCGGCTCATTGGGTATATGATGGTTTATGATGGCGATCTTCCTTATTCCTTGCCTGTAAAGGCCTCGGCATATATCCTTGACCAAAGCCTTCAGCGTATCGCTACGAATCGATACGCTGCCAGGGTAGTTTCTCAGGGCTTGTATGTATGTGTAAGATATCGTTGGCAGAAGAACGGCGTCCAGTCGTTTTGCTACCTCTTTTGCGATGGCTTCAGCTGCGAAGACATCCGTGCATAGCGGTAAATGTAATGCGTGTGCCTCAACAGCGCCCATCGGTAGAATTGCTATCCTCGACTCTTTGACGGCTTCCTCTGCTTCTGGCCAAGTAATATTTGACCATTCTATCATAAGCATCGCAAAAAACTAAACAATACTGAACTTATAACGCTATTGTAATTGTGCGATCGAATCGCTATTGAAAAGGGAACATGCCATTGTCAAGATTTCTCGGTCGAATCGATCGACACAAAAAAAGAGAAGGAGGTTGGTGGTTACAGTAATGGTTTTGCTACGGCCAAATTCTCAGGCCAAACTACAACAAAGTCATCCGCAGTAGTACCTTGCCATTGGGCTATTGGGTGAAATGTGGCTCTGAAGTTGTCGCCCCAGTCGTTATTGGTCGCGTCAGGCGGATTAAATTTGCAGCCGAATCCTACGAAGGTTCCACCCTCAGGTACATCCACATCCAGAAAGCCTTTGCGTATGCTTTCCGGATCAATTCCTCCATACCTAGTGATTGCGTATTCTAGGGCTTTGAAGGCGACCTGATACATAGCACTGGCAGCTTTCGCTCCCCAGCTAGCAGGGTGCCCTTTGAACCTTGCTTCATACATCGCAGTGAAGGTTTCCATGTCCTGCTTTACTTGTGGTAAGAGTCCTGTTGTATTCGTGTGGTACAGTGGAAATCCAACGCAATACTTCCCAATAATCAAGTTTCCCAGAGCCGTCGCTGTTGCGGGCAATTCCCAACCAGCACTATGGCCTATCCAGGCCTTAGGTTCAAATCCTAGTTCGTGGGCTTGTCTGCCGAACAGCTGCGCATCTCCTGCGTACGAGGTAATGAGCAACACATCTATGTCGAGGCCATTCAACTTTGTGATAAGCCCTGACAGATCTGTTGCCGTGCTGGAGTACGATTCATGAGCCACCACGTTCAATCCATAATGCTCGCATCGCTCAAGATTTCCTGCAGCGACGCTTCTCCCATATGAACCGCTCTCATGGACAACAGCTATTCTCAGCGCGGTGACATTCCACCCCTTCGCCGGAGCCAAGAAATTAACAAGGAAGTCGACGGACACATAACCGTAGTAGAGCCCTGCAGGACCAAACCTGAATATCCACCTGAAGCTTCTGTTCATCGTTGCCTCGTTGGGAGCGGCGATAGCCTCAAAGAAGGGGACGCCGTATTTTTCAGCGACTTCGCTGTTCGCCATGCACTGGGGGCCGGCATATGATCCTACGACCATGTTGACTTTTTCGAAGGTTATCAAACGTTCGGTTTCTGATGCGCCCACAGCCGCGTCACTTTGCGAGTCAGCTGTTACGGCATGAACCGTATATCCTGCTATCCCTCCCTTGGCGTTTATCATGTCAATTGCCACTTGAATTCCCTTCAAGCAGTCCTGGCCAAATGGGGCCTGAGCACCGGTTAACGGGAAGATCAAGCCCAGCTTTATCACTTTCTCTGCCGGCGCGGCTGGCGGTATAAGGACATACCAAGCAACTCCTGCTATAGCGATAATGGCAATAATCAGTAGAACGGTAGTCGTTGTGGTTATTCCTTTTTTCAAAGTTTTTTCCTCTGTACTATGTGGTAAAGGCTTGCGCATATAAGTTTTTTGTAAAGGTGACATATAAAGACTGATATGACAATTCTTCGATCAAAGAAAGCTGAAGACTTACTACGCGACGTAGACTTTCGTCAGTTGTCCTAGGAGATCTTTTGGCTGTCCCTCATCGACTATTTTTCCCCTTTCCATTAGATAAACCCTTCCAGTGAAGTCAATGACTTTCATGATATATTGCTCGATCACAAGCAAACTTATTCCTTCGCCACTCAGTTTCTCCAATACGTTGTAAACTCCTTCGACCAGTTTCGGAGCCAACCCTTGGGAGGGTTCATCCAGCATCAGAAGCTCAGGTCTTGTCATTAAGGTTCTTGCAATCGCGAGCATCTGCTGTTGTCCACCACTGAGCGTGCCAGCTCTCTGGTTCTCTCTCTCTTTCAATATTGGAAATAAGGAATACGCAAATTCGAAGCTGTCACTCATATGTTTTGTGCCTCTCGGCGTGGTAAGCGCGGCAACCTCAAGATTGTCTAGCACACTCATTTCCGGAAAGACACGACGTCCCTCTGGAACGAGGCCTATACCCAGCTGCACCCTTTGATAAGGGGGCAACTGTGTGATGTCTCTATTTTTATAGAGGATACTGCCACGCTTAGGGGTGATTAACCCCATAATCGTTTTTAGAAAAGTCGTCTTACCTGCACCGTTGGGACCTAACAAAGCAACTCTTTCTCCCTTATTTACATGGCAACTGACTCCTTGCAGTATTGTGAAATCTTCGTATCCTGATTCTACTTTTTGTATGTCCAATAGGGTAGTCATGGCAATCAGAGACCTACATAACTTTTCCGAGATAGACTTCTATGACCTTTTCATTATTTGCTATAAATTGCGGGTCTCCCTCAGCTATCTTTTCGCCTGCGTCAAGAACCACAATTCTGTCAGAAACATCCATTACTGCCTTTACGACATGTTCCACCACTATCATTGATATTCCTCTTTCACTTCTGATTTTCTTGAGTAGTGCTAGATTCTCCCTCATTTCTGCTGAAGTCAACCCAGCTAGACTCTCGTCTAATAGCATTAAACTGGGTTCCATCGTTAATGCTCTTGCCAGCTCAAGCCTCTTCCTATTGCCCGTTGTTAAGTCTTTTGACAGCACATGCAAGTGGTCACCAAGACCCACCATCTCCAAAGTCTTAATTGATTTTTCTCTCGCTTCTCTAATATGGTTGCTTTTAAGAAGTGAACCAACAATGACATTGTCAATAACTGAAAGATTCCCAAAAGGTCTGGTCAATTGAAATGTTCGTACGATGCCCTTCTCAGCTATTTGATGAGGTGACAAGCCTACCAAGTTTTCTTCATTATAGAGGACTTCGCCTTCGCTTGGTTTGTAGACACCAGTTATTACGTTGATCAGGGTGGTTTTGCCTGAACCATTTGGCCCTATTAAACCAAGTATTTCTTTTTCTACAACATGTAAATCTACTCTGTAAAGCGCGCGAATGCCTCCGAATGTTTTCGTTACCCCTTCAACTTTCAGTATCTGGTTCATTGCGATCGACCCTTTTGGTCACCTTCCTCCCCTTTGAGACTGATTAGGCCTTTTTGTATCATACCTGAAACGCCCCCAGGTAGAAACCTACCGATAAATATCATCAAAAGGCCATAGATCACAAGAGGCAAAGTATAAAAGGTTCCTCCATAGGTTGCTCGTGTCCATTCCACAACAGGATTTATCAAAAAGCTTCCTAGGCTCGGTCCAAACCAGACGTCGCTTCCGCCTACCATAGCTGTGGAGGATATTTGAAAAGATCTATCGAGACCATAAACGGCCTTTGGGGTTACGTATAAGTAATATTGGGAATAAAACACGCCTCCAAAGCCAGTCAAAGCCGCACTCAGTACGAATGCAAGAATTTTATATTTAGTAGTGTTGATGCCACATGCCTCTGCGGCCTCCTCATCCTCTCTAATCGCAAACAAATAATACCCAAACTTACTATTTTGTATACGACGAGACAAAAACAACACTCCTAACCACAATACTAGAATTATGAGGTAGTAATGGGCTTTATCGGTAAACTGGAAAAATAGCGGTGAACCGGTGTAAGGCATCTCGATCCCAAGTTCTCCACCGGTTATTTGTGATTGGCTTATGAATAGCCCCTGAAGAATCACAGTTGAAGCTAAAGTAGCGAATGTGAAATATGGCCCTCTCACTCTGAACCTGAAACACGCATATCCGAGGATGAATGCGAATACCGCTGAAAAAGCTACTCCAATTACACCACCGATCCATGGCGTTAAACCGTAATAATGGAAGAGTAGAGTAGTAGTATAGGCTCCAATCCCGTAGAAGCATGTGTGACCCAGAGATACTTGGCCTGCGAACCCACTGACTATGGCCCATGAGGTACATAGATATGCAAACAACAAGCTCAGTATAAGGACGTGCATAACATATATTGGTATGGGAAGTAGCGGTATGAAAAACAAAATGACTATGGGAACGTAGAATAGGTTTTTACTTCGGGTCAAATAGTCCTTCAAATTGGCTTTCGACATAATCATTCCCGTTTTCCCATTATTCCGCTGGGTCTAAAAAGCAAAATCAATATAAACACAAGGAACGCAACAGCAGTTGCAATTGAAGCGTCGGAGAGTAAACTCACTAAGGATTCTATCATTCCGACTATAATGCTACCTATGATGGCTCCTGTATAACTTCCCAGCCCACCTAGGGTTATGATTATGAAGGCAAAAATATTGAAATCTGTACCTGTATATGGAAAAATAAAATATATAGGTGAAAGCGTGCATGCTGCTATTCCGGTCAATGCTAGGCTCAGGGCGAAAGTCAGTGTTCGAATTCTGCGTATGTCTATCCCCAAGGCCGACGCCGCGTCTGGGTCTTGACTTGTAGCAACAATAAACTTTCCTAGTTTGGTTTTCTTAAGGAAATAGTAGAGTGCCAACGCACTTGCCAAAGCGATGATTAGGACAAGAAGCTTACCTATCGGGATATATATGAAAGAGATCGTTATGGACTCTGTAGTTATGGGGACTCCTATGCTTCTGTAGTCCGCAGACCACAGAACCATCGCAGAATTTTGAAATACATGTATCAACCCGATGAATATGAGTATTTGCCTTTGAAGTGGCAGATCTAACACAGGCTCTATAACAGACTTATGAAGCAGCACACCAAATACGAAAAGAATTGCGGCAACGATCGGTATTGCTAGATAGGGATTTACACCGGCAAGGGTAAACAACCAGTAAGCGATATACATGCCAATCATCAGCACTTCTCCGTGAGCATAGTTGACGATGTGCATAACACCGTATATGAGATTGATGCCCACGGCTATAGTCATGTAAACGCCCCCCGCAAGAACCCCGTTAACTAGCCCCTGAATTAAGTTCACATTCATGGCTTCTCTCTGCGGGAAAAACTATAATTTTATTTAAAATTGCTGTAGATATAAAGCTTTCGCGCGTTTCTAGTTGATGACTCGAAGGTGGCGGGCTCGAAGGGATTTGAACCCCTGATCTGCAGCTTTCTTCTGTAGCAGAATAGATCGATCTATCCAAGTCTGTTGGAATAAGAACAATATGGGTGAATAGGACGAAGGAGGAGCCGCCTACTGACCCTTTGATGATCCCTGAATGTGAGGTCACGAACCTAATTTCAGCCCTTAACCATGCGTAGGTATGTAAATCGTCGCGCGCGCATGAGAACGCTGAAACGATTGTGAACTATTTGACGTATTTGGAAATTCATCTTTCGATTCAACACCGATGGCTTAGGTTCATCTCAAATGGAAATCGAACACGCAAGGTGTTGAATCAGCCAGAAAACGATGTCGCCTAAGATAATGGTTAAAATGTAGCCAATTGTGAAGAAGAAAAGCATAGGCAGACTTGGGGAAACCCACACTATTTGCGAAACGAACCCGTTTCCAAGATATGTTTTCAGCTTTTTGACTTCTTTCTCTCTATCTACTTCAGCGTTGATCAAGAACTTGAATCTCCTAACTATCTTCCCTCCCTTTTCCAACACTAGTTCCATCGGGTAGAGATATTCTCTCTTTTCTAATTCTGAAAAGTTGGTTCTATAGCCAGATACGAACGCTAAGGCTTTTCTCCATATAGGTTCCTTCTCAAACCCGTCGAACAATCCTCTTCTTGGCTTCCGAAACGTGTTTCGCAAAGCTATACAGAATGTGGGTGAGAGCGCGATCAAGCAAGAGTTGCAGAAGAGGCTAATGGGGAATAGAGGGTGAAGGAACCCAATCATAGGTTTGATAGTAGTCGGATATATTGGAGTGGATAGTGTGATGCAAATAAGAGCTAGAACATCGGCTCCTCCGAAAAAGTGGGAGTAAGAGATGATAATGGCAATTGTTAGATTTGGAAAAAATGAAAGAATTGTTGTTTGAAACAATTCTTGATTGAAACTAACCCTAATAATTGTCAATAGCAAGGCTGTTGGACCAAAGATCAACCACAATTTATTTGGGATCTCACGCGTTTTAACATCCACCCACGAACCATAGGTGAGAAATGCTAAGCACACGAGCACTGAAATGCATTCGAGTATGAACATAAAATATCTCCGCAAATATATTTTTCAATACACATGATACAATTGAACTTTTTCACTGAGACGAGATCAACAGGTAATTCTCTCAAGTCAATGATCGCGCTTGCGCATAGTAGATGCTTTTGCATCGGCCCAGAGCGGCTAGGTAGAATGAGGTTTCCTCGGCGGCGGACCAAGTGCTCGGAAAAGAGCTGGATTACCTCCGGGAACAGGACTGCACTGCGTAATATCGCTACTGAGTGTATGCTGATTAGACGAAGATGCCAAGGAGACGTACCTTGACGCGCATCATCAAAGGGTTAACACTAGATGAAGTCACAAGAAATTACTGGCTGGGACCTGATATCACCCAAAGCACGCGAAACAGAGCCCTCAACTGAAAGGGAATTGAAAACGCAGAGAAATGCTTGCTTCGAATCAGGACAATAGAGCGCGCGCGACGTATAGTGCGAGTTCTGGAGCACATGATTAGTTCGCCACATATCTTCTTCTTAGGGCGGGCTTGTTCCAATCTGTTAAACGTTCAGAGTTGAATAGATCAAGTGAACCCTGTTGCCACTTGGATCTGGGTTTTTGAGATATACGGCCTTAACTCTCTCTTTAATTATAGGCTCCTCCAGCTCGATACCTTTTTCTTGAAGCTGTCTGCATGCTTCTTCGAAGTTGGAAACGCGGATGGCAACATGACATTTAAGGGCTTCTGGCTTCTTCATGATCTCGATTCGCCCTCGTCCTTGACCTGAGACGAAGAAGGATGAGCGTCCTTCCTCTCTAGTAAAATCGAAGACTCTTGCATACCACTCCGACGTCTCTTCTCCGGTAGCCTTGTCTGGATAGAGTCCTACGTGCTCGACTCCGAGGAATAGTTTGATTCCTTTAGCCTCCTTGATCCACCAAAGACACTGTTCAACCAGTCTTGCTATCCCTTTGAAGTCGGCGGCTTTTACCATTTCTTTTGTAATCAGTTTTGATCCGATGCCCAAGGCAACGGCTCCCGCTTTTATCCATTCAGAAATACTTTCGCGTGTAGGGTCTACTCCCCCCGTAGGCATAAGATTGGCCCAAGGAAATGGACCACGCATATTTCTTACAAAGTTTGGACCCCCCACTTCGCCCCCTGGAAAAATCTTAACTATGTCACATCCTGCTTCTTCAGCCTGAGAGATTTCGGAGGCGCTTCCACATCCTGGCGAATACGATATCTTACGACGATTACAGATCTTCGCAATCTCGGCATTGAAAACCGGACCCACCACAAAATTAGCGCCACTATCGATGTAGATGGCGGCAGTAACTGGATCAATTACAGTACCTACTCCTAGGATCAGGTCAGAGTATTCTTTGTTGCACCATTTCGCTAGCTCGGCAAAGACTTGATAAGCAAAGTCGCCTCGATTCGTGAATTCAATGACCTTTGCTCCTCCTTCATAGCATGCGTGGACTATTTTTTTCGCTGTTTCTAGATCTCCCTCATAGAAAACCGGTACTAACCCGATTTCCAAAATCTTCCCAACAACTTCATGTTTCAAAAACTTTGCCATACTTCTTCAACTCCAGCCATTAACCTTCTACAAGAACTATCTCTGAATCCTCCCAGAAACTACTCCTTCCGTTAATCTCTCCACTTCTTTAGCTGAAACCATGTTGAAGTCTCCGTATATCGTGTGTTTCATACAAGAGGCCGCGACCGCAAAGTTCAAGGCCTTCTGAAGGTCGTCATCATAGGTTAAAAGCCCATAGATTAGGCCCGCAGTGAAGGCGTCTCCTCCTCCAGTGCGATCAACTATGTGCGTTATCTGGTAGATCGGTGATTTGTAGAACGTTTTTCTGTCATACAGAACGCCGGACCAGGTGTTGTGGCTTGCACTAATGCTTCCTCGAAGAGTTGTTCCTACAATCCTAAGCTTTGGGAACCTCTCCATCAATGCTTCGGCAACGGAGCGATAGCTCTCAGCCTCCACCTTACCAGCAGTCACGTCTACGCCAGGAGCTTTAATCCCAAAGACCTTATCAGCATCCTCCTCGTTGCCGATGACTATGTCGACCTGCTTTACCAGTTCTGACATGATTTCACCCGCAGTCTTGCCATATTTCCAGAGCGCCGAGCGAAAGTTGAGATCGCAAGACACTGTTAACCCCATTTCCTTCGCTTTTCTTACCGCTTCCAAACATGTGTCAGCAGCTCCTTGACTAAGGGCAGGTGTTATCCCTGTCCAATGGAACCAGTTCGCCTTGGAGAAAACCTCTGCCCAATCGACCATACTAGGCTTGATGTCTGCTATAGCCGAGTTCGCTCTATCATAAATCACCTTGTTTCCCCTTTGAACAGCGCCCATCTCATTGAAGTATATCCCTAAACGGTCCCCGCCGCGTATGATATTGCCTGTGTTCACACCAAATTGACGAAGATAATTTATGCAAGCATCTCCCAAATCGTTCTCCGGGAGACGCGTCACATAGTTGACAGATATGCCAAAGTTTGCCAAGCTTACCGCAACATTTGCTTCTGCTCCACCGTAGACGACATCGAAAGATCTGGCCTGAATAAATCTTTGAAAACCTGGCGGTGAAAGGCGCATCATGATCTCGCCAAATGTCACAACCTTGTTTTCCAATTCGGCCGCACATGATTTTCTTCTTCCTTCAGATATTTAAAATTTTAGAGTGAAATTAGCAGGCTAAAGCTAGTGAACTGGTGGATGCGAACTAGTTTCGGCTTAATGAAATCGTCGTTCACAAGTCCCTACGAATCAATTTACAAGTCATCGGTCGAGCTGAACCTTGTTTCTAAGGAATAATAGACCCCTGATGCTTGAAAGAATGTCGCTACAATCAATGAAGAGTTCAATCGAAAAGTTCTTACTTCTTTTCACCAATCACTTCGAGAGCATCATAGAATCTGCAGTATGAATCTTTGAAGGCCCTATCCTTTGAGAAAAAATTCCTTGCTTCTTCAAAGATCTTCGTGAACCCCTCCACATCCCCGTCTCGGATTACTCTCGACAACTCTTCTGCGGAATCGAGATACATTTTTAGGACATCATGAAAATGATCGTTCTTGATCTGGATCGAGGAATAAAGTCCTGGGTCTTCGCTGAAAACGCTTTCCGTGATGAGGAGCTGAAGGGTGAATGTTGTTCCTCCAAGCCTCTTCAATTCCTCGAGATCCATCGTTGATAAGACTTTCCCAAAAACTATGTTCAGAAAGTGGGGCAATGCCAGTGTCAAGGCAATTATTCTGTCGTGGGCCTCAGCATCATCGATGACGCTGACGACCGCTCCATGCTCCTCAAACAGCTTTGAGATCAATCGCGTAAGCTCAGGATCGTTGCCGACAGGAATGATGGCAACACCTTTACCGTAGACTCCTCTGGCGCCTGGACCGAAGAGAGGATGCACGCTAATCGTCCGTATGCCGCGTTGTTGCGCCTTGCTTAAAGCTTCGACGATTCCCTTCTTGACCGAGGCTATGTCAAATAGG
>Ga0172366_10002988_pt1 | contig 13305 bp, 13 predicted proteins | sample LakKivSesite69cm_FD_114533 | JGI IMG/M metagenome (GOLD analysis project Ga0172366, IMG submission 114533) | Sediment microbial communities from Lake Kivu, Rwanda - Sediment site 69cm | ecosystem: Environmental > Aquatic > Freshwater > Lake > Sediment | place: Rwanda: Western Province, Lake... | reverse complement strand
ATGCCTGAAATCGCCGGAAACTCTGCTGTCTTGATAAATCCGAGTGATGCCCAAGAAATTGCTGATGCCATGTATGAAATGACTGTAAATCACAAACTAAGACAAGATTGCAGAAGGAAAGGACTGGAAAGGGCCAAGTTATTTACTTGGAAAAAATGCGCTGAAGAGTACGTTAGAATTTATAAGAAATTCTGCACAGGTTAACGATATCCAGATTTATAGATAAATTCTTCCGAAAAAAAGGAAACAACAAAGGAGGTCGCGCTCCGCTTGAGACTAAGACTAAGAAAAGAAACGTTGGCTCTTGTTTTTACTCTGGCTTCGTCTGTGCTAATCATATTTCACATACGCTTTCTGGATTGTAATCCTCCTCAGTTGTTTACCTTCTGGATGCCTATTACAATAATGGGAGTAACCATATTCTATGCCACTCTCAGTTTCGACAACAATCTTCCTGTATTGTTGATCTTTGTCTTTTCGATAACTCTGCACTTGTTCTTTCCCTTAAGAGCACCTGAAAAAGTACTCTGGCCTCTAGATTCACCATTTTACTTTCAGCTAGTCAAAAACACCGTAGGAAGTGGATACTGGGCTCTAGGCTATGGGACAGGACCAGGTGTAGGTTACAGCTTATTTCCAGTTTCTGGAATCTTCGCGTCAATTATGAACGAGATCTCAGCTGTTCCATTACTGCCAATAATCAAATATGTGCCCGCCTTTCTCAATCCTATGTTTCTATTAGGTTTTTACGTATTAGCTAATAGATTGCTCACACTAGACATCAAACAAAGAAACCTGATTCTTCTCATGTTCAGTTTGAATTCAACTTTCCATGCAAAAGACAGTGACTTTTGTGCTGAATCATACGCAATCATTTTCTTTCCACTTGTCTTGTTCCTTGCGTTGGCCAGAAGAGGACCCGGTCGGATCAAACATGCCGACAGTCTCTTAGTATGTTTCTTGCTAGTTATCACCATGACACATCATTTTACATCTTACATGATTGTTATCACCTTGATAATTCCAAGCATAGTACTGTACGTTTTGTTTAGAAAGTCGATTGCCAATGCCTATGTACTTGTTCTGTCGATAGTCGCCCCTTTGGCTTGGTTGACGTTGGCAGCAATTTCTTTGTTCATTTCGCATACCAACCTGTTTCTATCAGCATCAAGAAATATGGCTTTCACTTTTAAGCCCACAGGATATGTTGCGACAGAAGCTTCCGTATACTATTCCTCGAGCTTTACTGCACAATGGACCACATTGAGCCAGACTGTTTTGATTTCCTTAGTTTTGCTAGGATTAGTCTACATTCTTAGAACTTTTCGGCATAGGCGCGACCAAGAAGGTTTGGAGAAGAAAAGTGTATTTCTCTACTTCACAGTTTTATTGCTTCTTTTCTCCTTTCTTCAAGCTATCTTTCTTTTTGGGATTGACTGGCTAAGGGCCGGGCCTGTTGACATGAGGACGAGGCTCACAATCTTTTTTTTCGTTCCTGCAGCAATTTTTTCAGCATCCGGCATGTATTTTATAGTAAGCAAGTTACGCGAACCGTCTAGAGGGTTTTTGCAAATTCCTTTGATGCTTATGCTATCTTCGATTCTAACTCTTCTTTTCATACCTCCATTGATTTTTCAAGCTTTTCCAAGATACATATATGAGTCCGAGTATGTTCCAATCCTCGCCGACGAACTGACCTTGTCTTCCATGGAAAAATATGCTATAGGCTTGTGGATAGGTCAACATGTAAATTCAACCAAAGAATATTCCTTCGTGGTAAGTCATGAGTTAAAGCGGTACGTAATGGCACGTGGTAACCAAGGTGATATACGCACTGATGAGGAGGTAGAAATATCTGTGAATGGAAATTCCAGCGATTTCTATCTCATTAATTATGACAATGCAGTCTTTCCTGACCGTTATGGACACAAGCTTGATCGCTCAACCATTCAGTTCTTGGATGAAAAAGATCATAAGATATATGATAATGGTTTGATAGGATCGTATCTTTCTAATCATGGTCCTTGATAACAATACTTGGGCTAAACAAATTTATCGAAAAAGCAGGGCTTCCATGGCATAGACAGTGGAGTGGCACCAATCATAGAGATCATAAAGGTGAGAGATGGTGGGAGAAGTGATAACGCAAAAAGTGGTATTGATCGGCATTGATGGTGCCTCTTGGAACATTATCAATTTACTCATGAGTAGAGGAAAATTACCTAATTTCAGTTTCCTAGTAAAGAATGGGACTAGCGGAACACTAGAATCGATTGATCCATCCTTCACGCCGATCGTATGGACCAGCATTGCTACAGGAAAAAGACCAGAAGTTCATGGGATACGACACATCTTTCAAACCAGGTATGACATCAAGACACTCACTATCTGGGACATCATAGAAGACTATCAGAAAACCATTGGCATATTCAATTGGCATGTAACGTCGCCAGCACGGCAAGTAAATGGCTTTATGTTTCCGGGTGGATTTGCACTGAAATCAGAGGAAACGTTTCCTTGTGAATTGAGTTTCCTTCTAAGAATTCGCAAGATGATAGAAAGTCAAGGGATAGGCGGTTCGTTTTGGGCCAGAAATCTGACTACTGCCCTAAAAGCAATGAAGAATGGGCTGACAGTAGATAGCTTATGCCAAATCGCAAACCACGTTATCAAGTATATGGGTATTAATGACAGGGGAGTTTCAGAAGCAAGCAGGTCTTTGCTTGCACAATATGTTTTTGCTGACATCTATTTGAAGCTGTACAAGCGGTTCAATCCATTTTTCTCTGCTTTCTACCTAGGCGCAATTGATGTCGCTGCCCATACAACCTGGAAATATTACGATCCTGAGAGATTTAAGGAACCAATAAGCAATAAATCCAGAAAGTTTGGACAGCTGATTCCCGCAAGTTACATGAGCATGGACAAGTGTATCGGAAGAATTCTGAATGCGATTGACAAAAAGACTGCCGTAATAGTAGTTTCAGATCATGGCACGAAACCCGCAACAAATGGAGAAGCGACCTTTGACATTGACGGAGACTCGCTTTTCGAAAAACTAGGGATTAGACAAAAGGTTGACTTTTTTTCCTTAGACCACAAGACGTATTTCTCAATAAGAGAAAAGTACTTGGGAGAAAAGGAAGATATTATCGAGCAGTTGAGCCACATAACTATAGGGGAAAACGGCCAAAAACTTTTCAAAATATCTGAATCTGATGTTCATAATATATACTCGATAAGATGCGAGCCTTTTGATCTCGGACGAGGAAAATCCCAAGAAAAGTTTGCTATGGTTAAAAAGAGGTTTGTTAGGCTGCATGAAATTGTTAACATTAACAATTTCAGAGTGTCAGGTATTCATGACAGATACGGAATTTTTATTGCCTATGGTCCCAACATAAAGCAAGGAAATGGAATAGATGAAATAGGTATTCTGGATATAGTTCCTACGATACTTTATTACGTGGGGTTACCGTTAGCAACAGACATGGAAGGTCAAGTCAAATATTCTATGTTTGGAAACAGACTTAAAGAAAATAACCAAGCTAAGTACATAGATACATACGATACTGATGAAAGGCTAAATAAATATTTGCTCCATCCGTCAAGGAATATGAAAGAAATAATTTGCGAGCACGGGGACAGGGAAGAGGTCAAAAAGAGATTGCGGGCCTTGGGTTATTTGTAGCAAAAATCGTTGTAATAACCAAGCGCAGATGGCAGTGATGAAAACCGGACGGCGGCGCGATAAATGATGGAAACAAAACGGATTACTGTTCTCTGCAACGATTTCAAAACTCCTTGTCGCTATGGTACAGCCTATTTCCTTGCGAAGGGGCTTTCTCGGAGAAACAGTGTTTGCATAGTGTCGATTGTAAATCAAGATTTCAACTTTCGAATGTCGTGCGAACATGGCGATTCGCTGAAATTCATAAAAGTCTCCTTGCCTGAAATTCCTTTGATTAGCTTCTTCGCTCAACTAACAATTTTCTTTGTGATAGCAACCTATCTTCGTGTTGTGGAGAAAAGGAGAACGATCATCGCTCACAATCCAATAGGAGAATTGCCAGTGTTTTCGTGTCAAAAATCTTCCCAACTTCGACAATTTTCGATTTCGTTAGACAACTACAGATCATATCAAATGTGGCTTGACAGGCCATTCACCTACTCAAACATTGAAAAGACCATTTTAGGGAACGTTGACGCTTTGATTTTCGCAAGCACTTTACTCAGAAAGGATATTAGCGATAGGTATGCTCTCTCAAGAAGGGTTAGGAAAATTGTAATTCCTAACGGGGTAGATGTAGAACTTTTCCGTCCAATGAAAAAAGATTATGCGAGAAAGCAACTAAACATTCCTATGAACGCTAAGATTATTTTGTATTCAGGAGCAATCGAATCCAATAGAGGTATTCAAACATTACTAAGGGCTTTTAGCTACGTAGTTAGGGAATTTCATAATTCACAAGTATACCTAATAATCACTGGGAAAGGGTCAGCTTCCAAGAGATGCAAGATGCTTGCTTCAAGATTGGGATTGCAAGATAGAACTCTATTCCTAGATTGGTTACCTTATGGAGAAGTTCCATTATATATGAATGCAGCTGACGTGGCAGTGCTGCCAAATTCTAAAAACGAGTTTACAAGGTTTTGTGAGGTTCCACTTAAACTTATGGAGTATATGGCTTGCGCTAAACCAGTTGTAACTACTGATGTAGGTGATTGTGGAAAAGTTGTGGGAAACGAAAGAGGCCTGGTTGTTCCGCCAGAGTATCCTGAAAGATTGGCATATGCATTGAAATCGCTATTGATTGATCAAGACACACTTGATACGCTAGGATGGAATGCTCGTAAATTGGCACTAAGTTTTTCTTGGAGACACCTGAGCTTAAAACTGGAAAGACTCATGTCAGGACAAACGTAAACTAAACTAGTGTTTAAGCGCGTGCTAGACTATTAGTGGGATAAAGATATGACATAAAGGGAAAACGCTTGTGGATATATTTCTACATATACTGTCAAGATTGTGGGGCTTCTCGAAAGACAGAGGCGAGTTGCAGCGGTTGCTACGCCTTTGGGAGTCAATCCTTTGTTGCCTCGTGGCAATCACAATGATTGGGATTCTGTCTATGCTACTTGGGCATCAGTAGTGCATGACGGTGTCTACTGGCGAATGTTTTACAGTGGGAAAGATAAGCTTGGATATCGCCGAATTGGTTTGGCATTCAGCCAAGATGGTTTTAATTGGACAAAACATCGGACTAACCTAATCTTGGACGTTGGTTCACCAGGCGCTTGGGATGTCTTCTACGTTTACTGTCCAATGGTGTGGAAAGAAAAAGGATCATGGAAGATGCTCTTTACTGGATGCTATTCTCCTAGGAGTATGCATTTTCAAGTAGGACTGGCTCAAAGCCAGGATGGAACTAGTTGGACAAAATTCAAAGGCAACCCTGTCCTAAACAGTGACCACGCTTGGGATCTGAATCGTTTTCAAAGACACGAAACTGAGGGATGGGGCCTACTAGTTAATAACTCTAGATACTATCTGTTCTACAATCCGGTGACTAGAAAACCTCGACAAGTTGGTGTTGCCATGTCTTATGACTTGATATCTTGGGAGTTCCTATTTCCCCATGCTATACTGCCGAGTGAGGGTTTTCCGTGGGAACTAGGGTACATGAAATATTGTGCATTCCCGTTCGAATATGGAAAATACACTTACCTTTTTGCTTCAGTAAGCGATGTCAATTATAGTAAGAGCAAGATCGGGTTGTGGAGACTAATTGGCTCTCTGCCTTCAACAAAAGGTATAGAGTTCTTGGGATACGTCTTAGGTACTTCCGGCGAATGGTGCAAGAGAGAAGTTGATACTCCATTTCTTGTTTCTGATTTTTCGAGTGACAGATTGTTTTGTTACTATGGAGGCAGATCAGTTCGAAATGAATGGACAGAGGGCTTGGCTTTGATCAAGACGCAGGAGTTGGCTAAATGATTCTTACAGATCCTATGCAATATTTTCTTCAGACTGTAGATAGATTTTCGGCGCGATTTAGAAAGGTTAGCATAGGGAAAGGTACTCGGGTGGGCAGAGGAACTGTTATTCGAGATAATGTCAAAATAGGTCGAGACTGTTACATTGGAGACCTTTGCGTTTTTATGGGACAGACAACAGTCGGTGACAAGACTTGCATCAACGCTCAATGTCACATAACCCGCTTTAGTCGTATAGGAAGCCACGTATTTATTGCTCATTTTTCTTGCCAACAAACGACAATAGGATGGCCTACCATAGAAGAGGCCATGGCATGAATCTTATAGGAGTAAACATAGGATTACGTTCGAATAGCGGGCCATGTAGTGACTTTGCCCAGTGTTAGAATAGGAGAAGGCGCAATAGTGGGAGCATATTCTCTCGTTACAAAAGACGTTGAGCCCTACACACTTGTTTACGGTATCCCAGCTAAGAAGCACGAAGATAGACATGGTCTCCTGAGAGAAAAAACACTTCCTCAATTCATGTAACCCGCAAATGAAAGAAATGGCACCTATTCTTGAAAAACAGACCCCTTTACTCAATCTATGTGGTAAAACTAACATTCAACTGTTTCAAAAGCAATAATGGTATGGCATAGTCAGCTTAGCACATTGCTATCCATGATATTCAGGTTGTGAATGTTAATAAAATCACAGAATAACCATCTACGTCAATTCTTAAAGGCTCAGTGTAAGGCACGCTCTTCTCTACGATATTTCCCTCATACTCGCTGACTTTTACAATCTGTTGCATCTTTATTGATGTGCCTTGTGCTATGGATAGGTTAAGAGTAACGTCAATTTGATCAGCTATTTTGTTTATTAAAAGAAGCTTGCAGTCTGTCTCGTGCCTCCAAGCCAGCGTTGAAACTCTGTGTTCATCTGATAGAGTTTGACAGATTGGATCTCCCACGTCTAGGTTGTTGCCAATCAGACTATTGAGGTAATAAGGATGCCATGGAGTGTGGGGAGGATCATCAAGTATCATGCCATAGCGGTTTATCCCAGCGGCAAAAGCGAAAAAGACGCTAAAGTTGACGTTGCCATCAAGGATTAGTGCTCTAAGCTCCTCAGCGTACCAAGCAGAATGAAACATTGTGTTGTGTTTCGGGTCAGGAGAGTTCCAATCCAAGTTCGTTTCTGAACAAATTACAAAAGGGACCTCAAGTAAGGCCTTTGCTTCACTTCGAGAATAGCAGTATATTCCTTCCGGCCTCCTCCATGTTTCTTTAAGATCGCCAGCTCTCTGCATCAACACATCTTCAGATTCAGCTGGATCGCCCGTGGTGTCCTATGAAAGCTTGCAAAGTCCAGACCTTTAATGTGGTCCACGTAATGGTCAGCAAAAGCCTTGGAAGCGCATCTGTCATTACCAACAAGAATCGATGGGTCAACAGCACGCATCTGAGCTTGTGCAACATTGAATATGGCGGTGAACTCTGAAATCGAGTCGGCATCCCACCAACGAGCCTCATTCCAGATTTCCCAATACCTGACTGCATAATGCTTTTCTATGTTGCAGTGACAGACAATGTCAGAGCAGTACTTCGCGAAGTCGTCTATGAACAGTGGCCAACCTTCCTCACTGCTTGGATTTTCAGACATTCCCATGGGCAGTCTACCCTTTCCTCCTATGCAAAGTAAAGGTTCCGCGCCAATTCCTTGTACTGCCTCAATCCAATTGTCAAGGCTGGACCAGTCATAACTCCCCTCATGCTGAGCCTCATCCCACATCGTGCATGGATTTAGCCCAAACATCCCCCAATTTCCCACGAACAATCTTATCAGTGCAAAATTGCATGCCTTGGCGCTGTAAAGTAAAACTGGGTTTTGCGGGAAGTAAAGCGGTCTCGTGTCTTGCGTTGCCAAAGCAAGTCTATTCCAGAGGATGACATTTGCGTAATTTATGTTGACGTGGACAGAATAGTCAATCATTCCTGCAGACTGTATGGCTAGAGACACTCTACGTGCATTTTCAGAGCTATTTCCAATGTTGCTCGAGAGTAATGCCAGCGCAAGTATAAGCAAAGATGCTGGTTTGTAACGGCGAGGCATGTGGATTCTAGGATATATTGCGACACATGACTTAATAAATCTTCACAGATGAAAATGTGGGAGATCAAAAATCTAGCAGAGCACTTTTATATTTTTCCTGCTTCCATTACATGAAAGCTTAGGTGAAACGTTTTGAGTGAAGAAGTCGCTATTCGGATATCACGCGAGCTCTACAACAAGATTAAAAATAGGGTCGAGCTTAGCCAAGGGGAGTTCAAGAACGTTGAGGAATATGTCGAATTCGTTTTAAGTGAAGTAGTCAAAGAATCTGATCGCGAGCGCTACACGCCTGAAGAGGAAGAAGAGATAAAAGAAAGATTGAGACGCCTAGGATACTTGTGACTATGATGGTTAGCCGTGCGTTTGCATGAATTTTAGAGCGCAACATAAAACTCTTAAGTCTCACATAGCCTTATGATATTTCATGGTCAAATACGTGAACATTTCAATACCGCAACCCCTTTATGACAGACTTGCCAAAGCCCTAGAAAACACCGGCTACCGGAGCCCATCTGAATACATCATCTATCTAATCCGGAAAGTTCTCCCAAGCCTAGAATCAGAAAGTATCGAAAGTCGCCTGGAAGCTTTAGGCTACAAGTCTTAGGTCGAAGCCTAAGACTTCCATCTGCCCAAGGTGACCAACCGATTTTTTCGTCTTGTAGTGATGTATACGTGAAATAACACTTAAATATCACGCACTCCATACCTAACTATTATGGTGTTTCGGAATTGGCTGAAATAGAAGCTGTAGCGCACCATCTTCATGAACTTGAACGCAGAACCATTGTAATAATAAGGGAAGCAAAGGCCCAATTCAAAAACATGGCTTGTCTATGGAGTACAGGTAAAGACTCAACGACCGCTGTTTGGCTCTGCAAAAAGGCCTTCTTCGGGAAAATCCCGTTTCCAGTTATCCATATAGACACTGGCTGCAAGTTTCCTGAAATATATGAGTTTCGAGACAAAATTGCAAGAGACTGGGGTTTCAACCTTGTGATTGCCGAAAACGAAGAGGCCTTGAAGCAAGGTATGTCCCCTGAGAAGGGAAGACTAGATTGCTGCACGTTGCTAAAGACTAAAGCGCTAAGAAACCTGCTTGACAAAGAAAATTATGACGCACTTGTCTTGGCCATTCGTCGTGACGAGCATGGGATCCGTGCAAAAGAGAGGTATTTCTCTCCGAGAGACCAAGAATTCAGATGGAACTATGCCGATCAGCCTGCTGAGCTTTGGGACCTTTACGTTAAGCCGTCTGAAGATTTTTCCCACATGAGGGTTCACCCCATACTTCATTGGACAGAATTGGACGTTTGGGAGTATGTGAGACTAGAAAAGCTTCCAATAAACCCACTTTACTTTGCGAAGGATGGAAAAAGATATCGAAGCCTAGGTTGCATGCCATGCACAGTGCCGATACCATCAAAAGCCAAAACAATAGACGAAATAGTAGAAGAGCTTAAGACTTCTCAAATTCCTGAAAGGGCAGGAAGGTCGCAAGATAAAGAAAAGGCTTACATGATGCAGAAACTGCGAAGCCTAGGCTACATGTAGGTGAAACCAGCTTGATTATCCTCGCCTTGGACGCCCTCGACCCGATCATGGTAAAAGAGTTCAGGTGCACGAACCTCATGCAAAAAGAACACGGGCCAACAGATCTTTCAGCCTTTAATTTGGAAAGAACTGTCGTGTTATGGGCAGCTTTTCTCACAGGAAAAAACATGGAAGCAAACATTCCATTAAAAACTCAGTGGGAATTCAAAGTTCCCACACAAGCAACCTTCTTGTCCTTCTTCCAGACCTTCGCCACAATTGACGTACCGGCTTACTCCCACAAGAAAATTCACGAGGAAGAAAGACGATTGTTAAAGGCATACTTCAATGACGAGGCAACAGTCGAAGACTTCGACGCATTAGTCTGGAAAATCCACGAAGAAAACAGGAAAGAATTCCTCAATTCCACAGGCAAATTCAACCTGACAATGGGATACTTCAACCTCGCCGACTCCATAGGCCACCTCAGCTTCGGAATTCAACAAAAGATGAGAACAGTATACGAAGAACTGGATGGAATTGCTGGAGAACTCAAAACTTCAGAAGACATTATTCTAATAGTCTCAGACCATGGAATGAAAGCTCTTGGAAGATACGGCGACCACACCAAGAACGGATTCTACTCCACTAACAGGAAAGTGGGGCTTGGGCTTCCAAAAATAACTGACTTCTATAACCTAATGAGGTCGATAGAGAATGTTGCCTAAGATCAATCTGGTGGTAATAGGCCACAAAGACCATGGAAAATCCACTTTGATAGGAAGACTGCTCTACGACTCGAAGGCTGTCCTAGAACAGAAAATGCAAGAGATAACAGCTGAGCTTGAAAAGTCAGGCAGAAAAGAGTTCCAATTCGCCTTCTTACTAGATAGCCTAGAAGAAGAAAGAAAAGGCGGATTGACAATCGACATAATTCAAACTCCTTTCAAGTCAAAAAAATACCAATACACCATAATAGACTGCCCAGGCCATCGAGAATTCATCAAGAAAATGCTTACTGGCGCCTCGCAAGCAGACGCAGCGGTCTTAGTGGTTTCTGCGAAAGAAGGAATAGAAGACCAGACTAAACAACACGTTTTCCTAGCTAAAACCTTAGGCATAAGGCAACTGGTGGTTGCGATCAACAAAATGGACTTGGCAAAATACGAAGAGAAAGTTTTCACTGAAATTTGTGAAGCCGTGGATAGAATTGTGGAATCACTGGGTTTTGAGAATGTTCCAAAGGTACCGATTTCAGCTTTGAACGGGGACAATGTCTTCGCGTCATCTCAAAACATGAAATGGCATCAAGGACTAACGTTAATTGAAACACTTGACCACGTTATCAAACCTATCCAATTGCCTTCCGAAATGCCTCTGCGTGGCTGCGTCCAAGACATATACAATATGGAAAACAAGGAAATAGTTATATGCAAAATCGGAACAGGTTCGCTTGAAACAGGTAGAACAGTGTATTTCTCGCCCTCAGGAAAGAAGGGAATCGTTGAAACGATAGAAATGTTTGGCAGCCAACTTGAAAAAGCTGTGTCAGGTGATTCGGTTGGCCTGACAATCAATGGGATTCAAGATATTGAGAGAGGAGAAGTCATAAGCTATCCAGAGAACCCGGCCAGAAAAGTAAGAAGCTTCACCGCCGAGATAATCCTGTTTTCAGACACTGCAATAAGAAGCAATGAAGTGTACATGATACGGTGTGGAACAGCGGAGAAAAAATGCAAGGTAGAAGAGATACTGACCGAAATTGACCCAGTAAACCTCACGATACTCGCGACTTCTCCTAAAGCGCTGGGGAGAGGGAATGTTGGCGAAGTGAAGTTTTCACCCTTAGAACCGTTGTCAATTGAAAAGCATTCGGACTTTCCACCTTTGGGGCGATTTGTCATAGAGGGAAAGAAGGGACCTATGGGAGCAGGAATAGTTCTGAACGTTGAATCTGAAAGAAATCAAGGCATGAGGACACCGCGATGATAATATATTTCCGCATATGGTTTGCGTCAGGGTTGATTGTATGAACAGAAAACTTGCGGTAGTCGTTGTAACAATCATTGTCATAGCATCAATCTTTACGTACAACTATTTTAGTGGCACAAGTGCGCAGGGTGGAACGATAAAGGTGTCAGGAGCGTGGGCACTGTATCCAATGATGGTCAAATGGGCAGAAGGGTATCAGAAGATACATCCGAACATAAGAATCGAGGTGTCCGCCGGCGGCGCAGGTAAAGGCATGACTGACGCCCTCGCGGGATTAGTGGACATAGGTATGATGTCCAGGGACGTTTATCCTGAAGAGATTGATAAAGGCGCATGCTACGTTGCGGTGACCAAGGATGCTGTGGTTGCGACCGTCAACAAAGATAACCCCGTTCTGAATGACATTCTCGCAAAAGGCGTGACAAGGCAAACTTTCTACAACATATACATCGCTGGAAACATAACAACATGGGGACAGGTTGTGGGCAAACCAAACGTGACGGATGAAGTTCACGTGTACACAAGATCCGATGCCGCTGGCGCTCCAGACACTTGGGCAAAATACCTAGGCAAGAAGCAAGAGGATCTTAGGGGAACGGGTGTTTACGGAGATCCAGGCTTGTTGGAAGCCGTCAAAAATGATCGGTTGGGAATAGGCTTCAACAATATAGGCTATGCGTATGACATGCAAACTAAGAAGCAAGTTCAAGGAATAAAGGTGATTCCAATAGACATCAACGCAAACGGGCAACTGGATCCGCAAGAGAACTTTTACGACACGAAGGACGAGATTGTCGAGGCAATAATTCGGCAGATCTATCCAAGTCCGCCAGCGAGGAACCTGCACCTTGTTACCAAAAGCGCATTCACGGGTGCGGCTGAGAAACTTGTAAGATGGATCTTGACTGATGGACAGAAATACGTTGAAGAAGCCGGGTACGTACCGCTTCCTCAAGATGTCTTGAACGAGCAACTGAACAAGTTGGAGCGCTGACCAACAGAAGGGGATGGCATGGACTCGAGAAAGTTGAAGAACCTCGTTGCCAACAGACTTATGTTCGCAACCACCATTTTATCAGGTATAATCGTCTTCTTCATAGGATTCATCCTTTTCCAAAAATCAACATTGATCCTGACAAGCCGACCTCTGACTGAGCTTCTTTTTTCATCCTCATGGCACCCTTGGAGAGGAGAGTTTGGCTTTTACCCATTCATTGCAGGCACTTTGCTGGTGACGGCTCTTGCGATGATTTTGTCTGTTCCACCGTCTCTTTTAACGTCTATTTATCTTGCAGAATATGCGCCAGCCAAGGTTCGAGGAATCATTAAGCCCATGGTGGACTTGCTTGCTGGAATACCGTCAGTGGTATTTGGACTGTGGGGTGTGCTTCTCGTTGTGCCCCTCATAAGAGACTACGTAGCGCCTCTGGTAGGAGTCACGGCCACAGGTTATTCTTTGCTTGCAGGCGGCATAGTTCTTGCAATAATGGTCTACCCCATAATAATCTCCATCACAGAAGAAGTGATCAGTGCTGTGCCACAACAAGTCCGAGAAGCATCAATGGCTCTCGGAGCTACAAAATGGCAGACAGTAAAGCATGTGATCACTCGAAGCGCTTTCCCAGGCATTGCCGCAGCAATTATGCTGGGGTTCGGACGCGCCTTTGGAGAGACAATGGCTGTACT
>Ga0172366_10002986_pt1 | contig 13307 bp, 12 predicted proteins | sample LakKivSesite69cm_FD_114533 | JGI IMG/M metagenome (GOLD analysis project Ga0172366, IMG submission 114533) | Sediment microbial communities from Lake Kivu, Rwanda - Sediment site 69cm | ecosystem: Environmental > Aquatic > Freshwater > Lake > Sediment | place: Rwanda: Western Province, Lake... | reverse complement strand
GGCCTCCTTCCGGACGCCGCTTCATTATACACCACGTGAGCAGAAGGGCTCCCGAGAGGTGAGGCTCCCCGTCCTGTTCCGCTAGAGGATGAGCATGGCGTCGCCCAGGCTGTAGAAACGGTACCGCTGCTGGATGGCTTCTTCGTAAGCACGGCGGATCAGCTCGCGTCCTCCGAAAGCGTAAACGAGCGCGAGCAGCGTGCTGCGGGGCAGATGGAAGTTCGTCAGCAGCCGGTCAACGAATCGGAAGCGGTAGCCAGGCAAGATGAAGAGGTCGGTTTCCCCCTCCATGGGAAAGATGCCACGGAGCTTCTCCTGGCCGAGCGATTCGAGCTTCTCCGCGTCCGCGACATCGCGCTGCGCCAGCTTCGCCCGCCATTGCCCCAGCACCCCCTCAAGGACTCGGGTCGATGTAGTGCCCACAGCCAGCATCCGCCTGCCCGCCAGCTTGGCGCCCAGAATGCGCCGCAGCTCACGCGGGCGGACGGCATAGGGCTCGGGGCTGAGTCGATGCTCAGTTACCTCCTCGCTTCTGATGGGGAGGAAAGTTGCGGTCCCGATGTGCAAAGTAAGCATCGCCCACTCGATTCCACGCCGCCTTAGCTCCTCGAAGGTGCGCAGGGCGAAGTGGAGTCCCGCGGTCGGTGCAGCGGCGGAGCCGAAGCTTGCCGCGTATGCCGTCTGGTATCGCTCCTCATCGTTCAGCTTCTCCTTCAAGTAGGGGGGCAGCGGGAGCTCCCCCTGAGTGAGCAGCCACCGTGTCTCATCCTCCGTTGCCGGTATTCCGCTATGAAGTATGCGGACTACGCCCGGAATCTCCTCGGTCGTGGGGCGCTCTAGGACAAAGCTCGTCTCCTTGTTCAGCGTCAGTTCATCACCCGCAACCAGATGCCCCCGCGTCTCGGTCAGGCACTCCGCCCGGGAGTCGTTGAACAGGCGGGTAATGAGGACTTCGACCTTTCCGCCGGTGGCAACGCGGATGCACCGAAAGCGGCTGCGCATCACTCTGCCGTCGTTCAATACCAGGAAGTCATCGGGCTCCAGAATCTCCGGAAGCTCACGGAACTTGCGGTGCTCGATGATGCCCTCAGCCCGATGCACCACCATCAGCCGGCTCGCATCCCGGTCCGGCAGCGGCTGCTGCGGTATGAGCCCTGGCGGCAGCTCGTAGTCGAGCAGGTGCGCCGGATAGCCACCCGACATCGGCACTCGCGTTTCCGCCTGCTTCTGTGTTTTCTTCCGCAACGTCAGTGTCCTCAAGGCCTGGCAGGACAGGTTCGCCCTGCGGCGTGAGTTCCACCCGCTGCCCCCGGAATGGGGTTCGGGAGTGTGTCAGGCCGCATCATTGTGTGCAAGTGGTCTGATGCGCGAGACCACCGCGATACTCAGGACGTACAGGAAGATGACCGGTGCCGACAGCAACAGCATCGGAAGCGCATCCGGCGTCGGGGTAAGGATGGCGGTGGCGATGAGGATAAGGATGATAGCATAGCGGAAGCTCCGCCAGAGCCCTCGTGCGGTCACCCACCCCAGCTTGGCGAATACTGCCAGCACTACCGGGAGCTCAAACGTCAGCCCGCCGCCGATGCTGAGTCCGAGCACGAATCCGAAGTACCGGTCCGCCTGCAGAACGCTTGTGAGCTGCTCCCCGCCGAAGCCGAGCAGGAAGCGAATCGAGTACGGCAGAAGCACGAAGAAGACAAAGGAAATCCCCGCGGCAAAAAGCAGGATGACGGCCGGCAGCATCGGAAAGAGGAGGCGCTTCTCTTCGCGCTTAAGTGCGGGCGCAAAGAACGCGTAGAGCTCGAAGAGGAGATAGGGGGATGCCGCGACGAGCCCGGCGAGAAGAGCCACCTTGAAGTAGAACAGGAACGCTTCCGTAACGCCGAAGTAGTATAGGCGGTAATCCGCCGGAAGCGGCCATCGCAGGAAGTCAACGAGCGACACGCGAAAGTAAAATGCGCCGCACACAGTGACAATGAGGACGAGCCCGGTCCGCAACAGCCGGTTGCGTAGCTCCCCCACGTGCTTCCAGAAGCCCACCGCCCGCTCATCCATCGCCGTTCACCCCCTTCGGGGCCTCCAGCTGAACCTCGTCCCGGTAGCTGTAACCCGGGGTGGCGTCGGCCTGACCATTGAAGGCGACGGCGGGGCCGCCGGCGCCTTCGTCAGTCGTGGAAGCGGATTCATCCTTGAGTGCCTCTTCGGTCGCCGAGAATTGGACGTCGGAGGCGGCCTCGATATCCCTTCGGATCTCCGCGAGCTGGCGGTCGAACTCGGCCTTCCATGCCAGAAGCACCTGATATACCTGGGCGAGCCGGCGGGCGACCTCGGGCAGGCGGCGCGGGCCCAGCAGAACCACCGCCACCAGCAGGATGACCAGAAACTCGCCTTGCCCGATACCGAACATCTGGTCGCTGGATTATACCAAGTGGTCTGAGTGAACAAGAAACCTGATACAATCATCTCGTTAGATAACTCGTAAGGACGGTCATCGCACTATGAGGTCCCTGGGCAGGTTCTTCCTTGTGATCTGGCGCTACAAGTGGCCGATGGTGGGCGCGATCATCGTGGTGGCGGCTCTGGGCTTTGGCGTCTGGGCGAATACCGACCGCGGACGCGGCAAGCTGGAGGAAACGACCTACACGGTGGCTCGTGCGGACATAACCCGCGAAGAAACCGTGATCGGCCAGCTCGAAGCCAAGAGCCAGGTGGAAGTGAAGGCCAAGGTCGGAGGCATCCTGAAAGAGGTGCTGGTGCGGGAGGGGGACCCGATTGCCAAGGGCGCCGTGCTGGTGCGGATTGACGACGTCGATTTGCGCAAGGCGTTGCGGCAGGCGGAAGCTCGCTACGCGCTTTCACTAGCGCAGTACGACAAATCGCAGAAGGGCGGCACGCGCGAACAGGTCAGTTCGCTGGAAGCAAGCGTGAAGAACGCCGAGGTGGAGATGGACCTCGCGCGGGAGAATCTCGACCGCGTCAAATCCCTCTACGAGAAGGGCTACTCCTCCGACCAGGAGTACGAGGATGCCAAGGGGCGCTTCGAGTGGGCGCAGGCGGCGTACGAAGACGCCAAGCGGCGCCTGGAATACGCCAAAACCGGAGCTTCTGCCGAAGACATCGCCATCGCCCGGGCGGAGCTCAAGCAGGCGAAGATTCAGCTGGAAAGCGCTCAGGAAGACGTGCAGAACGCCACCGTCCGCAGCGAGGTCAACGGCAAGGTGCTCTCGGTGGAGATGGCCCCCGGCGACACCGTGGTGGCCTCAGTCGATGGACGCGAAGGCCTGGCGATTATGATTGTCGGTGATACCACCTCCATTCTGGTCAAGAGCGAGATCGGTGAAGACCTCATCGGGGTTCTGGAAGAGGGAATGCCGGTGGAGTTCTCCCTTTCCTTCATCAAGGATCGGAAGGTCGCGGGAAAGATATCGCGCATCTCCCACTTCGGAAAGGCTAATGAGAACGGTGTGGTGATGTTCCCGATAGAGATGGAGCTGACGGAAGAGATCGGCGAACCCAGGCTCGGCTCGACCGCTCGCGGAGCCATCACCGTGGAGTCGGTCGAAAGGGCGCTCTCGCTACCGGTGGTGGTGATTAGCTCCCACGGCGAGAAGAAGGTGGTCAAGAAGCTGCTGCCGAACGGCGATACGACAGAGGTGGAAGTCACCACCGGCATCTCCGATGGGAAGCTCGTGGAGATAAAGAGCGGTCTGGAGGAAGGCGACAAGGTGGTCGGCCAGTTCACCGAAGAGGCCAAGGTCGAGCCGGGGCGCCCCGGCGGCGGCGGGATGCGCGTCATGGTGCGGCCCGGCTAGCGGACATCATTCTCAGCAATGCGGGAACTGCTCAAACTCGCTCTGACCAGCCTGGGCTTGAATAAGCTGCGAGCCGGACTGACCATGTTCGGCATCATCTGGGGCATCGCCACGGTAATCATCCTGGTGTCCGTCATCTCCGGCTTCGCCAAACAGAATGAACAGATGTGGGAGGATATGGGCGTCAATCTCCTGATAATGGAGTACTCGCCCTATTTCACGAAGGACGATACGCGAATCCCCCTGGTTCCAGATGCGGGAGATGCCGGATTTATTGCGGAGTACAATCCCCTCGTGCGGACGGCGGCGCCCCAGGTCGACGAATGGCGCCAGATGCAGGTGGGAATGAAGAGTGAGTACTTCGGAGTGACCGCGACTACGCCCTCGATGCAAGAGATACGGGACTACCAGGTGGCTGGAGGACGCTTCTTCGGACTGGTGGACTACGATGCCTGCTCGAAGGTGGCCGTCCTGGGTGACGATGTGAGAAAGACTCTCTGGGGCGAGGATGCCGAACCCATCGGCGAGCAGTTGAGCATTTCCGGCGTAACCTTCACCGTCATAGGTCTGATGCCCGAGCACCGGGGGCACAGCGACCACAGCGTATTTATCCCGCTGTCAACCTACGAGAAGTCTCTGGCCCGGCTTGGAAGAGCCCGCGGTCGCGGCAACTTCTCCATCTACGCCGCACTGAAGAACCAGATGGACTACGATACTGCCAAGACGATGCTGCAGCGCACGCTGGCGGCGCGTCACGGTTTCGACCCCTCTGACGAGGAAGCGATACGCTTCCGCGATTTCTCTCGCTGGCGCCAGCAGAGCCAGGTAATGCTGGCGATGATGTTCATCGTCAGCTACTTCGTCGGTATGACCACGCTGGCGGCGGGCGCGGTGGGAGTCATGAACATCATGCTTGTCAGTGTCGGGGAGCGCGTGCGCGAGATAGGCCTTCGCAAAGCGCTGGGAGCTCCGCGCGCGGCGGTGCTGGGGCAGTTCCTTCTCGAGGCGCTCATCCTGACTCTGATCGGCGGGGCGATCGGGATAGTGCTCGGTCTGGCGCTGGTGGGTGTGCTGCGCCAGCTGCCGCTTCCGGAGGAGTTTCCCACACCGGTGGCCACGGTGAATACCGTCTGCATCGCAGTGGTGGTGAACATCATCGTCGGATTGATCGCCGGCACCTACCCGGCTCGCCGGGCGGCAGGGCTTGACCCCATTGTCGCGCTGAGAACGGAGTGAGCGAACGATGCTGCGTGCGGTGACCAGTCTTCTCAGGATGTCGCTGGCGGACCTCGCCGCCAGTCCCGCCCGCAGCATGCTTACTATGTTCGGCGTGATCTGGGGAATCGCCAGCGTCATCATACTGGTCGCCATCGTCTCCGGCTTCCAGACTCAGATGGAAAGGCGGTGGGAGCAATTCGGCGTGAATATGCTGGTGATGGAGTATGCCACCAGCTACGAGCGTGACGGCACCCGCTACCCGCTTACCTACAATCTGAACGACCCCGCATTCCTCAAGGCTGGCGACCCGTACATCAAGGATGCGGAGCCGGAAGTCGAAAGCTGGTACCAGATGCAGGCTGGCGACAAGGACCGATGGTTCTCCGTCGTGGCCACCACGCCGGAGATGAGGCAGATGCGCGACTGGAATCCCGGTGAAGGACGCTTCTTCAACCGGATCGACTACGAGCGCTTCAGCAAGGTCGCTGTCATAGGCTACCGGGTGAAGGACTTCTTTTTCCCGGAAGCTGAATCAGTCCTGGGTGAGCGCATCACCATAGCCGGCACCGGTTTCACCATAATCGGGTCCTTCGACCAGGAACGTGCAATGAGTGACTGGAGCGTGTTCATCCCTCTTTCGGTGCTCGATGCTTCCATCGCTCCCGTCACCTCGGGGACCTCGGGAAGGCGGGCCAGTGTGACCATCTACGCGACCCTCACCAGCCTCAAGGATTATGACAGGGGAAAGCTGCTCGCACGGCGCTTGCTGGCGGCACGACATGGGTTCGACCCCGGGGACGAGAATGCGATCCGCTTCCAGGACTTCGCCGCCGAGTGGCGTGAAGACGCCAAGAAGATCTTCCTCGCTTTCCTGTTCGTCTTCTATGCCGTAGGGATTATGACCCTGACCGTGGGCGCGGTCGGGGTGATGAATATCATGCTGGTTTCGGTGCAGGAACGCACCCGGGAGATAGGTCTCCGCAAAGCGCTGGGAGCCACGCGTCTCGGCGTTATGGCTCAGTTCACGCTGGACGCGCTGCTGATAATGCTCGCCGGAGGTATCGCCGGCATCGCGCTGGGGATAGCGCTCATCGGCATTATGCGCATGCTTCCCTTGCCGGAGCAGTTCCCTCCACCGGTCGTGACAGCGCTGAGCATCGGGATAGCCGCCGTCGTCGTCATCGTTGTGGGAATCGCCGCCGCCTATTACCCGGCCCGCAAGGCGGCTCTCCTCGACCCCATCGACGCCCTCCGCAGCGAGTAACGGCGTCATCTACTCCGAGTCGGCGGTGCTTACCCGCCTGTGGAGGGCTGACCAGCGCCGCCCCTTGGATTTGGGTATCCGCCGCCTTTCCAGGCGGCTCCATATCGGGGGGGCATGTGCCCCACCGCCCTTCCACTGTCCCGGAAGAACCCGCCGCTCCTACAGCCCGAACTTCTCGCGATGACGTCCCGGGACCCGGTCGGAAGCACGCACTTCCTGCCCACTCTCCACCTCCGCTGGTATAATGAAAGGGGGAGGTTCTGTTATGGGAATCACGAATCTTGAGATTGAAATAGGCAATCCCGCTGATCCTGATAAAACGGTGAAGGTTGAGTGCATCGTGGATTCGGGAGCGGTTTACTCAGTCATTCCCGAAGTTGTTCTCGCCGAGATTGGCATCAAAGCACTTGCTGAGGAGACCTTCAGGCTCGCTAACGGCGATAAGATCGTGCGCAAGAAGGGCGTGGCGCTTTTCAGATACGGCGAGAGAGTCGGAGGATCGGACGTAGTCTTTGGCGAGGAAGGAGATTGCGTTCTCCTCGGGGCCCTGACCCTTGAAGCGCTCGGTCTTGCCTTAGACCCGCTGAAGAGAGAGCTTAAGCCGCTTCCCATGATTCTCGCCAGACGCAGCTAGGTACGCCTGCGTGTCGGGCGCTCCTGGTCGCCTAACCCGGGAAGCTAGCAGGTTGTGAAGGCAAGGCCACAGGAAGCCGCCCCAGGCGCCTACCCCTACAGCCCGTACTTCTCCACGATGTCGTCATAGGACTTGTTCAGGATGTCGTACTTGGAGCCGATTCTCGTAAACGCCGCGACCGCCTTGTCCAGATGCTCGCGCTCGTGGGCGGCCGAAACCTGGACGCGGATTCGCGCCTCACCCTTGGGAACCACCGGGTAGCTGAAGCCAATCACGTAAATCCCCTCCGCCAGCAGGTCACGCGCGATGTCCTGCGCCAGCTTGGCGTTGTAGAGCATAATCGGCACGATGGGGTGGTCGCCCGGTCTGATGCCAAAGCCGGCGGCGGTCATCTTCTGCCGGAAGTACTTCGTGTTCTCCTCCAGCTTGTCCCGCAGATGCGTGGACTCGCTCAGCAGGTCGATCACCTTCATCGCGCCGCAGATAATCGGTGGAGGCAGCGTGTTGCTGAAGAGATACGGGCGCGACCTCTGCCGCAGTGTCTCTACGATTTCCTTGCGCCCGCTGGTGCAGCCGCCGGAAGCCCCGCCCATCGCCTTGCCCAGGGTCGTCGTGATGACGTCAATCCGCCCCATCACGCCGCGATACTCGTGCGATCCGCGGCCGGTCTTGCCCATGAAGCCGGTGGAGTGGGAATCGTCCACCATCACCATAGCGTCGTGCTTGTCCGCCAGCTCGCAAATCTGGTCGAGCCGCGCCACGTCGCCGTCCATGCTGAACACGCCGTCGGTGGCGATCATTCGCGCACGCGCGCCCTTCGTCTCCACAAGCTTCTCCTCCAGGCTCTTCATGTCGTTGTGCTCGTAGATGTGGCGCTGCGCCTTGCAGAGCCGCACTCCATCAATGATGGAAGCGTGGTTGAGCTTGTCCGCGATGATGGCGTCTTCGGCGGTGAGAATGCCCTCGAAGAGCCCGCCGTTGGCGTCGAAGCAGGAGCTGTAGAGGATGGTGTCGTCCATCCCCAGGAACTTCGAAATCTTGTCCTCAAGCTGCTTGTGGATGTTCTGCGTGCCGCAGATGAAGCGGACGCTGCTCATCCCGTAGCCGTGGGTGTCGAGCCCCTCCTTCGCCGCCTTGATGAGCTCGGGGTGATTCCCCAGCCCCAGGTAGTTGTTGGCGCAGAAGTTGATGACTTCGACACCTCCGTTGCCGTCGGCTACCCTGATGTCCGCCCCCTGCGGTGTAACAATGATGCGCTCGTCCTTGTAAAGCCCGGCTCCGCGCACTTCTCGCATTTGCCGTTGGAGTATCTTCTTGAATGCTCCGAACATGGCGACTCTCCTTGTCTGAGTATAGAGGTGGCTATGATCATCGTTCACAAGAGCCTGATCCGTCAAGTGCACGGGGGGCACCTTGCGCTAATGCACTGCATTGCCATCCGGCCTAAGGATGACCGAGAAGGCTAGGAGGGACAAATAGCATTCATTTGCATTTGCTCAGCTCCACCAAGCCGTGTACTCGATCGGGAAGAAACTGCGCTTCAGGCGTTGTGCGAACGGGTCCGCCCGTGTGCTTTCGGTAGCGAGTAAACCGGGGTGAGACCGTTATCCCCGGTGTGGACTGGTGCTCCCCCGGGGTCGGCTCTACAGCCCGTACATGGCAATGATGTCGTCTTTGCCCTTGCCAAGGATATCGTACTTCTTGCCGATCTTCGTGAACGCCGCGATGGCCTTGTCCAGATGCTCCTTCTCGTGGGCAGCCGAGAGCTGCACACGAATCCGCGCCTGCCCCTTCGCCACCACCGGGAAGAAGAAGCCGATGACGTAGATACCTTCCTGGAATAGGTCGCGCGCCATGTCCTGCGCCAGCTTGGCGTTGTAGAGCATGATGGGGACGATGGGATGGACTCCCTCTCTGATGTCGAAGCCTGCCGAGGTCATCTTCTCGCGGAAATACTTGGTGTTCCATTCCAGCTTGTCCCGCCTTTCGGTAGTCTGCGAGATGAGGTCAACGACGGTGCTGGCGGCGGCTACGATTACCGGAGGCATCGTATTCGAGAACAGGTAGGGTCGCGCGCGCTGGCGGCACATCTCGACCAGCTCCTTGCGCCCGCTAACGCAGCCGCCGGAGGCTCCGCCCAGCGCCTTGCCGAGCGTGGTGGTGATGGCGTCGATTCTGCCAAGCACACCGCAGTGCTCGTGGGTGCCCTTGCCGTGCTTGCCCATGAAGCCGGTGGAATGTGAATCGTCCACCATGACCATGGCGTCATACTTGTCCGCAAGCTCGCAGATTTCGTCCAGCTTGGCGATATCGCCATCCATGCTGAATACGCCATCGGTGATGACCATCCGAAACCGGGCGTCCTTGTATTGCCCAAGCTTGGATTCCAGATGTTTCATGTCGGAGTGCTTGTAAGAGTCGCGCTGCGCCGAGCACAGCCTCATCCCGTCGATGACGGAGGCGTGGACGAGTCGGTCGGCGATCATGATGTCATCCTTGGTGAGCACCGCCTCGAAGAACCCTCCGTTGGCATCCATGCAGGAGGGAAAGAGAATCGTATCCTCGGTCTCCAGGAACTTGGTCAGCTTGTTCTCCAGCTCGCGGTGGATGTCCTGGGTGCCACAGATGAAGCGGACTGAAGACATTCCGTAGCCGCGCGCATCCAGGCCCTTATGCGCGGCTCCGACGACCTCGGGGTGGCTGGAAAGACCCAGGTAGTTGTTGGCGCAGAAGTTGATGACCTTCTTGGGCGGAGAATCGGCTGGAAACTCCACGTCAACATTGACTCCCTGGGGTGAGTGGATGTAACGCTCTTCCTTGAAGAGTCCTCCCTCTCGGATGTCGAGAAGCTCCTTCTGATAGAAGTCCCGTGCCTTGTCGCTGTAAGCCATAGTCCCTTCCTCCTTTTGGATCTACGGGAATCGCTGCCGGCTGCCCCCGAGGGCTGGTGCCGGGCAGCTTGCCTCTCGCGCGGTCTGCGCCGCAGGTCTACTCGGCGCCGGGCGCGAATTCCTTCACCAGCGAGATGATGCCATTGACGCTGTCGAAGGCTTCCGTCGTGGCCCTCTCATCGGGAATGCTGATGTTGTACGTCTTCTCAAGGAACATCTTCAGCGAGACCATGGAAAACGAGTCCACTATCCCGCTGGAAATCAAAGGCGTGCCCTCGTTGATCTCGGTCTCGTCGCCTTCTTCCAGGTACTCGTCCTTGACGTAATCAATGATGAGTTCCTTCATGCCCATGCTGCTTGTCCTCCGTTAGTGTTCTAGTCGTCCTCAAGGGTGGAGACGTCTCCGATTTCCTCACCCGTCTCCTGTGCTCTGAGGAGTCTTCGCATAATCTTGCCGCTCCGGGTCTTCGGCAGGGATTTCACGAATTCAATCTCCTGAGGCATCGCGAGCGGAGACAGGTGCTTGCGGACGAAGTTCATGATGCTAAGCTCCAAATCGGGACTCGGCTTATATCCCGGCTTGAGTGCGATGAACGCCTTTACGACTTCCATATTGACAGGGTCGGGCTTGCCGACAGCCGCCGACTCCGCGATCGCCTCGTGTTCCAGCAGCGCCGACTCGACTTCGAATGGACTTACCAAGTGGCCCGCGGCATTGATGACGTCGTCTTCACGTCCTACGAACCAGAAATAGCCGTCGCTGTCGATATGCGCTCTGTCTCCCGTGATGTACCAGCCGTTCTTGAACTTGGCGCTGTAAGTCTCAGGGCTGTTCCAGTAAGCTCTGAACATTGACGGCCAGGGCGGTTTGAGCGCCAGCGATCCGGGCTTTCCGGCTTCCGCAATCGGCTCGTAATCAGCGTCCAGAACCGTCGCCTCGACGCCCGGGAACGGCTTGCCCATGGAGCCCGGCTTGATTTTCATCCCCGGGAAATTGGTGATCATGATGCTTCCGGTTTCGGTCTGCCACCAGGTATCGTGGAAGGGGAGCCCGTAGACCTCCTGGGACCAGATGACCGCCTCCGGGTTCAAGGGCTCGCCCACGCTGCAGATGTGCCTCAGTGAGGAGAGGTCAAACCGCTTGACGGTAGCTTCACCTTCCCTCATCAGCAGACGAATCGCGGTCGGGGCGGAATACCAGACCGTGACCCCGAACTTCTCGATGGTTCCGTACCAGCGTTCGGGGATGAAGCCCGCTTCGAGCACGACTTGCGTCACTCCGAGGCTCCAGGGCCCGATAATGCCGTAGGAGGTGCCGGTCACCCATCCCGGGTCGGCGGTGCACCAGTAGACGTCCCCCGGTTTGAGGTCCAGCACCCACTTGGCGGTCAGATACTGGGCGTACAGCGAAGAGTGGACGTGCAGCGCGCCCTTCGGCTTGCCGGTGGTGCCGGAAGTGTAATGAAGGACCGAGGGCGTTTCGGGCTCGGCGGGAAAGGCGCTGTACGACTCCACTGTCGGTGCCTTCTCGGCGGAAAAAACGCTCTCCCGCTCCTCGAGGGCCATTCCTTCGCCATCGACGATGATTACGTGCTTGAGCAGCGGCAGCTTCTCCCGGATTCTCCTCACCTTCCTGAGATGCTTCCGCGTGGTGAAGATGGCGGTTGCGCCCGAATCCTCCATTCTGGTGCGAAGTGCATCCTCGCCGAAAGCCGAGAACAGGGGGACCGCAACCGCGCCGCTCTTCAGGATGCCGAGGAAGGAGAAGTAGAGGTCGGGAATCCGGTCCATGAAGATGCACACCCTTTCCCCGGGAGCCACCCCCAGCTCCGCGAGCCTGGCGGCACAAGCGTTACTGTGGAGCTTCAGCTCACTGAAGGTGTATTTCCGGATCTCGCCGGAGTTGCTTTCCCAGATGAGCGCCAGAGCATCACCGAGACCGCGTTCGCAGTTGCGGTCGGCGCAGTAGCAGCCGATGTTGAGCGGGGTGCCCTCGCTATATCCGAGTTCAGCGCCCGCGATCGACCAGTCGAATTCGCGGTACTTCTCTTCGTATGAACCGAAATCACTCATCCTGTGTTTGCCTCATGGGTCAGATTGCCACTCTCCCGCGCGGCGGGCCCGGGGCGGTTGGAATCGCGCTCCCTTCGCCCGCGGCCCTGACTGGGCGGCGATTCTAGCACGAGCTTCGCTGGCGAATCAACAGCCGAGCCGAGGTCGAAATGCCGGAAGTGTCTGGACGGGAGGTTCGCGCCACGGGTGGGCTAGGCCGAGTGGTAAAGCTTGCCGCGCTGGTGGCGTTCCTTGAGCCGCTTGAGCATATCTTCGGTCATCCTGGCGAGATCGTAAGCCGGCTTCCAGCCCCATTCCTCGCGGGCGGCGCGGTCGTCAATACTGCTTGGCCAGCTGTCGGCGATGTCCTGGCGGAAATCGGGCTCGTAGCTTACCTCAAAGCCGGAAATGTGCCTTTTAATCTCCGCAGCCAGCTCGCCGGCGGTGAAGCTCATCGCTCCCACGTTGAAATCGCCGTGATGCTTCAAGGTATCGAAAGGTGCCGCCATCAGGTCCATCGTCGCCTTGATGCAGTCGGGCATGTACATCATCGGCAGGCTGGTGTCCTCTCTCACGAAGCAGGTGTAGCGCCCTTCTTCTATCGCCTTGTAGAAGATCTCCACCGCATAGTCGGTCGTGCCGCCTCCGGGAAGCGTCTCCGCCGAGATGATTCCCGGGTACCGCAGCCCGCGCGCATCCACGCCGAAGCGCCGAACGTAATAGTCGCAGAGCAGCTCGCCCGCCACCTTGGTCACGCCGTACATCGTGGTGGGGCGGAGAATCGTCTCCTGCGGCGTATTGTCCCGCGGCGTTTCAGGACCAAAGACGGCGATGCTGGAGGGGCACAGCACCTGGGTCAGCTTGTGTTCGCGCGCCGCTTCCAGCGTATTGACCAGCCCGTTAACGTTAACGTCCCAGCAACGCTGCGGGTTCTTCTCGCCAACCGCCGACAGCAGCGCCGCCATATTGACGATGGTGTCGATTCCGTACCGCCTGATGGTCTCATCCAGCTTCGCACGGTCGGTAACGTCGCACCAGACGAAGGGGCCCGAATCGCGGAGCGCCGGTGAGGGCTCGGTCTTGCGACCTGCCGCCGCCACGTTATCCGCCCCGTACTTGTCGCGCAGCGCCAGTGTAAGCTCGCTGCCGATCTGACCGACTGCGCCCGTAACCAAGATACGCTGAATCTCAGCCATGTTCACCTCCGGGTTAGCGGATGCCTACAATGAATCGAAGCCGGCAGGCTCGTGTAGCCGTCGGTTCGCAAGAGCCATGCCTGACTTTAAGTCCGAGCCTGAAGCTTATACGTGCCACCTACCCGTGTCAAGCAGGTGACCTAGTGGGTGCAGGGCGGGCGGAACCGCTCTCCGCACAGTCGGAACCATGCTGGGGCACCGCGACGCGCTTAGTCCGGCGGAGGTCCCAGCTTGATC
>Ga0172366_10002984_pt1 | contig 13308 bp, 12 predicted proteins | sample LakKivSesite69cm_FD_114533 | JGI IMG/M metagenome (GOLD analysis project Ga0172366, IMG submission 114533) | Sediment microbial communities from Lake Kivu, Rwanda - Sediment site 69cm | ecosystem: Environmental > Aquatic > Freshwater > Lake > Sediment | place: Rwanda: Western Province, Lake... | reverse complement strand
TGCGTGAACGCCCAAGGGGATGAGCGGGCCCGAGTGTACGAGCGGATGCGCGCGCGTGGGTTCGAGCTGGCGAAGGGCTACGGCGAGCTGAAGGAGCGGACGTCTAGGATAGGGAACATGGGCTACATCCACCTCGAGGACATCGACGAAATGATTAGGGCTCTTGCTGAGGCAGTGAAATAATAGACTTGTGATTGGAATCATGAAGCGCACTAAAATTTTGCCATAGAACTTTCACTGTTAGACAGAATTTCAGGATATTTTATAAAGTACGAGGAAAATCGTGTTACGATGTAAATGGCGCTAACTCCGACGAAGTTTATCTGGATGGATGGCAAGCTCGTGCCGTGGAAAAAAGCGAACGTTCACGTGCTTACTCACACCCTCCACTACGGGTTTGGTGTCTTTGAGGGCATCCGCTGTTACAGGACGGCGAAGGGCCCGGCGGTCTTCAGGCTCAAGGACCACATGAAACGGCTCGAGAACTCTGCCAAGCTCGTCGGCATGAAGCTTCCTTATTCTGTCGGCGAGTTCATAAAAGCAACAAAGGAAGCGATCAAGGCAAACAAAATTGAGGAATGCTACATTCGTCCGATCGCCTTCTACGGTTATGGTGTGATGGGGCTCAATCCAAAAGGTTCCAAAGTGAATGTGGCGATAGCGGTCTGGTACTGGGGCACATACCTAGGCGAGGAAGGACTTGAGCGTGGGATTAAGGTAAAGATCTCACGCTGGCTAAGGATAGACCCGCGAATCTTGCCGCCCCAATCAAAGCTAGTGGGAAACTATGCAAATTCAATCTTGGCAAAATTGGACGCGGTAAACTCTGGCTATGACGAGGCGATCCTGCTGAACACTAAGGGATTCGTCGCAGAGGGGCCGGGGGAGAACGTTTTCATAGTGGAGAAAGGTAAACTCATCACCCCTCCACTTTCGGCATGCGCGCTCGCCGGCATCACCCGAGATTCTATAATAAAAATAGCCGAGGACGAGGGAATAGCTTTCGAGGAACGGGATATCTCGCGGGAGCAGCTCTACGCGGCTGACGAGGCGTTCTTCACGGGGACGGCGGCTGAGGTGACTCCCATAAGGGAGATCGATGGCAAGTCAATAGGTGAGGGTAAACGTGGAAAAATAACGGAGAGGCTCCAGCGCATCTTCTTCAACGCGGTTCGCGGAAAGGAGCCGAAGTACGAATCTTGGTTAGATTACGTAGGTGAGTAGATTGCCTTTGTTTAGTCGAAAGAAGTTCAGGACTTTCACGCTAGATGTATTCCCCGTAATGGGTAGCGTCACCCCGGGCGGATCCGCTTCAGCTTCAATCGTAGTGAAGCCGTCAAGCCGTGAGGTCGCACCCGTTAATTTGTTGGCAGGCTCTACGCCCGAGGGCGGTGGGCTCTCATCCGGACTCGATGTCTCTTTCAGCACCCCGCTTGGGATACCACCGTTCACTTCGGCAACTTCTCATTTACCCAGCTGTAAAAGCGCTCCACCCTTTTTGCAAGTTCTTGCGCGTCTGATTCCACGAACACAGTTTTGCCGTATTCCACGGGGGTCTTGAAATCCAATATAAAGATAAACTGGCCGGTTTTCTCACTTAACTCCCTCTGATCTAAGCCCTCGATGCTGATGAGGAGCTTGGCGGCATCTGCGTGCTTTATTCCCTTGTGTTTTTTACCCAGAAAGAAGATCGTCAATGCATCACATGCAGAGATAGCGCAATGAACGCCAGCCAGGACGGTCAGATTCCAGCGTCCGTTTGCCAGCTCATCTTTCATGCCCTCCAAATATTCTCGGGCTTTCTTGAGGTAATTTAAGTGGAGGTGCCTCTCGACTTTTTGCGTTTCGACCACATTAATCACCAATGACTGCGATACTATTTTCCATCTCCTTTTTCATGTTCCGGGGCATGTTTTTGTACTCGTTTGGGGTGTAAACAAGTACCGACAACGTGTTGCCAAAGAGCTTTAATATCTTTTCCCCGAGTTCGGCCTGCAGTTTCTCCACCCACTTGCCTTTTTCCCTCACTACCAACAGCAGGTCTATATCGCTGTCAGGCCTCTCCTCCCCCCGTGCAAGGCTTCCGTAGATTACCGCCCTCTGTACCGGAAATTTTCTTACCACTGCTGAAATGTTCTGCTTTAGTTGATTCACGAGGTTGTTGTCCATCCCGAAGGTCAACAGAATAAGCGACTTGGTCAGGTAATGGTTTTCGTCCATCTTCCAAAGGATCGATTTTCCAGCTCTGCGGCTTTTGACGAATCCGTGGCGCTCAAAGGCGCTGAGGATATCAATGACGCCACGAACCGAAACGTCGCAATAGCTAGATAGCTCCCGAGATGTGAATTCTTTACGGTACCGCGTTAGCACCCGCAACACCCTTATCCTCTCGCTGGTTCCGAACACTTCCTCCAACACGTTGTGGAATTTCACTATCGCACCTCACATTATGAAGTTAGGTTCAAATATTTAAAGTTAACTTCAAACATAAAACCACGGTAACTAGAGTGGTGCGGGGGAAGGGATTCTCACGAATTTTCAGCGATGTTAAATGCCTGCTCCATGCCATCGAGCTTGGAGCTGTGCCGAGTCGCATGATATCCGTGGTGCGGCAGAATAGGTTCAAATCTCCGTTCAAATCTTACATGCCGATTTTGGGCTTGCACTTCGGTTAGAAAAAGTGGGCCCGGATAGGTTATCACTCGCGTTTACATCTATCGCGTCCCTTGATGCCGGTTTTTGGCAAAAATTGGGCAAAATTCGAGCCTAATTTGCGGGTTATATATAGAATTAATGTTAAGGACAACAAATCATTTATTTAGGCTACTACCAAACCGACTTCGTGGTCTAATGAGATTAGGCAGGGATTTCACGAACCTCCTCTACTTCGAATATCTGAGCGAGGAAGACAAGCAGAGGCTCAGGGTGGGCGAGATAGCGGTTTCGGACATGGATGCCATGGTTCAAGTCACCGCGAAAGCGGACATAGCTAGACAGGTGAGCGTGGCCAAGTCGCTCGGACTAGATCACGTGGAGCTCGATGGCGCAGTCCCGAACTCCTACCTAGAGTTCACGGATGATGTCAAGCGCGAAATCAGGGACTTCGCAACCGAGCAAGGCATCTTCCTCTCCTTGCACCTGCCGTACACATACGTTGGGGCCAGCGTCTGCGCCCCTGAGGAGTTGGACAGGCAAGCGGCGGCTGGGCTTCAGAAGCGCTACGTGGAGTTCGCTGCGGGGATAGGATGTGAATGTTGTATCCTCCATCCGGGCGTCGTGCCTTTTTATCATGCGACCGGGCGATACTTCGAGCAGGTCAAAAATAATCTCGTTAAAAGCTTGCTTGAAATCGGGGAACTTGCCTCCATGTTGGGGGTGGAGCTCCATCTAGAAAACAACACCGCCTTCGATAACGTTTTCACCGAAACTCAAGAGATAGTTGAGGTCTTGGAAAAAGTGAGGGAGAATGGGTTGAAATTGCACTTCTGCTTCGATATCGGGCACTGGTTCACCCGCGCCGATGCCGGCAAGGAAATCCCGAACCCCCCTGAAAAAATAATTGAGGAGATACCCAGCGGTTGGTTCAAGGAACTCCACCTCAACGATTACATCCCCGTCAAGCGCCTTTTCCACCCCCCGCTCCACGATCAGATCGGCCTGCTGAAGCGGGAGAACCTCGAGCGGTACGCTGAGCTAGTTTCTTGGAAAGGTGCGGAGCTGATAGTGGTCGAGACGGCGATAAAGACGAAGGAGCAGGTCATGCAGCGCGACGAAATCCTGCGAAAGGAAACGGAATATTTGAAAAGCATCTTCGGGTGAGTTCGTGCCCAACGTTTTTCTCATCGGCAGGCCCGGATGCGGAAAATCTGTGGTGTTTCGTATCATCGAAGAACAACTCCGTGCAAGAGGCTTCAAAGGTGAGCTCAAGCGCATAGATGATTTTCCTCTCCTCAAACACATTTTTGACACAGATGTCGAACACAAGCGCCATCGTCCAGCTCCAAGTGGGGGACTAAAGGTGACGGACGACACAGTTTGGGACGACCTCGCAAAGGGGCTCGGCGATCAAGCGCTCAAGTTGCAATCGCCAGACAGACTACTCTTTATCGAGTTTTCTCGCGACAATTATATTCGAGCTTTCAAGAATTTCAGCCCAAAGATACTGAAAAATTCATTGATCGTTTACGTCGATGCTCCCTTCGATGTCTGCTGGGAGCGCAATGCGCGCCGCGTACGCGAAGAGAAAGGGCTCGACGCGCACTTGGTCTCGCGGGAGGAGATGGAGAAGACCTATGCACGAGATGACCACGGGGATCTGCCAAAACACATCAGTGCACCAGTGCTTGTAGTAAAAAACGATTCCGATGATCTCGGGCGATTGCGAGAGGAACTCCGCACAGTGGTCGAAAAACTCGAAGAGATGGTAAAAATTACGCTAAAATAATCGAAATCTTTCCTCGCGTGAAGAACGACACGATAAAAATGGCGTTTCGGAACTGTAGTACATCATAATCATAGTAATAGATTCTCGAAAAACCCTTATTAATGGGCGTTCTCATAACAATACTCGTATGAAGTGCCCTCGCTGTGGATATGCATGGGAGCCAAAAATCCCGCAACCAAAGGAATGCCCGCGCTGTAAGGCTAGATTAGATTACGTGCCTGGGCCTGTGGGGGCACCAAAAATAGGAAAAATAAAAAAAGGAGGTGAAAAAGAGATGACTAGTAAACTTCCTTGGGCAGCAGCAGCTGTAATCATAGTAGTAGCAGCGGTTGCGGCATGGGCCATCTGGGGACAAGCACCCGCAGTACCGCCCACAGGAGCTGCCACGGTAACAGTGGGGTCGTCAAATGTTGTCTTCACCGGTGATATACCGACTTACTCAGGAATTGAAAACATTTACATCGTGAAATCTGGCCAAGATTACAGTCAAAACTTCAGTGGTCTCGGGACGGATAACGTGCTCGGCACCATTACAGCGACCACGGGATCTGTGGATATCCCCTACGAAACGGATTTCGCCATCGTTGTTGCCGTTAAAGGGGCCACTGAAAACATGGCCTACGTCGTCAAGGAAAACATGTACGTGTACGTAGACATCACCGGGTCATTCACCGCTTCCGAAAACACCAATACCACGGGCAAGAGAACTGTATTCTTGGACGGGACTCCTACATATATCCGCGTGAACCACTACTGTGACAACGGCGGCAGTTATTACAAACTGCCAGCAGCTGGAACCATTACACTGGACCCCGTAAGCTACTATTGCTACAAGTAAGCCATTTGCTCTCAAGTCTTTTTTTCTTTTTTTGCCTGATTTAGCGGTAGCTAGAGAAATAAATACTCCAGGCAATAACCCCTATTTGAGGTGCATAGGACGATAGACAAAAAGACCGCGACGATTTTCGTTCTGCTTGTTCTGATTGTGATCACTGGAACTGGATGGCTCAGCTCTATGTTGAGGCCTCCCCATGACAACGCCCTCCCCATTCCCTACGATAATACCTACAGCTGGACGCAGATTTTTCACGGATACGAAGCCTACCTTGACCGCAGGATCTCGTATTTTGATAACATTCAGGGGACAAGCATGGAGCCAACTTTCGGGGGAAACGACGTGATTCTATTAGTTGAAGTCAATCCAGCAGAACTGAAAGTTGGGGACATCATAGTGTTCCAACATCCCACTTTGGCCAACCCCCCACTCATTGCCCACAGGATAATAGAAGTCGGGACGGACATAGATGGAAAGTACAAATTCAGAACGAAGGGGGACAACATGTCCGAACCAGATCAGCATTGGGTGCCAGAGGAAAAAGTTGAGGGGCTTGTGATCGGGGTAATATACTACAGAACTTCTTGAACTCTTCGCTTTCACTTTACCCTTGGGAAAATCCTAAATCCTCTTTTGGACCCTTTGAATCATGGCCTCAAAAGCGCCGAGTTGGCTGAGTTCAAGCTTATGATCGAGTTCATCAACAACACGATTGGCAGCTGATCCCAACTGCCATAGGTCAACATAAATTTGGGCAAGGGGCGCAATTCCCGCCTCACTTACGCGCTCCAAGTGCGGGTCTGGGCTCAGCACGAACAAATTCTTTTTATAACCCTCCCGCGCTGAGAACCTGCGTCTTACCTCTCGCGGGTCGGCGTAGACGTACACTTCTTCATAATCGGTGGGCTCGGCACCAAACTTGAGCCTGTATCCCGAGTAGCCGGTGAAGATCGCGCCCGGCGGCATCTGGGCCTCGATCTCCGTAACCGATAAGGGGCGAAAAGTCCCATAGACAACATCTTTGGCGAGGTCTCGTTTGCTCGCCCAGTAGATTAAGATCTTCTTTGGGTCCATGATCTTGAACCCAAGCGGCTTCTTTTCGATCGTTCCAAGTCTTTCTAGCTTTGCTATAACTAGGTTGACCATTCCGATCGATAGCTCACATACTCGAGCAAGCGCTTTTTGACTCATGAAGGACTCGCCCCGCTCGTAGGCCGCGTACAGTATCTGCCGGAGCACACGATCTCCTTTTTTCATCACTGGAACTTTGTGAAGGATCTTTAAATAGGTTTCATAAATCAATGAAACGTTTCCCTCCTGCTAACGTGTAGAAAATCCCCGGAATCAATTTTAAAGCGCAGGAAATGGCGAAAAAAAGGTGCGCACTGATGAAAACGCCTATTCAAGCTGTAGGAAGGGAGCTTCTTTCAAGCGAAGGAATTAGTCAGACCGACATTTGTCTAGCTACGGGGCTCCCTTCCTGGAAAATTTCGAGATTATTGAAGCGTTTCGAACTTTTGGGGTTCGTCAAGATCGAGCGGGAGCCCCGTTTAACCCGGGGGAGGCCTCGAAAGCTCTGCAAGCTCACCGCGAGCGGGATTGAGTACTTCACGAACCTGCTGAGAGAGATGAGAGATGGCTCTGCCGTGAGCCGCGCCCATTCCATAGTCCAAGTGGAGGCAAGCAGGTGAGGGAGATGGGTTGTAGCTTGTTTAGGTTGGGGCGGGAAGAGTTCGGGCGGAAGGAGGCAAAACAAATCTTTGTATTCGTATTGATAGCGATGATGTTAGCCAGCGTTTTCGTTATCTCGATGCAGCCCCTAGCCGTGGCTACTCCCTCCCCCACCAAACCCAACGAAAATATAGTGACCATAAACACAATCCAATATTCATGGGATACGAGGCAAGGAACCTCATCGTCCGCTTTGGGCACTGGCACGGCCTACTCGTTCACCCCGACAAAAACCATCTACATCCCGGACAAGGCTGGGCCGTTCAGGAAGGTGTTCGTGATGTATCACGTCCAGACGGGGGCATCGACTGCTGCCAACGTGACAGATATGACCGTCACCCTGAACATCGCGGGGACCGACCGGAACCCAGACGCAGACCCAGTGACCGGCCAGTACACCGCCAACAGCGGGGAAAGCGTGGCGGCATGGGTGGTCGCAGATTTTACCTCTGCTTTTACAACATACTGGACAAACGGGGCCGCCGTCTACCCAAAATTAACCGTCACTGACGCGGGTACCCAGAGCCACACGGCCAAGATGTACATCACATATGAGGAGAACGAGCTGGCGGACACGAAGATCAAGACTGTCAGGTATTTTGTGGGGAGCACGAACACCGAGATAGGGGCTGGCGGCACGGCGACCTACACACACAGAATCGAAATCCCAGAAGACGGGGTCACGCTGAGGGACAACTGGTACGAAATCCATGCCCACTCTTCCCAAGCCTCTTCAACCGACTTTTCTCTTAACATCAAGATCGGAAGCGATACAGCCACCACAAATGCTTGGACAGAGCAAGCCCGTACCGGCAACGATCTCAATTTCTGGTATATTTCCCGGCCGACGGCTTCCTGGAACTACAACGTTGATCAGGATATTACAATTACTACCGGAGGACAAACAAACGATGCGCTCAGCTGTGAAGCTTACGTCACATATGAGTATTCAGACAACAGCGCGGACCAGATAAAAACACTCACGTTTGCCATGGGGGCCGCCAACGTCAACGGCTCGGCCAACCTGTTCGCCTTCGGGACGCCCGTTTATCTGACGGACCTGGACAGCTCTCGCGTGGACAACATCGAGAACGCGTACTTTGAAATTTTCCACACCATCTTGACTAGTGACGGCAGCACGAGCGTGTACGCGAGCGTCGGGGCGAAAACCCAGACCTCGAGAGCTTACACGACCAACATAGGCAGCGAGCATGTAGAGGGGTTCGACTACTTCCACGACATCAGCGCCTTCATGAGGGAGAACTGGTCGAACGGGGACAATGTGAACCTCAACATCCAGAGCGCTGCGGCCTCCGACCTCTATGAGGTAAGCGGCCTTTTGCACATCACCTATCACTTCCGCCCATCGGCCGCGACAAAGCTGAAAACCACGATGTTCACCGCGGGCCAAAAACCCAGCGGGGCTGCCGGTGACCCTTGGACCAGCGGGGAGCTGACGTTCTATGCCCCGGAAAACAAAAAGACTGTGAAGAGCGTTGGCCTCACGGCATATTGGATAGGAAGTGCAACCGCTTCGGAAACGCGACAGACCAGGATCCAAGCTGATGGGGTAAACTGGGGCTCAGCCGTCAGTATGAGCACAGGCAGCTCTGGGGAGGCCTTGACATCCATCTCTGTAAACAAAGACAACATCGACGTTGTTGTAGATAGGACCCTTGCCGACCTGACCTACAACTTTGAATACGACATGGGAACAGGCGCCGCTCTTACCGGTACCATCTTTTTCACATACGAGTACACATTCTTTCCGAAGAGGCCCAGGCTCTACAGTCCAGAGAACAACTCTGTCTTCGGGGTCGGGGAAACTGTGACCTTCGAGTGGGACAACGGGTGGTTTGGGGAGAACCATAGGATCGAGATTGACAACGAGCCCACCTTCTCCACGCCGCTCGTGGACAACTACCAAGACAACACCGACAACATCTACCAGCGCAACTTCTCCACCCCGGGGACCTACTACTGGAGAGTGTGGGCGGTCAACGCTGCGGGTGAGAATGTTTCTGAAAACACTTGGCAGTTCACGGTGGTTCCACCTCCTGCCCAATGGCAGCTAATCGAGACCTGGACTGGAACGGTCAGCGCACCCGCGGCTTGGCAAACAATCGAAACCTGGACTGGGACCGTGACAGCGCCTGCCGTCTGGCAAGTGATCGAGACATGGACGGGTACTATTAATGCACCTGCAGCGTGGCAGCTCATAGAGACGTGGACTGGAACCGTTCAGGCGCCAGCTGAATGGCAATTGGTGGAGTCGTGGATGGGGACGGTCAATGCTTCCGCAGTCTGGCAGATCATCGAAACATGGACTGGCACCGTGAGCGCCCCGGCCGCGTGGCAGCTCGTCGAGAGCTGGACGGGCACGGTGACCGCCCCTGCTGCATGGCAACTCATCGAGTCATGGGCCGGGACGGTCCAAGCACCAGCAGCTGTTCAGTGGTACGAGATTGAGAGCTGGACTGGGACTGTGAACGCGACCACGGGACAGTGGCGGCAGATTGAGAGTTGGACTGGAACGGTCAACGCGACCACTGGTCAGTGGCGTCAGGTCGAGTCTTGGAGCGGGACTGTTAATGCAACCACGGGACAGTGGCAGCAGATCGATTCTTGGACTGGGACAGTAAGTGCTCCGGCTGAATGGCAACTCGCCGAGTCATGGACCGGGGCGGTCCAAGCACCAGCAGCTGCTCAGTGGTACGAGATTGAAACTTGGACTGGAACAGTCACTGCCACTGGTGAATGGAAACTCATCGAAACCTGGACTGGGACAGTCACGGTCACTGCCGCATGGCAACTGATTGAAACTTGGATTGGCACGGTGCAAGCTCCAATTGGGTGGAATCTGATTGAAACATGGACTGGGGCTGTCCAAGCACCAATTGAGTGGCAACTCATCGAAGCTTGGACTGGCGTGGTCAATCTTCCACCAGAGTGGCAGCTCATCGAAAGTTGGACTGGAATAGTCAATCCTCCACCAGAGTGGCAACTCATCGAGAGTTGGACTGGCACGATCAATCCTTCAATTGAATGGGACCTCATCGAAACTTGGACTGGAACAGTTCAAGCCCCAGCAGCTTGGCAGTTTATTGAAAGCTGGGCACTGACTGTTAGCACACCTGCTCTGCCCCCACCACCTCCTCCACCGCCCCCGCCTCCACCCGCGCCCAGCTTCAGCATTGCGATCAGCCCGGCGAGCGGTTCCGCACAGCAGGGTGGAACGACGACCGCGACGGTTAGCATCACTGCGATTGAAGGTTACAACAATACCGTTGCTCTCAGCGCTAGCTCGCCTCCAGGCGTTTCCGTCAGCTTCTCGCCCTCGAGCGGCGTGCCCGACTTCAGCTCGACCATGACGGTTACGGTCAGCTCAGCACCGGTAGGCAGTCGTTGGATATACATTCAGGCTGTCGGGGCCGATGGTGTACGACAGAGCGTCGGCTATTCGCTGTCGGTCACAGCTGCGCAGGAGAACAATGCCGTGCTTCCGCCCCCTATCCCGCTTCCTACTCCGTTTGCGTTGCTATTATTCAGCACATTGATATCTTTGGGAGGGCTGGGTGGTGGCATTGGAGTTTACTTGCGATATTTCCGCCCGATAACGCCAGCCATCTCCCTAAAGCGGCTCAGGCGCATATCGATGCGGGGTAGGCGAACAAGACCAGTTGAAGCAAGCCAAGTAGGTATAGCCACGCTTCTTGAACAGCTCAGAAGCACCACGAGCATTAAAATGGTTAGTAGGCCAGTCACACCACTGCTCAAAGAATTTGATCGTACCGTAGTTTGGAAATCAAAACCCCGAAAGGTCCGAGCGACCAAAGTGGTAGAGAGGAGTGTCAAGATGCTTAAACGGGTCTGGCGCGCCACAGAATCGCGCCATTCCGGTAAGTGGTCACGACGATGACGAGAAGACAAACATTAGTGACTAGATTACGATCGAGTGCACCAAGCGTTCTCTAAATTTTCAAGTCAAACAGAACGTTCTCTCCTCAATTCTCTTGCCGAAGCTCAGTGGATGGATGATTAGCTGATATCAAATGTAAATGTTGCAGAAATAACGTATAAACGTGGTGGGCGTGCGGGTATGCGCCATTTATGCTTATATAAGCGGCGTGTGGGCGGGTGTGCGGGTGCGGGCGAAGTGTAAACAAAAGGTTTATATAAGTAGTCAAAGTAGTAGTAGTTGCGGTATATATGAAAATCAAGTGCCATAAATGTGGTTATCAGTGGGACACTAATAGCAAATTAAAAAAAGTTTCTTGTCCATCTTGTCTTAACAAAATAGATAATCCCAACTGGAAGGGAGAAAAATGATTTCAGCACTTTAGCGCCGCGAGGAAAGATTTAGATGATATTTAAACGCCGAAAGCGAGCTAAAAAAGGCGTTAAGCGAATTAGGATAAGGCTTAAAAAAGCAAGGATCATCGGTATTTTCTCATGTAAGGGAGGTGTTGGGAAGACCACGACCGCAATCAATTTGGCTACTTATTTAAATGAGAAATTTAACGGTGACGTTATTGCGGTCGAAGCAAATCTTTCAGCTCCCAATGTCGGATTACATCTCGGCGTGGTCGAGCCGCGAATTACGGTGCACGATGTTCTGGCGGGTAGGACATCCATCGAAAAGGCAGTTGGTGTCTCGGCGGGCGGTTTACATTTTGTACCGGGTAGCATAGCTGTAAGCGATGAAACTCACCTCGTCGATCTCAAAAGCTGCTTGGAACCGCTGAAGAAGAAGTACAAGTACATCATACTGGATTCGGCCCCTGGACTTGGTCCTGAGGTGGTTGCGGCGATGAAGGCGAGCGATGAGCTCTTGATAATCGCAAACCCTGAGATCCCGACCATCGCGACCACGCTCAGAACTTTCAGGGCGGCTGAGCGATACAGAACCCCCATCACAGGTGTCATAGTGAACAAAGTCAGGGGTAAGAGATACGAAGTGCCGATTTCTGAAGTAAGGAAGACGCTCAAGTGGCAAATAGCCGCGGTAATTCCCGATGACGATAAAGTTCGTGAGAGCTTGACCGCTGGCAGCTCAGTTCTTCGCTATGCCCCGCGTTCTCCAGCGGCGAGGAAATTTAGGGAGATGGGAGAGCACCTATTAGTAGATTGGACTAAACGCCGCAGGCGCTCGCGCACGTGAACTACCACCCTTTAAAAAGGGTGGCTTCTGGGGTCGGACATTGAACGACGCTACCGAGTTCGCTGAACGGCACTGCCCCAGTTACGGGCTGGCTCACGACAGCCCCTACCTTGGAGACTTGCCCCAAGGCTCGTCTGCCTATGTTGAAGGCACCATTCCTGTCCGCGTTTTCTCTCAAACCACATCGGGGACACTCGAACAATCCGTGATGGGTTCCGCTTCGCGTTCCAATCGTCCCGCATCTCCAGCACCGCTGAGAAGTGTATGCTTCGTTCACTTCGACCACCGCGATGCCCCGCCAGTTCGCCTTGTACTCAATGTACTGTCGAAGCTTCCAGAACGGCCAAGAGTTCAGCTTTCTGTTGAACCGTCTGCCCTTGCCGTTGCGCCTGATGCCCTTCGGGTTTCCAATGGCAATCAGGGCGTTCAACCGCTCCGCTTCGTCCACGATTGCTTTGGCGATTTTGTGCAGTTGGTCGTTCGTGATGCGACTTTCCCTTGCACCGATTCGCTTTATCACCTTCAACAGTTTCTTTTCCCCAAGTCTTCTCCGCAGGTGGAAGTAGTGCCCCCTCACTCGCCTCAGCTCCCGCCCGTGGAAATGGGTCTCGCCCGACCGCGTATCCACAGAACACGCCACGTGTCGGATCCCCAAGTCTATTGCGAGAACCGAGGAGTAGGATGTATTGAGTTCGACCTCGCGCTTGACGGCGAGGTGCAGGAAGTATTCGCCGTTTCGCCTGAGCAACTTGGACTCGCAGATTTCGAGGTCGTCGGTGATCTCGCAATGGGGCTTGACGGCGACCCAGACCCCGCCTCGGCGAAGCTTGGCTGGGATGCGGGCCCAGTAGCGGGCGATTTTCGTGTCGCGGCGCTCGACTCGGATGAGATCTTTTCGGATGGAGAGCGGGTATTCTCGTTCGGGCTTGACGGTTTTGTAGAACCGCTTCGCCTGCTGTTTGTTCGCGGAGTAGAGTTCAACGTTGGAATCCCCCTGCAAGAATCGCTGGAGCCCTTCGTATTCGTGGTCGAGTATCTGGCGTTTAGCGTGAGTCAGCCCCACGACTTTTGCCTTGACGACTTTCTGCACCTGCATCACAACCACCAGTTCTCTATTCGCCATCTTTGGTTAAGCGA
>Ga0172366_10002981_pt1 | contig 13323 bp, 17 predicted proteins | sample LakKivSesite69cm_FD_114533 | JGI IMG/M metagenome (GOLD analysis project Ga0172366, IMG submission 114533) | Sediment microbial communities from Lake Kivu, Rwanda - Sediment site 69cm | ecosystem: Environmental > Aquatic > Freshwater > Lake > Sediment | place: Rwanda: Western Province, Lake... | reverse complement strand
TTAATGGCAACTGAACATCCTTGATACGAGTTTCAGATGGATTTTCAACTTTTTCAAGTTCGGTAATCAATTGCTCAACTGCATTCAGCCTTTCACCTTTGACACCATAGACTTGTGCTTGATGAGCTGCATAACCAACCATCTTAGAGATGTCACGAGTTAGAAACTTAGTTCGCAATTCATTAAAGAAACGATAATAAGTACTTGATCCAAACGGAGAAGATGACAAAAGTTCAACGTTAGGGTTTGCTTTTTCAATAGGATTGCCATAAGCAAAGACTAGTTCATATGCATATGATTGACCATCGAAGAAGTCTTTTGCAAGTTGTTGAATAGGAATATACTCGATTTCTTCTTCACCTGCATTCATCTTTGCATTAGGACCTGCTTTACGTTCAACATGATTTTTAGGCCGTTGTCCAATCAAAAGTTTATCAATACATGGAAGATAAACGATTTTGCTGTCAATGTCTGAATGCTCATCCGCAGTTCCATATAAAGCAGAACCGAATTTGAACTTTAGTAAGTTGATGTCTTTTTTACTCATTTCTTTTTACTTAGAGTTAGATTTGCAACAATAATAGCCATTTCATCTGATGTAATGTTTTCAGCCCGTGTAACAAATTCAGCTAATGAGCTTATCCATAACAACCAAACATATGAAGATGGTTCCTCATCACCTTTAAAAGGAACACATGTCACTTCGCACTTCTTGAAAACCCCTTCTTCTAAAACCTCAGCTTCAGTATCATTAGGCAACTCGATGATTTGACCTTTACGAAAATAACGAAAAACTTCATCACCGATTTTTACTTCATGTCCAAGTAATAGTGCTTTCAAAACTGTTGCAACACATATATGCTTTTTAGCATTATGTTGATAACCTATAACCATTCTCAATTACTCCTCTTCATCATCATCGTTAGGAAATTCGTTAAAGAATACCGTGTATTTTCCACTAGAAGGTGACATCTCTGGAAATGCTTGCAGTGTCAATGATACCGGTGAAGTATAACCTACACACTGCCCAATAAGATCACCAACAGCACCAAAAATCAGCCAATCAGATTTAGTTGGAATGTTATCAACATAGATTTCTAATGGCACACCTTCATCATCAACTGAAGTCGTAACTATCAATTCAGGAAACTCACGAGCAATTGCATTTTTGATACAGTCAGTAATGTTCATCTTAGTAATCCTCGTTTGTTTGAATGTATGAGTCTATTATACTGAGTAAGAGGCTATATGTAAATAGCTTTTATTGTGAAGTCTATAACAGTTCTAAAGAAAGGAGGTGCAATTGTAGTACTATGACTAATGCATATCCTATGGCGTGGCTCTTCTTGAAAGCAAAACCTGAATTGTCTTTCTTATAAAGAGCTGCCCTACCCTTAGACTTATCTTGAAGATAAAGTGGTAGGAGTTCAATCTTACCAGGTCTAATCAATGCTATGGCATCTGCTACATCTTCAATTGAACGAGGTCGTAGTCGCTGCAACAAATCACCATGCTTACTCATCTGAAATAGCTTAGGCCAATTAGATGGGATTAGCAATAAGTTCCAATCTGGTTCAATAGTCAAAAGTTCTTCAATTTCATCCCGTGTCTCAAACTTATCATAGACTGATAAATGTAAGAAGTCAAGCTTGAAATACCCAAGTTCATCGGCAGCTTCATATGGAACGGCCGCCATGTTTGTAAGTGGGTCAATAGGAATAACTTGTGGATAGACACCACAGGGGTGAACTTTTAGTTGCTCATTTAGAACCGTACTTGCTCGTGTCCAAAGCGGGAATAGAGATAACGGTTTGAAGTTAGATGGTAAGTCAATATCAACATCTCCAAAGTATGAAGTGTTATTCATTGATGACTTTTTCCATTTCAGCAATCAACTCACGGTTTTCAGTAAAACGTTGTGCCCATGTAGCTGCATTGATGACTTGTTCAAATAAGTGATAATCATCAGGATTAGTTGATAGTAAATGATGCAAAAACTTGCGACCGTGATTACTTACATACAAGAACCACGGAGAAAGCTTCTTCTTCCTAAATGCTTCAAGAACAACAGGAAACCCTAACTTAGAAAGTACTTCACTAAACTCACATCCTAACACTTCTGCTTGATGTTCAAGATACTCTTGAGATTGAACAAGTTGTTCCCATGGGTCATGTTTTCCATCATAATGCTTTAGCCATAATGCATATACTGCATCATTGCACCAGAGAGGTGGTCCAATGTCAGAATGATACTTGACAATAAATGCTATGAACACTTTAGGGTCAAGTTCAATCTTAACGCATAGTTCTGCAAACTTCACAAAGCTAATGAAGTATTTGGATGACATAAACGTATCAGGCGACTGTGTCGAGAACCTCCTCAGCTTCATCCAATCATTATAGCATGCAAATGCTGATTGGCCAATAGGAGTTTTCATCGTATCAAGTCGTCTTTTGCCTTTACATATATGAGACAGGAAAGATTTCTCACGGACAAATACATGCCCACAATACGTACATTTCCAACCAGCTAATCTCGGTGTAGCATTACCAGATGTTGCACGTCTATTAGCAGCTTTGTTCTTTAGAGCATTTGCATCCATAACGATAAGGTTCATGAGTCTCTAATTAGTTTGAAAGGATCAAGATATTGTATCATGGTTTGCTTGTCAAATTCTATTGTACGAACCCTGTAATAGCATTCTTCTTGATGTTTATCACTTAGGAATTCTGATACAAGGTTAGTGACAACTTCTTCAGTAATGATAGGGACATTTACTACTGCATATAGACTTTGTTGTCCAAAACGATGTTTAGTACAATGAGGTTGGGTTTTTATCTCTTCCCATATTGATGGAGCAGGTTCATTCATGACCATGTCTTGCATACGAGCTTTGACCTTTGCCATGATTTCGACTGCTTGTTCAGTCTCTGAGTCCATATCTTTTACAACATCATCATATGCACGATCAAACATGATGTCATGATATACTTGAGCACCAGTGTAAATTGCCATGATATAGACAATTGACTTTCTCTTAGACAAAAATCGACAATAAGCCCAAGTACTCTCTTCGTGTAAATCCATGTCAGTATCCCAGAGCTTACCATTCAGTTCTTGAGAAGCAACACTGAAGTAACGACGGGCAATAGTTCTTCGTTGGGCAGCATTCATCTTTACTTACTCTTTATGAAATAGTCAAAACATAGATACAAAATCACAAAACATGATGCAATTAGGTATAACGAAAAAAGATCTTCAGGTGTCATTCTTCTTAGTCAAGTCAATCGTTGATAATACCTTCTTACAAAAGACACGTCTTGACATTGCACGTTGCATATCTTTATCGCCGTAAGATGAAGATACCTTTTTATTTGAAGATAACATCTGATAACAAATCATTACTCCAACCCCAAGAGACATTAATCCTACTGCGATTTCACCTGCATAACAACTCATTTGATACCTACCTCTTTTTTCACTAGTTTGATTTCATCGACTTGATAACCAAGTTCTTCAGCTAATTGTATCACATCTTCACCTGAAAGTAAAGGAATTTGTGATTTTGCTTCACGAGTAGTAAAGCCATAATACTCTTTGACTATTTCGAGAGTAAGTGGTTTATTTGAACCTTTCTTACTCTCCGCAACCCAAGTAAATCGACGACTGTCATTCATTCCACAACATGCAAGAAGCTTGCATAACAGTTCATTATGGTCAAGTTGAAACCCTTGTTTAGTTCCCAAATTGAATAAAGCAGAATTGACAAACTCATCAAGTAATATGATTTGAAGCTGGTCTTTAGTACCTGACATCCATCGTGTTACAATGTATGTCGAGAAAGCTTTACGTTCTTCTTCAGATAAAGTATTCCACAAATCAAGTTCAGACTTATTGAGCCTGGAAATAAGTGCAAAGATATCTAACTTGAACTCACTTTTCTTTACAGTTTCTTTCTTCATAATAAACTTAGATTGATAAAGAGAGCATCCATAGTAATATCAGGAAATGCAGTAAATGCATGTTTATGTAAGTACTCTGCAATCAATACAATTGCTTTCTTTTGTGCTTCAATATCAGATTTGAACTTTGGAACTTTAGAAATGTTTTGGTATAGAAACTGGTATAATCCTTCATATTCTTCACGAAGTGCATTAGTACATACTACTTTTCGAGCAGCATCAAAATCGCCTTTATCAATCAGGTCAATTAGTTGAAACTTGTAATCATTAGAACCATTACTTTGTGATGATACATTCCAAGATAGCTTTCCATCTGATACTGATTGTTGAAGAGTTTGAATTGTTGAACGAATATCAGGATAAGTTGCTGCTACAATCTTTTCGAGTGCTATAATAGTTTCTTCAGCTTCTAACGATACTCCTTCTTGTTCTAACATATCGGCCATTTTGATAATGACATCTTCTTGATTGGGTGCTTTGAATTCGAATTGTTGAAGACGAGATTTCAGAGCTGGCATTATCTTATTTGCATAATTACAAGTAAAGATAAACCTACAAGTATCAGCATTATCTTCGATAATATGTCTCAAAACTGCTTGTGCATTTTGTGATAAGTAATCGCAATTATGTGTAAGAATTTCTTTATTATTATAATTTATAAAAAAATTATGAAACTTTGGCACTGAAATATCAAATACTTTTGCAGCAGAAATTTTTGTTATACGTTTAATTTTAACTTTTTGTAATTTCATATTTTATACCATTTATCATTTTATTAAAATTATCAATAATTTTGTCGTTATTTGAATTAAGAATTTTATCAATATTAATAAAATTCATTATAGTATCTTCATTTATCCATATAAAACTTATATTATTTACAATACAATATCCTTGTATTGCATTCATCTTTTGTATTTGTTTTTTATAAAAAGCTTTAGGTTTTAATTCATATAGAATATTATTCTCTCTATCATAAAAATCTGCAATATATGTTTTATAAGTATCGTTTATTGGATATTTTATTCTAACCGTTTCATATTCTAAATATGAATTACAAAAATAGAAACATAACTCCCATGAACTTCTAAAATGATATTTTATATTTTCTTCAAAATAAAAACTATCCCAATGAGTAAAATTATTACTAACTCCTGGCGAAAACTTATTGTCAAAAATAAGTTTTTTCATAGTATCTGATTGTTTTTTCTTTTGTTCGTCAGATATTTTTCTACCTAATAGGGCTTTACTATTTTTTTCACCAACGTTTTTGGCAGTATTTTTACCTTCCTCAGTTTGAAAAAATAATAGTTTTTGTTTTGTTATCTTTTCGCCCCTTAAACTTAAGGTTTCTTCTGATAAATTGCATGCTTTAGCAAATTCATATTTTTTTGAACATAGCTTACAATATTTTGAAAAAATACGACCATTATAATTAGAAAATGAAAGTGTATTTTTACAATGATGACATAAGGGCAAATCATTATTAATTTTAAAAATTTCAAAATTCAATTTGGCAATTGAATTTCTTGACACCCCATTTCTTGCTAAATCATCTTTCCATAGTTGAATATTTGAACATATTTTGCTGGAAAATAATGATTGTAGTTTATTTTCATTGATTGAATACTGTATTAATAAATCATTTATTTGAGTATCATCTAAATCTGTTCTAATTGGATAACGATTTTTATTAGGGTTTTTCATATTTGAGGTAAAAAAGACATATAATCTATTTATAGTTCAAAGATAAAATATGATTAGTTTCAAATAAATCAAGTGTAGTTTTTATTTCAATTTTTCCATCAATTTCTACAAACCATTTATGATTGCTTGTGCATTTTATAATTTCACCATGTTCAAGTTCAAGCTCATAGATATCATTCCTCATTCCATTACATAATAGTTCAAATGAAGAAAATTCTATTCGATTTTCTTCAAAATTGAAAGTTTTGATTAAATCTGTTTCAGGTAATAAATCTTTTATTGGAATACCAATTTCAATTTCATTTCTCAAAATCATAATTAAAGTATTTTCTTCAAGACATTCCTCCATTCGCACAATTTTGATATCACCCAGTGGCATAGTTTCTGCAAATCGACCAACATTATCACGAAGATTATCAACACCGGTTTCATCAGAACATTTGACAAGTAAGACATCTAACGGGTTGATATTCAAGTCTTTCATTAGAGCTAATGAAATAGTTGTCTTACCTGTTCCTTGAACTCCGCTCAACAATAGGTTAGGAAGTTGTCTTTTACCTTCAACAATCTCATGAAAGAAAGAACGATGAGCATCACTTTGAAAGATAATGTCCTCAATATGCTGAGGACGATACTTAGTAACCCATAACTTATTTTTGCCACTTGCCGCCATATGTTTCCTCTATAAATGTTTGTAGTATGTATTATAAACTATATTCTTTCAAATGTGAGCTTGGAACTTGCCCATCAAAAAAGCTAACTTGTTGTCCATTGTCATTGATGTAAGTTAGTGATGATTGTTCAACTGGGTCAGCGTCTTCTGGTTTCTGTATTTCTGTATTAAGTTTTGCTTTGACTTCTGCAATAGTGTTTCTGGCTTGTTCAACCATTTCAGGTGAAAAGTAAGGATAGAAGTTAGCATCAGGGTCATAAGGAGAAGTTTCTTCTACTAAACTATCACCCATCATTGAACCACCTCCTCCATTATCTTCATCTCGTGTCTCTAAAGGTTCAAGTTCTAACTCATAATCATCTGGATAAAGGTCAAATCCAGAAGGAAGTTCTTTATCTAACGGGATGTCTTCTACAAGTTGTTCTAGTGTTGGGGGAATGACTGGTACTGGTTCTTCTATGATAGAAGAAAGTTGTGACTTATTTCGTTCAAAGACCAAATAGTTCCCAGCTAAAATCAATGCAACCGCAAGTGGGTCAAAGACAAATATCATTAGGCCAATCAACCATCCCATTGCTGCTTCAGGTGTTGATTTCAACGCAGTAGCAAGATACATAATCGGACCTGCATGAGAAGTAGCATCAATCATTTCAGTTTGGACTTTTGGAACTTCTACATCAAGTTGAACTATCCTATCATTGATACGTTCAATCTCAGACTTGAAGTTGTTCAAAAGCTTAGTTCGACCTTTGACATAATCAGCAGGTAAGTTTGCAATTTGAGCATCTATCTCTTTCTTCCGAGCTTCAAGTTTAGTCTTCTCTTCAGATAAAGACTTGACTTTGACTTCAAGTGTTTTGACTGGTAATGAACTCTTTTGAAAGTTAGTACTTAGATAACTTGCTGCACCCATACTTGTAATAGTCATCAGTACAAAGGAAGCAGCTGTCAAATACGTTCGTAATAACTTTGACATCTTCCCCCATTCTCGATAGAGAACTGTGACAGACGTGACTTTAGCAATATCAAAAGCAATGGCTAATGCAACTATCAGTTCAGTATAACCGAATAGTTGCACTAACCCAATAACAGATACTATCGTTCCTATTCCTTCAAGTAATAGAGCCGATAGCAGTGTAAGTATGATAAAAAACATGTAGAACCTTTATTTGAATGAATATAGTTTCTACTATTTATGTATTAGCTAAAGAATGCGTTGAACCCGTCGTGTTCTTGTAGTAAAGAACGAATGAATGCATAGTAATGTTTAGTAAGAACAACATCATTGATGAGTAATGTCATCAAGATTTTGCCAACGATTTCATTATGGTCGTATGAATATCCAAGTGGCAAGAAACCTGATTTGAGCGGGTCACGAACATTTTCATTGACAGCGTTACGGGCTTCTGATTTGTTGAACTGATCACTTGGCGCTTTGAATGCAACTGACCAATTACAGAAAGTAAAACCGTCTTCAGCCGTTTCAAGTTCTGTTGCAATTGTAATAGCTAACTTTGAATACTGGCCTTCAGTATTTGGAAAGAAATCCTGAGACCGAAGATACCGGTATTTGACCAAGTTATGTGATGATGGCTTTTGTTCGATTTGATTTTCGTTCATCTTAGTTATACCTTTTATGTTATGTTGATTTAATTTTCGTAAACCTTAGTTTATAATTTGATCCCAAAAAACTTCATTATGTAATAATCCATTTTCATAACGCAGTTGTAATTGATTTACTTCAAAATCGGTGGTTGTCATATACTGTTCAGATTTGGTATAATATCCATTGTCATTTTTACATAAAAATTGTTTCCCTCTTTTAGATATTTTACCTTTATCGTCACGCGGGTCTTTAAATACGTCAATCCATGTATTGTTAATGTTTATAGCAGAACATTTCATTGCCCATTTTTGATCATCTCGTTGCGGAGCACCAAGTAAAGCTCCACCCATACCAAATGAAACATTGTCCATGCTCCATCCAGCATTTATAAAAACTTCAGTTATTTTTATAATACTTTTATGATTTATACCATCACCTTGAATTACCCTAACATTATTTAGAACTTTAAATCCCTTATCATTTATTGAATATCCGAAAGTTTTTCCTAATCGTTCTAAACACTCCAAAACTATTTCATGAGGAATTCCCGAATCAGGTCTAATAACTAATGTGGCATTACTTTCAATAATTTTTTGTTTAAGAGTCTCACCCCATAATTCAGAACACGCTTTCCCAATATCATAACTATCAGAAACACATGCTAAAATTTTTCCAGGTTTAGCATAAAGTTGCAACATATTATCAAACGCTTTAACTTCATTATCTTTACCCCAACTTGTTATAGTTGAGTGTTCTGAAGCAGGAATGCTAAATCCCGCAATGTCAGCATTATAAAATTCACGAGCGGCAAATAAAGCTGAAACTGTATCGGTTCCTCTAAAATTTAGTAAATGCCCCATTCCACCTAATGCAGAAGATTCGTAACTTGAGCATCCTCTTGAACCAAAATCATGAAGTTTAAATTGCAACAAAGAAGCATCACCTGTTTTCTCAAGGCATTCTTTAATATGTTGTTTAATATGCCATGAAATTGATGCAACAGTAGTAGGATACCATATTGCTCTAAGTAATGCAGTTTCAATAAAAGTTGTTAGAGAAAAACATCTAGGATCAGTATTTTCTATTGAAACTAAAACGTTTTTAGTAGGAATAATCTGACCTTCTTGTGGAGCAAATATTTTAACAGGGATAAAACCTTTATGAACATTTAATACATAATCCCAAGTTTCCCTATCAAATGGCTCACCATGAGCTATAATAATTTTTTCTGCTAAATCAATTTCATTTTTAGTAATCGGTTTTAATAGATATTCTTTAATAAAAGCCTGAAGGCCAAAAAACATCAAAGAATCATAATGACCACCTCGAGATTCAATATATGAATATACATATTGTGTTCCTGACGGATATTGCCAGGGCATAGAATATTTGTAAGAATCTGAGTTCCAAAGAATAGATTTTAACATAATAGGAATCCCCTAATATAGTTTGAAGGTAAAATTAGTAAAGTCTATCTCTACTAAAGTTTTTTGATTAAATCAATTTTTGTTGAAAATCCGCACGTTGGACATTCAACTACTGTGTTATGTAAATGCTTATGATCTTCAATGAAGACATTTCGTTTACGTTGTCTTGACAAGAAATCACAAGCTTCTTCCAACGTATCGTAAATGAAGCTGTTAAACGATTCCGAGGAAGATGCATTTTCAAAACTCCACCAACATCCAAACTTTCGAAACTCTGGCCAATATTCTATTGTAGCCCTTTTTCGGTTCAACTTTTGAACAACTCGAAATTTATCATTATCGCTCATTTTACTTTATTCCTCAATTTGTAGAATACATTATAACTCAATTCCGACTGAATGTAAACGGTTTCTTTGTTCCGCTCTCAAGTCATCGCGAACACAAGTCAATACTTCACCCAACCAGTTTGTACCTTTCCAGTCTTTTACTGGAGTTACTCGTGCAACTTCTTCACTCAATCCAATACCCCAAATGGTATCATATGGAGAAGCTTCAACTAGAATTGAATTCCCTGTTGCCATAAGTTCACGGTATAGATTGCAATTCTGTGTAAACTTAGCATAATTGCCATCATACACTATCTTACCACATTCTTGTTCCCAAACATCTTTGTCAAAGTTCATAACTCCCCGACCAAGTCTCTTCTGGTCTCGTGGATGAATAGCTTGCAAAATCAATGTAGCAGTTCCATGGTCTTCAAACAGAGAAGCTTTTTTGAACATCATATACTGTTCAGCTGTGACAAAAGTGATTACCCCGTAGTCATAAGAACCAATTTTGTTTCCTTTGTCAATCGTAAATTCGGAATGATACCATTGGCTAAACGGGCCGTCATAAAAAAACGTAAATTGTCCATCTTCATGTATGTCGTCTTTGTTCATTACTTTATCCTTATCATTGTTTGTCTAGTTGGACCATAACTTGTATAGTCAATTAGTGGTGAAAAATCATCTAAGTTAGGGGTTCCTTGGTCTAAACATGTCACTCCTAACTTATAGGTAACATTTGCATGATTTAAGCTTGTTGAATAAGTCAATACATCTGTGCTAATTCTTCCTATCAATTTGCTCATGTCTTTTATTGGAGCATAACGTAAAGCTCCTTGGAACATATGCGGTTTGTTAGTGTCATCTTTGACCCATTCTGGAAGAGGTTCTTCATTCTCTAAAGGACCAGCACCATGTCGTGTCATGTACCAACGTGTCATGTAAATGACTTCAATGTCAGCGTATTCATATAACTTATAAGCATGAATAAGTTGTTCAACATTCTTCATTCCACATGGAGTTGGAGTACAATATGGCATAGTTCCGTACTCTTCATCCAACAATAACCCTTGAGCACCTTCGAAGATAATTGTATCATATTCATCAAAGTTTGGTAATTTCAAATTTGTGTATTTTACAAAAAAATTACAGTCTGAAATAAATGATTGAATAATACCCATGTAATTTGAAAAAGCATTATGTATTTCGATTTCTAAATCAGTTTTTGGTTCTGGAAGATTTGCAATATAATACTTAGCAATATCAACCAATTTGATAATAAGTTCTTTTATTGGTAAATTTGCTAAATCATCTACTGTAATAACATTGAAAGTTCGTTTCAATGTAGCATTTATTCCAACTCCAACAGAACCGTGACGAGTGTTATTGCTTGATAACTCTATCAATTGATTGTACATTATATCAAAAGGTGTTGTAACAATACACTTGTTATCGATGAAAATGTGAAGTTTGTCACATTTTAGATTTAGTTCATCATATTCTCGTCTAAACAGGAGAGGATTGCAAATGAAATATCTGCTCAAGAAAGTAGGAGCACCAACAAAAGTTCCAGAACCAAAGTGAGAAAAGACATGTCTTTCTCCTTCAGATGTTTGAACGGTATGCCCTGCTTGTGCTCCTCCATTGAACCTGATAACAAGAGGCGAAGAAGACTCTGACGCAAGGTAATCAACCATCAACCCCTTACCTTCATCACCGTAATTTGAACCTACTACTGCGTATATCTTCTTCATTCTCATCTTATCACCTCTAGAACATGACTACTTTTGCAACACTAGTACCAACATCTTTTGAACCCGATACCATATCTTGTGTTGCAGTACTTACTGCCATTGCAGTCGTACCACTCCAAGAAGCCACAACAGTATCTCTATCAGCACCTTCATTGACTTGTATCAATGATACAATGACTTCAGACAATGACTTATAGTCAGTCAATACAATTGCACGTTGGCCCAATACTTCTTGCCATTTTGCTTTCACTGCATCCAATTGACGTCTTGCACAGTTTCCTTCAGCAACAATGATATGAAAGACATCATACATACGTTCAACACTTTCAAGCAGTTCTTCGTAAGTATAACCTCTACTTACTTCATCACCACAAAAGCGGCTGATTTGTTCTTTCGTCAATACAGGTGGAACAAACTCGTCACCAATAGTAAAGATGTAGCCTTTCTTTCCACGTTTTTCAAAGCAGTCAATTGAGGTGTGATTAGCAGCAAAGTAAAGAGGAAAGTGATAAGACTCACTGTCATTTCCGCCACCGTTACCTTCAACAAAGATTTTTTCAACCCAGTTCCCGATCTTAGTATCGGCTTCGAACTGACTTACTTGAAGTGGAGCAGTATCGCAGTTTGCATCACCAATTGCCATGACCATCAAATGTGGATCAGTCACCGGTTTTCTGTCAAGTATTTCATTGAACAGAATACCAAGTCCAGTTTTGACAAAGTATTCAGCAATCATTCCCATTGAACCGGTTACATCAACGCCAACAATGATAGCCGTTGATTGTGGATTTGCATCTGAGTCTCGTGACTCTCGACATATAACACCTTTTGGACTTAAGTCGCTATCGGTTTTCTTTGCAGTAAAGATAGCTGCAGCAGGTTTTGCTGAAGCTTTTGCTGAATATGCTCGCCAATCAGATGCGGATGATCTTGAGTATCCCATAATAGTTCTCTCCTAATAGATTTTAGTTACGTCAATATCAAAATTGACAAATGTTCGTTTCCCATAAGCTTGAAATAGAGCATCTTCTAATAGAAGATAGTCTTTGATTGGAGTTTCTGCTGGTGGGGAACGGAGCCAGTTTAGAAACTCTTTTGGAACAGTTGGGTCTTTCAATAACATAGAACCAGTTTTAGTTCTATCACCTAAACATTCTAACGCTAATGCTCTAAGTGCGATTAGGTTGTTTTCAGATGTAGAGATTTTGTCTTTCATCAAATTCTTAGATGTCAGTACATTCAAAACATCAGTCGGTAATGCAACTAACTTACTATTTGTTTTAGTAGCATACCACCATCCACCAAATAAGCAAGTTGAATGATATTGTGGACTAATGAAAATAGTCGAAGATGATATCCCGTTCAAGTTGAGTTCAATATGGTTTAGAAAACACATTGAGTTCAAAACTGAATTACACATCCATGCAACATGTTTAGGAGGTATCTTTTTATCAGGTAAGACCTCTAATAAGTCTTTTAGCAACACTACATCTTTTGTCTTATCTAAAACCAGAACATGTCCAATTGAAGTATGCCACAATATCTTATGAACCGCTGGCATAAACTTCGGAAACTCTTCCTTGAACTTTGAATTTGGATAATGAATGGTTTTGATTTTGATAAGTGCATTATGAAAAAGTTCTTCATGTTGTTTATCAATAACATAGATGATTTTGGTATGTCCAATATACATCTTACCCAATTCAAATTCATGCATTATGCTATAATGGATTTTGAACATTTTCTTTTCTTCTGATAGAAACATGACATTTCCAGCACCCTTCCAAGTATTCTCTCCTATTTGTTCAAGAGCTTTTTCTTTCAACTCTTTCAAATGACAGAACACCTTATTAGACAGTTCGCTATC
>Ga0172366_10002980_pt1 | contig 13323 bp, 9 predicted proteins | sample LakKivSesite69cm_FD_114533 | JGI IMG/M metagenome (GOLD analysis project Ga0172366, IMG submission 114533) | Sediment microbial communities from Lake Kivu, Rwanda - Sediment site 69cm | ecosystem: Environmental > Aquatic > Freshwater > Lake > Sediment | place: Rwanda: Western Province, Lake Kivu... | reverse complement strand
CTGTAGATATTCAAGAAGTAGCGTTGGAAGTCGATTAAACGACACGGATGGCCGTGTCCATATGGACTCCCTATCTGAGCGTAATATGGCAGATCTACAAAGGGCCCGTTAAGGTCTTCTATCAAGTCTTCTCCAGGAACTTCACTGTATCCTGGCCGGTAGGGAAAGTACTGGTTATGTCCAATGTATGGGTATGCCATGTCGCATCGCCCTCTCCATCCAAGCCCGGGCCCTTGAGGTGAGATTCCAGCCGAAGTGTAGGCGCAGATCTTGAAACCATGCCGCGCCATCAGCTCACGCTCAAATCTCCGGTTCACCACGGCGCATACGGTTTCGTTTTCGGAATGCGGGATCACTTTCTCAGCGCATTCTACAGTTGTGTCCCATTCTTTGACGCTGTTTTCCCAAGTACTTCTATCTATTGGAAAGCGCCATTTATGAGGCTCCTCTCTGTATCCACCGTGAATATGTGTGCCTATTTGATGCCCATCCCTGCTTAGACGACGAATCTCGTCCTCATGACCGAAATCGACTACATACTCCATGTACTCGCCGTTGAAGAGGGCAGTTATTTTATGGCCATGTTCATCGAATTTTTCCTTCAACCAATGTATAGTCTGCCTCCAGTCTTCGTATATTTCTGGGCTAGAGGTCATGCCGGGGCGAATCATGGGCTCCACATGTAAAATGAAAATTACGTTTATGGGTGGTTCGTAGGTAACGGGTCCCGAAGGCTTACGTCTCAATGAGGCATCGTCGAAGTAAGAGGGCTTACCATCCGGCTCATCTATAAGCCTTAGACAGACCGAGTTCGTCGTGGAAGCCCACTCCATTGAAAATATCTTCCAATCCTCACTTTCTTCCAGGTAGAGGCTCTTTAATACCTGTCCCGTCTCATTGTCTGAAAGGATCATCTTTGCGGGACCACCCTTATGACGGACTGACAGAATATATTCCTCATCCTTATCAATAGCCATAAAGTGTCGAAGCCCGCTTTCCGAAGCCTCAGCATTAACTTCCACCCCATATCCCTCGAAACCATCGCCTTGAGATACCTTTGCTGAACCAATTATCCTCCATCCATCAGCCGGCATGAGAGTTCTTATAGCTGTCTCGCGCCAAAACTCGAAGCCGCCGTTTGTAACGAATTCATAGCTTCCCTCAACCTCGAAGCCTGGTGTATTAAGGCTTAGGTTGTCGAAGACTGACGGCTCACCGTCTTCCTCGTCGCTTAATAGAAGCCAAGCCTTGGAAGACGGAGCCTTCCATTTAAAGGAGTATTCTTCAAAATCATCATCCTTCTTCAGGGGTATTGACATTACCGGGGATGCAGAGAGACTGGTTAGTATGCTTACTGCGCCCTTCCCACCCTTATGTCTGACTGTAAGCCTATACTCCATACCAGGCATAGTTTCGACGCTCTGGTAGATGCCTCCACCCTCAACCAAGACGGCAAAACCGCTGTAACCCTCAACCCTCCTCACCTGAGTTGGGAACAATTGATGGAAGAGACTCGGCGTCTCCCCAGACCACTTCTCAAAAGAGCCATTCGCAACCCATTCAACCATAACCATCTAACCTTCCTCCCATCAATTATTATCAATAATTCGTTTTAAATAAATTTCTATTTTTTAATAGATTAGAATTAAAAAAAGTTTCGATCTAGGCTGGAGCACCATATATTTCCTTGCTAAAATATAAGCTCTTTTCAGAAAGAGGAATATTATTTATGGCATGTTATGGTATCATTTGGCTGCATCCGTCCAAACGCTTTTAGGTTTAAACAAAATACAACGTTCTCTTAAGGTTGTGATGTATTTTCTAAGTAGATCCTTCATTATTAGCGGCAAAACTTACCGTTTTATAAACAACATTAATTATTGAAGAATTAGATAAGGAGTGGTGGTATGTGTCTAGCACCAAAGGCGAAATCTTAATAGTTCCTCTCCTTCTTGGAATGAAAGTTGACACCGAAGCCGCTATAATCGCCTATTACATAAGAGATGGTGAGAAAAATATTTTGGTTGATACGGGGTATAGCATTGACCCTCTCCTTCTAAAATATTTCGAGCCGCACATATCCTCTTATTTCGAACGAAGCGAGAAACAGGAACTACCAAGAGCCTTGGAACAGATAAAAGTTCAACCTGAAGGCATAGACATAGTTATTAACACACATCTCCACTTTGATCACTGCACCAACAACCATCTTTTCAGAAATGCAGACTGGATAGTTCAACGGAAAGAGCTGCAATACGCAATAGCCCCGCTACCAATTAATCAACTAAAAATTCCAGCCTCAGAGACGCCAGAGTGGAGGTCCTCTTTCGGATTAATACCTATGCTACAGGAGAGAATACCCATCAACTTTACGCTTGTTGATGGAGAAAAGGAGATAACAGATAACATATCCGTTATGCTCACGCCTGGTCACACACCGGGCTCACAAAGTGTAATTGTCAGAACAGATAAGGGAACAATCGTCATAAGCGGCGATAACGTACCGAGGTTTGAAATATGGGAGCAATATTCACGAAATAAGAAGATACCAGCTGCGAAGTTGATATACACCGCCCCATACTCTAAAGAGGAATACTTAAAGCAGCTTCATGAAAGTTTCCGAAAAATACGTGAATTGGAGCCATTATCTGTCTTACCAAGCCATGACCCAAAAGTCTTCAAAAAAGAGAAATACCCCTAAATTTAGTCTACAGAGGCAACACCGCAATAAGTTATATTTGTACTTTGGTTCAGATCATATTTATAAACGATATACTCTCCCACTAACTATAGGTGATTAGATGCCCACATTTGCGTATCTATGGGTTGAGATAGAGGATTTTATCAATGCCAGAGAAAGCGTTAAAACTGTGAGAAGGATCGTGGAGACATGGGAGAAGTACGGAGTTAAGGGCGAACTTCTGGTAAACGGGCTGGTTGCTGAGAACATTAGGAATCTAGACCCTGAACTTGTCAAAATGATTAGAGAATTAGACATAGGAGTTAATCTCCACCCCCATATCCATCCGGTTCAGGAGTATGCCAGATACAAAGCAATAGAAGGTAAGACCTGGGATGAAGCCGTGGAAGAAGCGAAGAAACTTTTCACATGGGCTGCGGATTATAGAACTGGAGAGCTAAACCCAAACAAGCCGGGAGTCATACCTCTTATAGAGGAGATCTTTGGCAAAAAGCCGAAGATATTCGGCGTCCATTATGAGCATCCTCTGAATCCCTTTCCCTTTGGAGCCCCATTCACACATGCCCTAAATCAATTAGGTGTAAAAGTCCTTCCTAAAGGAATTAAGGAGGCCATCTTTAATGGTCTCGAGATGTTCACAGCGGAGAGTAATAGGCTTCGCGACTTTAGATCTTTGGAAAGTTTTCTAGAACTAACTAAGACTATTACAGATAAGAAACATCTCATAAGCATTCATGCACATGAGTTCGCCTTTTATCTGACACATGGCAATTTCAATGCTGCCTGGAGATGTGGTGAGATACCTGAGATTCCCTTTACCCAACCAGTTAAGGATGAAGGAGAGATAGAAAGAGAGTTTGAAGGGTATGATCGTATGGTAAAATTCATAGCAAATAAAGATGTCCGTTTTATTGTAAGCGACGACTTATGCAGATTCCTGCCGCCTCAAGAATCCCTAATCAAGAGAGAACAAGTGATTAAAGCTGCGGAATACTTACTTCTCAATTGGAAATTCGATAGGTTCGCTGTACGTCCACCATTCTATGTTGATCTTGACTTTGTTTGCCTCTCCCTTTGCGATGTCTTTCAAGCTCTGACCTACTCACTAGCCTACTACCATGAACATGGCAGCCTACCTAAAGAAGTAAAGGTAAGAGACATTCTAGGCCCCGTAGATTCCATTCCTTTACCTATGAGGCGAGCAATAAGAGGATCCGTAGATGGAAAATCGATAACAGAAACAGCGACTATGGTTTCTCAAAGAATTATTGATAGAATACCTTCAACTATAGAGATTAATGGTTCACCGCTAAATGCAGCGGAATTCCTTTATTTAATGGCTCAGGAAATACTTGCTGTTGAAAAACTTGGAGAAGCGATAGATGCTTGGTTCGCGGCTTCAAGTGCATCTCCAGCAGCATTCTCGGAGTCAAGTAGCGTGATTGAATCGGTTGAGGCTGCGAGGATCCATATAACTGGACAGAAATTCCATAACTACATGGCGGATTTTGCTCGTAGACCTAACGGATGGTTCTGTATGCTCCACTACTGGACAGAGAAACCTTATAGGATAGAAGCAAACCTCTGAAGCATTTGATTACCTATCTTTTTCTTCATTTTTTCCAAAGTGACGCACATTTACGCAACTTCAAATAGATCTAATGTGCTCAACTGAGAATCATGAAAGACGCTTAGCTTTAGATGCCACGTCATAAAGGGTTTTATTTGTCTCCCTTATCATATCGACGACTTCTGTGTATGGCTCGTCAAGTTCACTTTTTAGACCTGAGTGTTGTCTATCCTTTTCAAGCGGGTTGTCCAACCGTCTCCTCTGATCTATGTAGCCACACCAGTACCAGCCGATTACAAAGGGCATGTTGAATATGGCGTTGAAGTATTCTCGATGTTTTTCACCGCGTTCCTTTTGACTGTTCATACGGGGACCATATGGATGAGGCATTTGTGACATAGGAGGCGTTGGGTAGCTCAAGTCGGTTAGGATTACTGGTTTCTGGGCTATTCTCTGCCATCTTCTGATATTTCCAAGGTGAACATCCAACGGTTCAAGATGGTAACCTTGAAGGCCTAGAACATCCGTGTAGGGTCTTGCCTCCTCCAGGACGAAGTCTGGTATTTGGCACCCTCTAATTAGATTTCCCACAGTATTCATGTCATAAGCATCGCCGAAAATTAGATGGTTACGGTCGAAACGCCGTATGCTACTTGTTGCGACATGATAGTACCGTCTTGCAACTATCCTCATAAAGGCATCCTCGTCCGCGTAAACTCTCTCGTGATTTTTGATTCTGTTTTCATCTAGGGGATAGATTTCTGTAATGTCTTCGAAACTGGATATCTTCGTCCCGTAGACCTCGTTGAACTCATTAATGTTATCGTTATATCTGTTCCTTAAAAGTTCGATTAGCCGGATGGCTCCGGCTCCATTTTTCCTCACGATCTCTTCTATCCAGTATTTTCCCTCGTCCCAGACAGGGACATCTCCAATCCAGTATCCCATTAAAAGCCAGTCATCCGCTAGGGAACTGCATACTTCGACTCGAATTCTGCATTGCTCCCTCCATTCCCTACTGAAAACATCTGGAAAGTTATCCTTGGGCAGACGGAGACTGTCTTCTCTGAAATTGGCTCCTGCCAGATATCCGCTGATCGGTGCAAAGCGGATTAACCTGTTATAGGGCAAACCTGGCATATAGCCATAAAAGCCAAAACAGTTAAAGCCCCAATCTAAAATTTCTTCACGAGCACTGGTATAGAACTTTTCCACGATTTTATATTTTATATCCCAGATATGCTTGTTCCAAGGAAACCGTAAGAGGCTTGACCCAACATGTTGAACACCTAGGGCTATAAAGGCGTTTCCGTCTGGGTCGATGAACCACCATCGGCCGTCGATCTCCTCAATCCTAAAGAACCCAGTTGCCCTAGACGTAATCCCATTCCAACCGCCAAACCTATCCAAGGACATAACCGACCCCATTTTAAAATAGTTAATAATACTTAAAGAACTTATGCATCAAAGCGCTTATTCTGTCTCTCCTTCCACTTTCAACGAACTTGCCCAGAAGCATTGCATAACATATAGTCTCCTCAGAATTTTTATCATCTACCTTTATATGCCCTTAGAAATTATTTAAAATTGGTAAGTCATCGAGATGAACAGAGAAACAAAGGTTTCAGTAATAATTCCGACCTACCAAGAAGGGAAGTATATAGAGAACCTATTATCTAGACTTGCGGACATAAATTATCCTTTGGATATAATTGTAGTTGATGGAGGAAGCAAAGATGAGACTATATACGCTGCGAGGCACTTCACCGACAAGGTTTACCAAATTAATCAACGTGGAATCTCAAAAGCAAAGAACTATGGAGCCAGCCACGCGGAGGGCGAGGTCATTATTTTTCTCGATGCAGATATTACTCCGCCTCCTAATTTCGTGGAAAAAGTACTTAAAGTATTCAATGATAGTAGAGCTGTAGGTGCCACTTGCAACATCATGCCTCTGCAACCCCGAGCATCAGAGCAAGCTTTCTTCCGTTTTTATAATCTTCTCTTAAGACTCTGCTCCTTGTTTAAACCCCATTCCAGAGGAGAGTTCCTAGCCGTCAAGAAAGAAGAGTTCCTAAAGATTAACGGGTTTGATGAGAACCTACCATGCCTAGAAGACCATGACCTTGTATTCCGCATCTCTAAGCTTGGAAGGTTCATTTTTATTGCAGACCTCACCGTTTATGAGACCATGAGGCGCATCAGAAAACTTGGGCTTATTAAAGTTCTTAATACATGGATCACGGACTACATCTCTCTAACAATATTTGGAAGGACCGTATCGAAGGCTTGGCGGCCTGTACGATAACTGCTTAAGGGATTAATCCTCTCTGAAAATGGATGCAATCGAAAATCAAAAAAATTAGAAAAATTTATGTAATATGAATATCTATTTTTATGTCAGCGGTGTAGAGGGTATGACGCTCTCATCTAAGACGCTGAGCCTAGTGAAGCGCTCATTCAAATTCACTAGAACATATCATGCGCAGTGGATGGTGACTAGAAAATGCAATTATCGTTGTAGAGGTTGCTCCGTCTGGTCAGATCAGGATTGTTCTGAGTTACCAGCCGAGGACATTAAGCGGGGATTAGATATTTTACGTGAGTTAGGCGTCTTAGAGATAGTTTTTTCTGGAGGAAATCCCCTAATCCGAGATGATGTAGGGGAGATCCTCGATTATTCCTCCAAGTATTTCGTAACGACTGTATATGACAATGGTAGCATGGCAGCGGAGAAGATAGATGCTTTACGTAATGTTGACTTTGTAGCTATATCCCTCGATACTTTGGATGAGAAGAAGAATGACTATTTGAAGGGTGTTCCGGGAGCATGGAGAGAAGCTATGAAAGCCATAGATTTGCTGAAGAGCGAGGGAATCCACGTGGGAGTTTCTCCGACAATATCGCAGCTCAATTTATATGGGATCATCGACTTTACAAAGTACTTTATCAGCCGCGGTATCCCTGTTTGGTACTGCCTCTACTGGCATGATTATCCATTTGAGAATACGATGTTCCCCATAGGAAAAGAGAATCATGAGTACGAGATAACGGATAAAAAAGTCTTGGCAGAGGTCTGCGAGACCCTCCTAAAGATGAAGGAGGAAAACGATAATATCTATATCACAAAAAAGACCTTGGAAGCCATAAGTCATCTTGCCCTAACGGGTGAAAGAATATGGAAGTGTAAGGCGCTCAGCAGCTTCCTCGTCGTAGATCATCTTGGAAGAGTAGCGGGATGCCACAGCAGGGAACCTGTCGTCTCTATATTCGATCTACCTAAGCTCTGGAAGAGTCCAAGACTTAAGGAACTGCGAGAAGAGTATAGTAAATGTACGAACTGCGCCTATCTATGCTACATCTTCTACTCCATCCACACGGGTATATCTGGTAACATAGAGATCATTCGAGACCAGTGGAAAAACGCTAAGATTCTGCTGAAAGAGGAGAATATGGAAGCCTCATCCTCTCAAATATAACGGCTTAACTTTCTTATGCTAATGAAGAAAAATAAACATCAACTAATAATAGTATTTTTTAGGATCTAAGGTTAATCGTTTAATACTGTTCATTAGCCTACGTAGGGGGAGGGAAAATATGGAGATTAAATTGGTTAAGGTGGATATGCCGGGGGATAGCAATGTAATCCTTGGCACCGCTCACTTCATAAAGACTGTTGAGGACATATTCGAGGCTATGGTTAACTCTGTTCCAATGATCAAGTTTGGGTTAGCATTCTGCGAAAGTAGCGGAGAATGCCTAGTCCGAGTGGATGGGACAGACGAGGAACTTAAGAAAGCTGCTGCGGAAAATATGTTTAAACTTGGCTGTGGGCACTCCTTCATCATATTTCTACGTGGTGCCTATCCGATAAATGTACTTAATGCATTAAAAAGAGTCCCAGAGGTTTGCACGATTTATGCTGCAACCGCGAATCCCCTCGAGGTTGTAGTCGCCGAATCCGAGCAGGGAAGTGGCATCCTTGGCGTGATCGACGGTTTAAAGCCTAAGGGAATTGAGGATGAGGAAGGTGTGAAATGGCGTAGGGACATGCTGAGAAAATTTGGTTACAAAAAATAAATGATTTGTCAGCTTTATCGATGTAGATGATTTTTAGATGATGAAGATCTTGGAGTTAGTTGATGTCTGGAAAGCCTACGAGGAGGTTCAGGCACTTCAGGGTCTAAACTTGGAGGTTCTTCGTGGAGAGATATTTGGGCTTATAGGGCCCAATGGTGCTGGAAAGACGACAGCAATAAAGATCGTCGTCGGACTTTTAAGTATGGACAGGGGCTTTGTAAGTGTAAACAGCTACGATATTCAAGAGGAACCCTATGAATACAAGAGGTCCATTGGATACGTGCCAGAAGATGTCTCGTTGCCAGACTACCTAACCGTCGAAGAATTCTTGATCTACTCAGGGAAGATTAGGGGCGTTTCAAACGAGCAAATTAGAGAAAGAATAGATTCCTATCTGAAAGCCTTCGACCTTGAGGATAAAAGGAGAAGCCTGATACTCATTCTCTCCCGAGGTATGAGGCAGAAGACCGCTATGGCATCCGCGCTTATCCATGATCCAGATCTCTTAATTCTGGATGAGCCGTTCATCGGCATCGACCCATCTGGACAGCACAAAATCAAGGAGATATTCAATGAAAGAAAAAAAGATGGAAAAGCACTTTTCATATCAACACATATGCTTGACACCGCCGAAAGGATGTGCGATAGAGTAGCCATAATCCATAAGGGTAGAAATATTGCTTCAGGGGATATGGAAAGTCTACAGAGGCTTTCTAAGACCGGTGGGAACACAACTTTAGAGGAGGTATTCCTCAAACTTACCGAAGAAGCCACTCAGCCTTATTCAGAAGAAACGCCCGTAACAAAGAAACGAGGTTTATTCCGATTTAGGAAGAACTAGTTGATGGGCATAATATTCGATCTATACAAGCTTAAGCTTAAGCTCTTCTTTGGATCCCTTCGAGCCTCAAAAGGTAGCATAATTCTACTTCTTATCTATACGTTAAGTATGCTCCCTGGAACAATTGGAATGTCGATGGCTATAGTTGATCTCATCAAGAAGGGTGCGGATCTGACGGGTTATCTTGATCTGCTCTCAACAATCATCAGCGGCTTCTTGGCGTTGATCCTACTTTCAACCCTAAGAGGTTTTACGGCCTTCGAATACGAGCAGAGTTTCATCTTCACTTCTCCTATAGTCCCTAAGAAGTTTCTCATAGCGGGCATGCTTTCAGACTTCACGGCCTTCTTCCTCTTTTTTTATCCTCTGCCAGTATTCTTAGGGATCGTTACGGTTTCTCTAAGTTTATCAGTATCTTCGGTCCTATTATTGGTCGTCTCATTTCTCCTTTTCGTTTTCTTCCTCCTTTTCGTTAGGACCGCTCTTTCAATCCTTGAAGCTGTTTACGGAGACAGGGGGATAAAGGTCGTTACGGCGCTTATGGTGCTCCTCTTAATCTTTCCAGCGATCGGCATTTTTATTCATATTCCTATAAGATATGGGGATCTTCCATATCCGTCCACATTCTTAGCTCAAAGCTTATTAGGCGCTCTATATGGTAGGTCGTCCCCGGCTCATTCGTTACTTGGTTTAGCATTCTATTTCTTTGCGTCTCTGCTGGTTTTCCAGTTTTCTTCAAAGATTAACTTCTTCCAGTTTACTACCTCTGTTCCATCAGGTTCACCTTTCGATACATCAATGAGAATGCAGACAGTAAAGATGGGAAAGAACATTCAACTCTTTTCACGGGTTGGATTGGGAATTACTTTAGACTTCAAATCAAGGTCGCTTCTCTGTTTTCTTATGAAGAAGGAGTTTATTAGGATGATCCGTGATGGAAGCCTCTTCTCAGTCTTTCTCTTCTATGCAATAACCTCTATCATAACAGTCGTCAGTGGAACAGAAAGGGCTCCTATACCCATATCGACCCTCCTGTTAGCGATTTACTCTTTCATAGTTCCGTCTATGCTAATAGGTAACTGGAGAATCTCTGAAATGAGGAATCTCTGGATACCTCTAACCTCGGGGATAAACTTAAAATATATTGTTAAGTCTCTGCTTTACGACTTTACATCGGTAGCTTCTATAATCCCTGTCATAATAATAGGCGCCTTAACCTTTATCAGTCAACTCGATCCGCTTATACCCCTGGTTATGGTCATCTCAGTCTCGATGGTCGGTTGCTCCACAAATCTCTATGTGGCGGTTATCTTCCTCAATAAAAGATATAGAGCGACGCCCTCATTTATGATAAGTTGGGTATCAATCCTCCTTTCAAGTCTACTCCTAACACCGACATACATATTCGCCGCGTCAAGCATACTCTTGAATATCACTGTAGAATTGAATCTACTCTTATCGGTTCCCATATTTGTCTATTCGACGTTAATCTTCATCTACTTCATTAAAAAATTGGAGAAAGAGACACTATCAATCGAGTTATGACTTTATCGAGTGGTCCTCACCTACTCATATCTATTTAAAAATTTCTGCATGTACTTTGAATATTTTTCAGATCTGCTTGTAACTTAGGAAAAAGAGATGTGCTAAGTGCCCAATCCAAGAACCCCTGGGTGCATGATCTCATTGGGGTCGAGAGCCTTCTTAATCAATTTGAGGAGGTTGAAGAATTCGGGTGCTGTGTTCATTAGGTGCGGGGGCACCATGGTTCCTAATCGATAGGGGACTGCGCCTGCTTTAATGCATTCAGTGAATAGTTCTGCCATGTATTTCTGACCTCTTTCCCATTCCTCTGGGTCCTTCTCATCGATGTAAAGATGTGTCCGCATGAAACCGTCAATTGGGAAAACTGGACGAATATTCACCCCTGCTGCATGGGATCGACTTTCAAACCCATATTTCTTCCGTAATCTGTTTATTATTTCGCTGATCTTCGTCATCTCAAAGGGAGGAAAACTGAAAGCAGCAACCAATCGTCCGCCAGTAACGAAACCAGAACCAAAATAAAACTTTTCTGGAGGATTAGGATCTTCGAACCGGACTTCAGGATATTTTGCACCTCCATACTTCTCTACGATGATGTCGCTTTCTTTCTCCATAGCATCAGCAATAATCTTAGATCCCTCTATAACGCATGATACCCACGCTTTGAATCCTCTCGCAGTCATCCATTCGTTCATCTTTCTAGACATCATATATCTGCCTTCCCCTATCTTCTCAGGGTCCGGGACCAAGCCTCTGTGAATTAGCCTCTTATCTGGAGTGGGATCTACATCCTCAAATCTCGGCACTCTCTCTCGCATGCCTTCTGGACGTCCAATTGGTGGTCTTGGTCGAAATTCACCGACTGCACATGAAAGCCAAAGGTGTTCTCCAAGCTGCCCCTCGTGTACGAATTTCTTCGCGGCCTCAAAGTCCGGGAAACCATAGGTAACAATCTTTCCAGCAATCTCTGGTATAGGCTGTAAATATATAGACATCTTTGTTACAACGCCGAAGGCTCCCTCAGATCCGAGGAAGATGCCGCTGAGGTCCGGGCCATAGGCATACCTAAAGAAGGCGGTATCCCCAGAGTTTGGGTTTGCAAACGAGCCTGTTCTGATAATGTCGCCTGTTGGAAGCACTACTTCCAATCCTGTAACCGCGTCGGCCATCCAACCATACTTGCCGGAACGCGCTGGCGAGTGACCAACAGTAACGGCGTTGCCGACAATTGTTGCAGCACCAGTTGAGCTTGGGATCACAGGGGGTCTTAGACCTCTCTTTGCTAGCTCTGCCTGCAACTCCCAGTTAGTGACGCCAGGCTCAACGGTGCAAGCCATCCTATTCTCATCGATAATGATCTTCTTCATAAGAGTTAGATCCAGCAGGATGCCGCCAGTTTGAGCCACAGAGCCAGCGTGCCATGAGCCAGATCGATTGCCGGTGGGCGTTACTGGAATCTTGTACTTGTTTGCAAACCTTAAGATCTCCTGGATCTCCTCAGCTGTCTTCGGTCTAGCAACAAAATCCGGCCTCTGTCCAACGTATCCACTCGCATCTCTAGAATATGATATTAGTTCATATGTCTTTGTTGAGACATTTTCAGCTCCAACGATGCGTGCCAATTCTTTTTCTATATTAACTTCTTCAGTTAAAGTCATTTTATATCCAAAGTATTTTAGAATGAAGAGCATATATTTAACCTTTCAACTGTTTCCCCGCCGTTAAGCGTCTGTCCTCCCAATTCCCAGTTTTATGTAAAGTTCACTCAGCCTAATCTCAACATTTCTAATCTCTTAAGCAAGGAATCCCCTCAGTTTCTCCGCATCTCCTATTTTTTCTCTTATCGACAAATTATATCTCGTTTGTAAGATGCCTTGGTTCTCGAGTTTTTTCGCGTGTTTGTAAATATTTGGATGATTTTTGATAAATTTTAGCCATGATAAGTTTGTGGAGGCGTTTTTTGCATTCTATCTCTGCTTTTATAAATTCCTCGTAGAGTAGGTTGAGGAGTTTGATTTCTTCCTCTATTTTTTGGTATTTGTCCTTTTTCACGTGTAATACTTCCTAGAAAGGGATAGTTTGGAAAGGTTTCTGTTCATTTAAGCGACTCTGCCACGATCTCGGTTATGTCGCGCACCTTGAGCCTTGACTCCGTAGCCACCGCCGCGTCTAAGAGGTTAGTTTTGCAAAACGGACAAGCACTTGCCAATACTTCGGCACCCGTTTCACATGCCATATTAACTCTAATCTTCGCAACCCCTAGAGCAAGCTCTGGATAAGCAGACTTCACACCGCCCCCAGCTCCGCAACAGAATGAAGTCACCCTATTGAGATCCATCTCAACCAGATCGACCCCGGGCACGCTTTTCAAAACTTCTCTAGGAACTTCAAAGGCTTCCACACCATTAACAGCATTTAGTATCAAGTGTCTAGCTAGGTGGCATGGGTCATGGTAGGTTACCTTTTGTTTCACCCTTCCTTCTAGCTTTAGCTTTCCCTCCCTGATTAGGGCTAGAAGTAAATCAGTTATGTGGTCGACTTCGAAGCCTAGGTCACCAAAGTATTTTGGATAGTCTATCTTGAGAG
>Ga0172366_10002978_pt1 | contig 13325 bp, 11 predicted proteins | sample LakKivSesite69cm_FD_114533 | JGI IMG/M metagenome (GOLD analysis project Ga0172366, IMG submission 114533) | Sediment microbial communities from Lake Kivu, Rwanda - Sediment site 69cm | ecosystem: Environmental > Aquatic > Freshwater > Lake > Sediment | place: Rwanda: Western Province, Lake... | reverse complement strand
GGGTGCCCGTACCGCGTCAGCCCTCTTCGCGGCCATCTCCGCCTTCAAGCCAGCGAGGTATTTCATCAAGTTCACGAAAAAATCGAAGTTGTCGACTTTCTCCTCGTCGCGGCCCGTATTCGGGTCTGGCTCCGACGTGAACACGTTCCGGGAAAAGGAGACGACGATGCCGTCGCCACGCGATATCTTCACCGCGAGTCCCTTGCACCTCGACCCGAAATCGGCATCGTCGATGCCATCGAGCAAGGACTTGTAGGGATCCCCGGCGGGCTTGCCGTCCACGATCATGTCCTCGAACCCCGACTCGTCCTCGAGCGAGTACAAGTAGACGATGATGCCGCCCCCGTTCACGTAGGCACCCAGCGCGCTGTTCGTTGCACGCTGGAGCGGGTCGTCTTCAAGCACGATGATGTCGTTCTTCGGGATGTTTTCGATGTTCTCGGGGCGATCCTCCCAGATCTTGAAGGATTTGAAGCCGACCTGCAAGTTTATTTGCTTGACCAGGGGAAACAACGTGCTTATTTTCGACACGACGAACCCGATGCCGGTGAAGTCCCTCATGAGCGATGTCCTCTACGATAATTGGGTGTCATTCCTTATTATCCCGCGCGATCGCTTCCTTCAGCTTCTTGAGCACCGCGAGCGCGTCGAGCGGGGTTGTCGAATCGATGTCTAGCTTCTCCAGCTCCTCCCGCACGGCGCGCATGCCCGGATGGTCGTTTTGTTCCTTTAAGATCGGGAACAAGATGGTCTGGATGGTCTTCTGCTTCATCGCGTGCCGCGCCTCCCGGGGTCCCGCGCTCGCGATGCCCCTCTCGCCGATGAGCTTGATGCGGTCGGTCGTGAGCGGGTCCTCGTCCGAGAGTTTCTTCAAGATGTCCTCGGCCCGCGCGATAACGGGCGCCGGGATGCCGGCGAGCTTGGCGACCTGGATGCCGTAACTCTTGTCCGATGCACCGGGGACGACCTTGTGCAGGAAGATGAGGTCCCTCGTCTTCTCGTCCTCCTTGACGAGCACGTTCAAGTTTTTCGTGCGCGGGAGGAATGATTCGAGGTCGGATAGCTGGTGATAATGCGTGGCGAAGAGCGTTTTAATTCCCTTGGCTTGCAAGTACTCCGCAACCGCCCATGCAAGGCTCAGGCCGTCGAAGGTCGAGGTGCCGCGGCCAAGCTCGTCGAGGATGACCAGCGACTTGGTGGTCGCGTGGTTCAAGATGTAGGCGGTCTCGTTCATCTCGACGAGAAAGGTCGATTTAGCCCTCGAGATATCGTCCTGGGCACCGACGCGGGAAAATATCTTGTCCGTGATGCAGATCGAGGCCTCCTTCGCGGGCACGAACGATCCGGCCTGTGCCAGCAGCACGATCAAGCAGATCTGCCTCAGGAAAGTGCTCTTGCCGCTCATGTTCGGTCCAGTCACGATGGTGAGGACGTTCTCGGCAGGGTCGATCTTCACGTCGTTCGTGATGAACTTGTCGATCCCGATCAATTTCTCGATGACAGGATGTCGTCCCTCCAGGATGCTGATAACGCCGCCCTCCTCGATGCGTGGCCGCACGTAATTCCCCGATGCGGCTACCTGCGCCATGGTGAGCAAGACGTCGATCTCCGCGATCGTTTTTGCCGCGGCCTGGATGTCACCCGTTGCTTTTATCGCCCGTGCCTTCATGTCGAGGAAGATCTCCTTCTCGATCTCGAAGATCCGCCCTTCCGCGGAAACGATCTTCTCCTCCATTTCCTTCAGCTCGGGCGTGGTGTACCGTTCCGCGTTCACGAGAGTTTGCTTTCTCGTCCACGAGCTGGGCACCTTGTCCACGTAGCTCTTCGATATCTCGATGAAGTACCCGAACACGCTGTTGTTCTTGACCCGAAGCGTCGTCAGCCCGTACTTGTGTCGTGCCTCGTCCTGGTACTTTTCGAGCCATTCGTCGCTTCCCGATCGGATGCCCCGCAATTCATCGAGTTCCTGGTTGATGCCGGGGCGAATCATGCCCCCTTCACCCGTCGTGGCGGGGGGTGCATCGACGAACGTGGTGAGAAAAATCTTGGCGAGAGGTGCGAAGTCAACGAGGCTCCTTTCGTACCGTCGCGCGACGTCTGAATTGATCCTTGCGATGATCTTCTTGATGGCGGGGACCTGCTCCAGGCTGTGCCCGAGCTGGACCAGGTGGCGAGCGCTAACAACGCTCGAGTAGTTGATCCGGGCGATCAACCGCTCCAGGTCGCAGATGCCGGTCATCTCCCGCTTGAGGTCCTCGCGCACCATGGCGTCTTTCACGAGCAGCTCCACGAAGTCAAGGCGGGCATTGATCGCCCCCTTGTCCATGAGCGGCGATAGCAGCGTCTTTTTCACGAGCCGCATTCCCATGGCCGTGCAAGTCCTCGAAAAAAGGTCAAAAAGCGTCCCCCGCGTGCTGCCGTCGACGTTGTTCGTGACGATTTCGAGGTTGCGCACGGTGTTGTGGTCGATCTGCACGTAGCTCGACGGGACGCGATGCGTGCTCGTCGTGATGTTGGACAGGGCTTGTTTCTGGTTCTCTTGCAAGTACAGCAAGAGTGCCCCGGCAACGCCCACCACGTCGTCATTCCCCTCGATACCGAAGCTTTCAAGGTTCGAAACCTTGAAGTGCTTGGCAAGCAACTCCCGGCTTTCTACAGGGTTGAAATCCAAGGCCGAGCGGTGCCGGATGGACGCGACCGGGAGTAGCTTGGCGATCCACGTCGTGATGTCCTCGTCCTTCGCGTTGTCGGGGACGATGATCTCCACGGGGTTGTAGCGTGCAAGATCGCTGGAGAGCGTGGCGAGGCGCTGGCGCGAGTCGACGTAGCTGGTCGTGAAGAAATCGCCCGTGGATATGTCACAGAATGCCATGGCAATCTGTATCGAATCTTGCGCTTGCTTGACGGGGAACCATGCCATCGCGGCGAGGTAGTTGTTGGAGTCTTTCTCCAGGACATTATCCTCGAGGATGGTACCCGGTGTGATCACGCGAACGACATCCCGCTCGACAATGCGGCCTTTCGCCTCTGATGGATCCTCCACCTGGTCGACAACGACGACCGGGCGCCCGGCCTTCACTACCTTTTCGAGGGCCTCCTGCCCGGATGCATAAGGAAATCCAGCAAGCGGAACCCCCTGGCGGTCGGTCAAGGCGATGTCGAGTATTTTCGACACGTCCTTGGCGTCGTCGTAGAAGAACTCGTAAAAATCGCCCAACCTGAATGCCATGATGTAATGCTTGTCGTACCGGGTTCTGAATTGTTCCCATTGGGCTTGCAATGGCGTTCGTTTAAGGGCAGACAATGACTCTCATCCTACCATTGCTACCTGGAAGATCAGTAGTGTATTAACACAGATTATTAACGAATAAATACACCTTTGCTCGAGAAAGAATCGACAGCCTCCTTCTCGCGATTCATCCGTCCACGTCTTGCACGCCCTTTTCGGTCAGCCTGAACGCTGCTTCGGCTTCGGGAAGCCCCGGCGCGTCGATGATCCGTGCGATCCGCGTGTCCCCGTTTCCCTTTCGCAATTGCAGCCGGTAGGTGCTGCAGTGCGCGATGATGTTCCCGCCGGCTGGCTGGACGGGGTTTCCAAAGACGATTTCCGGCTTTGCTAGCACCTGGTTGGTCACCACGGCAGCGATGCCGTAAGTGTCGACCAGCTGCTGTATCTGGTGGAGATGCATGTTCAGCAGCTGCTGGCGCGGCCCCAGGGTGCCGAGCCCGAGGTATTCTGCCCTGAAATGATTTATTATGGAGTCGATCACGAGTAGTTTTATCCCGCGCGCCTCGACGAGCTGCCTTGCTTGCTTGATAATGGTTATCTGATGCTCGATGTTGAATGCCCGCCCGTAGATGACGTTCTTGAGTGCCTCCTTCACGTCGATTTTCATGCCGATGGCCATCTGCACGAGACGTTCCGGCCTGAACGTGCTTTCCGTGTCGATGTACAGCGCCCTCCCTCCAAGTCCCCCGCGATCCAAGGGCAGCTGGACGTTCAAGCATGCCTGGTGTGCGATCTGGGTCTTTCCTGTACGGAACTCGCCCACAATCTCGGTGATGGCCCCGCACTCGATGCCTCCGCCGAGTAATTCATCCAGTGCAGCGCTACCGGTCGTGATGCGACCGAGCCGCTTCCGTTTCTCGAACACGCCATCCGCGGTCTGGAACTCGATCTTGCACAACTCTCGCGCGGACTGGATGATTTTTTGTGCGATTTTATCGCCGATGCCGCTTTGCTCTTGGAGCATCCGCGTTGAGAGGATAGCAAGAGCACGCAAGTTCGAGAATCCGCTGTCTGACAGCTTCCTCACGATGCCATGCCCGAATCCCGGAAGGTGCTTCACGGTAAGTACAGCGTCGGTTTCAGCGGGTTCTTGATCTCCCTCTTCGGCACTCGACGAGTCGTTTTCGTGTCGTGATCCGTTTTCTTCCATGATCGTCACGCGCGGGTAGGTGGTCTGGACTCTAGCGGGGGGCAAGGTCTGTGGATTAGCACGTGTTTTCCTGTGCGCTTGCGATAACAGCGCCCCCGCCATGTTTTAAATCCCCGATCAGCGAGGAATTTCTGAACGATGGCAAACCGAAGATCGCGCGTGCGGGGCACCAGGTCCTTGAAAACGAGGTTGGCCATGCTTTCCGCGGCCACTCGCGTTTTACGGTGTTCTTTATCGACACGCGAGTATTTCGGCGTGCTATCGCGATACGCGCGGACGGGAAAGGCATCGACGTGGAAAAATCTCCCGCCACCAAGCGACGAAAAGGATGCGGGCTCGCGTGATCAACTAGGGGATGCGATCCGCGTGTACGAGGCATTACTGGCAAGAATTGACCATGACCGGGCGCTTGCTATTGCCCAAAACGTCGTGAAAGCCGCGGCGATCGCGTTTTTGCGCGGCACGCTGCCCGTGATGAGCCGGCAAGACATGATCCTCATGAGTCCAGAGAAACGGCGGGCATTGCTCGAACGGATCGTGCAGGTGTTTCCGAACAGCGACGGCAAGGTCGTTGCGATCTCTCCCGGCGAGTTCACTTTCCGGGTCACTCGATGCCGCTTTCCCGAGCTCTTGGGACGGTTGGGGCACCCAGAACTCGCCGGGGCCTTCTGCTCTGGGGATCTCGAGTACTTCCAGCGGTTCCAGCCGGACATCGAGGCGTCGCGAGACACGACCATCGCGGCCGGGGGCGATTGCTGCGGGTTCACCTTCCGTCTTAAGACTTAAACGGCGCGGGCGCGGAGAGCAATCCATGAACAAAAAAAATGTCTGGCGGATCGTTTGGCGGATAGTGCACTTGGTCATAATCGTGAACTTCATCGTCGAGATCGCTTATTGTGGCTTCCAGGTCTTCGCCGTGCTCGGCGGCGGGCCGCTTTTCGGTGCTGCACTCGATATGGACATTGATCTCTTCTTGAAGCGGCGACTGTACGCGATAGAGACGTGGATCGCCATCGCGGGCCTGGCCATCTACCTGGCGATCACGGAGATAGTGCCGCGTCAGAAAAAAGAGATGGCCAGCGCGGGCCGGGTCACCGGGGGTCCATGAGAGACACGACATCGCCTTGATACTTGGCCAGCAGGTTCTTTGCCCGTTCCTTGCTCTTCGCCTCGACGAGAACGCGGAGAACGGGTTCCGTGTTTGACGGGTGAATGAGTACCCACCAACCGTCGCCAGAGAACTTGATATCGTTCATTATACGCGAGAATGAAGACGGCTCGTGATTATCTGCCATGCGTTCTATGACAGCGAGCGGATCGTGCCCGGTTGTCGGGATCTTGACCTTTTCCAGGTGATATTCAGGCAGTTCCCTTGCCAGCGCGGAGAGTGGCACGCCCCGATTGGTCATGATGGCGATCGTGCACGCCGCGGCAAGCGTGGCGTCGCGGGCCAGGTTGAGCTCCGGCACCATGATGCCCCCGCAACTGCCCTCGCCGCCGACGATCGCGAGGCGCCCCTTCACGTGCTGCTTTTTCGCGAGCTCGTGCATTTGCACGGCGAGGTATCGCTCGCCGATCGGGGTTCGGATGACCTCGCCTCCCCGCTCGCGGGCGATGTCGTCGAACATGAGCGAGGACGCGACGTTCGTGACGATCACGAGCTTGCGATCGGAATCGTATAGCCCGACCATGTCGCACATTAATATCGCCAGGCCTTCATCTTCACGCAATATTCGGCCTTTCTCGTCGCATAAACTGATGCGATCCGCGTCACAATCAAGTCCGAAGCCGATATCGGCACCTGACTTTGGAACTGTTTCCGAAAGCAGTTTCAAGTTCTCCTCGATCGGTTCGGAATTGCGCGGGAAGAACGGCGGCGTGCTTGCCATCTCGTTGTTTATTGGCATCACCTCGCAACCGATTGTCGTCAATAATGGAATGGTGGCATGCTTGCCAGCCCCCGCGCCGGTGTCGACGATGGCCTTGACTCGTGGCTTCTTCTTGAGTAGCGGTTTGATGAAATCACCTATAGACTTCAAGTACGGGGACATGATATCGACGTGGGTAAGGGTACACGGTTCCTTCCACGAGCTCATGTGGAACTGCCCGTCATGCAAGACGCGCTTGATGGGTTCCAGCTCCTCGTTGCTCAAGAAGGTGCCCGGGGGCGCGGGTGACAAGAACTTGAGGCCGTTGTATTCTGCCGGGTTATGGCTCGCCGAGATGATGACGGCACCCTCCATCGCGAGCCGCTGCTTTGCATGGACGACGGCCGGGGTCGGGCATGTTCCGGCGACGTGCACGTCGCAGCCCGAGGAAAGCAAGGCGTTCACGACCCCGGCTTCGATCATGGGGCCGGAGGGCCGGGTATCCCGCCCGACAACCACGGCGGGTATCCTATCTCGCTGCATCCGCTTGAGCCAGGTGCCGTATGCCATGGTCAAGTTCAAGACGAACGACGGCGTCAAGCCATCACGTGCACCGACGATTCCACGCGTTCCCGATGCGGTGACGATCACATCCTTGGGGATCTCGGGCATCTTGAATGCGCCTGGGTTCTTCCGGGTCCTTCAGCTTCACTTCGGGTATCCAGTTCAAGAAGGACGGGAGAAGAATTAATCTTGTTCATTATTGACGAGAGAAAAAAACATCTTCCCTTACAGCTGGTTGGTGACAGATGGATACAGCCATGATTCCCGTTATTATCCTGATCGCGATAGGTATCGGTTTTATCTCGGCGATGTTCGGGATCGGGGGCGGTTTTCTCCTAAATCCTTCGATGGTTCTATTGTTGGGGATGAGCGTCGGGCTCGCAGTTGGCACGATTCCTACCGTGATATTGATGATGTCCTTATCTTCGGTGATCGCCTACACCCGCCAGAAGCGGATCGATTTCGTACTGACCGCCATCGTGGTACTCCCGTCTATCATTGGTTCGATACTCGGGGCACTGACGACGATACTCTTGCCGGGTGTTGTCGTTCTAATATGTTTCGGCATCGTCGAGATTATCCTCGCTGCCATTCTCGCGATAAAGAAAAATCCTCAAGAGTTGGTTCAGAAGGCGAAAAATCAAGCATTTTCAAGCGATAAGAGTTGGTTTTGGTCCGGAACAACCCTGAATAGGCGCTGCGTCGATATAGAAGGCACGGTATTTACCTACTCCGCCAGATTGACCATTGCAATGCCGTTCAGTTTCCTCGCCGGGTTCCTGTCGAGCCTCCTCGGCATCGGTGGTGGTACCCTTTACATACAGATCTTCACGTTCTTGTGCGGGATGACCATTCACATGGCTATCGCTTGTTCCATGCTGTCGGTTTTCGTCACGTCGATCTCGAGCTTCGTCACTTTCACCGCGGTCGGCCAGGTTGATCTTGCCGTGGCCATCATTTTCGGTCTCGGTGGAATAATTGGCGCCCAGCTCGGGGCACGCGTTAACAAGCGAATCAACTCGAGGTATCTCAAGCCCATGGCTGCTATCATGATCATGGTTATTGCGGTTAACATGATCGCATTCGCGTTAATCAACAACCCAGCTTGATCACGTGAATCTGATGGACGAACCACACATCTTGCGTGTGAATCTTGGCACGAGAACCTGTTCACGAGAGAAAGTTTCCCGCGGGGTCATGTTGAACTGGATTGGCGGGAAAGGGCTCGGCACGAAGCTACTGCTCGACGAGGTGCCACCCCGTTGCGATCCGCTCGGCCCCGACAACAAGCTCATCATCGTGTGCGGGCCCCTCACGGGAACCAGCTTCCCCACGTGTAACCGGTATGGTATGCTGTTCAAGAGCCCCCTCACGGGCACGTTCGCCGAGTCATACTCCGGGGGCGACGTGGCTAGGTATATGCGGGCCACGGGAAATATGGTCGTCGTCGTGGAGGGGGCTTCCGATGCGCCCGTCTATGTCCTCGTCTCGGAATCTGGTGCCCGCTTCCATGACGCGGGTGACTTGTGGAAGAAGGACACGTTCGCGACGCGGGACGCGCTGAAGGGGCGGCACGGGAAGGAATCCGAATCGGTCGTGATCGGGCCCGCTGGCGAGAATTTGGTTCGCATCGCTTGTGTCCAGAACAATAAGCATCATTCTGCGGGCCGGTGCGGCCCCGGGGCAGTGATGGGATCCAAGAAGCTCAAGGCCGTGGTCTTTACAGGCACAGCACGCCCGGTAATCAACAAACGGCCGGAATTCCAGGCCATCATCGAGGAGTCGCTAGATCGATTGCGCGGGAACCCCTTACTTTACGGCCCCGACGGGGTCTATCGAAAGTATGGCACGCCATCGATCGTCGAATGGACCAACGAGATCGGCTGCTTCCCGACTCGCTACTACGCCCGGGGATATTCGGATGGGGCTGAACGGTTCGGAGCAAACGCGATCAACAGCACGATCTTGAAGCGGCGCTTGGGTTGCTGGGGTTGCCCGTTCACGTGCAGGAAGCACGTCAAAGTTGATGACGGCCCATTCGCTTGTGAATTAGATGGGCCAGAGTATGAAACGATCGCGAACTTCGGCGGGCTGTGTGATATCCGCGACATCGCGGCGATCGCGAAGATCAACGAGTATTGCGATCGCGTGGGCGTGGACACGATATCCGCTGGTTCGCTATGTGGCCTGGCCATCGAAGCGCGACGACGGGGCCTGATCCCCGGCCTCAAAGACGTTCTCATCGATTACGAGAATCCATCATCCGTGCTACGTTTCCTCGAGGACATGGTGAATCTCCGTGGCATTGCGGCTGATTTCGCCTTGGGAACGCGCCACGTGGAACAAAAATTCGGGTTGCACGGCATCGCCATGCATGTCAAGGGCCTGGAGTTCGCGGGCTACGATCCCCGAGCTTTCCGCGGCTTCGCACTGAGTTACGGCGTCGCGCCCGAGGGCCCGACGCACCTCAGATCCACCTACCACGCCATCGAGCAAGGGCTCACCCCTTCCTACGAGGGCCGCGTGCTGCCAATGATCGAGCAAGAGGACAAGATCGCCATCATCGATTCGCTCATCGTGTGCAAGTTCATCAGGAACATCCTCGATTGGGATATTATGGCACGGTTGTACACGGTCGTGTTCGGCGAGAACATCGATATCCAAGGGCTTCGCGCTATGGCTGCCCGAATAGTGACGGGAAGCCGCGTTTTCAACGCGAGGGAAGGATTCTCCAGGAAGGATGATTACTTGCCCGAACGCGTTTTTAAGGAAAAATTACCACGGAAGGCAGGACCAGCACACGAGCTCGACAAGGTTGCGTACGATCGCATGTTGGACGAGTATTATACTGCACGTGGGTGGAATCATGACGGGCTTCCACCAGATGTTTGAGCTTCTCGTTTATGATGCCGGATATCTTTTCATTCCAACATTTGATGTCGAATATCGCCCGTGACATTTTCCTTCTTTAATGGTAAATAGACTCTATTTAGCCTTTCCTCGAGAGGCAACCATCCATGCACGATGGCCGTAATATCCGGATGCTTAATTAGTGCCAACTACGATCTATTCAATAAAGAAGTGCTTGACTAGCTCGTACCAGATGATCTTGCCAATACCGCGCCGAGCCGGCCAACCGGTGATCGCAAACGGGAAAGAAAAAAGCCACGACCGAAAAAACGCCCACGGACGCTGTGGCCAAACCCGCGAAGCCAAAGTCTACGGTTTCAAGGAAAAAAGCCAGCGGAAAGGCGGCCGAGACCGGGGCAGTTGAGCCGGATGCAAAAAACCCTACCGAAATGGCCGGACCGGAGTCATTGGACTACAGTTACTTCGAGCATGTACGGCTCAACGTCGACAAGAAGAAATACTTCGAGCGGCCGATATCCACGAAGGAAGAGCTCGCGGAAATCCGGGACAAGATGGCGGAGGACATAAAAGTTGTCAAGGAACTTATGGCTCGATTGGAGGGTTACCTGCGATCCCGGGTCGACACGATCAGCATAAACGCCAAGCAATTCGAGATCCTGATCCCGATCGATTACATGTCGCTCAAGTTCACCACCATCCTGAGCGTCCACCCCCAGTGGGTGTTTGTCAAGTGTAAACTGATGGATCTAGAGGATGTCCCGGAAAAGGTGCGCCACGAGCTGTACGAGCGCATCCTGGTGTCGAATTTCGAGCTCAACGCCGTGTTCTATTCCGTGGATCCTGACTTATCGGCCGTCTGGGTCGAGAACGATATCTCGACGGCTGGCCTCGATATCAGTGCTTTCGAGATCGAGTTCAACGCGATCATCTTCGGCATCCGGTACTTCGTCGACTCGATCGCATTGCCGTTGAACCAGCAGATGAAGAGCACGTTCGATTCGACGAGCATGTACACGTGACACGCCACTCCTTTCTTCTTCATGGTGAAAACACATATGCTCAAGATAGACTTATCCAAATGCACGAAATGCGGGAGCTGCGAGCGGGTTTGCCCTGGTTACGTCATCGAGGTCGAGGATAGTGGTGCAGTGGACAAGTATCCCGAGGATTGCATCGATTGCGGTCATTGCGTGGCGGTCTGCCCCGCGAACGCCATCATCAACGAGCGGATGGATCAAGCCGGGTTCCCGGACATCGAGGATCCCGGCATAACGTTTGATGCCTTCAATCACCTCGCCCGCAATCGCCGCAGCACGCGCCGGTTCAAGAAAGAGCCTGTCTCGCAAGCGGATATGGAGAAAATCCTTGAATCCGTTCGCTATGCCCCCACCGGCCAGAACGCGCAAGAACTCGAGTATCTCGTGATTAACGACCCCGCCCGCATTGCCATGATCCGGGAGGCGATGGCAAAGCAGTTCAAGATGCTGCAGTCTCTCTTGAAGTACCTTTATGGAGTCGCCGTGCTTGCACTCGGTAAAAAGGAAGCGCGGAGCTACAAGTCGTCCCTCGCACGCACCATGGCGAACTGGGCGAAGGGGAGGGAGGCGGGCGAGGATCCATTCCTCCGAACCGCGCCGACCATCCTCGTCATCCATTCGGGGGAGAAAACCTTCATGGTCAAGACAGATGCTGGCATCGCCGGGTACCACGTCATGCTCGCGGCGGAAACTCTCGGTATCGGCACGGTCTGGTTGGGCTTCCACCAGGTCTTCTGCGGGATGATGGGATCTATGCGGAAGGTCTCGCTCGTGCCCAAAGGCCACGCGGTGCTCGCAAGTATCGGCCTCGGATATCCCGCGATCAAGTACAAGCGGAACGTGTACCGTCGACCCGTGAAATCGCGGATCGTCGGTTCCGGGGAAACGTGATACCTTTAAAGCATCTGCCCACGATTACCACACGCTGCACGCTGGTGAAACCGATGTCGGATGACAACGACGGGAAAGGCGGAAAACAGATGGCCGCCTTCATGATAAAGAAGGGGGACTACCTCTGCACGCTCGCCCAGACCCACTCGCAAGGCATGGAATATGATAAAGCCAAGGCTCTATACGTCCAAGCAGCGGGCTGGTATAAAAAGGCGGGTGCGGTGGACAAGTTAAACGAGGCCGTCAAGAAGGCCAAGGACGAGGACGAGAAGTTCAAGCAGCAACAAGCCCAGCCGCAGGAATGATCACTGTTTCTCCGCCGCGAGCAAGTAGGCCGACGCGGCCTGGATAAAGAAGATCGTGCCCAGGTCGCGGATGTAGTAGGGGTTCCGGTCGGTCCCGTCAGGCGGCAAGACCTTCTCCAGGATAGCGCCGAGCAAGTTCTCGTCTTGAGGCACCCGGAACTGGAGGCCCGTGCAACATTTCAGGCAAGTTTCGATGGCCCTGTCATACCTCTCCATTCCCGTGGCCTCTTTCAACCGCAGCCAAAAAAGCACCGCGCACGCCGCGCCGCTCGTCGCGTGGCCGAACGACCGCGTGTTGAAGTCCACGAACGTGTCCCGCATCATCCCGCCGTCCTTCCGGATGGCCCGGGCGTACCACTCGGCCGAGCGCTTCGCCACGGCGAGGTACTTCGGATCCTTGAACGCGTCGTACGCGTCGACGAATGGCATGCCCCACCAGTACGCGTGCCGCGGGTGGATGTGGCCGCCGGTCACGCTCGCGGGCTTGAACGAGATCCAGTTCCCGGGCGGATCCTCGGCCTCGATCAAGCAATCGCACGTCTCGATGAAGATCCGCTTGAAGTCCTCCCGGCCCGAAAGTTTCCACGCCTTGAGGAACATGGCATCGTCCAACAATGGCCTGCCGCCGGTTCCGTAAACGTTATCGGTGGCCTTTTTTACCGGGTCGTATGTATCTTCGAACAATCCTTGACCGGGGTGATAAAGCTTCCTGGCGACGAAATCGAGCGCCCCGATGGCCCGGTCGCGATATAACCGGTTCCCGGTGGCATCGGCAAGGTAAAGCAAGCCATCACAGCTCTCCAGGATAGCTGACGTGTTCACGAGATGGCCATAGTCCTCGTACGCGAGGATCAGCCCGTGGTCGTCGTCTTTCTCGTCCCAGACCTGGTTCACGAGCAAGAAATTCGCACCCTCCTTGGCCGAGTCGAGGATTTCCTTGCGATCCTTGAGCCCGGGAACTCGGGATGCCATGACCAGCGCTTTAACCGCTTGTCCCGTGTGCCAGCACGGGCAAAAGAAGTCCCACGTCTTGTCGGCGACGCTATACTCGCCCCGGATGGCCCCCTTCCAATACGTGTGCTTGTGATTGGCGGAATCGTGCTCGATGGTCAATTTCTCGGTCTTGACTTGGGCAATGTCCGTGATCCAATGCACGGCGAGCTCCAGGGAGTATTTCAACGTGTCGATCATGAAATCATCGTATCAATGAAATCGTTTTTGAATGAAAAACTTCTCATTTCGCCTGGTTGCGTGCATGGTCGTGCCACGGATGTTCCAAAAATGTAACATGTGCTTATTTTTACACCGAGAAATGGACATTGCATAATAACAGCCTTCCGCGTGAGCCCC
>Ga0172366_10002977_pt1 | contig 13327 bp, 16 predicted proteins | sample LakKivSesite69cm_FD_114533 | JGI IMG/M metagenome (GOLD analysis project Ga0172366, IMG submission 114533) | Sediment microbial communities from Lake Kivu, Rwanda - Sediment site 69cm | ecosystem: Environmental > Aquatic > Freshwater > Lake > Sediment | place: Rwanda: Western Province, Lake... | reverse complement strand
GCCCGAAATCGCCTCAAAAACAATCTGCGCATCTTCCACGGTTTTGGTCAACGGGCCGATTTGATCCAGAGAAGAGGCAAAGGCAACCAAGCCAAAACGGGAAACAGCGCCGTAAGTGGGCTTCAGCCCGACCACTCCGCAAAACGAAGCCGGCTGCCTGATAGAGCCGCCCGTGTCGGAACCCAAGGCGTAGGCGGCCATATCGGCCGCTACCGCGGCCGCCGATCCGCCGGACGACCCTCCCGGAACGCGTTCCGGATCTTTGGGATTTTTAGTCGCAAAAAAACCGGAGTTTTCGGTTGAACCGCCCATGGCAAATTCGTCCAAATTGGTCTTTCCCAAAATCACCGCGCCCAAACTTTTCAATTTTTTCACGCACGTGGCGTCGTAAGGAGCAATATAATTTTCCAAAATTTTTGAAGCGCAAGTGGTTTTTTCCCCTTCAACCAGAATATTGTCCTTTATCGCCAAAGGCACGCCTGCCAAAATCGGAAAATTGCGATTTTCCGCAATCATCTCGTCAACTTTTTGGGCCTGCCAAAGAGCCAAATCCCTGGTAACCGACAGATAAGCCAAAATGCCTTTGTCTTTCCTCTCGATTTCGGTCAAAAATTTATTGGCGATTTCAACCGCTGAAAACTCTTTTTTAGACAGCCCCTGATGGATTTGAGCTATCGTTAAATTTTCCATCTTAATAAAAAATTGCCTTGACTTTAATGTATTCTTTTTGCTTATCCGGCGCGGCTTCCACTAATTTTTCAGCCGAATCGCTTGAATAAACATCTTCTCTGTCGCTTCTCATAATCCCGCTTTCTTCCATAAAATTTTCGCCGGGATGCAAAAGCGGCTGGACTTTTGAAACGTCAAGCTCCTGCAGAGATTTGAAATAATCCAAAATAGAAGAAATTTCTTTCTGAAACTTTTCTTCTTCCGCCTCGCCGATTCCCAACCTCGCCAGCGAAGCGATGCGTTTTACTTCTTCTTTGGTTATCATTTTAGTGAGCTATACTTGCCGAGGGGAGCACCTCGCAGCCCGCCTTAATTTTAACTTTGCAAACCTTCTGGAAATCTTAGCGGGCGAGAGATAGCAGCGCCGAAACTATATATTGTCTTTTCTTTTTTGGCGACTGCGTGCTCCCGGAGGCAAGTATAGCGAACGAAGAATGCGAACTTACAATATACTAATACAAAGGCGCGGCTTCTTCTGTTTTGGTCAAAACTTCCTCAAGTTCGTCAAGATTTTCCAAAACCATTCCCGCTCCTCGCACCACCGCAGTCACGGGATCCTCCACCAGTTTGGTCGCTATTTTAACTTCGCTCTGAATCAAAGCGCCCAATCCCCTCAAAAGACTGCCTCCGCCGGAAAGACATATCCCTTTTGACATTATATCAGATAAAAGTTCGGGCGGCGTTTCTTCCACGGTTGTTTTCACGGCGGTTATTATTTGATTCACTGATTTTTCCAAGGCCCTCTGTATTTCGTCGCTGGAAACAATAATTTCTTCTGGAAGCCCGGTAACCAAATTTCTCCCCCTTAGGGGAAGTTCTTTCTTTTCTTTCATGGGAAAGGCGGAGCCGATGCCGATTTTCACCTCCTCGGCGGCCCTCTCGCCTATCAATAATTGATACTCTTCCTGCGCAAAACGTATTATATCTTCGTTGAGCTTGTCCCCGGCCACCCTCAAACTTTTGGCGATAACAATGCCTCCCAAAGAAATGACCGCCACTTCGGTTGTTCCGCCGCCAATGTCAACAATGAAATTGCCGCCGGCGTCCTGGACTTCCAATCTTGCTCCGATTGCGGCCGCCATCGGTTCTTCAATCAAAAAAACTTCCCTTGCGCCGGCATTTTTGGTGGCGTCGCAAACCGCCTTCTTTTCCACTTCAGTGACGCCAAACGGCACTCCCACAATAACCCTTGGCCTTATGCCGAAAATAAACTTCTTTTTGTTAACCTTTTCAATAAAGTATTTAAGCATCTGCTCTGTCACTTCAAAATCGGAAACAACGCCGTTAACCAGAGGTCTGGTCGCGACAATATAGGCCGGAGTGCGGCCGACCATTTTTTTCGCTTCTTCTCCTATCGCCAAAACTTGGCCGGTTCTCTGATTTACAGCCACCACAGACGGCTCGTAGATGACAATACCCTCTCCTTTGACGTAAACCAAAGAAGTGGCGGTTCCCAAATCTATCGCAATGTCGCGCGAAATATGCGAAAATATTTTTTTAAAATCCATATCGTTATTTTTGCTTAGGCTTTAAAATCTTCATCAAAGAATCTTCCGTCATCAATTCGGCTTTGGCATCCTTTCTTTTTCTGACCTCTAATTTTTTCTTTTCAACCGTTCTCTCGCTTACAACTATCCGATACGGCATTCCAAGCAGATCAGATTCGGCAAATTTTTCGCCCGTTGTTTTGTCCTCCCTATCGTCGTATAGTACTTCAACGTCTTCTTTTTGTAAATCAAGATACAATTTTTCTGCAGCGTCTTTTACTTTTTTTGAATTTTCAATCTGAATTAAGTGGGCTTTAAAGGGAGCCACTTCTTCCGGCCAGATAATCCCGTTATTGTCGTGATTAATTTCAGCAATAGTTGCCATCAGCCGGCCGACCCCGATTCCGTAGCATCCCATAATCACATTTTTTTTCTCTCCTTTTTTATTGACAAAAGAAAGCGAAAGAGGCTCCGAATATTTCGCTCCCAGCCTGAAAGTGTGGCCGACCTCAATGGAGCTTTTTTGAACCAGCTCCGCTCCGCATTGCGGACATTTTTTTTGAGTGTCGGGCCGGGCAACCTCAAAGTTTGCCGCCCATTTGCATTTGGGGCAAAAAAGAATTTTATCTTCGCCCACGTCGGAAACAACCTGAAATTCGTAAGTTTTTTCCTTAGTGAACGCGCCGCCGGAAGCCTCGCTTTTTACGGCATCCAACCCGCACCGGCGAAAAATATTGTCGTAGGCGCCAAGAACTTTATTAAAAAATTTCTCCAAATCTTCGTTGTCTTGGTGGAAGCTGTAAAGATCGGCCATAGCAAATTCTTTTGTTCTCAACAGGCCGCCGGTCAGCCGCATCTCGTTCCGGAATTTCGTCTGAATTTGATAAAGAGCGACAGGCAGATCCTTGTAGGACTGGATTCTCGGCCTGACTAAATCGGTAATCACCTCTTCGTGAGTCATGCCTAAAGCGAATTCTCTATTATGTCTATCTTTCACTACAATAAGAGGCGGATCCATATGGGCCCATCTATCCGTTTTCAGCCATAATTCTTTTGGCTGCAGCGCCGGCAAAAAAAGTTCCTGGGAACCAATGGCATCCAGCTCATCTCTGATAATATCGGCGATTTTTTTGTGAACCTTATATCCCAAAGGCAAAAAGCTGTAAATCCCGGAAGCGAGCTGGGAAATAAAATCGGCTTTAACTAAAAGCTTATGGGAAGCAATCTCCGCTTCTTTCGGCGCCTCTTTTGAAGTTTTATAAAAAAGTTTTGACTGTCGCATTTTGGTATTACAATTAAAACAATCTGCTAATGTCTTTGATTGTCACCCAGATCATTAAACTAATTAGCAGCAAGAAAAATGCCACTTCAATTTTTTGCTCAAGTTTAAGAGCCATCGGCTTCTGCCTTATCTTTTCAATAAACAAAAACAGCAGCTTTCCGCCATCAGTCACGGGAATTGGCAAAATGTTGAATAAAGCCATATAAATGGCGATAACCGCGAAAAACTGCAAAAAATAATTTACGCCAAGTTGGGTAACCTGGGCGAATAAACTGAATATGCCGACCGGACCCATCAAAGTCGCGCCGGTCGGCTCTCCCTTAATCAGCCGTCCGATGACAACTCCCCATCCCTCCACCGTGCCGATTGTTAAATTCCAAGTCGCTTTCATGCCCTCAAACGGAGCCGAATACCAGGGGAACGATTTTATCGCCGTCCTCGCCAAAGCCACGCCCAAAGGACCTTCGTTGGCAGGCGGAGATATTCTTGGCGTTACCGCAACATCAAGAACAGAATCGCCCCTCTGAAGCGTAATTTTAATCTCCTGGCCTTTATGGTCCGAAGTGAAACTCTGAAATTCTTTTACTTTATCAATTGCAATCTGCGAGTCGGACGCCGACGCTTTAATCAAAACATCCCCTATTTTTATTCCCGCTTCGGCGGCCGGAGAGCCGGGCAAGACCTGCACTATCTGGACTTTCGGATTGGCGTAGCCGGTGTCTTCGTCTTCAATTATAGTAGGCACGCCCAGAGCCATGACAAAGCTTAGCAATACTATTGCGATAACCCAGAAAGAAATAACGCCGCCCAAAATAATCATCGCCTTCTGCCAAAACGGCTTTTGGTTGAAACTGCCGGGACCCGACGCCCTATCCTCCTGGCCGTAAATTCTGACAAAAGCGCCGAACGGAAGAAGGTTCAAAGAATAAAGCGTCTCTCCTATTTTTTTTCCAACTATTCTCGGAGGATATCCCAGCCCAAACTCGTCCACCCTGACCCCGAATTTTCTCGCCAGGAGAAAATGGCCGAGCTCGTGGAGAATCATTAAAGCGACTAACGCCAAAAAAGCAATGGCTATTATAGGTATTGTTGTCATTTATTATTCCGTTATTTCTTTCTTCTTTTTGTCTCCTTCCTCCTCAATTTTTTTCTGATAATCGTCTATAATCTTCTGCAGCTCTTCTTTCGCCTTGAACTTGTCGTCTTCCCTAATTTCCCCTTCTTTCGTTTTCTCCTGAATTTGCCGCCAGCATTCCTCTCTCCATCTGCGGATTGATCTGCGCGCTTCTTCCTGTTTTTCCGAAATTACTTTAGTCAAACTTTTTCTGTACTCTTCGCTCAACGGAGGCAGGTTAATGCGAATCACTTCTCTATCAGCCACCGGCGACAAACCCATGCCCAGTTGAGCGGAAAGAGCCTTTTGAATGCCTTCAAAATATGATTTGTCCCACGGCTGAATAACAATCTGGCGAGGCTCCGGCGCGGAAATCGCAGCCAGCTGTTTTAAAGGAAATTTTTCGCCGAAACATTCGCAGACGATATTTTCAACCAGCAAAGGAGACGCCCGGTTGGTGCGGATTTTGGCCAGCTCGCTTTCAAAAAAACTCATCACTTTTTCCATCTCCGGCTTGATAGTTTGAATTATCTCTTTGTAATCCATAAGATTTAAATTTGCATAAGCAAAACCTCAAGGGCTAATTTATGATTGACGTTTGTGGTTGAAAGCAAAAAATTGGTTGATTGAATTAGTTTAATATTTTTTATCAATTTCTGCAAAGAGCACTCGGAAATTTGCTGATTATTCTGCGAACTTTGAGCCGGATTAAATCTGGCGAGGATGGTTTTGCGGAAAAAATCCAGCCAAACGTTTAGGATTTCGGACAAACTGTTCGGCGAACCTTCTTCGGTTTCGGCCAACTCTTTCGCGTATTTAAAACGGCTTGCCAAATCAGAATTTATAATTTTGACGAAATCATCGGCTATTTTCTTTTGCTTTTCAATTTTGGAAGGGTCGTCAATGAAACTCTGCGCCAGTCCGGGCCTTCCCAAAGAAAACGTCGCCAAATAACTCGCTTGTTTTTGCGCAACGCCCCGGCTTTTCAGGTAGCTTTCTATCTCCCCGTTTTTCACCGGAAAAAATCTTATTTTCTGGACGCGGGAAAGTATTGTCGGCAAAAGAATCTGCGGAAATTCGGTAACAAGTATTAAAATCGCGTTTCCTTTCGGCTCCTCCAAAAGTTTCAGCAGACAATTTTGAGCCTCTCTGTTTAATAAATGGGCTTTGTCTATTACCGCGATTTTGAAAGCGGACGAATAAGGATGCAAAGACAGCTTCCAGATAAGATCTCTTATTTGGGAGATTTGAATTTCTCCCCTGCTCGAGCCCGGTTCTATCAAAATAAAATCCGGATGAGCCATTCTCTGAATTTCCCGGCAGTTCCGGCAAACCTGGCAAGGCCGTTTCTCGCTTTGGGCGCACTGACAATTCAAAAATTTCGCAAGTTCAATGGCCAGCGTTTTTTTTCCCAGTTGTTCCTCTCCGAAAAACAGCAAACCATGCGGAAGTTTTCCCAAAGCCGCTGCTCTTTCTAAAAAGTCCCGCTGCTTTTGATGACCGATAACCATATATTTTACTTCTTGTTCATCATGCTCCTCTTGTACAAATCCAGATTTTCCAAAATGACTCCGGTTCCTTTTGCCACGCAAAATAAAGGCGAATCGGCGATGAAACAAGGAACGCCGGTGGCTTGGGCGATATATTCGTCTAAATTCCGGAGCAAAGCTCCGCCGCCGGACAAAATCATTCCTTTATTCATTATGTCAGCCGACAATTCGGGCGGAGTTTCCCTTAATGTCTTTTTGATTACCAAAATTATTTCGCCCAATCTTTCCGAAATCGCTTCGCAAACTTCATTAGAAGAAATTTTAATGTTCCGAGGCAAACCGGAAATTAAATTGCGGCCGCGGATTTCCAGTTCTCTTTTTTCTTTTTCCGGCACCGCAGTGCCGATTCTTATTTTTACTTCTTCGGCGGTCTGCTCGCCCACCGCCAAATTATGTTTCTTTTTTATATAGTCGGCAATCGCCTGATCAATCTTGTCGCCGGCCACTCGCAGCGAACTGCAGGTGACAATGCCCCCGAGAGATATCACCGCCACTTCGGACGTTCCGCCGCCGATATCCACAATCATATGCCCGGAGCAAGAGTTTATGGGAATGCCAGCACCAATGGCAGCCAAAATCGGTTCTTTGGCGATATAAACATCCTTGGCTCCGGCTATTAGTCCTGCCTCTATAACGGCGCGCCGTTCAGTGGAAGTGATGCCCGCCGGAACTCCGACAAGCATATCCGGCTTTAAAAATCTAAACCACTTACTTGTTTTTTTCAGAAAATATCTAAGCACCGCTTCAGTCACCCTGTAGTCGGCAATCACGCCGTCCTTTAAGGGGCGGTAGATTCTGATGGTTTCCGGAGTGCGGCCGGTCATCTCTTTCGCTTCCTGGCCGATGGCCATAATTCTATTTTCGGGAAGAGTTACCGCCACCACTGACGGCTCGTTTAAAATCGGCCCCTTTTGGGGAACAAAAACAATAGAGTTGCAAGTTCCGAAGTCAATGCCAATTTTGCGAATAAGCATATAGGTTAATTAATATTTATCCTTTTGATGTCTGCTCCCAAACCCTGCAATCTTTCTTCTATTCTCTCATATCCCCTGTCAATCTGATAAACATTTTCAATTATCGTTTGGCCTTTTGCGACCAGACCGGCGATAATCAGAGCCGCGCCGGCTCGCAAATCCGGGGTCGGAATGGTAATCCCGCGCAGAACCGTGGGCCCGTTCACTATCGCCCGATGAGGGTCGCAGAAAATAATATCCGCTCCCATTTTGTTCAACTCTTCAAGATATTTCAAACGGCCTTCAAATAGAGGATCGTGGATCAGGGTCGGGCCCTTTGTCTGAGTCGCTAAAACTCCAAGCTCCGGCTGCAAGTCGGAATGCACGCCGGGATACGGAAGACTCTGGATCTTGTCCATCCTTAGTTTATGGGAAGGATAAATTTTAATCAAGTTTTTGCCAAGCACCTCAAAATTCGCGCCGAAATCCTTTAACCTTTTCAAGAAAAGAGAAAGGAAAGACAATTCGGCATTCTTTATCAAAACCTCGCCCTTGGTCGCCAGAGCGGCAACAATAAAAGTTCCGGTCTCAATCGGATCGGCCATAATGGTGTGTTCAAACCCTTTGATATTTTTTGGACCGACTATTTCCAAAGCATGCGTTCCTTTTTCCTTAATGCCAACCCCCATCTTCCTAAGGACGCGGGACAGCTCTTTCACCTGGTAATCCTGGTCTGCGATTTTAATAATGATTTTTTTTCGCAACAAACTGGAAAATAAAAGAATATTTTCGGTGGCGGTCACGCTGAACTCCCTAAGTATCACTTCCGCCGCATTTTCCAATTTTTCGCCGGTTATGGACTTTTCCGGAAACTGGAATTTTGGGTCTTTCTGAAATTCGTAAGATTTATCTTTCAAACCAATCTTGACGCCAACCTGGCTCAAAGCGTCAAAGTGCGCATCAAGAGGCCTGGCTCCTATCAGACATCCGCCGGGAGGAGGCATTTTTACCAAATTAAAACGTCCCAAAAGCGGACCCAAAATTAAAATAGAACCGCGGAAATAGCCGACTATTTCGCAGGGAAGCCTTTTGGGATTAATCTGCGAGCATTGTATTTTTATCTTTCTTTTTCCCAGCCAGGAAATTTTCGCGCCCAGCCCTTCAAGGATTTTTATCATTTTCAAGACATCCTCAATGACCGGAATGTTGTCAATAACGCAAGGTTCTTTAGTCAAAAGGGTCGCGCATAAAATGGGAAGAGCGGCGTTTTTCGCCCCTCTGATCTCAACTTCGCCTCGCAACGGTCTGCCTCCTTTGATTAATAATTTTTCAGCCATTATTATTTTATTTCTGGTTAAAACTATGTTCATATTAACCTAAAACATTGCTGTTGGCAAGCTGGCGAAAATTTAGTAAAATAAACAATAATATGACCCGCAGAATCAGATCTATTTTATTTGCGCTTTTCGCAGTATTGTTCCTTGTCGCCGCCCCTTCGGTGGTTTTTTATTCGCTCGGATGGAGGATTGACCTTATCAACAGAAGAATCATCAAAACCGGAGCAATGTATTTTAAGGTGTGGCCCAAAAGCGCTGATATCTATTTAAACGGAAAACTAAAAAAGAAAACCGACTTTTTTTTCGGTTCGGCTCTTGTTGAAAATTTGATTCCCAGAAAATACAGCGTGGAAGTGAAAAAAGACGGCTACCAAACCTGGAAAAAAGATTTGGAAGTTCAAGAGAACATCGCCACCGAAGAAAAAAATATTATCTTGGTGCCGAGCCATGCCGTCTTCAACATATTGGCCCAAGGAGTTGAAAAATATTTTTTATCTCCGGATGAAAAGAAAATTATTCTGATGAAAAGAGACAACGACGGCGCGCCAAACTGGATTTTGGAAATTTTAGACATAGATAAGAATGTAAAAAGCCGTTTAATTGACGAGAAAAAATTATCTAAAGCCGAAACCGAACTCGCCGGTCTCAGATTTTCCCCAAATTCCAAGGCCGTTCTTTTGGAAATAACCGCGAAAGCGACCGGCAAGACGGGTTACCATATCCTGGACCTGCAATCCCCTTCTTCCTTTTCTACGCTTAATTTTATGACTTCCGACGCCAAAGACATCCAGTTTAATCCTGCCGACGCGGAAAAAATGTTTTGGCTGAAATCCGGAAATCTAAATGAAATAGATATCGCAAGCGGCAAGTCCTCTCCGCTTGCCCTGAAAAATATTGTTTCTTTTCTGGCAATAAATAATGACGCTTACTACCTTGACAAGTCCGGCTTTTTATTTAAAGACAACCTATCTTTCAGCCAGCCTGAAAAATTGAATACAACCTCTTTCGCCTTAAACGGCGAGGAGAATTATCAAATCGTCGCCTCCGGCGGCAAAGTGTTTGTGGGGGAGGATAACGATTTATATCAGCTCAACCTTCAAACAAAAAAGTTTGACCTAATTTCCGATTCTGTAAGGGGCCAAAAAATTTCTCTGGATTTAAGAAAGATGGTTTATTTTAACGACAATGAAATCTGGGTCCTTTTTATTGAAGAGAACCTCGGACAACCGCGGAAGAAGGCGGGAGAAAAAACTTTCATAACGCGGTTTTCCGAGAAAATTGACGAGGTATATTGGCTAACCGACGATTACTTGGTTTTTAATTCCGGAGACAAAATAAAAATCGCCGAAATCGACGATCGCGACAGAATAAATATTTTTGACGTCGGAGAATATGATAAACCGGATATATTCTGGAGCAGAATTTCCAATAAATTATATTACTCTTCCGAAAATAACCTTTATGTTTCCGAAAAGCTTGCGCCCTGATTTTGGTTCGTGTCTCGCTCTCCTGACTCGGTCCGGCTTTCTATCTTCTTTTTCAAGCCGTCCCAATCCATTTGGGAATTCTCGCCGGCGGCGCATATTTCTTTAAATTGACAATAGCGGCACTGCCAGTCAACCGGATAGCTCGGCATTCTGGCAGGAACAAGATTTGAATCTATCTGCTTTTTTAAATTATTTAAATCCCCTAAAAGCGTTTCGGCTTGCGTTTTATTATAGGTTACTAAAAACTCTTTCAGTTCCTGCGTGTCTTTATTGACATAAAGCAGTATTCCCTTGGGGATTTTAAAATAATGCAAATAAAGCTGGATTTGTATCATATTCTCTTCTTTCGGCTCTGACAGGTTTCTGAAAATCATGCTGTTGATGCTTTTTATATCCAGAACAAAAAGTTCTTTGCCGTCGCTGACTATGGCGTCAGCTCTCCCGGATATTATTTCCTGCGGCGGAATATCTATCTCGGAGGCAACCACATGGATGTCTCTCGCGCTCAACAACGGCCTCATGATCAGCTTATGAATATGGTCGCCATGGTCAAACAATCTTAGAATATTCGCCTCCATTTCCTTTCTCGGGGCGTTTTTAAATTTAAAAAAAACCGATCTCGCGCACCGGCCGGCGTCTGTCACATAAAAATGCCGCTGTTCTCTATCTTTCTGCCTGTCTAAATAAAATTTATCAATTACTTCCTTAAGCATATGTAATCATTCTAAGTTATAATCCTAAAAAAAACAATCCCGCAAAATACGGGATTGTTTTTTTATGCTTTCATTTCTCAATTAATTTTAAATTTATTTTAAAGATTTCAGTTTTCACATTTATCAATCGAGTCATTTTTTGCGATATCCGTAATATAGACGGTTCTATCTTTCAGAATCGGAGCCATAACGGCTAAATTATCGGCCATCCGAACATTAATTTCATTCGGATTATTCACCACTTTCGCGATTTTTTTTAAATGATTAATAAATTTTTTTAATTTCATATTTTTAATTAATTTAGTTTATACTTTCCCTTATCGATAAAAGATAAATACCCTTTGTCTCTTAAAATTTGTAATTGCTGCCTAATTTTATCTTTTATAAAATTATTATCGGGATGCTTATTTTTTAAATCACCCTCGAAAGCATAGATTTCATCGAGATAAAAATTTTTCTTTCCCAATTTTTCAATACATCCCATAACATCCAAAAGCCATCCTTTTGCTGAAATTTCATTTTCTTCTCGCAAAAATAACGTTTTTTTCCATTCAAAAATAACTTTATTTTTTGGCTCAACTTTTTGTTGTCTTATCAAAAATATTTTTCCGGACTCGGGTACTCTATTCAAAAGGATATTAGAACCTATCCAACCGGCTCGCCGAGCCGTATCCGCAAGTGGTTTCCTTCGTTCGATAATTTCGGGGACAAAAAAATGCTTCGGTATAATGAAAAAATTGAGAACACTAAGATTTGATGAATTATAATTAAGTACAAATAAATTCGGGTTGCTATTACCCCTTAATCTTTCTATTTTTGTATTATAAGCGCCATCGAGAATCTTTGCTCCAATATCACCGTTTTTACTTTTTAATTCATAATCTTCTTTGCAATTTGAACAATAAAAATCAGCAACGGGTTGATTGTTTGGGTATTTATTTATGTCTGAATATCCACAATTTGGGCAAAAAATTTCTTCGTCAACCCAATTTTCGGTCAAGACCCTTATTTTCTGGGACGAACTTTTATAATTTCTAACTAATTCTGGATTAAATATTAAATTCATAAATAAAACTCAAAGTTCTTCTTTAAACCATTGCTCAAATCCCAGTCGCCCTTCTTAACACTGACCATTTGCCCATTTTGACAGGTAAAGCTTCCGCTAGATAGGAAGTATGGCGGATCTGCAAAAATCAAATCTATAGAATTTTCCGGCAATTGCGCCAAAACATGCAAGCAATCTGCTTGGTAAAGTTTAAAATTAGGTTTTTCGTAATAAGGTTCTATCATATTCTTTAACTTAGTCTACCTTTTTCGCATCGCGATTTCAACTAAAAACCAGCAGTCGTAAAACCGCTGGTCGCTTAACTAATTCTTTGCCTTATATTACCTCTTTTGCCCCTGAGGGAAATTCCCCCGACCCCCGCTTAAGACACCTTCTGGTTTCTTACGTCGCTCACCCCGTTCGCTCCTATCTTCCAATACGGGGGAATTTCTCCTCAATGCCAAAAACTAACGTTTTTGCCATTGAGGCGCTCGGCGAGCCCTTTTGAGCCCAAACTTCTTTCTTTCTCTTCCTCGCGGATCTCTGGTAAGATAACCGGCCCTTCTCAATCTTTTGCGGAAATCCAGATTAAATTCCACCAAAGCCCTTGAAATGCCGTGCCTTATTGCTTCGGCTTGCGAGCTAAGCCCGCCGCCTTTAACTTTGGCCACAATCCTAAAACGGTCTTGGCATTTCATTTTTCTTAAGGCGGATTCAATAATTTGCTGCAATTCAAAAATAGGAAAATACGATTTAAATGGCTTGTCGTTGACGGAAAAGGTTTTCTCTCCTTGGGTAAACAATCTTACTCTGGCAACCGAAGTTTTCCTCCTCCCGATTCCTTCAAAATAACTCATGCCTTTCTTATCCTCGGCAACTTGAATTTCTTCGGGCTCGGCAATATCTTTCGCCGCGGAAACTTCCGCGTTTTCGGTTTTTGCGGATACCTCCTCGGTAATTTTTATTTGATCTTTTTCCATTTTACTTTATAATTTTTAGCCTTTTAATCTGCTGATTTCTTAATTTGTTTGTCGGCAACATGCCATAGACCGCTCTTTTTAAAACTTCGGCAGGATCCCTTTTGAAAAGATTTTTTAACGTAATCTCTTTAATGCCTCCGGGAAAACCGCTGTGCGAATAATAAACTTTGTTTAACGGCTTGTTTCCGGTAAGTCTGATTTTATCAATGTTTTTAATTAAAACAACGCCGCCGCTATCTCTGTTCGGCGCAAAATCGGGCTGGTTTTTTCCTCTTAATAAAATTGAGATTTTCGCAGCCAGCCTTCCCAAACTTTTATCTGCGGCATCAATTGTGTATGTTTTTCTCTCCATACCCGGTAGTGGATTTCCAATAGAATTTTTCTACCCGAAATCCTACGGTTAATAAATATTATTTATTGCTTTAACTATTTTTTGTTTATTATGCTCGGCATTCGCATTTGTAGAAAAATTCTGCTTGGCATTATGTTTATTAACTCTCTTGGCTAAATCAGTGGTGTATCCGATGTATAGATTCTTGTCCTTCTCGCTTCGCAACACATAAACATAATGCCATTTGGAAATGCTACTACCGGGCATATCAGTTTTATTTAATTAACTCAATAATGGCCATCCTCGCCCCGTCTGTTTT
>Ga0172366_10002974_pt1 | contig 13333 bp, 12 predicted proteins | sample LakKivSesite69cm_FD_114533 | JGI IMG/M metagenome (GOLD analysis project Ga0172366, IMG submission 114533) | Sediment microbial communities from Lake Kivu, Rwanda - Sediment site 69cm | ecosystem: Environmental > Aquatic > Freshwater > Lake > Sediment | place: Rwanda: Western Province, Lake... | reverse complement strand
TTGACATAAGCACCTGTGATAAATGTTTGAAAGAACTACTCAATCCTAAAAATAGACGATATCATTACCCGTTTACCAACTGCACAATATGTGGCGCACGTTTCAGCCTTATCAAAGATGTGCCGTATGATAGAGAACGCACATCCATGAATGATTTTAAACTGTGCGAGACTTGTAAAAATGAATACACTAATCCTTCAAACCGTAGATACCATGCCCAGACGATATCTTGTCCAATATGTGGTCCTACTTATTGTTTATATGACGCGGGAAAAAAGAATTTAGGTGAAAAAGAAGCAATAAAACGATTTGCAGAACAGATTGATGATGGTAAAATAGGCGTTATAAAATCTTGGGGCGGCATGCACATTTGCTGTAAAATCGATGTATTGGAACGTTTTAGAAAGTGGTACAACCGTCCTCAAAAATCATTTGCGATCATGGTTAGAGACATTAAAACCGCAGAAAGATATGGAGAAATAACAAAGGATGAGCGTGCATTATTGTTATCAAATAAAAGACCGATTGTTCTTGTTAAAAAGAAAAAAGCAGAGTTAGTATCTCCTGGTTTGGATACCCTTGGATTATATCTTCCATATACCGGTCTGCATCATATTTTGTTTTCATTTCTCAAGGCTGATGCATTGGTTATGACTTCTGCAAATATACCTGGGGAGCCCATGATAATTCGTAATGAAGATGTGTTTTCGCTAGGTGCAGACGTGTATCTTTTGCATAATCGTGATATACCAAATCGAGTTGATGATTCAGTCGTTAGAATCTGGAAAGGTAAAACTTTTTTCCTGCGTAAATCACGTGGTTTTGTACCAGAACCAATTGAAGTTTCATATGATAAACGTGTTTTGTGTGTGGGGGCTGGAGAGAACATAACTGGTACTATCTCATGTTATAAGAAAATTTATGCAACTCAGTATATAGGTAATTCAAAGTATTATCCAACCTTGGAGTTTTTAGAGCAGAGTCTGAGACATCTTATGAATCTAACAATGAAGGAGAAGAATATAGATGCTGTAGCTATGGATCTACATCCAGGGTATAATACAAGAAAGGTAGCTGAACATTTTGCTGAAGAGTTTTCAGTTCCAATTTTTGAGGTGCAACATCACTGGGCGCATGCTACTTCGTTGTTGGTGGATAACAAGTTAAATGAAAGTGTTGTTTTGACGCTTGATGGATTAGGTTATGGTAGCGATGGTACATTCTGGGGTGGTGAAGTTTTACTCTCTAGGCTTGATTCTTTTGAGCGAGTAGGGCACTTAGAAAATATTTCTTTATTAGGTGGTGATCAAGCAGCAATGGATCCACGGAGATTGGTTTTTGCGATATTTAAGAAATTTAACGAAGAAAAATATTTCATAGATGATGAGGCGGCCATATTAAGCAAGATGATGAATAAATCCCCGCAATCTAGCAGTTTCGGTCGTATCCTGGATGCATTATCTTGTTATCTTGACATTTGTACAAAAAGGACTTATGATGGTGAACCCGCGATGAAGCTAGAAAAATATCTGGCAAATGGCAGTGCCAAATATTCTTTTGATGTTGAGGTGAAAAATTGCGTTGTTGAAACAACTGATATTTTTAGACAGCTTGATAAAAAAATAAAACCACTTTTTACAGAGCATCAGAAGGCAGATATTGCCTATTCTGTGGTAAAAGCAATTGTTGGTAAACTAACAGAAATTGCAATTGAACATGCCAAATCAAATAATATTAAAACTATAGGTCTCACTGGGGGAGTATCATACAATATTCCTATTACAGAGATGGTGGAAACAGAGGTTAAAAAAGCAGGTTTATCTCTTCTTGTACATAACCACGTGCCAAATGGTGATGGTGGTATAGCCATTGGACAAAACGCCATAATCGGTCATAAACTTCATAAAACTTAACGAGTAAAACAAGATTACGGTTCATAATTATTTTATTGTAGAAATATTTATATACAATTTATATATATCGTGCGCCATAAAAATATGGAAGTGATATATAAAATGAAAATGAAGAGGATAATGTTGGCAATTGGAATGATGTCACTCTTTATTGGAATGACTTTAATTCCTGCAGGAGCAAGTGTTGAAAAACAGGAGAAGACAGCTTACTTAAACCTCCAAAGCGAGCACGATGTTGGAAAGATGACGGTGAACAGCGGAGGGAAAAAACTATCTGGGGGAGGTATCTACACACGCTGGTGCACATATAGTTGGTGGAATATTTATCATACCCAGATTTTATTTAGCGTATGTGCAAAAGGCTTATTCATATTTATAGGGACTCCTAGGGTACTAGACTTATCATATGGTCGAGTATACAGCAGCTGGTGGAAAATGACTAATTTCTACCATGATAGCTGGATAAATGGTGACGGAAGTATAACCGTGTATGCACAGGGAACATTCCAACATAAATTACTCGGCGATACTAAGACCATGTGGGCATCGGTCACCTGCTTTTCTAATGGACAATATGATAGAGATGGAGGCGGATACTAATAATATCCCCTCTAAAGTAAATCTCAATATCTTTGAGGAAAAAATCAAATAATAAAAAAGAAGAGGTCTCTCTCCCTCTCTTATATTTTTTATAAATTTTTTAAAAAATTTGCATAGATCCCATTTTTTCGATAACATATGATATCAAATGTTTTTTATATGTTTCAGAAAGATATCAGCAACCATCTTCGCTCCAGCGTCATTTAGATGTACACCATCGAGCGTTAAATATAATCCCCTTTCCTTGGATTTTTCTTCAACACGCTCTGGATTATTAAACAGCCAAGTAAAAACAGAATCAGTTATTGTACCAAGTAAAATATAAGAAGAGATTTTTTTTGAAGATAAAGCCGAGATAAAATCCTTACGAAGATCAATATATTCCACGTTTTTAAGTTCAGAAGATAAATCTTTAATCTCCGTAGATAGCCGTCCAAGTTCTTTATTCCATTTATTGTGCGTGTCTTCTCCTATGAGCAAAGGTGAAACTGTAAAAATTTTTTTTGTATTTGCAGATATAATCCCAAAAATATCAAGATAATATTTCCTGAATTCTTCTGTATTTTGAACCCCAGGTTGATTAAAGAATCGTTTTAGAAGAGGATACCTATTTGATACATGTACAAGGACATCGTTGGTTCCTATCCATATAAACGCGATATCATACTTTTCAGAAATATTCATTTTTTTAATTCTATGATAAAGACTAATAACAGTATCGCCACCTTTGCCATAATTAACCAAGTTATGTTCCGGAAGTTTTTCTTTTAAAATACTATAATAGGATGCACCAGGAGCTCCTTCAGTTAGACTATCGCCAAAGAAGATTATATTCATTCTTTTTTCTACCATTAATTTATCTCTGTAATTATTTTTTCACTGAACTAAACATTCTAGAAGAGAAATTATAAAATGTCGATGATTTCATCAGTATTCAGAGCAGAGTTATAGATACGTATCTCATCGATGATTCCGTTAAATGATGCCCATTTTCCATCGCCTGGCGCCCAGCGGTTATTTCCTATTGCCGGAGATGAGTATGAGCAATCATAATATGGGGCAGTGGCAGTTGTTACAATGTCTTCTTCGCCATTTATAAAGAGGCTAATAGTCTTGGATTCATAATCAAACACAGCAGCTATATGTGTCCAGGTATTAATTGATATAGTACTTTCACTCGTTATTTGTTGAGCAGAGCCTGATTTCAACACAGAAAATGTAACATTTCCATCACGATCGATCATGAGAATAAAACCACTTGTACTACCACCTCTAGCGTCAAAGATATAGGAAGAAGATGTTCCAGAATTCGGACCATACCAAAAAACCCAAGATGTAATAGTGAACGCATTGTCGATAGAATCATCAAATGAACTAGAAATATCACTCACGATATCTGTATCTACAAATTCTAATGCTGAGCCATATCTCCCAGAAACCCAATTTGCACCAGTGGATATTATTCCATTATTTGTGTTTCCACTCTCATCAAAGAGAGTATTTCCTGTTCCTTCATCAAAATCCCAGTAACTTATAAGACCAGATTCGCCAGATTGATAGTCACCTTCAAAATACCATGCGCCAAGCAATGTATTCGTCGGTATCCATGTTATAGTAACTTCAACATCCGATTCATATTTGCCAATCTGAATTACATCGCCCGTTGTTACTTCTCCCCATTGAGATGGAGCATGATCATCGGAATAACTGGTATAAGAACGTGTGAGATTTATCCAATTCCAATGAACAGGACTTGTTTCGTAAGTGTCTATAGTTATGTTTATGTTTTCCCAGTCAATTGGTGCCTGGCCTGTACTTGACTCAGATGTTCTCGTTAAGGTTAGTTGAATTGACATCGTGTAATATGTATATGTTAAAGTGCAAGTGTTATCATTAGAAAATTTATAAGTCATATCAGGAACACCTATGCCAGTTGTAGATGTAAGGTTTAGTTTGTCTCCCCCCACCTTATATTTTATCCATTGTATTGAGCCATATTCATATCCCTCAATGTTGGTAACGGTTAACGTTTTAAGCACATCATCCTCCTCAAATTCTATGCTTGGATAATTTGAATATGAGCTAGTCATTTTTGATGATCCATTTTCATAAAACGTCCATGTACCCAGCGATGAACTATTTCCATAATAGCTTGCAATTACATCCCAAGTTCCAACAAACATCTTTGCATCATTTCCAGTTGTTCCCTGAATGATGAGAAAAAACGCAGCAACAACGACGCTTGCTACGATGATAATTGCAACCACTGCAGTGACTAGTTTGGTTTTTGTTTTCCGAGATGACTCCATTGATATATAACTCTGTGGTTGAACAGTTTGCTGCTGTTGAATGATATTTTCCGTGGATGTAGATTCTTTCAAAGGTTCTACAGGTTTTTTCCAAAATACAGTACCACAGTTCGCACAAGATTCAGCTTCATCCATGAGTTCAGCTCCGCAATTAGAACAATATTTCGTCATATTTTCCTCCCAAATCTAAATTTCCGTAATATCTACTTGTTTATAAAATCATAACCTATGAATAAAAAACATACATTCTAATCACTTTTTTATATAACGATATTCTATATTGCAACTACCTTCAATACTAACCATGCAAGGACCAACAGGATTATCAGGTTTACATCGTTTTCCAAACAATGGGCAATCCTGCGGTGACAACAACCCTCGCAGTAATTCTCCGCATCTGCATCCTTGTGGTTCAAAAAATTTTTTATCTGTAATTTCTTCTAATTCATCCTCATATTTTTTACGTGCATCATACTCATGAAATCTTTTCCGTAACTCCAAACTAGACCGAGGAATAACAGAAAAACCTCTCCATTTCTTATCTCCAGATTCAAAAACCTCATCCATAACCTTTTTTGCTTTCACATTTCCCTCTTCACACACAGCTCGTGTGTATTCATTCTGAACAGTTATAGCTCCATGTTCAATCTGTTCCACAAGCATCCATACACCCATCAACAAATCAAGTGGTTCAAAACCAGCGACAACCTGAGGAACATGATAAATTTTCGAGATAAACTCATAGGGTTTTGTTCCGATAATGGTAGATACGTGCCCTGGCTGTATCAAGCCATCTATCTTTATTTCCCCCATATCAAGAATAGCCTTCAATGCAGGTGGTATCATCCGATGACAACTCAGAACAGAAAAATTACTCGGAGGATTTTTCAGAAGAACCGAAGCAGTTGTAGGTGCAGTAGTCTCAAAACCAACAGCCATAAAAACAACATCTTTGTCCCTATTTTTTTCAGCAATAGAAACAGCATCTTCTATACCATACACAGTTCGAACATCACATCCCTCTGCTTTCATACTTTGTAGTGAATGTCTCTCTCCAGGTACTCTCATCATATCACCGAATGTTGCTACAGTTTTTCCCTTTCGTGCAAGAAGCAACATTTCTTCGATTTCTTTAGGGGTGGTGACACAAACCGGACATCCTGGCCCCTGTCCAATTTTTATGCCACATTTTTGTAATAAGACATCTAAACCATGTTTCACCAGAGTATCTTGATGTGTTCCACATACATGCATAAATTTTAGCTTTACATCCAATTTTTTAATCTTAGAAACTATATCTTCCGCTAGATGCTTGTCTTTCAATGAAAACACTATGCTCCCCCCATGGACAACATCTCTCTAAAAAGATCAAGTGTCTCGCGCGCCTCTTTTTCATCTAAGACTTGAATGGCAAAACCAGCATGAACTAAAACATAATCCCCTTTCTTTACATCGACTAAGGTGATGTTTGCATGTCGCTTTGTTCCTTCACCGTAATTAACGGTTGCATGTTCCTTTTTTTTGTCAATCTCTACGATTTTACCAGGTATTGCTAGGCACATAATTCATTGATTACACTTTATTCTTTGTGTGTTTTCTTCCATTCATCGAGGGGAATACTAAATTTTCGTTCAACTTCATCACGATACGTAGGTCCACCGTTATACGCGCAGAAGGGGATGATTCGGTCATCAGGGGTTGCATAGTGGATGACGCATCTTTTCACTCGTTCAATGTCATAGTTATAGGCATCCTGGAAATGCATCGCTCCAATCATCATAGTTTTCCATGTGAATTTCCCGACCGATTTTTTATCTTTTTCAGATGCTATACTGGATAATATTTCTACTACATCTAATCCTTCAGGCATCTTGTTTTTATCGATGAATTCACCGAAGTATTTGTCGAATGTTTTCGCGATATCATGTTTCTTCTTCACTGTCCTATATAGTTTGATAAAAAATTTGAATTTTTTTGCTTTATCTGCAAGCTCCTCCATTCTAGTAAATAATCCTTCAACGTCGACAAACCTTGGAATTGGAGTTACTTTGCCTTTATTTATGAAAACAAATGTCGCATAACCACAGTGCGGATGAGCAGTGAAGGTTATTTCTTCACGATCAGATAAAATTGAGACAAGATCTGATATCGGTGCTACGAGTGGCACCGGGTAGAAATCACTTTTTTTAAGGAAATCAGTTTGTTTCTCAAGATCAGAGATTAAATCAGGTATTGTATATCGTTGTTTCTCTAGTTGTTCTTTATCGATTCTACCTGTAAATGATACCGGCTGAAAGTTCACACCGCGTATCACTTTAGCGTTTTTTACAGCATATTTAACTATCTCTCCAACTTGGTCGTCATTGATTGTTTTAACGATAGTTGGGACTAAAACAGTGGATAATGGTTTTGGTTTAACCTTTTTACAGTTTTCTACTGCCTTCAACTTCACATCTAAAAGTTTTCTGCCTCTTGCCGCAACATAGTCTTGCTCTCTTAATCCATCAAACTGAAGATAGATAGTATTCATCCCTGCAGTTTTCATCTGTTGGCAGAAATCAAAATTAACCATCTTCAAACCGTTTGTAGCAACTTGTATCTGTGCGAAACCCATCTCTTTTGCTTTAGCAATAATATCTATAAAACGTGGGTGAATCGTTGGTTCCCCACCCGCGAACTGCAATGCTTTACATGGCACAGGTCGTTCCGCACGCAAGTTCTCCATCATACGCACAACATCATCATATGATGGTTCAAACACATAGCCTGCTGCGTTAGCATTCGCGAAACAGATGGGACATTTTAGATTACAACGGTTAGTTAAATCAATTAAAGCCAAACAAGTATGTGATAGGTGAAGGTTACATAGACCGCAGTCATCTGGGCAAACTTTTGCATCTTTAATTTTTGGGTTATCCACACCCTTTCCATCATATGCCCATTCTTCTGCCTTCAAATACATATCTGCATCTGACCAGTATACATCCTCGAACTCACCATGCTCCTTGCATGTCTTTTTCATCAAAACTTTTCCGTCTTTTTCGTAGATGGTCGCTGGAGTCAGTTTTTTACATTCTGGGCAGAGTGACATGGTTTCTTTTGGAAGCCCTTTCTGTATTATTGATTTTTGAAAACTCATATAATCCCTTCAGATATGTTGCGTCATAGTAAAAAATCGCAATATTTAACTGTGTCGCCCCCATCTATTTCACTCATGAAACATGATCTTAGTCAGCCACATAATCAGTATTCCACAGATAAAAACAAACAGAGTCGCCATATATTTTTTCATGTTCAATTCCTTTTTTATCTCGGGTATAAGATCAGTAGCAGCAATATAGATGAATCCTCCAGCTGCAAAGGGCAATAGAAAAACTACGGCCGAATCAACACTTTTTGAAATAAAATAACCAACAATCCCGCCAAGGACAACTGTTAAAGCAACAACAAAATTTAGAATAATGGCTTTCTTTTTCTCAAAACCACCGTAGATCAAAACACCAAAATCCCCTATTTCTTGTGGTATCTCATGAGCTGCGATTGCAACAAATGTTGAAAAACCAAGGCTTATAGAAGAAATAAAACTAGCTGATATTATTAATCCATCTATAAAATTGTGAATTGAATCACCTATCAGATTCATATATGAAAATGTATGAACATCACATTTTCCTTTGTGACAATGCCTCCAGTGTAATACTTTTTCTATAACGAAAAATAAGATAAATCCAACTAAGACAACAATAAAAATATCAATGTTTGTTCCTTCGGCTTTTTCCACTGCTTCAGGGATTAGATGAAGTAAAGCACCACCCATTAATGCCCCGGCTGAAAGACTTACTAAAATCAGGAGTATTTTATTTAAGATCCTCTCCTTTAAAGCAAGGGTAAAAATACCTATGAATGCACATAATGCTATTAAAAAAGTAGCTATTATTATATAGATTGGTGTTAGCATTTTATCACTTTTCCATTAATAGTTTTTTTAATCCAATTACAATTTTTTAAATCTTTGAGCTCAAGAGGTGATTTTAGATTACATCCACAATTACATGTATTAAACTGTCCGATTTTATTCGAAATATTATTCATTAATTTTTCACTTATGTATAGATCAATATTGGTTGATTCTTCGCATGCTTCTTCATGAGACATGTTTAAAGATTTTTTTAAAAATTTTTCTAAAATATGGTGCCTTTTGAAATCATTTTTAATTATTGAGATAGCGTTGTTATTAAGCTTTAAACCCTTTTTTAAGATGTATTTTCCAAATCCTAAAACTTCCAGGCGTCTCATTTCTTGAAATGCTGCTTCTTTTGTTACACCAATTGATTTTGATAATGGTGAAGGTCCTACAGGAATGGTGGCTCCTTTTAGAAGAAATATTGCCTTTAGATATTCTCTATCTCTGATTGTTAGCATTAAATATCTGGTTAACCAATACTTAACAAATATTTAAACTTATCTATTATAAGGAATTAAACATAAAAATTTCAACGTCTTTTTTCTTGTATTGACGAACTGATGCCACTCCATAGGAGGAATAAAAAATACATCTCCTTGTTTAAATGGATCTTCATGGGTTTTACTTCTGGCAACACCGCTCCCCTCCAAAATAAATACTTCGTGTTCCCAGTCATGCTGGTGTAAAGGGGAACAGCCGCCTGCTTTTACTTCAAACAAACGCATTGCAAAATTCTCTGCCCCATCTTTTTTTGAGATAAGCCAACGTACCTTAATGTCTTTTATTCCCTGCTCGGTAGGCTCTTCTAACTCTACTTTCGTATAATGTACATGCTTCACAAATATCACCTCTTTTCTTATTCGTAAATGCTTTGACGATATCTAACTACATATTCTTAATTATTAATCATAAAATTTATACATACAATTTTTACAAAAAGAAATAAAATATAGACAATTGTCGAAAAAAAGTAAGACAAAATTTATAAGTAAGCATGTAATGAGAAAAATTGGAGAGGGATGGGAGCAGAAGAATTCTTTTCTATCTAGAGGGGAGCCTCACGGGCCTCAAACCCCCTTCAACCTCTCCTAATAATATTTAAGATAATAAAATAGAGTAATGTACGATTTTTTTTTAAGTCTTTCATTATAAAGATTAATCTTATCATTTAGTCTCCCATACATACTATTATATGAAAATTCTATCATGGAATGTAAACGGCATACGCGCAGCCGATAAAAAAGGATTATTCGAACTGGTTAAAAAAGAATCCCCTGATGTTCTCTGTCTTCAAGAGATAAAAGCCATACCGGAACAAGTACCGCCGCATCTTAGAAATTTCCCTGGGTATTACATATACTGGAAATCTGCTGAGAAAAAAGGATACAGCGGAGTTGTCACATATACAAAAGAAAAACCGATCGATGTTAAAACCGGCTTTGGCATAGAAAAATTCGATAGCGAAGGAAGAATTTTAATCACAGAATTCCCATCATTTACTCTATTCAATATCTACTTTCCGAACGGCAAACAAAGTCAGGAAAGATTAGAGTACAAGCTTAAATTCTATGATACTTTTTTAGCATATTCTGATAACTTGAAAGCAGAAGGGAAAAATATCGTGGTATGCGGCGATCTTAATACGGCTCACAAAGAAATTGATCTTGCAAGACCGAAAGAAAACGAAAAAATTTCTGGTTTTTTACCAGTTGAAAGAGCATGGATTGATACTTTTATCGATCATGGTTATGTTGATACATTTAGATATTTCAACAAGGAACCAAACCAGTATACCTGGTGGGATTTAAAATCAGGGGCTCGTGAGCGAAACGTTGGTTGGAGGATCGACTATTTTTTTGTTAACAAAGAATTTATGTCAAAGGTTAAAAACGCGTTTATCATGCAACAAATCAAAGGATCTGATCATTGTTCCATTGGGATAGAAATAGAAATGTAAAGGCTGTGAAATTAGATGAAAGAATCACTTAATTTTATTTATAAAGAACAGAAAGAGCTTTCAAATTTTGGAGGAATCGCTGCGCTTCTTGGCTGGGATCAGATGACTTACATGCCTCTGAAAGGAATTGAGGAAAGATCCGAACAAATTTCTTTGATTTCACGTTTGACACATGAGAAAGTAATCTCCGATGAACTATGGAGTCATGTTAGGAAACTCTCGGATCCTAGTATTCTGAACGAACTTGAGAAAAAGGATCGAATCGTTGTAATCAGACTAGAAAAAGATATTGAAAAGGCACGGAAGATACCAGCTGATTTTGTCGAAGAATTATCAAAGGCAACAAGCCTCGCATATGGTGCATGGCAGGGAGCACGAGAAGAAAACAAATTTGTCGTGTTCGCTCCTCATCTCAAAAAAATCATAGAACTGGAGAAAAAATATTGCAATTATATGAGTCTTCCTGGTCATCCGTATAATAGTCTTCTTGATGATTATGAGGAGGGTATGACGGTTGAAAAACTTCGAGAGGCTTTTTCATATCTTAAACCTCAACTTGTAGAGATTCTTACTAGGATTAAAGAAAGCGAACGGTTCAATAGACAACATGACTTAAAAATTAAATTTAATTTAGATAAACAAAAAGAAATGTGTCACTTCCTTCTTAAGACAATGCTAATGCCTGATGATCAATCACGAATAGATGTTTCTATTCATCCATTTTCTACATCTATCGGCTATGATGATGTACGTATTACAACGAATTTTGGTCGTGAGCAACCATTGTTTGCATTTTTTTCCACTATGCATGAGGCAGGTCATGCGTTATATGAGTTGGGTTTTCCAAAAGGGGATTTTAAAGATACAGTAATTTCTGATGCTCCCTCCTTGGGATTGCATGAATCTCAATCTCGTTTCTGGGAGAATATGATCGGGCATAGCAAGGCGTTTTGGAACTATTTTTATCCTGTTTTTCAGAGAGCTTTTTCAGATCAGTTAAAGAATGTGGATTTTGATAGTTGGTATTTTTATGTTAACCAGGTAAAACCATCTTTTATCAGAATCGAGGCGGATGAGCTAACTTATTGTCTTCATGTTATACTACGATTTGAAATTGAAATGGATCTCATAAGTGAAAAAATCAAGGTATCAGAGCTTCCCGCGGTATGGAATGAAAAAATGAAAGAAATGCTAGGCATAACTCCTAGGACTGACAAAGAAGGAGTTTTACAAGATATGCATTGGAGCGGTGGGGATTTCGGCTATTTCCCAACTTATGCAATTGGAACCATATATGCTTCTCAATTGTTTAATCAACTTGTGAAGGAAAAACCCGAAGTTACACAGCAAATTGCTAGAGGAGAGTTTAAGGATATAATTGAATGGCTTCGTGAGCATGTGCATCGGTTTGGTCGGATGATGACTGCTGAGGAGATAGTCGAAAAAACATGTCATGAAGGACTAAATCCTCAGATTTTCGTAAGTTATCTAAAAGAAAAATACTATACCCTTTACGAGATATAGGTTTGATGGAAAGGTGGTATATTGTCTTGTTTAATATTGGTTCGTCATGGGCAATCTGTATGGAATCTTGAGAACAGATTTACTGGCTGGGTGGATGTTCCTCTGTCAAAAAAGGGTATTGATGAGGCTATTTCGGCTGGTAAAAAACTTAAGGATGTACGATTTGATACTATCTACGTCTCGCACATGCTTAGAGCAATTCAAACCTTGCATTATATTTTGTTGGAATTAACGGACAAACGAACCCCAATTATTTACCATGAAGAAAAACGTATTCACGACTGGGAGCATCATACAGGTGATATGAAAAACGAGATGCCGATTTATCAATCTGTTGACTTAGCTGAGAGATACTATGGTAATCTCCAGGGATTAAATAAGGCAGAAACAATGGAAAAGTACGGAAAGGATCAGGTTCATTTATGGAGAAGAAGTTTTGATATCAATCCACCTGCTGGCGAAAGTTTAAAGGATACTACGATACGAACTATCCCGTATTTTAAAAACTATATTTTGAAGGATTTGCAAAGTGACAAAACAGTCTTGGTGGTAGCCCATGGTAACAGTCTCAGATCTATTACTATGTATGTAGAAAATATTTCAGAAAAGGATATTCCGAATTTAGAAATACCTACAGGGGTCCCTATTTCTTATATATTTGATAAAAACATGAAGATATTGGAAAAGAAACTTTTGTAGCCGCTAACAAGACATAAATACTAGTTTTTTATATCGGCGTATCTATTAAAAAAGAGCATATATATGGTAGAGAAGACTGTTAGTTGTCCAAGTTGTCACGAAATATCCACTTTTTACGGTGAGCCTGGCGAGGTTAAGAAAGTTACCTGTCCCAGATGTGGTACTCTGGGTAAGGTTACATTTGCCGGACCGATTTCAACAGATGGCGTTGCAATTGAGGTATCTCATTTGAAAAAAGTATACGGTAATCTCATTGCTGTTAATGATATCTCGTTTTCTATAAAAAAAGGTGAAGTTTTTGCGTTTCTTGGCCCCAATGGTGCAGGCAAGACAACCACTGTGGAAATCATCGAGTCTATACGTGAAC
>Ga0172366_10002972_pt1 | contig 13335 bp, 13 predicted proteins | sample LakKivSesite69cm_FD_114533 | JGI IMG/M metagenome (GOLD analysis project Ga0172366, IMG submission 114533) | Sediment microbial communities from Lake Kivu, Rwanda - Sediment site 69cm | ecosystem: Environmental > Aquatic > Freshwater > Lake > Sediment | place: Rwanda: Western Province, Lake... | reverse complement strand
AGATGCCTCCAAGCGACCTGGGGGGGTTCGTAGAAGCCCATGGCGATCGACCTTTCCAGGGGCAGGTCGACCTTCTCCATCATGGAATCCTTGAAGCCGCATCCTGACTTCCTGCATCTGTAGCCCGCGCCGGTGCCCATTGACGTAAGGGTCGAACCACACCGGGGACATCTCGGGTTCGCCTTCGTCCCCTTCACTAGGGAGATCACCTGCAGCTTCTCGAGGTTAATGGTCGGGCCGTGCGATGGACCTGCTGGCCTGACGGACCCGTAGGCCCGTATCACATCCCCCGCGCGCAGCTGTCTGACGATTCGCCTGAACTGCTTTGTCGGCTCGTATGCCGCGCAGTCGATCTCCCCCGTGGCATCGGCGATGCTGAGGATGACGTGGCCGCCCTTGATCGTCCTAGGATTCTCCTTCACGGTTCCCCCGACAACAACACCCGACCGAGGGATCAGCGACGCAAGTTCTTCCACCGTCTCGATGTGGGCATCAGTATGCTGGTTCGTGCGGAAGGTTACGGCCGATGGCGCCCTAGCGGCATCAAGGATCATGTAGGCCGTCTGCGACCCAAGCGGACTCTCCGCCCTGACGCCGAAATGGACGGGACAGGGGGAGGCCGGGACGATGCATATCCGCTTGTTCAGGTAGTCGTAGTTGTAGAAGGTGTCCTTGACCTCCTGATCGACCCTCAGTACCAACGACTCATCGATCTGCCTTGACCTCCCCTTCTGGGAGGGGTCCCTGTAGGCGATTGTCTCAAACGTCTGGTCTCGGGTGAAGTCGACCCCGAGCGCTGCGGTTGCACCGATAATACCCAGACCTTCCTTGAAGCTTGCCGTTGCGATGCCCTCGGATTCCGCGAGCTCGATCGCGTCATCCTTGGTCACTATCCTGTGCAGGCATCTGTGGTAGAAGGCGCGCACGCGGGGTGGGACGTCTCTCCCGCGCATCAGGGCAATGCCCGGGTGGGTCATGTCGTCCTCGAGCACCGCGTGTGTTGCCACCACCTCTTTGGCGACGTCCATCACCTGTCTGCAGGAACCCTCGTCCGCGAACATGCGAAGACAGAGGGCCCCGTTGCCCCTGGTCTTGTTGGGCACCGAGGGGTTTAGCCTAACGAGGTTGGGGAAATCCCAGAATCCGAACTCCAAGCCCCGCTCGCCCAGGGCCTGGATGATGAGAACGGAAAGGTAGGTGGTGCACATCCCAAGCGTCTTTGAATCGGTATCATCCAGTCCGAGGGAGATGATCTCCGCATCTTCTGGGGGACGCGTTATGGTCAATACCGACTCGCCGCGCCGAAAATACAGCGGCAGACGCTCATATGGCCATTCGGGGGTTTCTGGATGCATATCTTCGCACTTTGCGCCCTGCAGGGTTTCGGATTTGGGAAAACTTTAAATATTTCATCAGGCCTCGGCGGAATGTGCGGAAGGAGCAGATCGTCTCGGAGGTTGCCCAGACTCTGCATGACGCGGATTTTGAGGTCTCGCGGGTCGTCCCGTACGGCTACTACTGCTTCGACATCGCGGCCAGAAAGAACCTGGTGCTTCTCCTGAAGATCCTCGTCAACGTCGACAGCATGGAGGCCTCCCAGGCCGAGCAACTGCGACGGCTCTGCCACCTTGTCTCCGGGTACCCCATCCTCATCGGCGATAGAACTCGGACCGAGCGGATCGAGGATGACGTCGTGCACGAAAGGTACAACCTGCCAGCCATCAACCCGGAGACCCTCAGGATGTTGATACAGAATGCCGCTCTTCCCCTCATCTTCAGCACCAAGGGGGGCTACTACGTCAGGATCAACGGGGAGGCCTTGCGGGCGGAAAGGGAGCGGAGGGGCCTTTCCCTGGGCCAGCTCGCGGAGATGGTCGGGGTGACCAGGGAATCGATATACGCCTACGAACGCGATGGCAATGCGACCGTCGAGACCGCCATGGTGTTGGCCCAGAAGCTCGGCGTGGACCTCGTTTCCCCGGTGGAGGTCTTGAGGAAGATCGAGATGAGCGTTGAGCCCGGGGGTGCGGTTGACAGCGAACTGGTCAGGCACGTGGCGGAGAAGCTCACCGTCCTAGGCTTCGGCGTTTTCGCGACCCCGAGGACCCCCTTCCATCTCATGGCCAAGGAATCGCAGGACAGGCTTCTGGCCACGGCCTTTGAGCGCTACAGGAACCTCAAGGAGCATGTCGACGTGATCTCCAGGTTGTCGCGGGTCGTGGACATAACCACCTTCCTGGTAAGTCAGGAGAAGGAGGGAGTCGAGAACCTGCGCGGCATCCCAATCATCCGGGACAACGAGCTGGCCGAGATCGAGAAGAAGTCCGACCTCTCGGGCATCATCAAGGAGAAGCGGCAGGCCTAGAGATCAGGGAAGATCTCGCCGCGCCTTATGATGGAGACCCCTGACAGCTTCCCCACCATCTCGATCCTGACCTCGAAATCCGGGTGTCCCAGATCCACGCTGTTGTCGAAGATGTCAGCGACGGCCGCTATCAGCTTCATCCTGTCAAGGGACGCGCCCCGTTTCCTCACCCTGACTCGAAAGGACTCCTCATCCCGGGGCGGAATGCGCAGGCTGAGGTCCTTGACGGCCTGCACGATCTGCCCGGGGTCGCTACACACCACCATGTCGATCGGCACGACCCTCTTGATCAGCTCGTTGTACCAGGGCTTGTCCTCAAGGAGGGAGATCAAGTAACGGATGATATCCCTGTTTGCCTTCGTGGCGGAACCCTTCAGAAGCCCGGAGAACCGGCTCGGAGTCGCCCTGAAGCAAGGGTCGAAGCTGCATATGACCTCCTCAAGGGCCGAGATGCACTTCTGCTCAAGCCCCCGCCCGGTTGACACGAGCAGATCAAAGGCCTCGGGGCTGCTGGTGGCATCCACGCCCAGTCGCTGGGCTCCCGGGATATAATGATTGTCCGCGGGGCATGGGCATGGGGATGAAGCCCGATTTTGAGAGGACGCCAACGCATATTTATCGGCGCCGAACCAAACGCCAAAGCGATCGGTTTGAGTAGCGTCTCCGCGCTCGAAGCGACCGCCATCGACAGGAACGCCCAGTACCTCGGGCTCGAGCCCGCCGTCCTGATGGAGAACGCCGGAACAAGGGTCGCCCTTGAAATATCCAAGCGAAGGCGACCCGGTTCAGTTGCAGTGCTTTGCGGCCCCGGAAACAACGGGGGCGACGGGTTCGTTGTGGCGAGGCACCTGAGCAACATGGGCTGGAGGGTCACGGTTGTCGAAACCCGGGAACCCACCACACCGGAGGCGAAGAGGAACTACGATATTGCCCACAGGGTGCGCGGAATCGAGTTCATGGCCATCACCGACTCGAGCCAGGCCAAAGATCGTGGCTTCGCGAGGATCCTCAGAAAACAGGATGTCTTGGTAGACGCGCTCCTTGGGACGGGGACCAAGGGTGCGCCGCGTGAGCCCATCGCATCCATCATTGCAGCCACCGCAGGCGCCAAGGGCCTCAAGGTAGCCGTCGATCTACCCTCGGGGCTGGACGCTGATACTGGCGGCCATGAAGGAGAGGTGTTCAAGAGCGATCTAACTATCAGCTTCCATGCGCCCAAGCAGGGATTCGGCCCCGGCAAGGAGCTGGTGGGCGAACTGGCGGTCGTTGACATAGGAATACCCAGGGAGGCCGAGACCCTTGCCGGGCCGGGCGATCTCATCTTCGTTCGGGACAAAAGGACCCCCGACTCCCACAAGGGGGACAACGGCGTCCTCCTCGTCCTGGGCGGGAGCAAGGACTACCACGGCGCCCCAGCGATCTGCGGCGTGGCAGCTCTGAGGACCGGCATCGACCTGGCCTACGTCGTTGTCCCGGATGCCATCAAGGACATAGTCGCCAAGCACTCCCCGGCCCTGATCTGTAGGTCGTACGAGGGAGAGTGCCTGGGTCCCTCCTCCCTCGCGATGGTGTTGGAGCTTGCAGGCAAGTGCGATGCCGTGTGCATGGGGCCCGGGATGGGTCGGCAGGAGAAGACCCTGCAGGGGGTGGCAAGTCTGGTTGATGCTCTGCGCGGAAAGCCGCTGGTCCTTGATGCCGATGGGCTGAGGCCGTTCAAGGACAGGTCCGAAGTGTTCGGCCCATCCATCGTGGTGACCCCGCACGCTGGGGAGTTCAAGATGCTCACGGGAGGGCAACTGCCCACCGAACTGGACCGGAGAAGGAAGATCGTCGCGGAACAGGCGTCCAAGACGCAGTGCACCTGGGCGGTGAAGGGCCGCTACGACATCATCGCAAGCGGAATCCGGTGCAAGGTCAACGAAACCGGATCACCGTGCATGACCGTCGGAGGCACGGGCGACTGCCTGACCGGCATAATAGGGGGCCTGATGGCCCGCCACAATGATCCGTACAGGTCGGCGGTTGCCGGGTGCTTCATCTCCGGCAAGGCAGGCGAAATGGCGGCCGAGAAAAAGGGGTGCCACATCCTGCCGACGGATGTCGTCGAGGAGATCCCCAACGTATTTCAGAGATATGGGTAGGCCGCCTCCTGTTCGGTCCTGCGGGCGCAACCCCCTCCCCCTCAAGGCAGGCGGCGCGTGCCCCTGTCCTCCTATGCTTTCTGGCTGCGCAATATTTAAGAGAGCTTGGGTTGCGTCGCGTACGCGGTGAAGGGGCATTGATAGAGATCGTCGTCAACTTCATGGGGCTCTTCGGCATCTTCCTCGCTGCCTTTGGGATCCTGACGGTCGCGCTAAAGGCCATGAATTTCGCCGGCAAGATACTGAACATGTACAAGCCGTCGGACGTGAGCTGGCCTTTCGCGATCCTGATACTCGCCCTTGGCGTGGCACTGGTCGTGATTGCTCAGTACATGGCCAAGAAGATCGAGATGGTCTAGATCATCTGATGCATATCATCGTGGATGTGAACTGAACATCCTCCGTCCTGCGTACCTTCTCGGTTACGAAGGAGTCCAGGTCTTTCAGGGTCTTCACGCTGATCAGGGCTATCACGTCGTACTCTCCGTAGACGGCCCACGCGTTCTCCACCTCATCCAAACCCTTCAGATGCTGAACGAGGTTCGTCTCAGCTCCCGGCTTGGCCGTTATCAGGACGAAGGCCTTAACCATCCAGACACCGCCCCAGATTCTGCCTCCCAGAATAATAACTTTGCTCCCGTCTGGCATAGGGCCCAGAGGGTGGCAAACCCACGGTTGAGGCGAATCGGAGACATGGGTTCCCGCTTGTGACCCCGGGCCAACACCCCCCCGCGGCACGGGCCGCCTTGCGAGGGCAATCAGTAACACATAAGTTCAGGTGGCCCAGATCACGAGGCCGATGACGGGCAAGAAGCGCGGGATCCTGACCAAGGAGGAAGTGGAACACCTCGCTGGGCTTGCCAAGGTCAACCTCGGTGAAGAGGAGAAGCAACTCTTCAGGGAACAGCTGGAGCGAATACTGGAGTACTTCAAAATGGTCGACCAGCTTGACCTCACCGGGGTCGAGCCGACCACGCACGTGATGGATGTCTCGAATGTGTTCAGAGAGGACGTCAAGAAGAGGTCGCTGCCACCCGAGGACGTTCTGGCCAACGCTCCCCAGAAGGAGGGCAGGTACTTCAAGGCCCCCAGGGTGGGCTAGAGGAGGCCCAGCCTCCGCGATATCGCGTACCTGAGATCCGAGATTCCTGCGCCCGTCTTGGCTGACACCGGCACGATCACATCCCGCCACTGTCTCCAAGGGGGCAGGTACCCGAGCCTCTCGCCGATCGCGTCCAGGGTGGCATCGGGGTCCCTCACCTTGTCCATCCGGTTTGCGACGACAAGCATCGGGATGCCCAGCTCCGAAAGGAGATCGTGAAACTCGACGTCGATCGGGATCTCGTCCCGCGCCTCCCACCTAGAGCAGATCTCAACAAAGGCCTTTGCATCCAGCACAAGTAGAGCGAGGTCGATCTCGGACTTGCTCTTCTCCAGATCCCTGACGATGCGGTCTTTGGCCTCTTCCAACAGTTCCTCGCGGACCCCGCTCATGAACCCGAACCCGGGCATGTCCACGTACCTTACGGCCCCGTTCTCCACCGAGGAGGGCCTCTTCGTGAGGCCGGGCCGTCTGCCCGAGGGGACCGGCTTGCCCGTGAGGGCCCGTATGAGGGCGGATTTCCCAACGTTGGACCTACCCAAGAGGTAGACTGCCTTGAATTCAACCAACCTCAGGAAGACTACATCCCGTGCCTAGATACCTTTCCGCTTCGGCGTCCCAAGAGGACCCCGACAATCAGCCCGCCAGCCACGGACGCAACCGCGATCGCGGCGGCGTCCTGCGCCTTGGTCCTATAGACGGTTCCTGTGGTGCCATTGTAGGGCACTATCTCGGGCAGGTTCTCTCCCTGTGGGACGCCGAGGCGTGCCGAGATGACGGGAGACATCTCTGCGACCAGCCTGGCGTACTTCAGTTCAAGGTAGGCCTGCATCAGGTCGTCGACCTGGGTCGAAGGAGCGCCCTTGGGATCGACCTTGTCAGCGTAGTTCTCACCTGACTCGAGGTGGCTCAGCGCAAGGATCGGATTCACCCCGAAGTCGCGGCTTGAGGCTATCGAGGACCTTGTCAGTTCCCGCTCCTTCCCAACCTTCTCGGTCAAGGCTTCAGCCAACTGGTCCTCTGAGGACGAGGCTAGGCTCGCCAGTTCAAGGTGGGCGTTGACATATGAGCGTGCCCTCAGGATCTCCAAGATCGCTGCGGCGTAGGCCCCGGCAGTCGGTTCATCCTCCACGTTCTGGAGGATATCATTTGCGGATTGCAGCAGACCTGAACTCGCAAGTTCGCTGAAGGACTCCGCGTAGGCCAGCAGGAACTTGAGGTCATCCACATAGCCCTGGGCCGTGCTCTTGAGCACCGTCCGGTTCACGTCGACGTCGCCAGGGAACTCGCTGCAAAGGCCAACCCACCATAGGGCGGACTCAGCCCGCTGGGTCATGTAGGCCGCCTCCGCCAGAGCCTGCAGGACCTGTTGGTCCTGAGTGCTCCCGTAGTAGAGTTCCCATGCCGTGGAACCCATGCGCAGTGCCTCGTGGGCCCTGGTCTGCGCTGCAGCGTAGCATTCGAATGCGGTTATGCTCGTGAAGGCGGTTGCGTTCACATCCTCCGCGGATGCCGCCGCGGACTTCTCCGCCTCAGTGATGATCATCTTGGCGGTTTCCTTGTTGGATTTTGACCCGAAGTACTCCAGTGCGTAGAGGACATAGGTTGAGTTTATCTTGGACTGGAAGGAGTAGCTGGCGCTCAGGTAGTAGGTCTCGGCCTTCTGGGCGTCCTTCGCGCTATCGATCTTCCCGGCGAAATCCTCCACATATGCATTCAGCAGATTCCTCTGGTTGAAGGTCAAGGCCGCCGAGTCGAACTGGCTCTTCGCCCTGTCCGCCAGTTCGACCGCGGAGTCAAGCATGTCCTGGGCCGCCTTGCTCATGATGTCGTTGTACTTGGTCAGGTCGATCTCCTTGCCCTCCGGGGGCTTTATCTCCACCCCTATCATCCACTTGGCCGCCTCCCTGAGGTCATCCACCTCCTTGACCGTCAGTTCCAGGTTCTTCTGGGCATACTCGGTCACGTTCACCACGGTCAGGCTATCCGGGCTCTCGGTCGCGATCGTCTGGCCCATTGGAACGAGGAACAGGCGTGCTCCGACCGAGTGGGCAGCCTCTGCCTTCTGCAGGACGCCGCCGATGGGGCCGATCGTGCCATCGGGGTTGATGGTCCCGGTCATCACAACGCCCGGATTCACCGTCCGGTTGAGGAGACAGGCCAGGATCGCCACGGACATGGCACCGCCGGCCGAGGGCCCTCCTATCACAGCCGAGTCGGATCGGATGACGATGAACAAGTCAATCTTCGCGAGATTTTGGCCAGCAAGGGAAGCCGCTGCCTGGCCGGCCAACCTAGCGGAGCCCTGGGTATCGATCTCAGTCAGGGGGAAGGTGTCGACGAAGACGCTGCCGTTCCCCGGCTCGGCGGAGACGGTTATGTAGGAGGTTGCCCCGACCCAGCCCTCAGCCGTCTGGGCCACGGCGGGGGCCATGACGGTCACCTTCGTGTAGGCCGCGGCATCCCAGACCCCTGCGAGTGCCACGATGACGAAAAGGAGATTTCCGAATGCTCTGCCCATGCTGCCCACGGGAGACTGACCTCCGAAGGTCGGTTAAATCTTTCCCAGGCGGCCAGCGAGTACGTCTTGCGGTCAGATCATCTCGATGAGCATCCTTCCACCTATCACCAAGAGGCAGACCCCGAGCATCCTCTCAAGAACCCTGGCTCTGGTCCTCCTGGCCAGGAAGGCGCCGATCTGTGTTCCGCCCACAATTCCGATGCAGAGGGGGATTGCGTACTCGACCCGCACATTGCCCAGGTAGGCGTGGGTTGTCACGCCTGCGATGGATGTGAATATCATCATGAACATCGACGTCGGAGAAGCGATGTGCATGGGGACGCCCAGGCCGAGGCGAAGCAGGGGTACGACCAGAGTGCCGCCGCCTATCCCAAAGACACCGGAGGTCAACCCGGCCGCGAAGCTTGCAGGCAGACCCATCAGGTTGGCTGGTGAGTACTCGAAGACGTGCCCATGGGCGTCCACCTTCACGCGTATGCCATGGCTGAGATCAGGCCTGCGGTCGGGCAATTCCCGGGACATGAGCATCCACACCGAGACTCCCAGGAGAAACAAGCCTAGAAGGCCGGACAGCATCTCCGACTTCACGTAGCTTGTCACATAGGCGCCCAGCAATGCGCCAGGAACAGTGCCGGCCGCGAGCACAATGCCCAGTGAGTAGTCTATCCTCTTCTGTCTGGAATAGGCGACCGTGGAGGACAAGGACGTGAACACGATCATGAGCAGCGAGGTCCCGGCAGCCTGCTGCGCGGAAATGCCCCAGACCAGGACCAGCATTGGCACTACGAGGAAGCCCCCTCCAACTCCCACCATCGCGGCAACGCAGCCAACCGCGGCCGCCATCAGGGCCAGACCCAGGCCGAACATTTGCTCGACGCCAGGGCAACTCGCCGACCGGGGGCTTCTATAATCTTTCCGGCTCCAGCCGGCCTAGAGTCCCGTGGAAAAAAAGAAAAGCCTTCCGTAGTTGGCGAAGACGTTGATGGAAAAGGAGACGCTACCGATCGCAGAAAGGGTCGCCCGGACCGTGGCCGGGGAACCCATCGCCGCGTGCCTGGGCAGACTGTGGGCTCGGGATGCTTGGACCAACAATCTGCTCGTCGTCGTCCAGGACCCGAGCCAAAGAGTTTCGAGGGAGAGGAGATCCCTCAGGGGACAGACGTTCGCCGTCACCAGGGTTTCCAAGTCGCTGTTCGAGAGGGATGTGCACCGTGGCGCGCTGGGGGAGTTCGTGGCGGGCATACTCCTTGAACCCCACGCCACGGTATTCGGCGCGGAGTACCTTGATTCCCATGAGATGAATCTCAAAGTGCGGGTCGTGAAGGAAGAACTCGAGAACCTCGACCTAAGATTCCACGAGCTCATGCTGGAGCTGATGATCGATCCCCGGTTCTTCTTCCACGCGAGGATGCAGAGGCGGGCGAAGATAGATCCCGCCGCGAGGTCTGCGTACCTGAGGTTGCTGTCGAATGGAACGGATGTGGATTCGTACGGTTTCGGGAGGGCCCTTGGCAAGCTGGCCTCCTTGGGCCTCCTGCGCCTGAACGGCTATGCGAAGGTCACACCCAAACTGATGGGCCAACTCCCCAAGATCCGACAGAGGGCCGTGATGCCGTTCAGAGAGGTGGAACTCGCCATCAGGCGACTTGCGACCTACGGCATCTCGGGCGACTTCCTGGGCCCCTCCTTCGTGCAGGACATATCCAAGGGATTTGAGATGGTGCCTAGCGAGGAGTACAACCTGCCCGACCCGAAAGCCTACCTTTTCCTTCCCACCGAGAGCGGGCTGGTCTCCATGGACGACAAGAGGGATTACGAGGAGCTCATCTCCTCTGAGGGATCCCTGGGCGGTCCGGCTTCGGTCAAAAGAATCGGAGGCGCCCTCAACTTCGTGTACCTTCTCGAGTTTGGGGACGGCGATCGCAGGAAGATGGTAGCCAAGACATACCAAAACTGGTACGGCCTGAAGTGGATCCCGTTGACCATCTGGGCGATCGGGTCCCAGAACTTCGACATACTTGGGGAGAAGCGGCTTGCCAACGAATACAGGATGAACCGCTTCCTCAGGTCCAACGGGCTGAATGCCCCACAGATCCACCACGTGAGCGTGCCTCGAAGGACCATCATCGAGGAGTACATACAGGGTCGGGGCTTTGACCAGATTGCGAGGGAGTGCCTATCCGGTCCCAGGCAGGATCTTCTGGTACCCATATCAAGCCTCGGAAACGAGATATCTCTCGTCCACCAAGCCGGGGCAACCCTGGGTGATTCCAAGCCGGACAACGCCATCCTCGATGACCAGGGCAGGATATGGTTTGTAGACCTGGAGCAGGCCTCGGAAGGGGGCAACCCGGCCTGGGACCTGGCCGAGTTCCTCTACTACTCTGGCCACTACACCCTCCGTTGGGGCAGGATGAAGACGATGACAAGGGCCTTCCTAGCAGGGTACCTTAGGTCGGGCCATAGGGCGTTCGTGAGGGAAATTTCGAGCGCCAAGTACAAGAGGGTCTTCGGGATAGTCACCGCCCCGCACATCATAATGGGGATATCGAAGCTCTGTGCATCCTATGGCTGATCGCCCTGATCCTCTTCCTCTTGCGCGGTGGCGGCCTTCTCCTCGGCCTCGGCCATCATCCCCTTCACCCTTTCCCATCCGATCTCGCGGGATATGCTGACGATCTCCCCCCAAGCCTCCTGGAACCTGCCCTCCGTCACCTCGGCCATGACCCCCCTGGCTTTCTCCGCCATCTCGCGATTCAGCGCTATGAAGATGCCGTGCTCCCCCTTTCCCTGGCAGAAGGCGCGCTCCCCTTTCCCCATGATCCGCACGAAGAGGGGATGCTCGATGTCTATGTGAACCGACTTCCCAATCCCATGCAGGTAGACCGGCGAATCGCACACTTTGATCTTCATGCCTGGCAATTCTCTCCCTTCGGTAGATAACTATCTCCGTGGGTCCGCCGGAACGATATTTCAGACGCCGTTTTGCCTGGCTGAAGTGTGCCCCCGAGAATAAGGGCGGTCGTCTTTGACCTAGACAACACGCTCGTGGATTCCGGCGTGGATTTCCGCGAGATGCGGAGACGGCTGATCCAGTACATCAGATCCCAGCGCCCAGAGACCCAAGGAATCGACGAATCCAAAACCACATTCCAGCTCATTGAGGCCTTTCGGACGGCGGTCGCAGACCAACGCGAGTTCGCAAAGCACATGGCGAAGATCCACAGGATCATGGACGAGGTCGAAATGGAATCGGTAGCAAGGACCCGCCCGCTGGGCGATGTGCGTGGCGTGCTCTGCGAGCTGAGAGAGATGGGGATCAAGATCGGCTTGCTGACGAGGTCGTGCGAGAGATACGCAGAGGCTGCGATCAGATCGATTGGCTGCTTGGACGCCTTCGACGCAATGGCCTGCAGGAATCCCAATGAGCCCGCCAAGCCCGATCCATCCTCCCTGATCAATCTGGCCAGGAAGCTGGGCGTCGGCCCATCAAGCATCATCATGGTCGGGGATCACGTTATGGACGGGGAATGCGCAAGGTCGGCGGGTGCCCTTTTCGCGGGCGTCAAGACCGGGCCCTTCCCTGCATCCGCCCTCGAGAAGGTGAGTCCGATCGCCGTTATGGACGACCTCCGGGAGCTCCCGGGGATAGTCCGCGGAATTAATGCCGGGGGCAGGACCGATCCCTCCCGAGCCTAGGCCCACACAACACATTATATAGAGGCGGGCCCAAGGCCGGCCTCAAGACACAGCTGAGGCGATTGGCACGGAGGTCACATGCGCAGGAATACTGGTGGCCGATATCATACGTCGCTTCACAGAGAGGGCCGAGCCAGGTAGGCTCGTCACGCTGGAGGAACCGATAACCCTTCATGTGGGGGGATGCGCGGCCAACACCGGCATAGACCTTGCCAAGATGGGCGTGGACTCCAAGGTAGTTGGAAGAATCGGCGATGACTACTGGGGCAGGTTCGTCATCGAGACTTTGAAGAGCTATCCCTTCCTGAACGTGGCCGGGGTCCGGATCGAGAAGGGCGAGATGACCGCCACAACCGACATAGAGGTCGACATGGAGACCGGGGAGAGGACCTTCTACCACTACATAGGCGCCAACGCTTCATTCTCGATCAAGGACATCTCATCGGAAAGCTATCGATGCGAGATATTCCACGTTGCAGGGTACAACTTGATACCCAAGATCACCCCCTCCGACCTGCGCACCGCCTTCGCGCTGGCCCACCGCAAGGGGGCAGCGACCTCGATCGACCTAGCCTGGAGCGACCGTGTCAAGTGGACCATGTTGAAACATGCCATGGATCAGATCGACTACTACTTCTCAAACCTCGACGAAGCACGGATGGTGGTGTCCAAGCCCAGGGCCTCGCCCCAGGAGGTTTCCCAGACAATCATGGACATGGGGCCCAAGATCGTGGCGATCAAGATGGGGGCCGAAGGCTGCCATGTCAGGACGAGGGATGAGACACTGGATATGCCCGCCGATCCCCAATTCGTGGCCGTGGACGGCACCGGGGCCGGGGATGCCTTCGTCGCAGGATTCCTGCTCGGGGTGGGAAACGGATGGGATATCGGCAGGACCACCAGATTCGCGAATGCCGTCGGTGGCTTCTGCGTCTCCAAGCCGGGAGCAACAGCGGGGGTGCCCGACAGGGAGACAGTTCTTAGGTTCATTGACGGGAACCCTCTCTCCTACACGCGAAGACCCGCCTCCGCCAGAGGATGAACGCGGGCGGCGAACAGACCCAATCTTTTTATTCCCCAACGGACAAAACCTGCGAACATCCCCCTACCCTAGGTGGGTCACTATGGCGAAGAAACAAAAGGAGGTTGGATTCCTGACGATGGGAGACGTCGTCGCTCCCACTAGGGAGATCCCCAAGATAGGCGTCGGCATGCTTGGCTATGCCTTCATGGGCAAGGCCCACTCCTACGCCTACAAGACCATGTCCTACATATACTGGCCCCCGCCCGCCATCCCAAGGCTGGTCGCCATCAGCGGCCGCAGGGAAGGCAGGCTGGCCGAGGCGGCGCGGAGGTTCGGCTACGAGAGGCACTACACCGACTGGCACCAGATGCTGAAGGACAAGGATGTCCAGCTCTTCGACAACGGGGCGCCAAACGACATGCACAAGGAGCCCTGCATCGAGGCAGCGGAGATGGGCAAGCACATCTGGTGCGAGAAGCCTCT
>Ga0172366_10002971_pt1 | contig 13336 bp, 10 predicted proteins | sample LakKivSesite69cm_FD_114533 | JGI IMG/M metagenome (GOLD analysis project Ga0172366, IMG submission 114533) | Sediment microbial communities from Lake Kivu, Rwanda - Sediment site 69cm | ecosystem: Environmental > Aquatic > Freshwater > Lake > Sediment | place: Rwanda: Western Province, Lake... | reverse complement strand
GTCCTTCACGACGAGCCTCCGCACGGCCTCGAGAACAGCTGCTTTCATGGATGACACAAGGAGGACGTGGAAAAAAAGACCTCGCGATTAAAGACCAATCACGTCAGACCCCTTTGTATTTTGAATGCCATTATTCGACAAGAAAATTCCTAGCAAAGTCTTCTGCAAAATAAGAGAAAAAGGTGGTGCCGGGCGGGATCAAGCCCGCTCGATCTTGAAGCAAAACGCGTGCTCGCACGGGATTTTCTTGTTCAGCGCGGGCGGGATCGTGATGACGAGCTTCCCCCCAGCGTTTTGCCACGGCAATGGCTCGTCGATGCCCAGCATCTTGATTTCTGATCCCTCCTTTGCATGGAAATTGGCGATCTCGACCTTCTCGACCGGCCACCCCACGTGGATCGCATACACGATCTTGTCGTCCTTGGAGCGCGTGAAGTAAATGTTTTCCCCTTGCTTGAAATCGCCCTTGACGGGGCGGGTCGCGTAGATAGCCTCGCCGTTTACCTTTAACCACCGGCCGATGTACTCCAGGATGTCAATGCTCTGCTGGGGGAACTTGCCGTTGGCCATCGGCGGGACGTTGAGCGCGAGCGTGCCGCCCTTTGCCGTGATGCTGATGAGCATGTCAAGCAAGTCGTTCTTGTCCTTGTATTTTTCATCGGGAACGTGCGACCAGTGCGTTGCGATGACGTCGCAGACCTGCCAGGCGAGGGGATGCTTGCGCTTCTGCTTGACGCGCTTGTCATCCTTGTCCGCGGGGATCCAGCGCTCGGGCGAGGTGAAGTCTGCCATCGGCCCGATGCCACGATCCGACAACATGCAGTGCGGTTGCAATTTACGTAGTTCCTTAACGATCTTTTTCATTTCGTTCCATGCAAGGCCATACCACGTGCCATCGAAGAAAACTTGATCGAGGGGCCCGTAATTCGTGAAGAGCTCGACGAGTTGCGCCCGTTCCCTCTCGATGAACGCCTTCCAGTCGTCGGGGTTCCTCTCGGGGCTGTAATCCGGGTCGAACGAGCGGTTGGCCGGATCCCAGCGGAAGTTCGGGTCGTTCCAGTCGATGTGGCTGAAATAGAGGCCGATACCCATGTTTTTCTTGCGGAACGCGCGGATGACCTCGCCGATGATGTCGACCTTGTAAGGCGTGTCCATCATGCTGTAGTTGATATAGCATTCCTCGACGGGTCCAACGACCACGTTGTGCAAGTGGCCGATACGCCGTAGCGCCTTGGTCTTGGTTTTCGTGTCGAACATGCAAAAACCATCGTGGTGCTTGGTCGTGAGGATGAAGAACTGCATGCCAGCACGCTGCGCCATCTCTGCCCACCCGTCCGCGCAGAACTCGGTCGGGTTAAACGATTGGTAGAGCGTGTAGTACGTTTCCCACCAGTACCTGGGACAATTCTGGGCGTTTGCTGTCCAGCTTTCTGTCAATCCAAGCACGCTGTATTGTCCCCAGTGCACGAAAAGGCCATACTTCATGTCGAGGAACTTCTCGTACCCCTGCTCGGAGCAGTACTCGTAATCGGGATCCGGCATCTCTTCGGGGAGCAACGTCCAATCTTTCGACGCGAAAATGGGTTTCCCCGTCTTTCGCAAATACAGATCTATTTCGACGCCCTTCCCCTCGAAGTCCTCGAAGATTTCCTCGATGGGGATTTCCAGTTCCGCGGCATCGTGCATGAATTTCGTCCGGAGGAACAGCTTGTCGTCCTTCCTGAACAAGGTTCCCTTGTGGCTTTCCCTTCTCGGTTCGTATTTCGACATGATGATACGACCTTCCCTTGAGCGTGATTTAAGCATTATGTGGTAATTCTAACTAATGATTGCCACCACGCATGATGGGGGGACATCGCACATCAGCCCAGTTCTGCCAAGAGCACATTCTGCATCACATGTTGAGGGTATAAAGCAAAGGAAAAGGAACTAGAATCAGTGGATCCCTTCAATTTCTTTTCGTCTCTTCTCGTGGAAGAGCCGGGTCTTGATCGCCGGGTGCATAAAGACCGATCCGATGACATCTATCGGGAACGCCCCGTACAGGATGAATGCCAGGATGATCGATATCCCCACGGAGACGCGAGAGAGCACCACGCCCGCGTAGGTAGTGGATTGCAGCTTTTTCCGCCACCGGAGCAGGTAGATCACGAACCCGACCAAACCCAGGTGGAAGACAACGGCGAAGAACGTCCATTGCCTGTCGTTCGCGCGCCTCGCGATGAACAAGGTGATGATGGCAAGCCCGGCGTTGAGCGCGATCATCCCGAGGATGCCCGCCCAAATCACGTGAGAATGCGCCTCGAGCCACTCGATGATGTCGAAGTCTTGCAGTAACATGGACATTCCATTAGCCCCCGTGAATAAAACCTATCTGCATAATTGAAGAATATCCACATCCACAATCCACATCTCAAGAGACGAAATTGGTCAAGCTCATAAAGCCATATGCGGAAGCTATATCGTTGAACATGGCCGCGAAACGATCAAGCGCTCCATGGCCATCCATGCGCGGCGACATGCACAACCGCGGAGTGGCAGCAGATCTAGATTGGAAGGCACCCGCGAACACAGAGCTGGCCGTCTCACGGTTCAAGACGGGTAATGGCGTGTTCTCCACGCCTGTCATCGATGCAGAGGAAAGGGTTTACGTCGGCAGCGCGGATCGCAGGTTTTACGCGTTCGATCCTATCACTTGCACCGAGATCTGGCACGCTGACATCGGAGGCATCATCGATTCCGCCGCGTGCATTGATGACGTGAAAAAAATAATTTATATAGCCGGGGGCGACGGAAAGGTCCACGCACTCTCCATGACCGACGGGCACGAACTATGGAGCAAGGATTTCCTCCATGGTCGCTCGAAGGATCAGTTCTCCCTTTCCTCCAATTACTGGTTCGAGGCTAACATCGTGCTTGGCCCCGATGGATCCCTCTACGCGGCCAATGACGACTTCTACTTGTACAAGCTATCCCCCGACGACGGCCACATCATCTGGAGCTATCGAACCGGCTTCCTCGTCTGGAGCGCTCCATCGTTCAGCGATGACGGCTGCGTTTACCTGCCCGGTTTCGACCACGACTTCCACGCGCTGGACATGGAATCTGGCAAGCCCCGCTGGAAAATTGACTTGCACGGCTCGCTCGTGTCGTCGGCAGCGGTCGATGATGATGGAATGATTTACGTTGCATCATTCAACGGGAACGTGTATGCAATCGATCCAGGAAACGCCCGTGGAAATCGGAAGGGAACTCGCAAGGGGAAACTCAAGTGGACGTTCCAGACAGGAGGTCACGTCTACGCGTCCCCGGCCGTCGCCCCCGACGGGGTCGTCTACGTCGGATCCACCTCGGGCACGTTCCACGCGATCGAAGCGGCCACCGGGGCACAAAAGTGGTCATTTTATATCGGCGACGCGATTCGCTGCTCCGCGTCTATCGGCCCCGATCCCGAGCGCGCCGAGCCATATCTCGTCTATTTCGGGGGTGGTGATGGCATGCTATATGCCATGACCCCCGGCGGGAAGTTGCGCTGGTCGTACGACATTCTCCCTAAGGCCCGCGAGGTTGACTATCCCAACATCAACGCCTCCATCGCCTTGGGCAACGCCGGGCTTGCTTCCGCGTCGGCCGGAGGGGACGTGGTCTGGATCCCGTACAACTATTACTTGGCCAACCCAGAGGACCCGGGCTTCGTCCGCGGCAGTTTATTCACTGCCCGATCCCCTTGCCCCTCGTGGCATTTCGTCACGCACGGCGGTAAAGTCGAGCGCGCTGCTATCGACGAGACCGCCCCGCCAGTAACGGTCTTCCCCGTGTCGACCGTGAGCCTCCGCCTCTTGATGCACGACGAATCGGGCGTCTCGCCTGTCGAGATCGATCCTGGCACCATCAAGGTCGAGCCGGTGCCGCCATTCACATGTCGAATCGAGTTACAAAGTAACCGCTGCACGATTAATGTCATTCCCCTCGAAGTATTGCAACCGGGTATGACATATAGCTTGAAGGTGAGCGTGGCATATTGGCACGGCGGAAGATCCGGAACGATGGAATCCTTGTTACCAATCGCTGCGGCCCCGGAGCCGGGGAAGGCCAGCATCGTCTCTTTTCCCGGGAAGGTGTTCAACATCGTAAAAATGGCCATCCCCCAGCCACCCATCATCCCGAGCCTGAACCAGATCGGTTTCGCGAGCCTGGTCATCCCGTTCACCATCGTTGCCCACGACCCGGCGACGCGATCGTTCGTCGCGTGGGGGGTCCAGGAGTTCGCGGATTACGTGCCGATGGAACGGGTGAGCGTCTACGCGTTCTCCGGCAAGTATCAAGGCGACTTCTTCACGATGGAAGCCAAGAATTGCAATTTCGAGATTACGTCCTTCACGATATCACTGGACATGCTTCGCTTCGCAAGTATGATCGAATCAGATGGCACCGCGAGCCAGGGCGGCAGCCTCATCGTTGACAAATACTGGGGCACTAGCAATCTCAAGATCCTATCGGGTCTTGGTTCTTCGAGCCCCATCACGGCCCGCATCATGTTGAAACACTTGAAAGCCGTCGGGGCGAGGCGGTTCTTCCCTGCCTTGTTCCAAATGATGCGGTCGTTGTTACGATTGCTGTTACGCGACACGTGGACGACGTGGGGCCTCGTGAACAGTAAGCACCAGCTCATCGGCGTCGGCACGTTCAAGATCCGGGATACCGGCAAAATCGTCGAAGCTTCTGCTGCCTTTTTAGTAGAGTCGTTTTCCCACGACAGTGCCCGGAAAAGGTTCAGCGCGGTGATTTCGTCCCCGACAGGTGCAAGAGATGCAGTAATCCGTATTATCATCATTGACACGGAAAAAACCGCAGCACTGCCGATAAACTACAATCAATTCAACAAGATCCACCGTTATGAAGAAAAAATCGCAATCGTTTTGGTCATTCCGAAGAGCATTGACTTGCGAATAGGCACTTACCGGGCAATGCTTATGCATGGCTTGCACGTGCTATCTACGCTGGATTTATGTTGAATCCGGCTAATTTGAATTTTGTTATTTTCTTGCCAAGAAATCTTGCAACCAAACTCAATACGATCATCGAAAAATTTCCCGGCTGCAATTGTCCATCGAAAATTACATTGTCAATACCTTTGCGCTCGTTCATAATCTACGCCAGTTCTTGACCTCCACTCGTGGACCAATCCAGATCGCCATCTGGCCAAATCCGTGATATAGCTGTCATTCAAGGCGATCTCCCGGGAACGAGAACAATCTTCAAATAAGGAAAGGCCCTTATCCCGGCCCGGCAACCATGTCTGCGCAGAACGACCGAGACGGGAAGCGAGCGTGGCTAGACCTCATCGAGATCTTGCCATACATCGAGATCGACGGCAAGATCACGCCGGGTAACCTCGCCAACATCCTGGAGAAGCTCGACGTCCGGATGGATGGCCGCGAGCTGAAGATCAAGGGAAACTGGCACCAGTTCAAGCAATTCCACGTGTATAACATGGGTTTGCCGGTTTTTTTTATCAAGGAACTATGGCAGCCCGAATTCATGCGGGAAATTCTCGGCCTCCACATGGGCATTCATTTTTTCGACCAAGAACTATGCCCGCGCAGGTACATGTTCGGCGTCTGGAAGCAAGAACCGAAAAAGGAGAAACCTGTCATCATCACGACATACGTCAAAGGCCAGCCTCTCAAGAAGGACCAGATGGAGTCATATTTCCACGAGCTCGGCAGGCAGCACGCTTTCCACCAGGTCTTGAGCATGTACGATGTTGATTGGCGCCATTTCATCGTCCAGCAAGGCATCATCGTGCGCATCGACTTCGGTAAAGCCCTCGATCAACTCACGATTCCGTATCAAGGATTTTCCGAATTAAGATGGAACGAGCTAAGGAAGAATACCGCATTCCGCGATGGCGTGGAATACGAGTTCAAGAAAATCAAGGAGCAAGTGTCCAGCGAGAAACAACACCTCTCCCACTTGATCGATAAGATCGAGGCGATCGGAAATTATAGAAATTTCTTCATTGATTTCGACTTGGGCGCGTTGACGACCAAGCTGCGCAACTACTGGCACAAGTATCTCCCCATCACCATCCTTTAACCCATGGATCCAGGTGATTTCCTCGGTCTCAAGCCTCGCGTGGAAGGTTCTTAACTCCTGGGAAAAAAGCCTCACACATGGCAAAACGTGTTGGTTTCCTGCAAATACTCGGGATCGTCCTTGGTGCCGGGGCGATCGCTGCCCTGGTGGCCCTCTCTATCGTGTATCGTTACGATTTTTTGCTCATCCCCTTCATCCTTCCCGCGGTCTTCGGCCTCGGCTTGTTGACCACCCCCCTCTCGATCCAAGCACTCCTTCACGGGATCCAGAGGCCATCCGAGAAAGCCGGCAAGAATCTCGGCATCTTGAAGGCGATGATATTCGCCAGCTGTTCCGGTGCGGCCGTGGCGTGTTTCTGGCTCTCGTTCGTAACCTGGTGGGATGAGATAATGTTCGACATGGACAAGGCCGTGTTCCTCGCCTTCATCATTTTCTATGCCGGTGGCTTCACCGGGAACGCCTTCTTGATCGTGGAGTGCGTCGCCAGCGCCAAAAATAGATCCGTGATCGCGCGTCGACAAAGATCTAGCTCGGAACGCCGCGGCGACGCGCAACCGGTGCTCGGTGCCGCGAGCACGGTCGTGCTCCTCTTGATGACGGCTGCAGTCGGCGTGGTATTGCCCGTTTACTACTTGACCGAGCCAGACACGTGCAATCGCGAGCAAGGTCGCTTCTCACAACCAGCATACAACTGGACTTGGCCTTACACGCACGTGAACGCTAAGCTCGATAACACGTCTGCCGTGAACCAGACCATCCTGGAGAGCTTGGAGAAGGCCTTGTGGAAGATGACGACGCTCCAGCGCGCCGGCGGGTTCCCGATCGGGTCGGACCTCGATGGCTCGATGTACAGCGACCGTGGGGACTCGTGCCCGCTGTTCTACGACGAGTTCTCGCTCCAGGGCGGGACCCGCCTCGTCGGCAAGGTCTACCTGGAAATGTACAAGGTCACGAACGAGACCCGGTACTTGAACGTGGCCCGGAAAGCTGCGGATGCACTCGTCGCCGTGCAAGACCAGGAAAACGGCGGTTTTTTCTATGATGGCCGTCGCCACGGCGAAGATGGACCGGGCTATCAACCACACCCGCGCAACCCGAACCGTTCGAACGTCTTGGATGACAACGTCATGCAAGGCTGCATAGATTTTTTGCTGGATTTCTATAACGTGACGTGTGAAGTGAAGTATCTAGTCGCGATCAACAAGGGATTGCAGTGCTTGATCGACACGGAGAAGCCCAACGGCGGCTGGCCACAATGCTCCAACTATCCGACATATTCCTACCAGTCACGCATCACGTTCAACGACGGGGCCATGCGGGACACGGTCAACCTGCTAATCAAGGCTTCTCGGATGTTCCCCGCGCGTGCCGACTTGCCAGCCATAATCGCCCGGGCGGGAGATTTCCTGGTCAGGGCACAAGGAAACGGCGGGTCATCGTTCCAGCAAGGCTGGGCGCAGCAATACGACGAACGCACGGAGCTGCCATGCTGGGGCCGCAATTTCGAGCCACCATCCATCTGCAGTTCTGACGGTACAAAAGGCGCCATCGAGATGCTAATGAACATCTATGCATACACGAGCAACCCGGTTTACCTCGCTCCGATCCCCGCGGCGATCGCGTGGCTCAACGGTTCCCGCATTAACTACACAGACGGCGGGGTTCCGAAGGAGGGCTGGGCACGGCTCTACGAGCTCGGCACAAACGTCCCGATCTTCGGCCTCGCCGACGGCGGCCCCTACAGGACGCCGGCATATTCCTACTCGCCAGTACGCGGGGGGTATAGCTGGTACGTCAACGTCCACCTCGACGACATCGTCGCGGACTATGCCTACATCTCGTCGCACACGATCCCTGAATGGCTCGCCTACAAGAAAAAGACCTACACGGTCGGGAACACCTTCAGCGACGCGTGGAACGCGCACCTGGCGCTCGATGCCTCTGGCTATTGGCTGGACGACGACATCATCAAGGACAAGGTCTTCGAGGGATACGCCATGGACATGATCCACTACCTTCAAGCCGCCATCGCCTAGGATCTGATGCTATTCACCTATCTTGGAGGGAAATGCGATGGAAGCATATTACAAGCCCACGAAGGCAGACCTGGCGGCGGTGGCACGCACTTTCGCGGAAGCGTTTTACGACTACCCGCTTCACAAGTACCTCTTGCCCGACGACGCGACACGCAAGAGGGCGCACCCACGGATCGGCATAGTCTACGCGACCTTTGGGTACAAGTTCGGAAACATGGTTGCCACGTCGGAAGCCTGCGAGGGCGTTATGCTCTACGCGTCCGGCAAGGATGTCGACCCGACGGGTTTGCAATTCGTGCAATCCGGCGCCTTGAGGCTGCTCTTTACCCGGTGGGGCGGCATGTGGGCGGCGCGATCCTTCAAGGTTGGGAAGGCGATCGACACGATGCGGCGGAAGCACGCCCCCGATCCCCACGTGTACATCACGCTCCTTGCCGTGCTGCCTGAGCACCACGGGAAGGGCCATGCGAGGAAGCTGCTCGCCCCGCTTTTCAAGAATGCCGATGCCGGCCGCATCCCTTGCTACCTGGAGACGTTCAAGGCGAAAAACGTAACCATCTACGAGCATCTCGGGTTCGAGCTCCTGGAGGAATGTCCGGTTCATGGGACGCCATTGACGCTGTACGCGATGCTGCGGAAGCCACCCGTCTGACTAGAAAAGGGGGTCGCCCGCTCACGTGGTCAGGAACTCGGTGATGGTTCGCTGGCGGGAGCTGGACTTCCCTTCCAGGTTCGACAGCTTGATCCCGACGAGCCGCACTTTCTTTTTATTCTGCTTGAAAGGACCGAGCATCGCCGAGACCATCGCGAAGGCGCGCGACTCGTCTTGCATCGCCCTGGCAGCCGACATCGACCGCACGAATGTCTCGAATCCCTCGAAGCGGATCTTCAAGGTCACGGTCTTGTAGTAGATGCCCTTCTCGCGGATGGCGTCGTGTAGCCGGGCATTCAGGTCGTGCAATTTTGCCGTGATGGTATCGTAATCGGAAATGTCTTCCGAGAAGGTGCGCTCCTTGGATATCGATCTCCTGCCACCATGCTCGTGTACCACGCTCCGCTCGATGCCGTGGACTGTGTCGTAGAGCCACTTGGCCGCGCGGCTGCCGAGCAAGAACACGAGATCGGGGAGGGGCTTGCGATACAAGTCGCCGATGGTCTGCAGGCCATTGTCCACGTAGTGTTGTCTGGTCTTCTTGCCGATGCCGGGAATGGCCTCGATGTCCAGGCGTCCCGTAACTTGCTCGATGGTCCCGGGCGTGATGATCGTGATGCCGTCGGGTTTGTGCATGTCCGTGGCGATCTTGGCGAGCGATCTCGTTGGGCCGATGCCGACCGAGCACGTGATGCCGACCGCCTCCCGCACTTGCGTCTTGATGGCCGCGGCGAGGTCCCCGGCGGCATCGAACGTGGGGCATTGCCCCGTCACGTCGAGGTATGCCTCGTCGAGACCACCTGGCTGGAAGCTGGTGGACACCGGCTTGAGGATCGCCATGACGCGGCGCGATGCCTCGATGTACTTGGGAAAATCAGGCCTTACGTAAATAGCGGCAGGGCAAGCCCGGTACGCGCGGGAGATGGCCATGCCGGACTTGATGCCGAACTTGCGCGCCTCGTACGATGCCGTGAGGACGACACCACGCCCTGCACCGCCCCTCGGATCCGCGCCGACGACGAGGGGCTTCCCCGCGTACGCCGGGTTGTCGCGCTTCTCGACCGAGGCGTAGAAACAATCCAGGTCGACGTGCATGATGATGTGAGCCATGTGCCAGGGCCACCAGCGTGGAGGAGTGTAGCCACATCATACCATAACAACACCGCGGGTCGCCGGTATTTCTGAAGGAAGCGGAGCATGCTCACGTCCCGAACCCGAGATCTTCCCCGGTGCGCGTGGCGAGCCCGATCTGCTCCAGGCTGCCGCGGCGGCCGTTGTACCAGAGCATCCACCTCTTCCCGTCGAATATAGCGTAGGGCTTGTAGCAAGCGTCGTGGTCCCACGAGCCAGGCGAGGGCGCGATGATCGGGTTCGCCGGGTGGCGTTCCCAGCCGGCGATGCCATCCCGTGAGCGCGCGAGCCCGATGGCGGCGTGGTCGATGTCGGCAAAGCCGATGTAGAACATGACGAACCAGCCGCGCCACTCGATGACCTGGCAGGCGGCGACGCGATCCCGCTCCCACGAGGCGCGCTTGTCGGTCGCGAATACAGGCTTCGGGTGCCTGGTCCAATGGAACCCGTCGGGGCTCGTCGCGTGTCCTATCGCCCTCGGCTCGTATTGTCCGCCGCCAGAATACCACATCCGGAAAGCCTCTTGCCTGGCGTCCCAGAGCACGTGCGGGCACATCAACGATTTCTTTTCCCACCTTGTTCTGGCCTCGAGCACGGGCTCCTTGCTGGCCCTTTGCCAGGTAACGCCATCGGCGCTGGTCGCGTGGCCGATGCACGATCGCTTGGCCGTTTGCCCCGTGTACCAGGCGAGGTACCTGCCCCCGTGCTCGATCACGACCGGGCGGTTCACGCGCTGCTCCCAATTCGACGCAGCATCGGGCGCGAGCACGATCCTCGGCGAGCTCCAATGGATCCCGTCATCGCTTTCGACGAGGGCGATGCTCTCTTTCGGGCGCCACGAGAACCACATGCGATAGCGCCCGGCGCTCGCGAGCACGCTGGCATCGAAGCACGTGCCGAGTTCGCCGCCTAGCACGGGGGTTTCAGCCGCTTTCATCCAGCCCGCGGCCGTTCCTTGAGGTCTTGCCGACAATTCCAGCGTCACGATAAGCGATGGTGATCATTCCTAATTCACACTATACGTTTAAGTGAGGATGGATCGAAGCGAGAAACATGGCCGATAAAATCAACGTGACGGTATGGAATGAATTCAGGCACGAGGTAAAGCCTGGCATCATTCAAACGATCTATCCAAAGGGAATCCACGAGACCATCGCGTCTTTCTTGAGAAAGCAACCTGATATGGAAGTCCGGACAGCCTGGCTCGACAAGGACAAGGAGCATGGCCTTGGCGGGGATGTCCTGGACAAGACCGATGTCTTGATCTGGTGGGGCCACGGCGCCCACGATGCGGTGAAAGACGACATCGTCGAGGAGATCCAGGGCCGGGTGCTGAACGGCATGGGCTTCATCGCGCTGCATTCCAGCCACCTCTCCAAGCCCTTCAAGAAACTGATGGGCACGTCGGGCAGCCTCGTGTGGCGGGAAAAGGCCGAGAAGAGCCACGTCTGGTGCGTGAACCCGTACCACCCGATCGCCAGGGGCATCCCCCAGGTCATCGAGCTGGCCCACGAGGAGATGTACGGCGAGTTCTTCGACATCCCCACCCCTGATGATCAAGTCTTCATCAGCTGGTTCGAGGGCGGCGAGGTGTTCCGCAGCGGCAACTGCTGGCACCGCGGCAAGGGCAAGATCTTCTACTTCCAGCCCGGCCACGAGACCTTCCCGATATACCACAACCCGGAAATCCAGGCCGTGATAACGAACGCGGTGCGCTGGTGCAAGTTCGAGGGCAGCACGGACACGCGGCTCATCGGCACGTGCCCGAATTCCAACTTCACCCTCAACCCGCTTTCCGACCCGAACAAGCGCGAGGAGGACTACGACTTCTAATCTTGCTTTTTTTCCCAATCACTTCGAGACCCTGGCGTTTCCACTTCGCGTGGTCGAGATGCTGTAAGTGATCACATTCGACTCGTGAAATCTTGGGGCATTCTACGTGACGGAACTACATATGAATCGCGTGGCAAGAAGTATCCATGATGGACAGAACTGGTACACCTTCTGCGGCGCTGGGAAAGGAGTAAAAACCGATACAAGATCGTCGGGAAGCCGTCGGCATCCATCGCGCGCTGTCGTGACAGTTCGAGGCGGTTTCGACATGGATCCAACCAAGAAAAAAGCGGTCATCTTCCTGCTCTTTGTCGGCGGGGGCCTGCTCGGGTATGCCATCGCCATCGGCGTGCCGCCGACGTTCGAGGAGCCCGTGATGGATTTCCCGATCAAGCAGGACCAGTACATCTACGAGTTCGAGCCGTACGGGGTCATGGGTTGGGACGGGCCGAACACGTACCATAGCGGCATCGACATAAAGAACAACGCGACCGTCGACGTCGTCTCGCCTGTCAAAGGTACCGTTGTTGGCGTTTTCGAGATGGAAAACCAGTACAGCACGGACAAGAACATCAACTTCAACATCATCATCCAATACAACTGGCATTGGATGGTGATACTCACGCTAGAACCGCACTTCCCGGGAACAGACACGGTGAATAACAGCTTGCAGCGATCGGCGATATACGTCACGTTCCTCCAGCGGGTGAACCGTGGCGACGTGGTCGCAAGGCTTTACTGGTCTTATAGCCCGAACCATTATGCCCACTTGCATTTCACGGTCGCGACGCGTTTTAACGACGCGTGCCCGCGCGAGCTCTCGTCTCCTGCAGCGAAGGTTATCTACGACCGGATCGCCGCCCAGGCCAACTGCTCGACTTGCTTGCCCGTGGACAGGAACCAGATCTACTTCCAAACCCCGATCTTGACCATGAACCTGCCGTTATACATTGCTGGAATCGCCATTCTCGTGATAATCATCATCGTGGTTATCAAGAAGCGGCGGGAGAAGAAAACGAGAGCCATCTCGAGGCCGGGCAGCACCTAACCAGACCCGAACCCGTGCCCCGTTCTCCTTTTTTCACTACATCTCCCAGCTCGGGTTGATTCCAACCTTCGCGAACTGGGACGCGAACGTTGCTTTCGCTGGATCTATGAAATAATAATAGGGGCACAAGTGTTCGTCATTCTTGATGACGCTTAAGTGCACGTGGGCGTATTCCCCGTGGCAGAGCAAGCTCCCGATGGTCTGGTTCGCCTCCACTAGCTGGCCCTCGCGAACGACGATGGCACTGGCTTGCAGCGCTCCGGTCGTGTCATCGAGTGCCCACGATTCGAAAGCTAAGGCAACCATCCACTCGGAGTTGAGGCGCAGGAGAACTTCCGATTGCCAATGGCCACCCTTGTCGTTGAAATAATTCAGCCTCGCGTACTTGACGTATGCCTTGGCCGGGGCGACGAACACGATGGTATCGTTGGCTCCGAAATCGAAACCAACGTGGAAATACGTGGGCGATACCTGCCCGTATCCTTGGATGTAATCGTTGTGGGAGAAATCGTTCAACGGAAGGATCAGCGCGGGATC
>Ga0172366_10002970_pt1 | contig 13339 bp, 13 predicted proteins | sample LakKivSesite69cm_FD_114533 | JGI IMG/M metagenome (GOLD analysis project Ga0172366, IMG submission 114533) | Sediment microbial communities from Lake Kivu, Rwanda - Sediment site 69cm | ecosystem: Environmental > Aquatic > Freshwater > Lake > Sediment | place: Rwanda: Western Province, Lake... | reverse complement strand
GGGAAATCGCAGCGTGACTTCGAGTCACTGCATCCCGAGACTTGACGGGGAGGAGCCGTGACAGGACCCTATTCTAGATTAACGACATTATCAAAGATGCTACCCAGCGCGTCTTTATGATCAGGCCTTGCCCCCGCATGGGCCATCGCCGATGACGGCGGCTCGATTTCACCTCCAATCTCCCCTCAAAGGGTGATTGACTGAGAAGAAAGGCCTGTGAAATTGTATAAGAGTGCAAAATCTCTGTTTCGGGGAGAAATTCTGTTGACAAAGCACACCGTTTCTGATAATGACTTATGTAACCTATTGAGAGAAGAACAGGCTGTGCCTTGGAAAGAAAACTGCGCTGTCTACCCCGGTTTCTTCGATCCCATCACCAACGGGCATGTCGACATCATCCTGAGGGGGTTGAGAATATTTGACAAGATCATCATCGCGGTTCTCAAAAATCCCAAAAAAAGGGCTCTATTTTCGACTAAAGATAGGGTTATGATAATTCAGCAGATTTTTGCCCAGGAGCCCAGGATTGAAGTCAAAGCTTTCGACGGGCTGCTGATCGATTTTGCCAGAAAAAATAAGGCCAACATCGTCATGCGAGGATTAAGGGCCGTGTCTGATTTCGAGTATGAATTTCAGATGGCCCTCATGAATCGTAAGCTTAGTCCAGAGATCGAAACGCTGTTCATGATGCCCAGCGTCAACTACTCCTTCTTGAGCTCGATGCTGGTCAAAGAAGTGTTCATGTTGGGCGGCTGCGTCAAGGATCTGGTACCCAAAATCGTGGAGAAGAAACTCAGGGAAAAACTAACCAAAGGAAAAAACCTTTTTCCCGATTAACACTTAAAAGGCAGGAAAGAACATGTTCGGTTTAAGTCAAGACAAAGGAATCGTCGGATTAGACATCGGCTCTCATTCTGTCAAGGCCGTCGAGCTGAAGGCCAAGGCAAAAAAGGACCGCGATGTCTTTGAAGTATGCCGGATCGGTTACGAGCTTCTGCCCCATGATGCCATCGTCGAGGGGACCATCATCGATTCCGCAGCCGTTGTCGAAACCATCAAGATGATCTTCGACGAGTCCAAATTCAAGAACAGGAATGTGGCCATTTCTATCTCCGGCAACTCGGTGATAATCAAAAAAATTTCACTCCCCGCGATGGATAAGGAGGAGCTGGCCGAATCCATCGTCTGGGAAGCTAAGCACAACATCCCTTATCCTTATGAAGAGACGAACGTAGACTACGCCATCCTCAGACCGCCTCGAGGCGCCGCAGAGAAAAATCTCGATATCCTCCTCGTCGCCGCCAAGAAGGATAAGATCGCTAACTACAGCAACGTCGTCAACCAGGCGCGCAGAAACCTGGTGGCCATCGATGTCGATGTTTTTTCCCTTCAGAATGCCCTGGAAGTCAACTATCCGGACGAGTTCGAGTCGAAGATCGTAGCCATCATCAACATCGGGGCCAACATCACCAACATCGCCATCGTCGAGCGGGGAAATTCTCAGCTCTTCCGCGATCTTTCCATCGGCGGCTTCTTTTTTGTCGAGAATATCCGCAAAGAGCTGAACATTAGCTTCGACGAAGCTGAAAAACTGCTCAAGGGCATCCCCAGCAAGTCGATCCCGGCGGAAAAAGCGGATGAGGTTATTCATTTCAACATCAAAGACCTGCTCGACGAGATCGACAAAACCTTCTCTTTTTACGAGGCTGGAGAGAAAAGAGAAAAGAAAATCGAACAAATATACCTGAGTGGCGGTTTGGCCCACCTCAAGAACATGGCCGGAGCTTTCGAGCAGAAATTCAACATCAGGACAGAGACCTTCAACCCCTTCCGCAAGGTCCACTACGATGAGAAGAAGCTGGAGCCCGTCTATCAGGAAGAGATGGCCGCGCTTTTCGGTGTAGCTGTTGGATTAGCCACTCGGAAAATGGAAAAGTAAAATGATACGGATTAACTTACTCAAGCCGGAAGCAAAGGAAATCAGGGAAGGACCTCCTCTTCCAGGGCCGGAGGTCAGGGCGAAAAAAGCCTTCCCCCTCACGACACTCGTCATCCTGTTGATCATTGGCGTTCTCGCTGCCGCCTTCTTCCTCCAAAAACGAATGATCAGCCAGGAAAGGAACAGTCTGGAAGCCGCTCGAGCTGAAAAAACCAAGCTCCAGTATGTCACCGCCAAGCTCGAAGAACTGGAGAAACAAAAGGCTCTCTTCGAGCGAAAGATCAACCTCATCAGCGAGCTCAAGGTGCAGCAGGACACGGCGGTCAGGATCATGGACGAGCTGAGCCGGAGGTTGCCTGAGTGGGTTTGGCTGACCGAACTCTCTTTCCAGGGGCAACTCATCGAGCTGCGAGGGAATGCACTCTCCAACAACCTCATCGCCGACTACATCTTTAACCTCCAGAATTGCCCTCATTTTGCCAACATCAACCTCGTCGCCTCGACTCAAGAGACAAGCCGGAACACCCAATTTCTTGAGTTCTCGCTGACGCTGAACTATCTGCTCCCGCAGGCGGCCCAACCTCAAGAACAGGCGGCAAAGCCAAAACCGAAAGCAAAGGAAGGGTGATGATCATGAAAAATCGGCCGTGGTATGGCTGTGTCCTTTTGGCAGTGATCATATTTGGGCTCGCTTTCTTCCTCTACTTCAAGCCGCAGCAGGCCGAGCTCCAGAGGATCAAAGCCGAGAGGCTAAAAGTCGAGGGAGAAGTCGCCCAGCTTCAGGAAAAGAAGAAGGAGCTCGACAAGATCGAATCCGAGCTGGTGACGCTGAACCAGACGCTCAAAGAGCTCGAGGTTATCATCCCTAGACAAAAAGAGATCGATGTCATTTTGAGACGAATCCAGCAGCTGGCCTATGATTCCAGGCTGGACATCGTCAGGTTCGCTCCGCAAGGAGAGATCAACATGGAGTTCTACTCCGAGTGGCCGATTCCGATCGAAATAAGGGGGAATTACCACAACCTGGCCACTTTTTTTGATCGGCTGAGCAAATTTGCCCGGCTGTTCAACATCGAGAACTTCACCATTAAAGCTGTCGCCAACCAGACTGAGGATGTAACCATCAGCTCAAATTTCACCGCCAAGACGTACATCTTTCTGGAGGAAGGCGCTGCCTCTCAGGAGCCCGCACCCAAGCCAAAGAGGAGGGCAACATGAAAAAGACAATCGTCTGGCTTGTTGCCTGGGTTTTTTTCTGCGGGGCGAGCGCCCTTCTCATCCCGCAAGAGCAAACCCGAATCGTCGATCCTGAGAAAGAGATCCTCGGCGACCTCCAATCCAGCCTGCCCACCTACGACCCATCCGGAAGACGCGATCCCTTCAAGAACTTGCTGGCCGGGAAGGATATTAAAGAGAAAACATCGGCCGGAGGCGCCCTTCAGCTTTCGATCGATGATATTAACCTGATCGGAATAGTCAAATATAAGAAAAAATTCACCGCTATCCTCAGCGGGCCTCAGGGGTTCCCCTACTATTTTGAGGTTGGCGATAAGCTTGCTGACGGCTTCATCCTGGCCATCAACGAGAGCCAGGTCATTTTCCGGAAAATCAACGAGCGGGGCATTCCCCTGACCAAGCCAAAAGATATCATCAAAGAAATAACTCCGGAGGAGCGTTAAACATGAAAAGGAAAATATGGCAACTCACCTCTTTAAGCCTCTTAATCTTGTGCGCCGGTTATGCTCTCCATTCCTCTTCTCCAGCCCGCATAGATAAGATTTTTATTGAGCCCGGAAAGCTCAGCACCAAGATTGTCCTCGAGGCCGATGCTATCGCTCCCTCTGTCAGGGCATTCTATGCCAAAGAGTCCCCCAAAACCCTCATCCTTGAACTCAACGGAATCATCCTCGCTCAAGCTCCGCAAGTCCAGTCAACCGACCCCCAGCTCCTGGTGAGCATTGACCTGGAAAAGCCGGGGAGCGACCAATCTCGTCTTCTCCTCCAGCTCCGCGACCAGGTCCCCTACCGGATCTATAGCAACCACAATAAGACGATCGTCGAGTTGAATAAAATCCAGAGAGGAGACGGCGAATACCTCGTCGAGGCGGACGTCCAGCGGGAGCTGGAAACAAGGCCCGGGGAAACAATCTTCATGGACAAGCTGAACGTCGAAGAGAACGATGACCTGCTCCGTTTCCGAGCCCGCCTCAGCTCCGGCGCCATCTCTCAAGTCTTCACCTTAGCAGAGCCTCTCCGCCTGGTCGTTGATATCTTTAACGTCATTTATGAGGAGCCCGCCTGCGTCTTCACCGTGGACAAATACGGATTGAAGAGGGCCAGGGTGGCCCAGTTCCAGCTCGGCAACCCCAGGTCTATCACCCGAATAGTCTTTGACCTCGACAAGCCTCAGCAGTACGGCTTTAACGTCAGTAACGATGAAATCGTCGTCGCTTTCTTCAAGGACAAAGCTTCTCTTCCCGTGGTCGCAGTTAAAACCGCGCCGGAAAAGCCTTCTCTACCGTCGCCTGAAGCAGTGACTGCTTCTCCGCAGGCGAATCAACCGCCTCCTCAGGCAGACAAGCCCGCTGCTGCTTCCAATGGCCCGAAAAAAGCTGCCAGCGACAAGCCCGCCCAGGAAACGGAATTTACCCAGGAACAGGTTCAAGAGGAAAAGTATAAACCCAAAACAATCGCTGAAGCCGAAATAAAATACACCGGAGAGATCATCACCCTTAAATTCAAGGATGCCGACTTAAGGGATATCATCCTCTACCTGGGAGACTTCGCCAAGCTGAACGTCGTCTTCGACCCGGAGGTCAGAGGCGTGGTCACTTGCAACTTGGAGGATGTCCCCTGGGATCAGGCTCTCGACATCCTCCTGAGGAACAACAAGCTGGGCAAAGTCCTCGAGGGGAATGTCCTGCGCATCGCCCCCATCAGTGTCCTGACGCGGGAAGACGAAGAACAGCGACGGCTTCGCGAAAGCCGGGAGATGGCCGGGCCCTTGATCGTCAAGACCATCACCCTTTCCTACTCCAAAGCTCGGGACGTCATGGCGCTCCTGAACCAGAAAAAATCAGAGCGTGGCCAGCTCACCATCGACGAGAGGACAAACACGTTGATCATCTCTGACGTCAAGGAGAGCCTGGACTTGCTGGAAAAGCTGATCGCCGTCCTCGACACTCCCACGCCGCAGGTGTCGATCGAGGCGAGAATCGTCGAGGCAACCTCAACATTCATCCGCAACCTGGGAATTCAGTGGGGCTTCCGGGGTGTGGCCGACCCCTTCTACGGAAACCAGACCAGCCTCCAGTTTCCCAACAAGACGCTCGTCGACGGCGCCCTCATTCCTCAGGGCGAGGTGACCAAAGGCATCGGCGGCCCGCTGGGGGGTTATGCGATCAACCTCCCCGCGCCGGCTTTCACCACCGCGCTCGGGTTCTCCTTCGCCAACGTCCTGGATACTTTCAGACTGGACATGGCTATATCTGCCCTCGAAACGTCAGGAGAAGGACGGATCATTTCCTGTCCGAAAGTCACCACCCAGAATAACCAGGCCGCCGAAATCATCCAAGGCCGGCAGATCCCCGTCCAGACGGTCGCCAACTTCACTGTGACCACCCGCTATGTTAACGCCGCCCTCGAGCTCAAAGCCACGCCTCAGATCACGGCCGAGGGAACGATCATCATGACGCTGGAAATCCAGAACAACGCTGCCGACTTCGCCAACCTCGTCAACGGCATTCCGCCGATCACAACGCAAAGCGCCAAGACGACGGTGATGGTTCTTGATGGAGGAACGACCGTGATCGGCGGCATCTACAGGACAGAAGACTCCATCACGCGGGAAAGAGTGCCATTTCTCCATTCCATCCCGATTCTCGGGAACCTCTTCCGGTCTTTTGCCCGAACGAAACAAAACAGGGAGTTGCTCATCTTTATCACTCCTCGAATCATAAAATAAGGGGTGCGACCATGAAAAACATGAAAAAGGTCTTAAGCATATCGTTTGTCCTGCCGGTTCTCCTCATGCTCTCTGCCTGTAATCCCATTGAAGATGACTCCAAGTCAAGCTCCATGCTCATCGTCGAAAGCGTCCGCGGCCAAGACAACGAAGGGAATGCCGCTGACTATCTTCAATCCGATGTCAAAAGAGAAGGCTCAGTGTTTGCGGATATCGCCACGGCAACCTTGAGGGCAGAAACGCTGGACCCTGATCCTCTTCTCGGAACCTCCCAGTATAACGACATTATCATCAACCGATACACGATTTCTTATTCCAGAGTTGACGGAAAAAACACTCCTGGCGTCGACGTCCCGCTGCCGTTCGAAGGTTCCCTCTCAGCCCTGGTAAAAGTTGGAAATACGACCTCCTTCTCTTTTGTCGTTGTCAGAGAAGTGGCCAAGCTGGAACCGCCGCTGATCGGGCTTGCTGAAGGCAGGGCAGAGGGCGTCCTCCAGGTCATCGCCAGGATCGATTTCTACGGCCAGGACATGATCCAAAACAAAGTTAAGGCGACGGGCTACCTGACGATCTACTTTGCCAACTACGTTGACCCTGAAGAAGAAGAGCCAACAGATTAAGCTCGGAATATCCATGGAATACAAACCAATAAGGATGACGAATATGAAGACAAACAAGACGACATTCATCATCATCGTCTCTTTGGCTTTGACAATTTCGAGCTTCTTTTCCTGTAAAAGAAGCGCCGTGGAAGAACCCTCCCCGCTCGGGCCGTCCTCTTTTGCTATCCTTCTCTATCTCAACGCTAACCCGAATGTCCTTTTCGCCGGCCTGACCACACGCCAGATGACGACGATTACAGCAACCTTGAAAAAATATGACGGAACCCCCATCACCGGCAAGACCCTTTTCTTCGAGACGATTAACGCCGGGGGAACGAGAGTCGATCTCGGCTACTTCGAGGGGAATATGGCCCTCCAGTCAAAAACCACCGACAGTTCAGGATCGGTTAGAATTAACTATTACGGTCCCCTCTCGGAAGAAATCTCGGCCAATACGACCGTTTATGTCAGAGCAATGGTCTCCTGGGAAGGCTCGCAGTTTATTAACGAAACGGCCCCTCTTTATATCGTTCGGGATGCCGATAATATCTCCTTCATCGCGGAGGCAATTCCTAATGTCCTTTTTGCTGGTGATTCGAATCCCACGTCCGAAATCAGAGCCCAACTGCTCATCGGCGGCGCGCCGGTCCAGGATTACCCGGTTTACTTCATCCTCCAGCAGGATATCGGAATTTTTGCCGACGGCCTGAGCCAAACCTACGCCCTGACCAATGCCCAAGGGATAGCTTCGGTAACTTATATCGGGCCAACCTGGGTGGAGATTTCTTCGAGCGAAGTAACCGTCACCATCAAAGCCGTGCTTTCGCAAACCGTCTCGAAGACAGTCACCATCAAGATTATTAGAAAACATGATTAAAAGGCGGGCTCCTGGGCCCGCTCTGGAGCCTCTGCTGACTACTCGAAGAGAAAAACTGACCTTTTAAAACGAATTCCCTTTAGGGCGGCTGCTAGAACCTTGTCCAGCTTTCTTTTATACCTGGCTTTTAAGCCCACCTGAATACGGCCCAACCCTTTCACCCGAGCAACAGACGCCAGGGACGGCCCAAAAATCTCTATGTCCCCGCCCGAATCTCTTATCCTGGCGGCAAAGTCTCTAGCTTTCTCAGCCACGCGGCGCAGGTTTTCGCCCTGGAAGATGACTTCGGCCAGGCAGGAAAAGGGAGGATAATCCATCAGCCGGCGGAGCCTGATCTCTTGAGCATAAAAAGCCGGATAATCGCCGCGGGCAGCCTCCCGGATGCAGAAATGTTCCGGGGTTGAAGTCTGAATGACAGCCTCGGCTGTGGCGTCGGCAGAGAGAAAAGTGAGTGCTTTCGAGATCGACAGAATGGCCTTCTGGCTGGCCCTGAAATCGGCCAGATGGAGGATCATTTCCGGATGAAGGATGCCAACTAAGGAAACTGGCGGCAGGTTGGCCTGATGGGCGAGGAGCTGGGTTCCGATTAAAATATCAACCTGGCCCGCCGCGAAATTGGAAAGAATCGCCTCCTTCTCTTTAGGCCGCACCGCCTCATCCACGGCCAGGATTTCAATTCGACTCTGAGGGAAAGTTTTCTTTAAGTCTTCGGCCACAGCCTCGACCCCTGGCCCTCTTTTTCCGATGAGCCGGCTGCCGCAGCGCGGGCATTCCTCCAGACGCGGCCTGGAGGAGCGACAGTAATGACAGATAAGTTTTTCTTCTTTCTTATGGTAGGAAAGGGCCAGGTCGCACCGCTCGCACTTGGGAATAAAACCGCACCGGGTGCAGATTAAATAAGCCGCGTACCCCCTCCGGTTAAGAAAGAGGATGACCGGTTCCTTTTTATCGAGTCTTTCCTTTATTTTCTGCTTGAGCAGCCGAGAGACGATTGCCGCATCCTTCTGGCTGTCAGCCAGGATAACTCGCGGCCACCCCTCCTCCAGTCCGAGGTCAATGAGATAGCCGCCCTTTTTAGCCCTGAAATAGGCCTCAACAGTAGGCATAGCGCTGCCCATGAGCAGGATCGCCTTTTCTTCTTTCGCCCTCAACCAGGCTCCCCGACGAATATCAAAGGATGCTCCCTCCTGCTGACGATAAGACTCATCCTGCTCCTCATCCAGAATGATCAGCCGGAGGTTATCGAGGGGAGAAAAAAGCGCTGAGCGCGGCCCGACGACAACCCGGGCCCGTTTTTCCCGTATCTTCTGCCATTCACGCTCCCTCCTCTTTTCGGACAGCCCGCTGTGGAAAACGGCTGCCTCACCCCCCAGCCGCCTGTTCAGCTTATCGAGAAGCGCCGGGGATAAAGAAATCTCAGGGATGAGGTAGAGCACTCTCCCTCCGTCGAGCAAAGTCCTCTTGATAAGCTCAAAATAGACAGCTTCCCGCCGTCCAACAGAGCCAAAAACGAGGAAGGGCGCAAAATTTTTGCCGGCCATGGCCTGGTGAATGATGTCACCCGGCCGCCGGAGAGTCCTGTCGAACGAAAAATCAAGCTCAAGTTGAGCTGGCGGGCTCGGGACTTCGCTCTCCTTCCTCCTTCTTACCCGCCTGACCTCTTTCTTAACAAGAATCAGGCCTTTTTTTTCCATCCGGGCTAAGACAGCCGCCGTATTCTTGAGGTTCAGCCTCCTTTCCAGGAACCGAGGACGGCAAGCTTTTTCCCTGATCAAGAGAGCAACCGCTTTTTCCTCCTCTGAAAGAAGGTTCTGGCCGAAAGCCTCAAAACCTTTTTGGCTAAGGATCAACGAGGCTCTGCTCCGGATCAGGAAGGAGGGAGGCACGGCGGCCTGCAAGATTTCCCCCCAGGGAAGGAAAAAATAGCGGCTCAGCTTTTCCGTAAAGGAGAGAACCCGGGAAGAAAAGAAAGGCGCTTCGTCGAGCACCTCGCTAATGGCTTTAAGTTTAAGATCTTCCCTCCTTTTCTTTGCCCTCGCCCGGATAACGAACCCAGTCAGCAGCCTCTCGCCAAAGGGCACCAGGACCCGCATCCCGGGTTGGATCTGACCCTCAAACTCGGGAGGGACGGCATAGCTGAAGGCCTGGCTAAGAGGAAGCGGCAGGATGACATCCGCGTACAGCGTCATTTTTTGCCGAGGACGGACATGACCTTCTGCATATCCTGCCAGACAAGTCTTTTTATGTTCTTATTTCCTTCGTTCCTGATGACATAAGAAGGATGAAATGTCGGCATCACCGGGATCTTCCCGAATTCATAGAAATTTCCCCTCAGGCTGCTCATGCTGGCATCGATAGGCACGAAAAAGTCTGTGGCCACTTTGCCGAGCGTTACGATCACCCTGGGTTGGATGGCCTCGACCTGGGCCAGAAGGTAAGTCTGGCATGTTTCAATTTCCTCTTTGAGGGGTGTGCGGTTATCGGGAGGGCGGCATTTGACGACGTTCGTGATGAAGACATCGTCCCGCTTGAATTTCATGGCTTCGATGATCCTGGTTAAAAGCTGTCCGGCCCGGCCGACAAACGGCCGGCCCTGAGTATCCTCATCGGCGCCTGGGGCTTCACCGACGAACACGAGCGCCGCGTCAAAATCGCCCTCTCCGGGCACGGCGTTTTCCCTGTGACCCGCCAGGGGACAAAGCCGACAACGCAAGATTCTCTCGTGGAGAGAGAGGAGAAAGTCATGTTTTCGAGCCTTCTTGTCCTCGGTAAAAACGAAGTCGACACCCAGCTGGGCCAGGAAGTTCAGATTCCCCTCTAGCGACTGGAGCAAGTTTTCAGTTTTTCCGGTCAAGCAGATCCTCGATCTTGTCCATGATCAGGCGGCTGATCTCTCGTTTAGTCAAGCGATCAGTTTCAGCCACGACGCCGCGCCTATCGATCAGGATAACCTGGTTGAAATCAGACTCAAACCCAATCTCCCCGCTGGCGACGTCATTGGCCACCATAAGATCCAGCTTTTTCTCCCGCAGTTTGGCCAGAGCATTCCGTTTAACATGCTCGGTTTCAGCCGCGAAACCAACCACGACCAATCCTTTTTTTCTTTTTTTCTGCCGGACTCCAGCCAGGATATCTTCCGTCCGGATGATCCCGACCTTGGTCGGCACCTTGCTCTTCTTGATCTTCTGGGGAGCCATACTCTCAAACTTAAAATCAGAGACGGCGGCTGCCATGACCAGGACATCGGCTCCGGGAAGATTCCTATAGACTTCCCTGGCCATCTCGGCCGCGGTCTGGACATTGATCACAACTGCCTTCACCGGAGGGACTAAGGCTGTAGGGCCGGAGATGAGAACGACTTCTCCTCCCCGCCACAAGGCTTCGGCGGCCAGCTCATAGCCCATTTTCCCCGATGACCGATTAGAGAGAAAGCGAACCGGGTCGAGCGGCTCCCGGGTTGGCCCGGCCGTAATCAAAAGTTTTTTCTGGCGCAAGCTTTCGCTCTTCTTGAACAAGGCCAGCCCTCGCTCGACGATTTGGCCGGGCGCTGCCAGCCTTCCCCAGCCTTCCTCCTTACAGGCCAAGTATCCCCTCTCAGGCAGGACAAACTCGACCCCCAAGCCGCGAAGCTTCCCGATGTTGGCCTGCGTCTGCGGGTGGAAGTACATGGCCTCGTTCATGGCCGGAGCGATGAGAATAGGACAGCTCGCCGAGGTGTAGAATGTGGACAGGAAATCGTCGGCCACTCCCGAAGCAAATTTTCCGATGATGTTGGCCGTGGCCGGAGCAACAACCAGGAGAGATACTTCTTCGGCCAGAGAAACATGGGCAATCCTGTCGCCATCGTCCTCTCCGAACAGGTCGACGAGAGTCTTGCGGCCAGAGAGAGCGCTGAACAGCTGAGGCGAAATTAGCCTGGTGGCATTCCGGGTCATGATCACCTGAACCTGAATCCCGTTGTCCTGGAACCGGCGCAGAATTTCGCAGGCCTTGTAGATACTGATTGACGATGTCACGCCCAAAGCTATTTTTTTCATGGCTTTTTGGCCCTATTTTTTTTACGGAAGCTCTTCAGGATGGGAGCTATTTTTTTCTTGCGATATTCAAGCCCCAAGCGGTGACAGCGGATGACGGACTCGAGTTCTCGGCCAGCCTCCTCAAGGTCGTCGTTAACAATGATGTAATCAAACCGAGAATACGACCTGATCTCCTGGCGGGCGCGGTCAAGCCGCCGGCGGATCGCCGCCGGACTGTCAAGGCCTCTTCTTTCCAGCCGCCGCTTGAGCTCTTGATAGCTCGGAGGAAGGACGAAGATAAAGATAGCTCGCTTAATTTTTTCCCTGACCTGACGAGCGCCCTGAACATCAATGTCCAGGATGAGGTCGGCCTGAGCCGCCTTCCTGATTTCCCTCACCGATGTGCCGTAGGCCTTGCCATGAACGACGGCCCATTCCAGGAATTCGCCCCTGCCGAGCATCTTCCGGAACACTGGCTCGCTCGTAAAATGGTAGTCCCTGCCTTCGACCTCAGACTCCCTTTTCTGGCGCGTCGTATGGGAAACGGAGAAACGTAGACCCGGCAGGCTCTCCAGAACCCACCTGATCAGCGTCGATTTCCCGCCGCCTGAAGGCCCTGAAACTACATAAATCATGACTCTCGTTCACTCCAAGTTCTGAACATGCTGCCGGATGCTCTCCACCTCGCCCTTGATGGCCAGGCTTTCCTTGATGATGTCGATGTCCTGGCTCTTCGAATTGATCGTGTTCGCCTCCCGATAGATCTCCTGAGAGAGAAAATCCAGCAGCTTCCCGACCGGCTCTTCTCTCTCTTCCCGGACCATTTTTTCGAAAGAATCGGTATGGGCACGAAGCCGCAGGATTTCCTCGGCGATGTCGGCTCGCTGGACCAAAGAGGCGACTTCTTCCTCCAGGCGCTCTCTGGAGAGCGAGCCTTCGGTGTTCAGCTCCTTCAGGCGATGCTCCATCCTCTGGCGAAACAAGGAGGACTGCACTTTAGCCAGCCCGTCAATGCGCTTCAAGGACCGCCTGATGAGGCGGAGGTGTTTTCTGATCTGTCCGGCCGTTTCCCGGCCTTCGCGCCGGCGCTCCTTCATGACCATCTCCAGCGTCTTATCAAAACACTGCTCCAGAAAAGCCGCCTCCGCCGCCGATAAACTCTTTCTCTTGAGCTCGACGAGCTGGGGAATCCGGAAGATGTTGTCCACCGAGATGGATGGTTCCCGGCCCAGGCGGCGAGAAGCCTCCTCCAGGGAGGCGAGGATTTTATCGAGCAGGCCTTCATTGATCGAAACTTCCCAGGCTGACGGATCCAGGAAAGTCACCTCCATCGAGGCCTCCACTCGGCCGCGCTGGAGCTTTTTCTGGGCCGCCGACCTCAGTTTGTTCTCGAGCTCGCCGAGCGGCGTCCCTTTGTAGCTCCAGTCGAAAAACCGATGATTCAGGCTCTTGAGGCTGATTTTGGCGCGCAGCTCCGGCGCCTCAAAATTCTTTTCGCCGTAACCGGTCATGCTTTTCAAGGGTTTTGCTCCGCTTCTTCCGGGAACTGAAGATCGTACAGTTTTCTGTAAATCCCGTTCTTGACATATAGCTCATCATGAGTGCCTGCTTCGGCGATGCGGCCGTTGTCGATGACGAAGATAGTATCGGCATTCCTGATCGTGGAAATCCGGTGGGCAATGACCAGAGTGGTCCTGTCTCTCATGGCGTTATCCAGCGCTATCTGGATAAGCCTCTCTGATTCTGTGTCCAGAGCCGATGTGGCTTCATCGAGGATGAGGATGGGCGGGTTCTTGAGCAGCGCCCGGGCGATGGCCAGACGTTGACGCTGTCCGCTCGAAAGTAGCCCTCCCTTTTCTCCAATCCGAGTGTCGTATTGCTGGGGCAGGGCCATGATAAATTCATGGGCTTTGGCTGCTTTGGCTGCTTCGATGATCCTGT
>Ga0172366_10002969_pt1 | contig 13340 bp, 12 predicted proteins | sample LakKivSesite69cm_FD_114533 | JGI IMG/M metagenome (GOLD analysis project Ga0172366, IMG submission 114533) | Sediment microbial communities from Lake Kivu, Rwanda - Sediment site 69cm | ecosystem: Environmental > Aquatic > Freshwater > Lake > Sediment | place: Rwanda: Western Province, Lake... | reverse complement strand
TTCTGGTGTGCGGCCACGGGCATGCTTGCCAAACCTTGGACCGCGGGCATGGCGAGGGCAGGCGTGGCGCGACAAGTGCTGGGGCACAAGCCGTGCTCCACCTCGAGGAGCACGGCAGCGACGCCCTGTGCACGGTGGACAGGCTGATCGCCGCTCCCCACCGATCAACCCGCCGCCAGCAGCTTGCAGCCATCTTGGGTTGCGGGCGAGGCCCCTGCTATGTGAGCTCGCACACACGGCACACGCATTGCAGTTGCGTTGGCGCCGTATATGCCCCATGAGTAGGGTAAGACTCCCCCCCCCGCCTCCCCCCACACACAGGAGATCGCTTCATGCCACGCAGGTACCTTGCATCCACACTCGCTTTTTCCTTCGCTTTCGCATCCGTTGCCCCGGCACGGGCTGAAGACGACACGCCCCAGTCCGCAACCGCCACGGCCTCAGCCGTGTCTGACAGCCGCGGTGGCGGAGCGTCCGGTTTTGAACACGCGACCGGGGTGCTGTTGCAGGCGCGGCTGCAGTCGAATACAGGGCTTCTGTCGCTTGGCGTAAGCCCGGGCTTCCTGGTCGGCTACCAGGCCAAGTCCTTTGCGATCGGGCTCGGCCTCGCGGCCATACGCCTCTCGGTCTCGGATCCGGACGACGACGGCACCTCCCTGTCGCTCCTGGAATTCATGCCGACTGCCTTCTTCGACGTCTGGAAGTCCAAGGACGGCCGAACACGCGCCAATCTGGTCACCTCGGTCGGATACGCGCGGGCTTCTGTGACGAGCACGATGAGCAGCACCTCGTGTGTCGGCACTGGCCCGGATGCGTGCACAACCACCCAGGAGGAATCGACGCTCACCGCCACGCTCATCCCGTTCTCCGTGGGCTTCGGCGGTGACTACTACCTGAGCCGCAACTTCGCCCTCGGCGCGGAAGTGGGTGTGCAGGCGATGTTGCTGGCCAGTGCCGAGGAACAGAACCGCGGAAGGACATCGAGCCCGGACGTCTCGGGCGGCCTGCAACTGGCGTATGGCCTCATCCGCGCGACCCTGCTGCTTGGCGACTGACCTGGATTCCCATGGACGAGAATCCTCCTAAGCCGGGGAGGTTCTAGGGCCGGAAGCGGTGACGGTGGCGGTGGCGGTGGCGGTGACGGTTTCTGGTGTGCGGCCCGGGGGCCGCGGGGGTGGTGCCAGAGCTTCCTCCGCGTTGCCTCAGGAGATGGCCCGATGGTGGCCAGAATCCACCCTGCATCGCGCAGCGAGCGCGCCGAAAGGGGAGGGGGCCCGACGAGCTTTGCTGGTCGGAGAGGGGAAGCTTCCTTCCCCTCGTTTCGCACGAAGTGCGAAACCCATGTTGAAGGCGGGCGGTATCCGGCTGTCCACGTACACCATTCCGGCCACGGAGAGGAGCGTAACCGCGGGCGGACGGACTTCGCCCTTGATGAGAATGACAGCAGGACCTGCGGAAGGTCAGCGATCCCAGCAGGCGGAACGTACCCGGGCAAGCAGGGCGGAGCGCGGCCAGAGCTGCTCGAAACGAGCGGCGTGCGCGCGCGCTTCTTCCACCAAGTCGGCCTGGCACAGGGCCAGGACGCGTGCGGCGGCACGTTCCTGCTGCAAGGCGCCGCTGCGGAAGCGCGCGTCTTGCTCGTCGAGGAGATCGAGCGCTTGCTGCGGCTTTCGATCCCGCAGCGCGCTCTGGGCGGCGCGCAGCGCGCTCGTCTCCGCACGCAGCTGGTCCGCGACCCCGGGCTCGACCGCGACGGCGCTTTTCGCCGGCTGCGGTGGAGCGACCGGACGTAGGGCCGTCTTGCGATGAGCCGCCGTGCTCAGAGCCCGCTCTGGAACCAGCTCCGCAGCCGGCTTCTGGGGCACCGGCTCTGCTTCGAGGTGAGCCTTCGCCGCGGCCTTATGCACAACCGTCGTCGGGTGACGTTCCACTGGCGGCGGGGCACTCGGCCGAGGCGGGCGCAAGGTCAGCCACCCGGCCGCCACCAGGGCCGAAGTCACGCTTGCCACCAGGACGGACTTGGCCGCAATGGCGCCCGGTCCGGCGCCCGCGGCCGTCGGGGGAGTGCCGACAGGGGCCGTGCCGACGGGCGCGGCGCCGGGGTCCGCAGCGATCCGCACCGCGAGTGCTCGTTCGACCCGGCCTTGCGCCAGGGCATCCGGCTTGTCTTGGTCACAGGCAAGCTCGAACAATCGCTTTGCTTCTGGGCTGAGCTCTTTCATCGGCCGTGCCTCCCATCGGGCTCAAGATAGCGTGCAAGCTGCTCCTCGAACGCGGCGCGCGCGGCGCGCAGCCGGCGCTGACAGGCGCGCACGCCGAGACCCAGCACCTCGGCTGTGTCGCGTACCGAAAGCCCTTCCATCTCGGTGAGCACGAGCACTTCCCGGAAATCCTCGCGCAGCTGCGCAAGGATGGCGTGTAGGGCTTGGCTCGCCTCGCGACGTTCGGCGTCCTCGACGGGAGTGCGGGCGCTTGCCGGCTCCACGGACAAGAGCTGGGCGAGACGTTCGATCCGTTGCGCCTGTCGGATCCGTGCCCGGCGGTAGTCCTTGGCCACGCGCAATACGATGCCGTAGAGCCACGTCTTGAGGGACGATCGCCCTTCGAAATCGGCAAGCCGGCGGTGGACAACGAGGAAAACGTCCTGTACAGCATCATCGATCGACGCCTCGGGAACACCCAGCCGGCGCAGACCCCGCCAGACCATGGTGAAGTGGTCAAGGTAGACATCCTCCAGGCGGATTCCTTGGCCCGGCTGGGCGAGCTGGCTGGGAGTCGTGGAAAGCGGTTCCAAAGCCAATGCCTATTCCTTGTGAGTGGCCGGCAGGAGCCGATCGCGTCACCTCAACCTGTATTCGACCCCGGCAAGCGCGGTGAAGGCAAAAGCCGCTGGCCGGCTGATGGTGCCGATCTCGTCCAGGTAGACGCTCGGCCTGGTGAAGGGGAAGAGGCCGACTCCGGTGATTTCGAGAGTCCACGCGCGGCCGAGGCGCAGACCCGCGATCAGCGCCACCTCGGCCGAAGTCCAGTAGATGGATCTCTCGCGCGGCTCGCTGACGGCGCCGAAGCCTCGCCCTGAAAGCCGGACGACATCGACACCCAAGCACGGGGACAGCTCGGCCCGGCCGCGGGTCGCGGACCAGCAGCCCAGCATAGCAGCCGCCCCCCACCACAGCCGTCCGCCCGTGCCGGCTTGGCCGTCTGCCAACACGTCCTGGGGAAGCGCAAAGCGGGGCACGAGACGAACCCAAGCGCGCCCGAGACCGGCAGCGAGGGAAAGCGCGAAGGCCGGGCCCACAGCCTTGAGGACGCCTGCCTGCAGCCCGGCATGGGCGCCGAGCGACCACGACAAGGGCGGGTGTTGATCCTCAGGTCTCGACCCGCGTGCCGGCGTCGCCTCGGCAATCCGGGCTGAGGTTGGCGCTGCATCGACGGTGGGCGGGGGAGTCGTGCGGGCAACCTCCGGGTTCAAGATCAAAGCCAGCACCAAGACGGCGGCGTCGCCGAGCGAGCGACAGGAAATCCCCGAGAGAGTCCGCTCTCCGGCCACGCCGTCGAGCTCGGTGGTGAGCGCCAGGGTCCAGCCCGTCCCCGCAGCGGGCTGAATTGAAGCGCGTGCCTTGAGGTGACGCGAGTCACGCGCATTCACACCTGCCAGCCGGAGTACACTGGACTTCACCGTGGCGCCATCGGGGCATTCAGGAGGAGCATTCCACTCGAGCTCGAGCGGCGATTCGTCCGCGAGAGCCAGCAGGATCACGGGCGCAGCCGCGCTCGCCGGTCGAAGGCGCGGCCCCGCCACGGCTTCACCCGGAAGCAGAAGGCCCAGAAGTACGAGCACTCGCGCCGTCACGACGTCACGGTTTCCATCATGCCACAGGTCACCGGGGTCCGTGACTTGTGCACGGGATCACTCGGTGCTCGGGGCAGCCGATGTCGCGTCCGGATCGCTCCGGCCACTCAATGTCTGATAGGAGGATACGCGATGCGATTTCACACTTGCGAACTTGGAGTGCTGCTTCTGGCGGTCGGCAGCGGAACGGTGACTCTCCTGGCTGGCTGCAGTCGCGACACGAGCCTCGGCGGTGGCCAGCTCGGCCGGGATGCCGCCGCGCAGATCGATGTCGGACCTCCGCACCTCGGCAACTTCGACCTCGCGGGGGCAGGTGGGGTAGCAGGCAGCGGAGGGGGCGGGGCCGTGGCGTCCGGTGGATCTCCGAGCGGCGGAGGCGGCGGGGCCATCGCGTCCGGTGGATCTCCGAGCGGCGGTGCCGGAGGCGGCTCGACCGCAGGCCCGGGGAGCGGCGGCGCCGTCCCGGGATCGGGCGGTGTCGGAGCTGGCGGCACTGGGCAGGGAGGGACTTCGGCCACCGTAGTCCCCGGACAAGTCATCCTGATTGCAGCCGTGACCAGCGACGGAGGCATCCAGCCGACCTGGCTCAATGGCACCCAACAGAGCGTCTTCTTGTACGGCTGCGGAACTGCCTACGTATGGAAAAAGGAGGCCTCGGGGTGGGCGTTTCGTGGACAAGAATTCGCATGCACGTGGGAGGGTATCTCCCCAGAGGTCCGGGCAGGGGCCGTCTTCGTCGAAGGCGCGCCTACCTATTCCATTCCGGTTGCCCGGCTGTGGGGAGGCGGCACCTACCGTCTGCAAGGCACGTACGGGGTCGGGTGCACCCATCCAGAGTTGGGCCAGAGCAAGGCCGGATGCACCGCCTACAACACACTGACGAGCAACGAGGTCACGCTCGCGGCTCCGCCCGGGAGCGGTGGCAGAGCGGGCGGCACGGGCGGCAGGCAAGGCACGGGCGGCAGCAGCGGAACCGGCGGTACGGGCGTCAATCTCGACGGCGGCACGGTGCCGCCCGGTTGTGGGAACGTGGGCCTCGCGTGCTCGGGCGACACCTGCGGACCCGGGCTCACCTGCTTCCCGGGTGTCTCCTTGCCTGGCTCACCCTCGTGGTGCGTGCCGGCCCGCGATGGCTGCGGCGGCTTCGCACCTGCGGCCTGCGCCACAGCTCAGACATGCCTCTACTACGGTTCCGAAATGGCTATCTGCGTGACCACCGAAGAGCGCGCCTGTGTCTGCGCCACCAGCGCGGCCCAGGTCTACATCGCAGACTGTCCGAAGGAGTTCGTCGATCGCGGTTCCTTGCACCAGGCATGCACCGCAGACCTCAAGTGTCCGACGGGCCTCGTTCCGGTTCGGTACCCCGGGCCGAACCTCACCCTGCCGATGCAGTGCTCCTGCGAAATCCAATGCAACGGCCGACCGCAGGTATGTCCGTCGGGAACCACCTGCACTCTGGTCACAGGCCCCGGCGCCGTGTGCAGCTAAGGACCCGCGGTGAGATCGAAGAAACGAGCTGGACGCCGTCGGCCAGGGAGGTTGAAGACGGCGAAGCTGGTCAGCCAGCGCGCTGTGCCCGCGGGGAACACGCTCGGCCGGCGCCGAAGCCACGCCCAGGAACGTTACCGCGCAACGACATACATCGAGTTTCTGGAAGCCGAACCTACAGACTTCTCGGCAGCACGACGCAAAAGTTGCTCGGCCACGGCCAAGACCACGACCACGACCGCCGGCTTCACCCAGCGGGTGTCGGCCTTGTTGCACCAAAAGCCAAGCGCTACCCCTGATTACCCCCTGATCCCGCGCCTTCGCGCGGGATCAGGGGCCCGCATTGTTCACCGCGATGCGGTTGATTCGAAATACCTCCCACCTGGCTGCGAGAGCAGCAGCGGGCTGGGTCCCTGCAATGGGAACCCTGGGAGGGTCATCTTCAGCACGGTGGATAGGCTGATCGCCGCTCCCTGCCGATCAACCTGCCGCCTGCCGCCTGCAGCCTGAAGCCCTCTTCGGTTGCGGGCGAAGCCCGCGCTGAGGCGGGCTGATCACTTCCTGGTCGTGCCCGTCAACTGGAAACCGCAGACCCTGCTGGAGGCAAACGGGCGAACGGACACCTTCACAAGGCGTTGAAGGTGCCCACCAAGGCCAGACCTTGGCCGCCATGGCCCATCGGCACTGGCACCAACTGGGCTTGCACGTTCTCCGTGAGAACCAGCCGCTGCCAGGGCTTGGCTATTCCCAGGGTGACCATCAGGGCGCCGGCACCTTGGACGATGCCACCGAAAACAAGCATTAAGCTCCACATGTTCCTGTCTTCGGAGGCTCTGGCCCGGCAAGTTGAGCTGTAGGTTGAGCTCTGGTAGGTAGACTCGCCGCAGTACTTGTAGTCGTGCAGGGTTGCGAGCGCGAGCCAGGGCCCGAGCACCGGGATCAAGAGCAGGTTGGAATTGTACGGCACCCCGGGGCGGTCGTTTGAGCTGTCGTGGTACGTGTCGGTATCCTGGGATATGACCCCAACCATGATCGAGATGCCGTATGAGATACCGAACATGATGGCTCCAGGGATCACCAGGCCCTTGCGGGCGCCGCTTTCCAACCGATACCCTGGGGGGATCGGCTTGCTCGGATCGTAGTCCAGGTAGGTTGCTCGCGTCGGAGCCGGCTGGGGATAGTAGTAGGGCGGAGCGTAGCCGGGGGGATAGGGATAGGGCGCGTATCCTGCGGCCGGCGGATAGCCACCCGGCACAGGCTGAGGATACGTTCCAGGCGTGTGGGGCGGATAGTAAGGCGTCGGCGAGGTCTGATCGGTGGCGGGTTGCCCGGTCGCAGACTGATCGGTTGCTGCGGCCAGGAGCCGCGGCGCCGGCAAACGCATCCTCAAGCCCGGGGATGTCTGGTCGCCGGATGCCGGCGCGGCATGCGCCGAGAAGGCCAGCAGAAGTCCGGTGAACGCAGTCGGTACAAGCCCCCACAATCGTATGCTCGTCATTGTCAATCTCCTTGTTGTCTTCGGGGCGGCCCCGCGGCCGCGGCAGTTTGGAAGCACGACGCTTCGCTTCTTCCCGGCGGCTCCTCCGGCCCGGAACGCTGCCGGGGAGGACGACGAGATGGCGTGAAGATACCAGGTACGCGCTGTCTGCGTCACGCATCTTGGCCGGAGGGTGGATGTCTGCGTGGTCTCGTCGGCCTGGGTGGGGCAAAAGCAACGGCTCGACCCAGGCTCTCGGCGTGGCTCATCCGTCCGACGCTGCGGTGGCTCGCTGGTTCTCTGGCCTGGGCGGTAGCCCGAACAAGCACCCTTTTCGTGGTAGCGCATCGCATCTCTCGATGACCTGCGGATGTTGGAAGGAACCCATCGGCCGCAGCCTAATGCCCAGCCTCCCCAGCCATTTCGGGACCAGACCGTCACCCGGAATTAGGACCCAGGCGTCGATAAAGCCAAATGGTCAGACCGGGTCAGACCATACGCATAGCGCGGGCTTCGCCCGCAACCCAAGATGGTTATCAACCAGCTACGAACTTTCGAACGGCGGTACTGGAGCACCGAACGGGTTGGAAACCAAGTCTTTTCAGGATGTTGACCACAGAGGGCACGGAGCGACCGGAGGGCGCAGAGGATGAGAAGACTCGGTTCACAACCTGCGAAGGTGTACAGAAGAGAGCGCAGAGACTTCCAAGAGCGCCGAGAACGAAAGGTCTTGGACCTCGATTCTCCGTGGTTCACATTCTGAGAACTGCTCGGCTTTCAAGCCGTTCGACGGTCTAGGGCGAGCCTGCCTTGGGCAAGGTGAGCACGAATCGCGCGCCCTGCCCTTCGACAGAGGGCGCGATCTCCAGGGTTCCCGCGAAGCTCTCGACGATGGAGCGGCTGACCGGCAACCCCAGGCCCGTGCCCTGCCCCACCGTCTTGGTGGTGAAAAACGGATCGAACACCTTGCGCTGGTTTTCCTTGGCAATGCCGGGGCCCTCGTCGGTGACCGTAAGCGCGACCTTGTTCCCCTTCTCCTCGCACGACACCGTGATCGTGCCCTTGCCCGCCATGGCGTCGGCGGCATTGAGCATCAGATTCACGAAGACCTGCACCAGCCGACTCGGCACCACCATGACCTGGGGCCAGGTTTCGCCCGCGGGTACGGTCACCACACGCACCTCGCGGAAGCGGCTTTGCGGGGCGAGCAGGGCCTGCGCCGACTGCACCCCGCGCAGCGGATCGCTGGGCTTGGGGTCCTCCTTGCTCGGCCGCGAGAACTCGAGCAGCTCGCGGATGATGCGATGGATGCGCTGGGTTTCCGCCTTGACCCGCGCCAGCGCGTCCTCGCGCTCGGCGGCAGGCAGCTCGCCCTTGGCGGCGTCGGCGCGCAGGATGTCGACGTAGCCGAGGATGGCCGCCAAAGGGTTCCCGATCTCGTGCGCCACGCCCGCCGCAAGCTGCCCCACCGAGGCCAGCTTCTCGGAGCGGATGAGCTGCTCGCGCTGGATCGAGAGCGACTTGGTCATCTGGTTGAATGCTGAGGCCAAGCCGGCAATCTCCTTGGGCCCCTCCTCGGCGATCCGCGGCTCCCAGTCGCCCGCGGTCATCAGCGCGGTGGCCCGCCGAAGCTGCGCCAGAGGACGCACCACAAGCTGCGTCAACACGAATAGCCCGAGCCCAAGAACCAACAAAGCGTCCGCGATGGCCAGGAGCACGAGCACCAGCCCCGATCGACGCAGCACCACCTGCGTGGGTTCGGTGGCGCTCACCGCCACACGCACGGCGCCAGCCACGCGACCTTCGATTTCGATGGGCGCGTAGGCGAGGAGCTCCTTGTCTTGCCCCCGCGGCCCCTCGCGGTAGTTGATGACCGGCGGACCACCGGCGAGCGAGGTGCTGACAACGATGGAATCGTAGTCATCTTCCCGACGAGTAGGCCACGAGGCGATTTCCTTGCGGTCGGGCCCGATGACCGAAATGCCGATCGAACCGGTGGTCTCGCTGAGCCAGCGCAGCAAGGCGCGCAGTGCCGTGCGTTGATCCGCGGCCGTCCCTCCGCCGCGCATGCCCCATTGCGCGGCGACCGAATGGGCCATCGCTGCGGCGAGCGTGGCGGCCGTCGATTCGCGCTGCACCCGCAGGCTGTCGCCAGCAGCCCACAGCGTTATGTACCCCGTGGTGAGAATCGCCACCAGGGTCACCGCTGTCATGCCAAGCATGATCTGGGCCCGCAGCCCCGGCCGGGTCCGCGGACGCGCAGCTTCCAAGTAGGACGTCGCGTTCACCGACCTTTCACGATATCACGGCTGCTCACTTCAAGCGGCTCGGGGGATGCGGAGTACCGGGGAGCGCTATGACGATGGTGGGCAAGCCACACGGCTCCCCTGGGACCGCCGGATCGCCCCCGCTGCTCCGAATCTCGGGGTTGACAGAAAACGCTTGTTCGCCCGGGGCCAAGCCTTGCTACAATCCAGCCCCCATGGAGACCAAGCCGGAAGCAACCGAGACCGTCCGCTTCGACGATATTCTCGCGCGTCTGCGCTTGCTCGTGGAGCGCCTCGAAAGCGGCAACCTCCCCCTCGAGGAGGGGCTGCGCTACTTCGAAGAAGGCATGGAGCTGTGCCGTCAAGGCGCCGCGGTTCTGGACAAAGCCGAGAAGCGCGTGGAGGTGCTGCTCACAAACACGGGCGAGAACCCGACCACGGCGCCTCTCGATGCCGAGAACGGGGACCAGGCGAGTCGATGAGCGATTTCGAACTCGGGCCTTGGCTTGCTGCCAAGCGGGCCGAGGTCGACCATCTCCTCGATGCGCGTCTGCCCCAGCCGAGCGACGATCCCGGCCGCCTGGTCGAGGCCATGCGCTACTCGCTGCTTGCGCCCGGCAAACGCCTGCGCCCCATTCTCACTCTCGCGGCGGTCGAAGCCGTGGGCGCGCGGCCGGACGAGTCCATGCGCATCGCCGCCGGCGCAGTCGAGCTCGTGCACTGCTATTCGCTCATCCACGACGACCTACCCGCCATGGACGACGACGACTTCCGCCGCGGTCGCCCCACGAGCCACAAGGCGTTCGGGGAAGCGACTGCGATCTTGGCCGGGGACGCCCTGCTTACGCTGGCCTTTGCATGGTTGGCGGAGGCTGCCGCATGCGCGCGCGAGCCCGGCCGCTACCTGCTTGCCGTCGGGGCGCTTGCCCGCGGGGCGGGATGCTCGGGCATGGTGCGCGGGCAGGCGCGCGACATGCTGCCCGCTGCGCCCGCCTCGCTGGATGAGATCGAACGCCTGCACGCAGAGAAGACCGGAGCCCTTTTTCGCGCGGCTCTCGAGGTGGGTGCCGCCGTGGCCGGCGCGAGCCAGGCGCAGACCGAGTCCTTGGCGCGCTTCGCAACCTCCTACGGCATCGCCTTCCAGCACGCGGACGACCGCGACGACCGTGAGCATGCAGCCTTCGCGGGTGCGGCAAGTGCACGCATCCACGAACTCGTGACCCGGGCCCAGGATGCCTTGCGGGGCTTCGGCGCGGGTGCCGCGCCGCTACGCGCCCTTGCGCAGGCCCTGGAAGCTAGCGCGAAGGCGCACGGGTGATACCATCGGGTTCTACGTGATGACTACCTGGGACGACGTCACGCGAGTCCAAGAGGATCAGCCCGGCTCGGCCAAGACGGCGCCGAGCCGTGATCAGGCATATCTCATCGTGCTGACGGGCAGCGCCATGGGCGAGATGTTCAAGCTGGACCGCAAGCACACCGTCATCGGCCGCGGCCAAGCCGCCCACATCCGCATGATCGACGAGGGTATTTCGCGCGAGCACTGCGAGATCGAGGCCGAGGGGGACAGCATGATCCTGCACGACCTGGGCTCGACCAACGGAACCTATTGCCGCGGGATGCGCATCGACCGGCATGTCCTGGAGGACGGGGACAAGATCCTGGTTGGGTCGAACACGGTGTTGAAGTTCACCTATCACGACAGCCTCGACGAGGTCTTTCAGAGGCAGATGTACGAGTCCGCGCTGCGTGATGACCTGACCAAGGCCTTCAACAAGAAGTACTTCACCGACCGGTTGGAGAGCGAGTTCGCCTTCGCCATGCACGCCAAGGTTCCCTTGGCCTTGGTGGTGTTCGATCTGGACCATTTCAAGGCCGTCAACGACACCTACGGCCACCCGGTGGGAGACCAAGTGCTCGCCGAGGTCGCCGGTGCGGTCGCCGCCACGGTTCGCGCCGAGGATGTGTTCGCTCGCGTGGGCGGCGAGGAGTTCGCGGTGATCTGCCAGGGCGCCGACGCCCGCCAGGGACAGGCCGTGGCCGAACGCATGCGCCGGGCGGTGGCCGGGCACAAGTTCGTGGTCGAGGGGCAGCCGCTTGCCCTGGCCATCAGCGCCGGCGTGGCCTCGATCCCGGAGGCGAACCTGGCCGATGCCCAGGCCCTGGTGGCGGCTGCGGATCAAGCTCTCTACGAGGCCAAGCGCGCGGGACGCAATCGCGTGTGTTGCTGGCAGCCCACATGACAAACGCGCACGGCAAGTGCGGGAAAGGACCATCCACGTGGGATTTTTGAAGAGCGCTGTCCCTTCCCTCGATGCCCAGGTCATCACCTTTGCGGTCCTGGTGCTTGTCCTGAACTTGCTCATCATTCTCTGGGCGGTGGCGCGCCTGTCGCGCGAAGTGCGTCTGCTTCGGACCAAGGCGGACATGATCGAGCATGACATCAACCTCCTCGATCAGAGCATCAGCGATCTCAGTACCCAGTTTCAGGCCATCCGCCACATCGACCAGAAGGCCGATGCCGGCAAGAGACCCGAAACCGACAAGCCGCCGGGATAGCTATCTCATCCCGGACTTGCTCGTGATCGCCGAGGGACACGAAACCTGGGCGTAGCGAACCCCCGGATTGCTGGAACCGCCGAACCAGCCGGTGTACCAGTCGCACCCCGCCATCAGGGCCGAGTTGTTGCCAAACGCGGCCTGGCACATGCTCGTGATGCAGCTCATGTTGCTGCCGCAGGTGCTCGGAAAGCCGCCGTACCGCACGCCCGGGTTCTTGCCGGAGCCCCACTGCGGGTTGCTGCCGGCCGTGCAGGCGTTGTTGGCTCCCACGCCTCCCCCGGGGATGAGTAGATCGAACGTCCCGGCGCCCATGTCGCCGACATTGATGACCTGCACGATCATGGACTTCCCCTGGACCTTTCCACCGGTGAAGTCGAGCTGATAGCACTTGCCGCAGTTGTTGCCGTTGAACGCCGCATATCCGTACGAAAGCGTATTGCTGACCGCCCAAGGCACGCCCCAGTTGCATTGATAGGCGGTGCCGCCGCCGCACGCACTTCCCGCATTCTGGCCGAGCACGGTGGTCCCGTCCTTGGCACAGGCGGTTGCGGGTGACGACATACCGCTCCTCGAGGCGTTGGACGACCACGCACAAGAAGGCTTGCAGCAGTCCCAGTAGCGCGTGGTCCTGCCGCTGGTGCCGTTGGTCAGGGGAGGCACGGTGGGGCCGTTGGGCGGGACGCTCGTCGAGCCGCCGCTCCCTCCGGTACCGGCGATCCTGCCTCCCGTGCCCGGCACGGAGGTCGTCCGGCCGCCGCTGCCGCCCCCGCTCCCCGGCGTAACGCTGCCACCCATTGGCGCACCTCCCGTCCCGGAGGCATCCCTTCCCGGCCTTCCCCCTGCGCTCAACGCATCGCGCTCTACGGCCGCGTCATTGCGGCCGCCCCCGCCGGTCGTCCCGCCCTGTTCCGAGCTGCCGCCGCCTCCGCCAAAGCCCCCCTCCCCTTCGCTGCCCCCGGTCGAAACCACCTCACCGCCGGTGCCGACCGACCCCCTTCTCCCGAGCTGCCTCCGATGGCGACCGTATCGCTCCCGTTCGGAATGCTGCCCCCGACAGGAGCAGTGGCCGGCGGGTTTTCGGGGTTGCCGGCGGTGCCGCCGGCTCCACTTGACGTATCATCGACTCCCGGTCCGCCGCCGTTCTTCGCGGGGATGACGCCAGCCCCGCCCGAGCTGCTGCCAGAAACGCCCGCTTGACCGCAGTTTCCGGTAGCCAGGCAGATCGCGAGCAGCAACGCCGCCGAGTATCCGATTCGACCGAGTTCTCCTGAACGCATTTCTGGTCTCCATGGTTTGGGGGCTATGAAGATAATGTAGGAAAAAGCCGAAAGTGCTCATCGTCGGCCCATTTCGTCAAGGCCCCGAGCTGATGGCCGAAGCCAGAGCCTATCGGTATTTGGGGCACCTGCCACGGGATTCTGCTCATGTCTCCTTGCGCCGGTCGCAGGCACCCACGCCGCGGCACCCAGGGCGCAGGTCTCAGGCACCCACGCCGCGGCACCCACGCCGCGGCACCCACGCCGCGGGGCACCCGCGCCGCGGCGGGCAATTGATGGAGAGGCCGGCCGGATGAACGTCGATTTCGCATACCCCGAGGCCGGGGCCTCACCCCGTAGGTGTGTGCGAAATCGACGTGGCGATCGCGCAGCGAGCGCGCCGAAAGGGGAGGGGAAGCTCGATTCCCCTCGTTTCG
>Ga0172366_10002968_pt1 | contig 13345 bp, 14 predicted proteins | sample LakKivSesite69cm_FD_114533 | JGI IMG/M metagenome (GOLD analysis project Ga0172366, IMG submission 114533) | Sediment microbial communities from Lake Kivu, Rwanda - Sediment site 69cm | ecosystem: Environmental > Aquatic > Freshwater > Lake > Sediment | place: Rwanda: Western Province, Lake... | reverse complement strand
GAGGACTGCGTCCAAGAGATCGTCCGCGAATTCGCCACACGGAGAGAGGCCACCATCGCCGCCTTGCGGCGCATCGGCCTACCCTGCGTCGAGCCACGAGGGGCGATCTATGCTTTCCCCTCCATCGCCGCGACTGGCCTCAACTCCACCGAGTTCTCTGAGCGGCTATTGTGTGAAGAGAAAATGGCCGTGGTGCCGGGAAACGCCTTTGGCGCTTCGGGGGAAGGCTATGTGCGCATCGCCTATACTGTACCCCTTCCCCAGTTGGAGGAAGCTCTCGGGCGGCTGGAGCGTTTCGTAGGCCGGCTGTAGCCGCCAGCATTTGCATATTTGCCTGGGGTGCGCTAATCTTGCGTTGGCAGCGATGAATGCTCTCATCACAGTCTATGGACTCAGAGGGGGCTGAAATGAGCAAACGAGTCATAGCCTTGCTCGCGTTGGCGCTCGCGGTGTTGTTGGCAGGCTGCGCCACTTCCGCGCTCCCACCCGGAGCCCAGCTTCGTGTCCGACTCACGACCCCTTCCCAGCGCATCATGACCCAGGATGCGGATTTCCGCATCAACGCGGATCTCTCGGACGCTGCGGGCAACCCCATCGGGAAAGCCAAGGTGGTCGCAGAGGTCCTGGACGCGAACAATACCTCCCTGGGCAAGTACAACTGCAAGCCGGTGGCGAGCATCCCGGGCCGGTTTCAGAGCGACACCTTCAAGGTCTCCGATAAAGCCGTTGTGGGCAAATGGACAACCAACGCGACTGCCGGCGAGGGGCAGACCGCCGTTCTGGGTTCACACACGGCTGTGGTGACCGTTCCCCTCAAGGTTCAGGTGGAGGCCATATACGACTATGAGTTGCCCATCCCCTCTACATGGGATATATACGACCAGCAGGCCTTCGCCGATGGGGGGTCTCTGAGCCTCGACCCGGTACCGGGAAACGACCAGGAAAAAGCCTTGTTGGAGGTTCGTTACCTGCGCGGCGAGGTGGAGGTTAGCGAAGAAGCTGTGCGGCAGGCCCTGCTGGATTACAGGCCGCTGGGCTATCTGGAGGGCAATAGCACGTTGACCAGCCTGGTGGAGACTCAGATGCAAGGCCACAAAGCCTGGCTCGCGCGGGGAACCTTTGTGACGAACCTGGGCTCGGACAAAGAGGGTAATCCGCTACCGGACTATAACTTTGCCGTAGAGGTGCTGCGCTTCTACTGCGATGCCCCCAATGCCGAGCGCACCTTCACGATCATCGCCGCTTCGACGTCGGATGTCGTGCTATCCGAGATGCTGGCCAATCTCGACGGCTTCAGGTGCCACGGACTGAGCAAGTAAAGCACATGACCCTCACCTCATCCCCAACCCTTCTCCTCTCCCAAAACTATTGGGAGAGGAGAAGGGAGTAAATAAGGGCAATCAGTTCCCCTCGCCCAAACTGGGAGAGGGGTCGGGGGTGAGGGCTGTTCCTGATTAGGGGCACACCACAGCTTTGATCACGCCGTCCCCATAGCTCTCTACGAGGCGAAAGGCCTCATCTGCCCGCTCTAGGGGAAAGTGGTGGGTGATCAGCGAGCGCAGGTTGACCATTCCTCTCTCCACCAGGGCGATGGCGCGGGGATAGGTTAGCTTCATGCGCCGCGATAACCTGATGGTCAAACCCTTGCGGCGCACTGTGTGATGAGTTAACACGAGTTTGTCCTCGGCGGGAATGCCGACGAGCACTAGCCGACCCCCGCGTTTGACCATCTGGGCCGCCTCCTCCTGGGCGGCCACAACCCCCGCGATCTCGATGGCTACATCCACCCCATGCCCTCCGGTGTACTTGGCCGCTTGGGCGGCGAGGTCCTCGTCAGGAGCTAAGGGGATGGCTCCCATCTCGGCGGCCAAATCTCGCCGGTAGGCCAGCGGCTCCACGGCCAGGATGCGCGTGGCCCCGCCGACGCGCGCCAACTGGATGAGCAACAAGCCAATCGGCCCGCAGCCGACGATGGCCACTGTCTCCCCGATGCGCAGCTTGGCCAGGTCCCAGGCATGAATGGCGACGCCGAGCGGCTCTAGCAAAGCCCCTTCCTCGGCGGAGAACATCGCCGGCAAGGGGAAAAGGAACTCGGATTTGTAGGCGATGTACTCCCGCAGCCCGCCATCCATAGGGGGGGTGCCCACGAAGAGCAAGTTCGAGCAGAGGTTGGGATTGCCCTCCTGGCAGTAGCGGCAATGGCCGCAGCTCAAGGCCGGCTCAACGGCCACCAAATCCCCCACTTTGACGCGCTCGACCCCAGGAGAGGTTGCGACCACTTCGCCGGCAAGCTCGTGCCCCAAGACGAGGGGCTTTTCGCTGACGGTATCGCCGATGCGCCCATAGCGATAGTAGTGAATGTCGGAATAGCACACGGTCACAGCGCGCACGCGCACCAGGGCTTCTTCGGGGCCGAGCTGCGGCCGCGCCTCCTCGACCAAGCGCAGGTCTTGCGCTCCATAGAGTCTGAGTGCTCTCATGCTCTAGATTGTCCCTTCCCTTTTGATGGCGGCCATTGTGGCATGATGCGGGCGGCGTGTCAAAATCCCCAAAGCCGTTGACAGCTCCTCCCGCCGATGATATGCTTTCCCGCATGGCGGAAACCGAGATCATGGAGGCATCGTACGCGACAGGCAGAGGTCCAGTCTCGCTTTCTGGATAGCTTTGGCACGCTTTATCCTCAGCTCACCTTTCGGGGGGTGCGCCGCTTTCCCGCACGGGCCTATGGCCCCTATGGCTTTGCCCTGCGTGTGGCCTTTGGCAAGGCGGGGATCGAGCTCACTCTGCTTTGCGCCATCCTGACGGACGGGTTCCCGCAGGACGTGGCCCGCTATATCCAGCGCATCAAGCAGGCGGACTCCTCAGGCGCCGGAGAAGACACGATTTCCATCCTGGTGGCTCCCTATTTCTTGGAGGAGGCCCGTGCCCTCTGTCACGAGGCGGGTATCGGCTACTTTGACCTGGCCGGGAACGCCGGCCTGGACACGCCTCGCGTCTTTCTCAAGATTCAGGGCAAAGAGAATGTATCCCCGCGCGAAAGGCAACTGCGCACGCCCTTCGAAGGCAAGGCCGAGCGCCTGGTGCGAGCGCTTCTCCTCGAGCCGGAAAAACCCTGGACGATGCGCGAGCTGGCCCGGGCGGCGGGAATCAGCCTGGGGCTGGCCAGCATGGTCACCTCGGCTCTGGCCACCATGAGCCTGGTGGCCAAGAATCGCGCTGGGCTGCGCCTCCTCAATCCGGGTGCCCTGCTGGATGCCTGGGCACAAAGCTACGACCTGCGGCGCAGTGCCTTTTGCGTTTACCGCTCTTGGGCCGACGTGGCCGAGATCGAAAGAAAGCTGGCCGATCCGCAAATGGCGTCGGGGGGACCTTGCGCGTTAACTCTGTGGTCCGGCGCACACCGCCTGCTGCAAGAGGAAAACAACACGGCCCGTCTGGCCTTCTATTATCAGGGCACGCCAGAGCAACTGGCGCGAACGCTCCACTGGACCCCAGACAAAGGCAAGACATTCGTCTTTGTCTTTCAGCCTTATGACGAGAGCCTGCTTTGGAAGGCGACGGGGGCAGAGGAGCACCTCGCCGTGGTCCATCCGCTCCAGTTGTACCTCGACCTCATCTCCGGCGATGAGGAGGAGTTGCGCCTGGCTCAGCGCGTGCGCGAGCGGCTCTTGCCCTGGTAGCTTCGCTCCGGACTTCCAGCTCGTCGCTGGCATAGTTCCACCACGAGCAGCTCCAAAGCCAGCCGCCCCTCGATTCGCCCCGTCTTGATGGCCTGATCAACCTCCAGAACCTGCCGTAGGATCGCCTCGAGCTCCTCCATGCTGAACTGCCGCCCCTGCCGCAGGAGCTTTTCGACGATGAAATCGTGCGAGATGCGCAGCTCCTTGCGGATGTCTTTCGAGTTCAGACGCCTTTCCTCGGCCAGGTCCTTGACGGAGAGGATTTGGCGAAACTGGCGGGCGATCATCGTGAGCAGGTAAAGCTCATTGGCCCCATTGGCCAACAACTGCTGCAACTGGCGCATCGCGTTCTGCCGATCCCGCAAGCCGAAAGAATCCACCAGGGCAAAGATGTCATCTTCATAGGTGGGGCTGACCAGGGCACGGACATCGTCTTCCGTAATCGGGCGGGCATAGTTCGCGTGAGCAGCCAGTTTCTCCAGCTCTTGATCCAGCAGCCGCAGGTCGTGCCCCACGAGGGAGATCAGCAAGCTGGCCACCTCGCGGCTGAGGGATGCCCCCTTCTCTTTAGCCCGGCGAAGTGCCCAGTTCTGCGCTTCCCCTTCGGCCGATTTCACGAACTCGCGGACATAGGCTTCTTTGGTTTGCCCGGCCCCTTTCAGGATGGGGTTCTTGGGGCTGAGCGACCTGCTCTCGACGAAAAGGAGGCGCGTGGTGGGAGGGAGGTGTGGCAGATAGGCGGCTAGCTTCTCGGCCGGATCGGACTCGGAAGGCGCGCCGGCTCTATCGCCCGCGCGCTCTTGGGGATCAAAACGCTGCAAGAGATTCTCCACGATGACCAGCCGCCTGCTGGTGAGGAAGGGCAGGGTGTTGCAGGCGCTCACCACCTCGTCCAGGCTCGCCTTTCGGCCATCGAGGACGGTGATATTAAGGTCGCCCATGCCGTCGCCCACGATCTGCGCGCGGAGCTTGGCGACCTCCTCGGAGAGCGTGAATTCCTCATCACCATGAAAGATGTAATACATAAAACCCGCTCGCAGTGTGCCTGTCAGGGCATGTCACCACTACAAACACCTTTGGACAAGGTGACCATACAGGCTATTAGCCAACCACTCCTGGCCGCTGGCCGTGAGGTGAATGCCATCCTCTGTGAGCATCGTCGCTGGCAAAAAGGGCGCAAGCTGCGCATCATGCAGATCAACCAGGGCCACTCGCGCGCGCCTGGCTACCTCCCTGATCAGCTCATCATATCGCTCGTACAGTTGCCGTTGCTGCGGCGTCAGCCCCTGGCCCAAGGCCGGGGTCATGGATACGAGACAAGCTGCTGCGCCCTCACAGCGTGTCCTACGGACAAGCTCCCCCAGGGCGGCAGCAAAGAGCCTGGGCGACACTCGCGGACGGGACTCTCGCCTGACCTCCCCGCCATGCGGCAGGAATCTCTCCACGATGACGCGCAAGCGCATCCACGGACAATGCTGAGCCTGCCAGAGGCGTTCGCGCTGTGCGTCGAATTGGGTGCGGCGTAGGGCGGCATCATTCAAGCCGAAGCATAGGACGACGATCTGGGGGGCAAAGGGCGCTACATCGCGCGCATAACGAGCGCAGCCCATCAAGGCAGTATCGCCAGGGACACCCGCGTTAATAACCCGCCACTGGCCCCTTGGGGCGGCATTCCGAATCAGCAGCTCTTCGAGCACCGCGGGAAAGCTCTGCTCGTAGGGCAACCCCCAGCCATAGACAATCGAGTCCCCCAGGACGACGAGGGTCCTGGTCTGCCCAGGGGCCTCCCTGGCCCGTATCTCGGTTTCGAGCCGGAGCGCCATGTCCATCAGGACTCAATCCCAATGAAAAGGCTCTGGGAGTCCTCCATTTTTCAAGGAGTGCTGGGCGCTTTCGAGGATCCTCACCACACCCAGGCCCACCCGACCGTCGCTCCGCGGCGTCTTGCCCTCGCGGATGCAGTCGAGAAAGTGCTTGCACTCGATCTCCAATGGCTCCCGGTCGGGGATGGCCGGGGTGGTGATGTCCCCGTAACGATAGGAGAGGCGGAACTCCTCCAGCGTGTCGGAGTAGGGCGGGGCCTCCACCCCCTTGTCGTAAATCTTGATCTTCTCCGTCGGCTCCACATCGTCATACACGACCATCTTCTTCGAGCCTACAACGGTGAGGCGGCGGATTTTGCACGGATCGAGCCAGCTCACGCGGATGTCGGCCATGATGCCGTCGGGAAAGTTCAGCGTGACATAGGCTACATCCTCAATCCCCGGCTGTACATAGGCGGCGCCTCGTGCGCTCACCCGGCTGGGCTTCATGCCCAGGATGTAGAGGAGGATGGAGACATCATGGGGGGCCAAATCCCAGATGACGTTGATATCCTTCTGAAAGATGCCCAGGTTCACACGCGTGGCACTGAGGTAAAAGACTTTCCCCAGCCCCCCTTGGGCGATAAAGCTCTTCAGGTATTCTACGGCCGGGTTATACTCGAAGGTGTGGCCCACCATGAGCACCCGCTGGCGCTCTTGGGCTAGGCGGATAAGCTCTTTGGCCTCCTCAGAATGGCTCGTCATGGGTTTTTCGATGAGCACATGCTTGTCGTGCAGTAAAGCCTCACGCGCCATGCGAAAATGGCTGGCGACGGGAGTGGCGATCACCACGGCCATTACCGGGGAGGCGAGGAGCGCGGCGTAATCGGTCGTCGTCTTGACGGCGGGATAAAGTCCTTTGACGTGCTCTAGCCTGTCCTGGCGCAGGTCAGCCACGATCTGCATATCCGAGCCGGGAATGGACTGAAAGTTGCGGATGAGCTTGGGCCCCCAGTATCCGCAGCCCACTACCCCGACGCTAATCGTTTGCACTCCATTATCAATCAAATGGTCGCCTCCCCTCGCCAATGGCCTGGAGCTGCCGGGCAGTGATCTACAAAGCCCGCCTGCGCGGGCCGAGAAATCCCCAGCCCGCGCAGGCGATTACGGGTCAGTACTGGCCGTAGAGCGGCCCAAAGTTAGCGCAGGCACGGAAATCGGCCCCGGTCGGATCCATGGCGCCGAACAGGGTCCAGGCACTGGGCCGGAAAATTTGCTCTTCGGGCACGTTGTGCATGAACACCGGGATGCGCAGGATCGAGGCCAGGGTGATCAAATCCGCGCCGATGTGCCCATAGCTGATCGCCCCGTGATTGGCTCCCCAGTTGTACATGACGGAGTAGACATCCCTGAAGGGACCACTACCCGTCAGACGGGGCACGAACCAGGTGGTAGGCCAGGTGGGGTCTGTTCGCTCGTTCAACGCACTGTACACATCATCAGGGAGGTCAATGGTATAGCCTTCGGCAAGCTGCAATGCCGGCCCCAGCCCCTTGACGAGCACCACGCGCGACATGGTCACGGGCATCTCCCCGCGGGTCAAGAAGCCGGAGGAGTAGCCTCCACCACGGAAATAGCCGACCGAGGCAGGATACCAGGAGGTCGCCTCTAGGCAGGCCCTGGCCTCTTCCGGGGCGATCTCCCAGAAGGGCTTCATGGCTGGCGCGCCGGCGATCTTTTCCATGCCCGACGCGTCGAGCGCCGTAGCTCCCGAGTTGATCAGATGGATGATACCCCCCTCGGCCTTGCCTCTCAGAGTGTAGCCGGTGACGCGCTTCACCGCCGCGCGGCTCCAGAAGGTGCGCACATCGGAGAAAATCTGCGCGGTGTTGGTGAGCAAATGGCCGAAAAGCATGGGGATGGCGTTGAGGCAGTCGTTTTCCGTGGCCATGATAAAGGCCTCACGAAGGCCATCCCAATCGAAGGAAGAGCAGAGCATGGCCTCCATAAAGTCGCCGTTGGGGAAGTGGTCCGTCCAGTGGCGCTGCCCCTGGAAGCCGGCGGCGATGGCATTGTGCCCCAGGGCCTCTTCGCCGTAGCCCATCTCGGCCAGGCGGGGATCGCCCACCATCAGGTCGCGGGCGATGAGGGTCATTTTGACTACCGTCTCCCAATTCTTATCCTTCTGGGCACGGCTCAACTGCTGCGCGGGGGCGTTGTGATCGCGGCCTTCGTGGCAATAGCTTTTCACCCAGGCCAGGGCCCGCTTGTATTCCTCCTGGTCGTAGATGCCCTCGTCAATGCGGCGGATGAACTCGGACATATCCACCGATTCTACGCGCATCCCAAGGTAGCTCTCGAAAAGGCTCTGGTCCACGATGGAGCCAGCGATGCCCATGGACACGCTCCCCAGGGCCAGATACGACTTGCCGCGCATCTCGGCGACGGCCAACGCCGACCGCGCAAAGCGCAGGAGCTTTTCGCGCACGTCGTCGGGGATGGTCGTATCCGTGGCGTCCTGGACGTCCCGGCCGTAGATGCTGAAGGCTGGCAGCCCTTTCTGGTTGTGCGCCGATTGCACTGCGGCCAGATAGACGGCTCCCGGGCGCTCCGTGCCATTAAAGCCCCAGACGGCCTTGGGGATGAGGGGATCCATGTCCATCGTCTCCGAGCCATAGCACCAGCAAGGGGTGACGGTGATCGAACACCAGACCCCTGCCCGAGCGAACTTTTCAGCCGCCTGTGCTGCTTCAGCGACGCCCCCTATGCAGGTATCCGCAATGACGCACTCCACGGGCAGCCCGTTGGCGTGCCGCAGGTTATTGGTGATCAGCTCGGCCACTGAGCGTGCCTGGGCCATGGTCTGCCCTTCCAGGGATTCGCGGACCCCCTTCCGTCGGCCATCAATCGTGGGGCGAATACCCACCTTGGGCATCTGGCCGATCAGGCGCTGACGCGGGGGATTCACCTTAAAGTCTGAGGAGATTGCCATCATTGCCCCTTTCTGAAAGAAGATCTATCTCACAAGACGAACGGCTTGAGCCCGACAAAGCGCTGGTTTCATTCTACTTCATTTTCGCTGAAGACGCAATCAAACATGGGCGAAGGGTGCGCGACAGGATTTAGGCGACTTGCCATCGCCGCGCCGGCTGAACCCAGGCGCTGATACCGAGAGCGCGCCGAGGCACGCTCGGAGTAAGCGCGTAGGATTAGACAGCAGGGCAGGTTTCTGCTATTATGGCCGTGTCGTAAAGGGCAGTACGTTTATCGAATGAATGGAGACCAGAATGAGCAAGCGGATCAAGCTCACCGCGCCCGCCATCTCCTGTAAGCACTGCGCGATGACCATCAAGCGCGAGCTAGGCCCCGTCGAGGGGGTGAAGGTGGTTGATGTGGACGTGCCGACCAAGGCGGTTGACCTGGAATACGCCGATGAGGCGGCTTTGGCGCGGGCCAAGGCCAAGCTCGAAGAGATCGGCTATCCCGTCGCCAAAGGCTAGACCGTGTTTGCAAAGTTGAGCATCGGTTTTTACATTGTCCTTTTATTGATGTTTTGCCTACCTTTTGGAGGATGCGCACCATCTTCGACGGCCACGCTGGTTCCAACGCGGGTGCTTCCCTCGCTGGTACCCACCGACACGCGCCCGGTGCAGGGTCCCAAGGAGCCACCGGCCACGGCTCAGGCGACGCGCACCCCTGCAGCTCAGCCCACGAAAGCCAGCCGTCCTGTGCCTCCCCAGGCGGGTGCGTCCGCCTATGATTTCACATTGAAGGACCTGGCAGGTCAATCGGTCTCTTTGAGTGGCCTGCGAGGTAAGAAGGTGATGCTCAACTTCTGGGCGACATGGTGTGGGCCTTGTCGCATCGAAATCCCGAGCATGGTCAAACTATACGATGAGTTCCACTCTCGCGGGTTTGAGATTCTGGCTGTGAATCTACGCGAGGACACGGCCAAGGTGTCCCAATTCGCCAGGGAATATGACATACGCTTCCCCATCCTGCTTGACCAGGGCGGCGTCGTGAGCTCGAACTATTTCGTGCACGGCATCCCCACGAGCGTCTTTGTAGATGATGCGGGCGTCATCCAGAACGTGCATGTGGGCACGTTGAGTGAATCGGCGATGCGCAAGTATGTCACCGATCTGGTGGATTGAATAGTCGGGTGAGATGAGCGCGACGAGTTCGCCTAGCCGGATTCCGGACGCATGGGTCAGGCGCATTACTCATGGCCTGACCCTCTTCGTCCGTTGGGTCAGCAGGCACTGGCTGCTCTTGGCCAATCTGGCTTTGGGCTTCTATGGGGGATTGCCGCTTCTGGCCCCTGTGCTGATGGCTGCGGGCTATGAACGCCCGGCAGGGCTGATCTATCTCCTTGCCAAGCCCTTCTGCCACCAGTTGCCCGAGCGTTCCTTCTTCCTGTTCGGCAAGCAGTGGGTCTATTCCTATGAGGAGCTCAGCCAGTTGCTGGGAGGATCTGTTCCCTCGCGGTATATCGGCGCCCAAGGGATTGGGTTCAAGACTGCGGTGTGCCAGCGGGATGTGGCCACATACCTGGCTATGTTCGTCGCAGGGCTGGTCTTTGTGGGACTCCGGGGGCGTCTGAAGCCGTTGACGATCAAGCAATTCGTGGCCTTCTGCGTGCCCATCGGCGTTGATGGCCTGGGACAGCTCTTTGGGCTATGGACCAGCACTTGGTGGAGCCGGGTGCTCACGGGGAGCCTGTTCGGGTTGGCCTGTGTCTGGCTGGCCTTCCCTTACCTGGAGCGAGGGATGAGCGAAGTACGGCAGGAGATGTCCATAGCATTAAGCGGCGGGAAGCAAGATGGATAACCAGGAAGTGACTTTCGTAGCTGCCCTGGTTGCGGGGCTATTGTCCTTCTTTTCGCCCTGTATCCTGCCCTTGGTACCGATTTATATGGGCTATCTGACGGGCACGGCCATCGGCGAGGTGGATAGCCCCCAGCGCCTCAAGACGCTAGTTCACGCGCTCTTTTTCGTGCTGGGCTTTAGCGTGATCTTTGTCGTCTTGGGCCTGGCCTTTGGGCTGATCGGGGGGATCATCTACCCCGCCATGCCCTACATTGTCCGGATAGGGGGCCTGATCCTGATCGTCTTTGGGCTGCACATGATGGGCCTGATCTCGATTCCGTTTTTGCACATGGAAAAGCGCTTCGAGCTAGGGCGTGAGCGCCCCAAGAACTATTGGACCTCGTTCCTGGTGGGCCTTGTCTTTGCTGCCGGCTGGACCCCTTGTGTGGGGCCGGTGCTATCGGCCATCCTCCTCCTGGCGGCCAATAGCCAGACGGCCACGCGAGGCGGTATCCTTCTGGCGGCCTATGCCCTGGGCCTGGGGATCCCCTTCCTGATCGTTGCTGGGTTGATTGATGTCGCCGTCCCGGGGCTAAGGAAGATCAACCGCTATCTGCGGGCGATCTCCATCGTGAGCGGCTGCTTGCTGCTCCTGATGGGCCTTCTGCTCTTAACGGGCCTCTTTGACCGGGTGATCGCCTGGCTCAACTCCCTGGCCCCTTACTAGATCGGGGGCTGGTCCCCGACCAGATCGGGGACAGGCCCAACCGGTATGGGCGAGGAGCCTGGCTCTGGATGATTTGCCGTTCTGGGCTGTTCGCCGTATACTATGGGTAGGATTCGGGGCGTAGCGCAGACCGGTAGCGCGCACGGTTCGGGACCGTGAGGTCGGAGGTTCGAGTCCTCTCGCCCCGACAGAAGTGGTGATGCAGATAAGAGTACCCCACGGAAGCGCGGAAGACCTTTGCCGACTTGTTCGGAGGTGAGGTGTGTGATGAGCGAGACTCCCGCGGAACAACTGCCTCCTGATGCCAATCCTCATTTCAATGTTCAGTTGCCGACCACGGATGCCGTACCTGAGATTTACTGTAATACTGCTAGTTTTACCGTCGGCTTGTATGATGCCTTGATTCGTCTCGGTGTGGAAGTCGTCGGTGATGACGGCAAGAGCCAATCTCATCCGGTCATCCACATCAGAATGAGTCATCCCCATGCCTGGGTGTTCGCCAAATTGCTGAATCGCATACTCGACGAGGCTATTGCGGATATAGGCCCTTTTTCCATCCCGGACGATGTCCTTCAGCGCCTCCGCCTAGAAGACGAGTACGCCGCCATGCGGAGCTTGAAGCAGTGATACAGACATGGGCGGGTCCCAGTGCAGCGAAGCTGTTCCCGACCGATTCCGTACTGTATTTTGATCGGTCGCGAACAAGATCCACTGAAGCATCTCGCTCCTTGGAGGGGCAGAAGATGCGGCCCAAAATTGCTACCACAATATGTGATGCAGCACCACGGCTTTCGTTTCCTACCACAGATGCTCAAATCGTCAATCAGTTCTACCGTAACGTCCGCGAGGCTTTGCCCGCCGTGGAGCGCATCCTGGCACACCGCGACGGTGATGCCCTCTACATCTGGGTGATTGTAGATGACATCAGCTACGACGCGCGCCTGAAACTTTACGAGATCGAGAACGACCTCGTTATGCGCTACGAGTACCCTGTGCTGATGTTTCAAACGGTCTGGCGCCAGGGACGGCCACTGCCTGATTTCTACACTTTCCCCTCCGATAGCTACGATCCTTCGGTGGACTATCGCCATGCCCACAGTGCCTGAGCACTTAGCCCAATGCGAGCACAATCAGGCTTTCCTCGATCAGTTATCGTGCGCTGACCAGTTTCCCGACTGGGTAGTTACGGTCTGCTTCTACAAAGCAGTGCACCTCATTGACGCCTTTCTTGTAGCGAACTTTGGTGTGCCGAGCCCTGATCAGCACAGCGAACGGTTTCGACGGCTTGGCGAAGCCCAAAGGGCGGGCGTTCTGCCGGCATCTGTTTATGAGCACTACCATTCGCTTTACGATCTGAGCATCGCAGCCCGCTATCAATGTGTCAAGTTGCCTGCTGAACACGTTCAGGGTGCAAAAACGAATGACCTGCCAAAAGTCGAGCAGTGGGTCACGAAGTACCTGAAGATGAAAGGCCGGATAGGTAGGCGGTACTGAGGTATCTCCCATTGGCTGGATAGCCTTGACCGCGAGGGTTTTGTCTCCCGCCCAAGGTGCCTTCGGGCTGGCGGTTTGTTATTGCTTCTTGGCGACCATTGCGCACGTGGGCCAAGCCAAAGCGCAGCATATTCAGCTTTAGGCAGGCCGTGCGGAGTCTGCGCCCGGCTCGGAGGGACCTGATATGGCCATCATCACCGTGGCTAACGTCTCCAAGTGCTTCCATCTCCGCCCCGATCGTCCGCGATCCTTCCAGGAGCTTCTTGTCAGCACCCTCAAAAGAGGGCCGCGGCGCGTTCCCGAGCAAGAGTTCTGGGCTTTGCGGGACGTCTCTTTCACCGTCCAGCCGGGAGAGACGCTGGGCATCATCGGCGCGAACGGCTCGGGCAAGAGCACCTGCCTCAAGCTCCTGACGCGCATCATCGAGCCGACGGCGGGCACAGTCAAAGTATCGGGGCGGGTGTCGGCTTTGCTGGAATTGGGTGCCGGCTTTCACCCGGAGCTCACCGGGCGTGAGAACACCTTCCTGTATAGCGCGGTCCTCGGCCTGCGGCGACAGGAGATGGCGCGGCGCTTTGAGGATGTCGTGGCCTTTGCCGAACTGGAGCGCTTCATTGATATCCCCGTCAAGTTCTACTCCTCCGGGATGTATGTGCGATTAGCCTTCGCCGTGGCGACTAATGTGAACCCCGATGTGTTGCTGGTGGACGAGGTCCTGGCAGTGGGCGATCAGAGCTTCCAGGCCAAGTGCTTCGAGCGCATCCAGGAACTGCAAGCGCGTGGGGTCACTATCGTCTTTGTCTCCCACAGCCTCGACGTCGTTCGGACTCTCT
>Ga0172366_10002966_pt1 | contig 13359 bp, 9 predicted proteins | sample LakKivSesite69cm_FD_114533 | JGI IMG/M metagenome (GOLD analysis project Ga0172366, IMG submission 114533) | Sediment microbial communities from Lake Kivu, Rwanda - Sediment site 69cm | ecosystem: Environmental > Aquatic > Freshwater > Lake > Sediment | place: Rwanda: Western Province, Lake Kivu... | reverse complement strand
CGCGATAGAGTCGTGGTCAAGAAACGAGAGGTCTCTCTGTCGGTCCCAATTCCCCAGGAACCCAAGGACGCCGATCCCAATCCCAAGAATCGGCGCCATCCTGCGCGCACGCTGGAACCACGCCGTTCCTGCAAAACCGAAGACGGACTCCCGGATCAGAAGAAATCCCACCAGCAGCAGCAACCCACTCACGAGGATAGCCAGGCCACTGGTACCCCTGGTACTGGTATTCGATACGTGCGATATTACGATGCCAATAGCGGCCAAAGACAACACGCCCCAAAAAACACCGCGAGACGCGAGGTATCTCGCATGAATGATGCTAATGACCAGAACCGAGTATCCGCCGAACAGAGCAGGAATACTCTGATAGCTATACCCTTTTTGCTGAATAACGAAGACGAATATTGACGCGAACGTGAGAACTGAGAGCGGAACCGCAAGTTTGCCAAGCCCATGCTGCTTGATCGCCGGGAAGACGAATGGCACGAGCGCGGAGACAAACGCCATACGGATGGGGCTATTTGCAAGCAGAGAGCCTGGAGATGCCACGCGAGGGCCATAGGTCTGGGTTACAAGCGAGTACCATGTCTCGAAGCCCCGAAGCGTCGTAGGATAATAGAGGATGAGAAAATGGGCGATGTAACCAAGACAAGCAAGCAAAAATGCGATTGCTTCCGGCGCAATCAGACGGCGGAACTCGCGCTTCGTCGCAAGCCAGTAAAGCTCAGGGGCAAGGGCTATGATCCCGAAGTGCGGCTTGATGCACGTCCCCAGACCGGCCACGACGCCAGCTACGAGGGCCATTGAGGGAGAAACCCTCCCACCTTCCCATCGAACCCAACGCAGGACAAGGAACGGCAGATAGAGCAGGACGAAAAGGTGCTCCCGTTGGCCGAAGTGATAGTCGAGAAGCACCCTGAACTGGAGCGACAGCGCAATACAGACGAGCAAGAAAGCCGCCAACGCGGTCGCATCGAAGGCGATCCCGGAGCGTTCAACGGTTCTCCGGATTGCGAAAACCGACCAGACGGCAACCCCGAACACCAGGAGCAAGAACCCCAGAATGGCGTTGACAGAGAGAAGCCTTTCCAGCAATGCCGGTATGATGTTGAAGTACATGATAAGTGGCAGATTTATCTCAACGATGTTGATGAATGGTAATCTCCCGTTGATGAGGAGCCGACCAACCTCAACGAACGCCGATGAGTCGCAGTTTATCCTGAGCGGCTGCAAGATGATCGAAAAGAACAGCAAAAGCATGAGCACCCACAGGAGAAGGTCCAACAGGGCCGACTTCGGGGTTGCCATTCCGCTTTTTTCTCTCCGGCTGGTCGAAGTTTTCGCCGGGAGATCGACCATCAGCTTATCCATCTCGTGCACCAGTGCATCGTGCTCTGTCAGTGCTCGCTCATGCCCAACAGCCGCTCGACCTGTTCCCGACTGATCCCGTCTACGCGGACCGTCTTCGTCCTCGACGTATATCCACGCTCGATCTCAATCTGCCGACGGGGTATCCGCAAGGCCTCCGCGAGAACGGCGATGACCGCCTCACTCGCCTTGCCGTCGGTCGGGGCCGCGCTCACTCGAACCTTCAACCGACCGGCCTCGTCGAAGCCGACTACGCGGCTATCGTGCGCCCTCGGCTGCACGCGCACCGTCAGCCGGGCTGCTGGCAGCGCATCCATCACGACCCCTGCGATTGCCCGTCAATGAGCACCTCAGAGCCGTCCTCCGGCTGCGAACTTGCGGCGTTATCGCCGGGTTGCTGCGTCTGAGCTTCGCTCTTAGAGGCGGTCTCCTGCTTCCGCTCTGCGGGGCGTTCCGGCGCGGTTGCCGCCGCAAATTCGGCCAGCTCGCGGTCGAGCGCGGCGAGCGCCTCCGCCTCCTCATCCGTCACCACAGGCGCGTCGTGGTCGGGCAGGGGCGCTATCTGCGGCACTTCCTCGTCGCTCAGCGCCTCCAGCGCATCGAGTTGGCCGGTGAGGTAGGCGCGCATTCCGGCCAGCAATGCCTCGCGCCGTTCGATGAGCGACTGCGTCTGCCGTTGGGCCGCCAGGGCTTCCTGGCGTGCCGTCTGGTACATCTCCTCGGCCTGACGCCGCGCGGCTTCGAGCGCGTCATGCGCTTTCTGCCGTGCCTCTTCAAGCGCCTCATGCGCCTTGTGGCGAGCTTCCATGAGCAGCCGCTCCGCCTCGATGCGCGCATTCTCCACCAGTTGCTCGGCGCGCACCTGCGCCTCGCGCTTGGTCACTTCCGCCTCGCGCTGGGAAGACTCGCGCATCTCGTCGGAGGTGCGCTGCGCGGTGACGAGCGTTTCCATGAGCGTCCGTTCGAGGGAGCGGTAGTCGTCAATCTCTTTCTGCAACTCATTCACACGGCGGGCAAGCTCACGGTGCTCACCCACCAGCCCTTCGACCTCGTCGGCCACTACGGTGAGGAAATTCTCCACTTCCTCACGATTGTAGCCGCGCATCGCACGAGAGAACTCGTTCCGTCGGATGTCAAGCGGCGTCAGCTTCATCGTGGCCCTCCTTGTGTGCGGCAAGCGGAACGTTCAGACACGAATGGACTCGAACAAGAGAATCACGACCTGGATGAGCAGGATCGCCACAAGGGGAGAGAAATCCAGCCCGGTGTTCCAGAGCGCGGCAGGCAATCGCCGCCTGATGGCATCGAAGAGCGGGTCGGTGAGCCGCCCAAGAAACTGCATGATCGGGTTGTACGGATCGGCTCCAAGCCAACTGGCGACCACCCGGACGAGGATAACGATGCTGTAGATATTCAGCAGCGAGACGATGAGACCGATCACGCCGCCGAGGAAATGTCCCCAGTTGAACACCGTCTCTCCTTTAGTGGTCCTCTCGCTAAGTTTTCACCACATTCATACCCCCCTCAAATCCCCCCGCACGCAGGGGGACGACGCTTCCCTCCCCGCGTGCGGGGAGGGCCGGGGTGGGGTCATGAAAATCTCTGAAACTTGGCGAAAGGACCGTTTAGCAACTACCTATGCCCTCGGCCCGAAGATCGCCGTACCGAGCCGCACCATCGTCGAGCCTTCCGCAATGGCCCAGGGGAAATCGTTCGTCATGCCCATGGACAGCACCGGAAGCGCGAGCGCGGGATACTGTGCCCGCGCATCGTCCCAGAGCCGCCGCAGGTGCGCAAAGCACGACCGCACGCGCCGCTCGTCATCCACGAACGCACCGATGGTCATAAGCCCCCGAACCCGCACGTAGGGCAACTCGCGCACCGCCCCGACGAGATCAAGCGCGGCCTCAGGAGCCACGCCGAACTTCGACTCCTCGCCGGAAGTATTCACCTCGATGAGCACGTCGGTCGCCTGCCTCGCAGCCGAGTGACCACTGATCTTCTCCGCCAGACGCAGCGAATCAACCGACTGGATCATCGCAAAAAGCTCCACCGCGTGCTTCACTTTGTTCGTCTGGAGATGGCCGATGAGGTGCCATTCGGCTGTGCGTGCGACGTGAGGCTTCTTCTCACGCGCCTCCTGCACGCGGTTCTCGCCCAGAACTTTCACCCCGGCGGCGATCACGGCGTCCGCTTCTGCGGGCGTGCGCGTCTTTGTGACCGCCATGAGGGTGATCTCTTCAGGCGATCTGCCTGCGCTGAGCGCGGCGTCGGCGATCTGCTCACGGATGCGTCTGACGTTCTCCGCAATGAGCCGCGTAGCCGCCAAGTCGTCCGTCATCCGGTCTATCATCCAGTGATCGCCCGATGTTGCTATGGATGCGAAGGGGATCAGAACAATATAATGTACGGGAGAATCGCGAAGGCTGCAATAATATGCGGGAGAGCGGGCATACGGGTGCAAGTGAAGTACCGTACGGGAGGCGTCCGGCGCACGGAGGAGTTCGGCAACCCATGTCCCGTACGGTGCAACGACGGTTTGGAACGACTCGCTCAGAGAAGTGCTAATCTTTGCGACGGAAAATGAGATATAGGACGAGGGTGACGGCTGCGATGACCAGCCCCCACTTGATCACCTTGTCCCAGGGGAACTCCTCTTCGGGGACTGGCCCGCCCAACTCTTCGGAGTCGGCAGCCATGACGCCCTCCGGCTGGATGGTCTCTCCGGGAGCCGCCTGTGCCGCGGCGCTCACCCCTTCGGATGGTTCGGGAGGCGGGGCCGCCTTTGCCTCCTCCGCGACTTCTTCCTGAGCTTCCGGTTCCTCTTTGATGATGGGTTCTTCCGGTGTGCCTGTCATGTCCCCTCCTGGTTCTTCTTACGTACGATCTTTATCAATGGCTACCGAGGATGCTTCCTCTATCGTCCAGTATGATGATCTCTTATACGCTTTTCGGTAAGGAATTGTGCATGTTGGGACGTAGAGGCGCATGGCCATGCGCCCCTACAAGATATTGTTTCGACGCGCCTTGTAGGAGCGACTCGCGAGTCGCCCCTGTAGTCTGTGATGAAGTGTGATTATCTGGAACCCGTATTACATACTAATGATCCGGCGCCACAAAACGCAAGTACTGATACTGCGAGAGCCATTCCGGGTTCCGTTTTCCGGCCTTCCCCGGCAAGATCGCCGCTTCTCTGCCGCCGTGAAAGAGCGTCTGCTGGCACGACCGGCCAAGGAGCGGTACATTCTCTTTATCGGCCCCTCGCGGAAGGAAAAGGAGAAGATGAGCGATACGGCGGTGGTTTTGGCGTCAGGCGGGATGGATAGCTGCGTGACGGTGGGGCTTGCCCACCAAGTGGGGCATCGGCTCGCGCTCGTTCACGTCAACTACGGCCAGCGCACGCAACGCCGGGAGCTTGCGGCGTTTCATGCCATTGCCGAGCACTATTGCGTGCCGGAAAGCCGCAGGTTCGTCGTGGACATCGGGTTCCTTGCGGCCATCGGCGGTTCCGCGCTCACCGACGCTTCCCTCCCCTTGCCGGAGGACGAGCCGCTCGACCGCGAAGGCATCCCCATCTCCTACGTGCCGCAGCGAAACGGGAATCTGCTCTTCATCGCCGCCGCGTGGGCGGAAGTGCTCGGTGCGACAAGCATCTGGACCGGCATGGTCGAGGAGGACTCAAGCGGCTACCCGGATTGCCGACGGCGGTTCTGCGACGCTATCGAGAGAGCCATTGCCGAGGGGAACGACGACGAGCACCCCGACCCCCGCATCATCACGCCGCTCATCCACATGAGGAAGGCGGAGATCGTCCGCACGGGCCTGAAGATCAACGCGCCGCTTCACCTGACGTGGTCGTGCTACCAGCGCGAAGACCGCGCTTGCGGGCGGTGCGATAGCTGTCGTCTGCGTCTGCGCGGCTTCCGCGAGGCCGGTGCAGAGGACCCCATCCCGTACGAGCAGGGCGTCTGAAAGGCGCATCAATGGAAAAACGGCGAGATGGGAGGGATTTCAGGGGCCGGAGTTTGCCTGGTGGAGCAGGTGTTCCACCGCCCGCACCAGTTGCTCCGGCTCGACCGGATCAGTCATCCTCGTGACCGGCACCCGATCCTCGAGCGCAAACTCGTCCGGCTCGTGCGCGGAGATGACCACAACAACGGGCACACGCGGCAGCACCTGGCGCATCCCCGTCCAGGTGTCATTCCAGAAAGAACTCGGCTCGTGGGAGAGGTCTATGATTGCCGCTTCGCCGGAGGGACCGCTCACGATGAGGACCAGTTCGTAGCCTATGCGGACAAACAGCGTCAGGTACCCGCGCACGCGAAATAGCTCCACCGCCGCCATCAGCCAGGCGGGCTGATCCGATTGGCTCGCACTTCCCGTGTGGCTGGGCGACGCCATACCGATGCTCTCCCATCCTGTCGTCGAGACTCAGGAGAAATCACCCATGAATGCTCGCGGGATCGGCTAACCGTGCAAGGCACGTGCCGAACCGCTCACGGAACACACACATTGTGTCGAAATCTCATTCCTGATCGCGTTGACCGTAGCGCTTGATCTTGTCGTGAATCGTCCGCACGCCGATGCCGAGCATCTTCGCGGCAAGCGTCTTGTTGCTCTGCGTCGCCCGAAGCGTCGCCTCAATCGCCTCACGTTCCATCTCGCTGAGCTTCATGCCGACGCGAAAGACGACCTCTTCCGGGGGGCCGCTCCTGATCTGGTGCGGCAGGGCATCCGGCATGATCACCTCTCCGGCGCACATGACCACCGCGCTCTCGATGGCGTTTTCCAGTTCGCGCACGTTGCCCGGCCATTCGTAGCTCTGGAGGAGCGCCATCGCCGAAGGGTCAATCCCCTTGATCGTCTTGCCGTTCTCCGCGGCGTAGAGGTTGATGAAATGGTGCACGAGCAAAGGGATGTCCTCGCGGTGGTCGCGCAATGAGGGAGCTTCGATGCGCACGACGTTCAGGCGGTAGAAAAGGTCCTTGCGGAACGTGCCCTCTTCGACCATGCGCTCCAGGTTGGCGTTCGTCGCCACGATGAGCCGCAGGTCCACCGTGATCGTCTGTTCGCCGCCCACGCGCTCGAACTGACGCTCCTGCAACACGCGAAGCAGCTTCCCCTGAAGCCCGGTCTCCAGCCCGTCAATCTCGTCGAGGAAGAGCGTGCCCATGTGCGCCAGCTCAAACCTGCCGCGACGCTGGGCGACCGCCCCGGTGAACGACCCGCGCTCGTGGCCGAAGAGTTCGCTTTCCAGGAGTTGGGGGGAGAGCGCGCCGCAGGCCACCTTGATGAGCGGCCCGTTGCTGCGAGGGCTGAGGCGGTGGATCGCCGTGGCGATGAGTTCTTTTCCCGTGCCGCTTTCGCCCGAGATGAGCACTGTTGCCCTGGCTCCGGCGGCTATGCGGATGCGCTCGATCACCTGACGGATCGCCGCGCTCTGCCCGACAAGGCCCTCTGGGCGCGTTTCCTCGCTGATCTTGGACCTCAGTTGCCTGTTCTCGAAGCGCAAGCGCGCTTTCTCGTATGCGGCAGGGATGAGCGCCTTGAGCTTGGCGAGGTCCACCGGTTTGGTGAGGAAATCGTACGCCCCCATGCGGATGGCTTCGACGGCTCCCGCAATGGTACCGTGCGCGGAGATCACGATGGAGCCGACGGGCCATTCGGCCTCGTGAGCGCGGCGGACAAGCTCCAACCCATTGCCGTCCGAGAGCACCAGGTCGGTGACTACCACGTCAACTTTCTCGCCTTCAATCAGCTCCGTCGCGTCCGCAACGGCACGGCAGGTCGAGACCTGGTAACCCCACTGGCCCGTAATCTCTTGCATGATCATCAGGGAGCTTCGATCACCGTCTACAAGCAGCAGGCGCAAGCCCGAACTCATGAACGAAGTCCTCATCTGAGGATGGAGAGAGAGGGTGAGAGCATATCCTGTGTTCTAATATGCACCCTTTGCATTTCCGCGCCAAGAGCATTGCAGATATTTCCGCACGAGAGACGGCGAACTCCGGCAGAATCCGCAGGATAATGCTCCTCTTCCCGCACGCAACCAGCAGGATTGGCCGGTGCGCCGGGTTCCTCACGTCAGAAATTCGGCCTTGAACTCCTCAGGGATATGGGCGAGGTACACCTGACAGATGCCGGTCCGGTCGCTCGTGTAGACCACGTACCCCGCGTTCGGCGCGAGCACCGGATGGGCGTGCGTCCACTGCGGATGACCGCCGCTTGCGCCGGTCCGGCAGAGCGTGCGGAACCGACCGCTCGGCGCGTGGATAAGCTGTAGCCCCACGTCCGGCCAGTTCGTGTCGCTTGCGGCCCATTCGCCGGTCGCGTCGCACGAGACGTGCCAGAAGCCCGCGCCTTCGGCAAGGACGCGCACCTCGGCATCGCCAGGGGTCGCCACGTCGAGCGCGCGGCCCGGATGGTTCACGGTGGTGACCACATCGCCTGTCCTGCCGAGGGGGGCATAGTGGTTCGTGCTCCGGGTGAACGGCACGAGCGCGAAGCCGTCGCCGTCGAACGAAAACGTCCAGACGCCCCAGGGCATCCTGGGTGCGCCCGCCTCGTCAATCGGCAGGATGGACGCGAGCAGCCGCTCCGACCTTCTTCCGACGAGTTGCACGGGCATGAGGTAGCGTGCGCGGCAGATGCGCTCGACCCGGCCCTCCGTCAGGTCCAGCCTCATCACGTCGAACGTCCTGTCGGTGCGCTGTCCCTGTGCGAATACGTAGCGTCCGTCGAGGGTGCCGGTTGAAACCATGATATTCAGGTAGCCGGGCATCCGCGCCACTTCCTCCTCGTCGCCGCCCTCGAACGGAATGCGGATGAACGATCCCTTGCGCCCGGCGTAGACGTAGCTCCTGTCGGCAGAGATCACCCCGCCAGACGGTTCGCGTGCGAGAAGCATGAGGCCGCTCCCGTCGGACTCCACGCGATACAGGTCTCTCGGCGAATCTCGCGTGGGATACCTGTTTCCTGAGAGCAACAGCGTCCGGTCATCTGGGGTGGTCCACTGGCCGGAGCCGAGGTGGAAGTGCATCAGGGGGAAGCTCGTCAACTGGATGATCTTGACCCCTGTCTGGGGGTCTTCGCGGGCGATGCGTTCGCACGTCTTTTCATGAGTCATGGGCAGTTCACCATACGGCGGGAAGGACAGGAAGAATTGGCGCGTCGCCCCTACAAAGCGTGTCGAAAGATAGGGGCGCATGGCCATGCGCCCCTACAGTCCGAGTTTATGCGGGTTCCAGGTAATAACACTTCATTGCGGACTACAAGGGCGACTCGCGAGTCGCCCCTACAAAGCGTGTCGAAACAATATCTTGTAGGGGCGAGGTATGCCTCGCCCTACTCGACATGCGCAATTCCTCACAGAAAACCGTATTATTGGGCCTTGCCGCTACCTCAGCAGCGTCATCGTCCTCGTCTGGCCGAATCGCTGTCCGCCGTCCGCGCTGGCTGCTTCCAGACGATAGAGGTAGATGCCGCTTCCCATGGCGCGACCGTTGCCGTCCATGCCGTCCCACACAACCCGGTGATAGCCCGGCTGGAGCACGCCCTCGCTGAGGACGACGACCTCTTGGCCCAGCGCGTTGTAGACGGCCAGACGCACCTGACTTGCCGCAGGCAACGCGAACTCGATGAGCGTCGTCGGGTTGAACGGGTTCGGATAGTTGGCGGCAAGGCGGTACGCGTGAGGCATTCCCACGCTGGCGAACAACGGCCCGTGGTACGCTTCGTGACCATAGAAATCTATGTCTACGAGGTAATAGGCATACATCCGACCGGCCTCGGCGGTCATGTCAAGATACGTGTACTCGGTCGCCGAGGATTTGTTGCCCTGTCCCCTCAGGAAGCCCAGCGTCCTCACCGACTCTGACCGTGCGGCGCGCCCACGAATGCCCTCAGGTCCCTCGTTCGCCAGCGCCGTCGTATCCGCCGCCTCATCCACCGCCAGACGAAGCACTCGCCAGCCGTAGTTCTCGGTCTCGGAATGCGTGATCCAGTTCAGCTCGACCGCGTCTTTCCGGGCGTGCGCGATGAACGTACCCAGTTCGACCGGCAATGACGTTTCCTTCGACGTTTCTATCGGGAAGTTCGCTGACGACACGGTTGAGGGCGAGGCCACGCTGAGGTAGGTGCTGTCGGCCAATTGCGCGGCGATGACGTTGGTCTGCGGCGCGCTTGCGGAGATGTCGTACGCGATGAAGTACACCGACGCCGTGCTGCCTATCGTCCTCGTCGGGCTGAAGGTGACCGTCCCGCTCCCGCCTGATGCGCCGGTCACGGCTGACGAACCGATGAGGGTTTCCTCGGAGGGCGAAAACGTCCCGTTTCCGTTGTCGAGGTAGACCTTCACCAGGTCCACGTCCGTGTCGTAAAAGACGCCCACGCCTGTCCGCTTGTTGTTCACCTTGATGGATTGCAGGACGGCGTTGGATGAGGACGCCGTGAGCGAAAGCTTGAGCATCGGCACGTCCGTGGCCCCAGGGTTGGTCGAAACGGGCGATATGTCCGTGCCGGTGACCGTCACCACCGCCGATGCCATCGTCAATGTCGCGCCGGTGATCGGAGCGGCGGTCACGGTGAGGCTGTCGCCCGCGATAGGGCTGCCAGAGGTGTTCCCCGTGACGCTAAAGTACGTGTTGTTCACGACGGTCGGGTAGAATGTCCTCCCACTGATGCCGCTCGTGCTCATGGTGTACGTGACCACGAGGTACCGGGAAAGCCCCGCCGGAACCTGCACGCTGAGGCTGCCGAAGGTGGCGATGGTGTCGTCCGCGCTGAAGGTCGTGCTGCCGAGCAGCACCTCATCGCCGTCGAAGCCCTGGCCGTTCGGGTCGGCGTAGAGCTTCACCGAACTGATGTCCTGGTTGTCCGCGCCTGTGCCGTTCGCTTTGACCTTGACCACCGAAACATCCAGCGCCTCGTAATCGGACGCCGTCAGCTTGAGTTGCAGCGCGGCCACGTCGCTCTGGCTGAGGGTGACGTTCTGATTCGAGGGCGAAGACGGCCCGATGTCCACCACGAGGTTGCCGATCTGGACCGTCTTCGCAATCCCGTACGAGGCCGATGTGACCGAGGTCGTCTCGATGCTCGACGAGATGGTGAGCGTGTAGAAGCCTTCCGTTGCCGGGTTGGTCAGAGACGCACCGCTCAGGAAGGCGATCTCCACCGAGGCGGAGGTGTCCACCACGACCGGCAGCGTCACGACCACCTTCCGCGTGCCCGTGTTGACGGTTGGGTCAACGGTGGGCGCAGTGCCGTTCACGCGCACGTTCGACGCGCTTATAGAGGCGGGGACCGTCGTGCCGGACGGGAAGGTGACGGTGAACGTGTCGCCGATGCGCAGCGCGCCCTTCGAGCCGGTGCTGAACGTGAGCGTGTAGGCGGCGACGGAGGAGACCTCGTTGGGGTTCGCGTTCACCACGGCGCTCGTGAGCGTCGTCGAGGTGGAGATGATCGTGTACGTGGCCGAACTGACGGGGTCCGGCTCCTTCGTGGTATTGACGGAGAGGGTCTTATTGCCCCCGGTGGTCGTCGGGTTGGTGATCTTCCCGTTCGAGACGACGACGGTCACCGAGTCGCCATTGGCGTACGACGCGGCGGAAGGCATGGGGATGGTCACCTGAAGCCCCGAAATCACTGGCGCGGCGGACGGGTTGGCGGGCGGATTGGCGTTGTTTGCCACTGCCACGTCCCCCGCGACGAGCGCGGCTATCGAAGTGGTGCTCGGAAAGATGACGATGATGCTGTCCGTAGAGGCGAGCGCGCCCGCGCTGCCGAGCCGGAAGCCGATGGTGTAGGTCGCGGTCTGACCATCTCCCTGCGCGCTCAGGCTCACGGTCACGTTGCTGACGGTGGTCGTCGCGGTGACCGCATACGTCGAGGAGGAAACCGAGGTTCCCTCGGCGCTCGTCTTGAGGGTGACCTGATAACTGTTGTTCGGCGTGCCGGGGTTGGTGAGCATCCCCGCGCCGCTATTGAAGACGACTGTGACGCTCGTATTCGCCGTGATGTTCACTGGCGTAGTGATCGTGACCGTGAGGCCGTTCACCGTCACCGTGGAGGCATTCGTGCCGTTGACGGTGATCTGAGGCGTAGTCGGCGACGAGCGGGCGACGGCGATGCCGATCCCCGTGCCGCTTGGAAAGGTGATGCTGATCGTGCCGACCCCGGAGGTCAGCGCGCCGCCGCTCCCGGTGGTGAAGGTCACGGTGTAGGTGGCAAGCTGGTTGGTCAATTGATTGCTCAACGACACGGCGACCGAACTGACCGTGCTCGCGGTGATCGTATAGACGTTCGAGGAGACCTGCGTCGGCTCTTTGCTCGTGTACACCGTGGCAGTGTAGTTTCCTGCCGTGCCGGGGTTAGAAACCCCCGCCGCCGACTTGAACACGACCGTCACCGACGCGCCTGCGCTGATCGTGCTCCCGACGGCGATCTTGGCCGTTTGAGACGACACCACGACGTTGTTCGCATCAACCCCGTTGACCGTCACGTTCGATTTCGAGATGGAGGAGGGGACCGTCGTGCCGGAGGGGAAGACCACGAAGATGGTATCGCTCGCCAGCGTCAGGTTGCCTGTGCCGCCGATGGTGAAGGCCAGAGTGTACTGGGCCGTCGCGCTCACCGTCGCCGGAGAGGGCGTCACGTTGGCAGCCGAGACCTGCGTCGCCGCCGAAATCGAATACGAACTCGATACGGTCGAGTTGGGGGTCGGCTGGATGTTCGTGTAGAGCGAACTGAGCGTATAGGAACCGGATGGCGGGTTGACGATGCCTGCGCCGGGGCCGATTACCACCGTGAGCGAACTTGAGGCGGCGACGGCGTTCGACGAGATCACCTTCACCGTGCGCGTGGAGCTATTCACCACCGGCGCGACCGTGCACGCTGTCCCGTTGATCGAGACGTTCAACGCGGCAATCGAACTCGGCAGCGTCGTGCCGGAGGGGAAGACCACCGTGACCGTATCGCCGTCCACGAGCGCACCGTGCGCGCCGGTCATCGTGGTGATCGTGTACGACGCCGTCGCCGAAGCGGTGTCCGGTGAGGGCGTGACCGTCGCCGTCGCCAATGTCTCGCTCGAAGGGGCGGTGATCGTGTATTTCGCGGACGTGACCTGCGTCGCGTTCACGCCGATGCGCGCGGTCAGGGTGTAGTTGCTCCCTGAGGTGGACGGGTTGGTGATCTTTTCCCCGGAGACGTTGGTGAACGCAACGCTTGCCGTCGAGCTTGCGCCGACCGTCGAACCAGAGCGCACCCGGACCTGGCGGGCGCTGGGGTCCGTGATCACCGCCGAACTCTCGGTCCCGTTGATCGTGACCGTGCTCGCGGTGATGGACGCCGGGATCGTCGTGCCCGTCGGGAACTGGAAGAAGATCGTGTCGCCGATGGCTAGCCCGCCCGTGCCGGTCGTGAACGAGATCGTGTAGGTCGTCGCCGTGCTGATGGCGGGGTCGCCAAGGCTGACCGTGACGCCGGAAATGCTCGTCGCGGCGGTGATCGAATAGGCGTTCGACTGCACCGCCGTTGGCTCGGTCGTCGTGCTGACCGATACGGCGTAGTTCGAACCCGCAGAGGGGTTCTGTATCCCCGCATCCGAGGAGAACACCACCGAGACATTGCCGTTCGCGGAGACGTTCACCGGCGTAGTGAGCGTGATCGTCCGCGTCGTCTGGTTGCACGTAGGAGTTACGACAAGCGCGGTGCCGTTGACCGTGACCTTATTGGCGGCCATCGTCGCGGGTATCGTCGTGCCACTGGGGAAGACAAGGGAGATCGTGTGCGACCCCGCCGTGAGCGCACCGCCAGAGCCGGTGGTGAAGCTGACGGTGTACTGGGCGGCGACGCTTGCCGTCGTCGGGCTTGGCGTCACCGTCGCCGGGCAGACGCTGCTTGAGGTGATCGTGTACACGTTCGACTCTGCCGAGCCGTTGTTCGTCGCCGCGACGGTGAGCGTGTAGTTGTTCGCGGCGCTCGTCGGGTTCT
>Ga0172366_10002959_pt1 | contig 13379 bp, 10 predicted proteins | sample LakKivSesite69cm_FD_114533 | JGI IMG/M metagenome (GOLD analysis project Ga0172366, IMG submission 114533) | Sediment microbial communities from Lake Kivu, Rwanda - Sediment site 69cm | ecosystem: Environmental > Aquatic > Freshwater > Lake > Sediment | place: Rwanda: Western Province, Lake... | reverse complement strand
CTGACCCCCGGTATCCGCTCTTTTTTGGTTGTCTATGGGTGTATCACATATATCTGAACTTTTTCAGGCTTTTCTAAAATTCTCCTGCAAAAGAATTGCAATGGAAAAAAGGAATGGGCGGAGCTACGGGAAAATCAAGAAGGAAAAATTGTCAGCCCAACCACCAATCTTTGGCGCTGATGCGAGCGTCATAGATCATGCGCGCGACGATGTCGGGGATCTTTCCCACCTCGCGCAGAGGGCTCACTTCCTGGAAGGACACCCAGCGGATTTCCCTCACGTCCCCTGCCGGGCGTATCTCGCCGGAAACACACCGGGTGAGATACCCAATGAGTACAACCTGCTTTTCAAAATGTGTTTCCGGGTCATAGGAGAGGTATGCCCCCGTCTGCTGAAGGATCTGCACCTGGCACCCTGTTTCCTCAAAAGCCTCTCTCCTGACGCAGTCCTCCAGGGTTTCCCCGGTTTTCAGGGTCCCCCCGGGAATGGCCCAGAGGTCTTTCCAGTAACCCTGATCCTGACGAACAAGCAGGATTTCCTCTTTCCTGACAATGCACGCGTAGCACGCAACCTTGAATTTCTCGTTCTCCATCATTTTCCTCCTGGCCTATTTTAAACCCATCGGCACTCGAGCTGGCAACTGGAAGGGCTTCCCCTCAAACCTTAAAAGCCTGAATTGGCGAAAAATGAAATTCTCATTTGGTTCGTTTACCTCAAGGGATGGTTGTTGAAAGTTACTCCTTGACAATTTCGAACTTTTGTTCGATAATGGCTTCAAGGAGGGAAAAATGGAATTCGTCCACCTGCGCGTGCACTCAGACGGGAGCCTGCTTGACTCCACCTTCACGCCGGAGAGGCTCACCTGGAAGGCGCACGAGCCCGGGATAAAAGCGCTGGCTTTAACGGACAGGGATTCTCTCCTGCGGGCGGTGGATTTCTTCCAGGCCGCCTCCGCATGGGGGGTGCGTCCCATTCTCGGATTGGAGCTCTCCTATTTCCGGAAGGAGCCTTTATTGCATCCCTACACTATCCTGCTTTTTGCGGAAAACGAGAGGGGCTATGAGAACCTGCTTTCTCTCCTGAATTCGGCACATCTGAAAGCTCAGGAGGGTTTCCCTCCACAGGTTGAGCTGAGTGAGGTTTTAGTTAGAAACGAGGAGCTGTGCGCTTTGAGCGGGTGGAAGGAAAGCGAGGCCGGAAAGCTCCTCCTCGAGGAACGCCTGGAGGAAGCCTCCCGGACCCTCGAGGAGCTGAAAGAGGCTTTTGGGGAACGCCTTTTCCTGGAGCTCCAGTGGCACGGCGAAGAGGAGGAAAGAGGAATTTTAAAGAGGCTCCTTTCCCTGAGCAAGAAATTGGGCATCCCTCCTGCGGCCACCAACGATGTCCACTACCTCCTGCCTTCAGAGGAAAAGCTCTATCAGATCCTGAATTGCATCCGCACCCTGACCCGCCTGGGGGAACCGCATCCGGAAAAAAGGCGGACAAAAAATCGCCACCTGCGCTCGGAAAAGGAGATGGAGATGGCCTTTTCCTTTTATCCTGAGGCTCTGAGTAATACAGTCATCCTCTCGGAGCGGCTCCAGTTTTCCTTTCCCCCTTACAGGCTGCGCCTGCCTCATTCGGGACAAACCGCTGAGCAGGAAAGCGCCCTCTTGCGCGAACTCTGCCTGACAAAATTGCCTCATTTTTACAGTCATTCCGAGCTGGAGTCTGCCCGCCGGAGGCTCGAGCACGAACTCAATCTGATTGAGCGGACGGGGTACGCCGGATACTTCCTCCTGGTCTATGACCTCGTCGAGGAAGCCAGAAGGAGGGATATTTACGTCCTGGGCAGGGGGTCGGCCGCTTCCAGCATAGTCTCTTATCTCCTGGGGATCACCTTTGTGGATCCTATAAAGGAGAACCTGCTTTTCGAGCGCTTCCTGAACCCGGCGCGCGTGAACGACCCCCCAGACATTGACCTGGATATCGAAAGGGAGCGCCGCGAGGAATTGATGGATTACGTGCGCCAGAGGTACGGAGAGGACAGGGTGGTCCACGTGGGCGGATTGAACACTTTCCACATCCAGGGAGCCCTGCGCGAAGTAGGAAAGGCGCTGGGAAGGACGAAGGAGGAGATCGACTACTTCCAGGAGAACCTTCAATTTAAAAAAGTGCAGAGCCAGGAGGGGCTCCGGTGGCTGGAGTACGCTCAGGCGCTTGAGGGCTTGATCCATCACGTCACCACGCACCCCTCGGGCTTCATAATCACAAGAAAGCCTGTTTGTGAGGAGGTGCCGCTCCTGATGACCCTTGAGGGAGTGAGTACTCAGTACGACATGCGTACCCTTGCCCTCCTCGGCTTCCTGAAAATGGATTTCATCGGCTCAAGGAACCTGAGCATGATCCAGGAGACAAGAAGAATTCTGAACTCTAACTGGCTCAGGGAAATCCCTTTCGAGGATCGCTCCACCTGGGAGATGATCGCCAGAGGGGATACCATCGGATGCTTCCAGTTAGAGAGCCCGGGCATGCGCTCCCTCCTGCGGAAGCTGAAGCCAAAGAACATAAGTGACCTCACCGTGGCGCTCTCCCTCTACCGACCGGGCCCCATTCAGGGGGGAATGGTGGATTCTTACATCTGCCGCCACCACGGTATGGAGCCCACTGAATACCTTTACCCTTCGCTTAAACCCATCCTTCAAGAAACGCACGGCGTGGTCCTTTATCAGGAGCAGGTAATGTGCATCGCCTGTGAAATAGGGGGGTTCTCTCTGGCGGAGGCGGACGTCCTGAGGAGGGCCATGAGCGACAAGGACGAGGCGGTGCTGGCCTCCATGAGGGAGCGCTTCCTTCAGGGTGCTCTGGGGAGGGGGGCGACCGCGGAGGTAGCGCAGAAGATATACGGCCTCCTGGAGAAGTTTGCAGGATACGGCTTTAACAAGGCCCACAGCACTTCCTACGCCATCGTGTCCTACCAGACCGCTTATTTAAAGAGAAACTTCCCGCGGGAGTTCTTCAGCGTGCTTCTCTCCACGGAGCAGGGTTATTACCAGCCCTTCGTTTACGCTGAGGAGGCAAGGAGGCTGGGCGTGCCGATCCTGCTCCCGGACATCAACAGAAGTCAGAAGGAGTGCACAGTGGAGAATGGTGGCATTCGCCTTGGCCTTTCCTACATCAAGGACCTGGGCCCGAGCCAGATAGAAGGGATAATCGCAAGAAGACCTCAGGGAGGGTTCAGAAGCTTCGAGGAAGCGCTGCGCTTGCTCCACCAGTATTTAGACCGCAAAGCTTTTGAAGCATTGATCAAGGCAGGAGGTATGGACTCCTTTGGCTTAACTCGCCCCACGATGCTTGCGAGCCTCCCCTATCTTCTCCGCCGCTTGAAGGAAAAGCCAATTCTCTTGGAGCTCAAGGAGGCGCACCCGGCGTTCCTGCTTCGCCCCCTACCCCTGGAGGAAGAGGCGAAGGAGTCCTGGGAATTCACCGGAGTCTATGCTCCCGCCCATCCCCTTCAGCTCTATAAAGAAAGGCTCAAGCCCTATCTAACCGATGCCAGCCTGCAGGTGAAAGACCTTCCCCGGGGAAGCAAAATCAGAGCGGCCTCCCTTTTGACGCTCGCCCGCCTGGAAAAAACGAGAACCGGAAAAAGGATGTGTTTCCTGACGCTGGAGGATCTTAGCGGCCAATGGGAGGCGATACTTTTCCCGGAGGAGCTCTCGCGCTTCGCCCACCTCCTTCGCGTTCGTTCCCTGCTCCTTTTAGAGGGGGAGGTAAACGAGCGCAACGGGGAAAGAAGTCTGGTGATTAAGGATTTGAAATCCTGGGGCCTTCACAAGAAAGAAACGCCTCTTTTGAGCGATAATTATTATGTGCGAAGAATGGGGAGCATGCTGACAAAATGAAAAGAAGGCGGATCATCCACGTGGACATGGACGCCTTTTTTACCTCGGTGGAGGAGCTGGACAACCCCTCCCTGAGGGGCAAGCCCGTAATCGTGGGTGGCCATCAAACCAAAAGAGGGGTGGTTTCCTCTGCCAGCTACGCCGCCCGCGCCTATGGTGTGAAAGCAGCCATGCCCCTCTGGCAGGCCAAACAGCTCTGCCCTCAGGGCGTTTTCCTTCCCGTCCGGATGCACCGCTACGCCGAGATATCCAGGCAGTTCATAGAGATACTTTTCGATTACACTCCCCTCGTAGAGGCCATGGGGTTCGACGAGGCTTACTTAGACGTCACGGGCTCGGAGCACCTCTTTGGCCCGGCTATAGAAATCGGACGGGAAATCCAGAGAAGGGTGAAGGAGGAAATTGGCCTTTCCTGCTCGGTGGGAATCTCCTACAACAAGTTCCTGGCTAAGATCGCCTCGGGATGGAAAAAGCCAGGAGGGCTCTTTCAGATATTGGAGAAAGATGCCCTGGAGTTCCTGAACGAGCTTCCCTTGGAGGAGCTTCCTGGAATAGGCCACGCCACAAAGGCTCGCCTGGAGCGCATGGACCTCAGGAAGGTGAGCGACCTGAATCAGGTGCCTTTTGAGGTGCTGGAATCAGAGTTCGGGAAAATAACGGGGGAGCTCTTAGCCTACGCCCAGGGAATTGATGACCGGCCGGTTACCCCGGTTTCGGAGAGAAAGTCCATGGGAGAAGAGTGCACCTTCGCTGAGGATATAAGCGACCCGGAGAAGCTGCTTTCCATACTACTCGAGATGACGGACAGGCTGGCCAGGAGCCTGAGGCAGGAAGGGCTCTGCGCTCAGAGGGTAACGGTGAAAATTCGCTTTCCCAATTTTAAGACCATTACCAGGTCGGAGACTCTGCCCCAGCCCACGGATGTAAACGATGAGATCTATCAGGCAGTAAAGAGGCTCTTCCTGAAGGCCCTTCCCAGGAGGGTGCGTCTCTTAGGACTGAGCCTTTCGGGACTGGTGAAAGCAGGGGAACTTCCCCTTTTTCCGGAGGACAAAAAGGTGAAGGAGGAATCCCTGGTCAAAGCCATCGACAAAATTCAGGAAAAATACGGTGAAGAAGCCATCAAAAGAGCGCTTCAGGCGAAAGGTGGTGCTCGCAAAAGGAAGTCCTCTTCGGCATAAATCGGCTCCTTTTGCCGGATCCCCAATCAGGACGGAGTGCTCGTTTAGCCCTCCAGCTTTCTATAAACATAGCCTGGGCCACCAAGCTCATGGGCGCCGTCACCAAAAGCCCGATCCCCCTGCAAATTGCCCCTAGAATAGTGAGGCCGATTATCGCCAGCCAGAAAAAGGAGAGAGTTCCGTTTCGCCTCCTCGGTCAAGGAGGAACTGACCCTGAGGGCTTCCAGGGCACTTATCTTTCTATTCACAATCTAAAATCCGAAGAAACCGAACTGGATAGCCCTGATTATCTCCGGAACTACGAGCAGAATCAGGCCCAGGGTAACGATTAGGGAATAAATCAGGGACGCCCCCAGATATTCCAGGAGAAGGTCAATTCTGGAAAAGAGGCCCCTGAACTTGCCCCGGGCACCGTTCACGCTTCAGATTGAAGTTGATCAGGTCAAGTTCGATAATGGCGGACAAAACCTCTGAAAGAACACCGGCAATAGCGGGAATTTGTACCCGGCTGCACCATTACCGCACCGATTCCCGAAAATGCTCCTGAAAAAAAGTGAGACCCACGAACAGGCCAATATTCGCCCAGACTATCTCTCGACCTTTCCTGATCGCCCCGCCAACGGAAAAACCCCTCATGATTTCCCTTCTTTTCCTAATTGGGATCACTTAAAATTCTTTCGTTTTTTCTTAAAAGGTTCAAGGAAAAGGCGAAACTTACTCAGGGGTGGAGCCTCATGAAAACCCAGGTTTTTTAGTTCACAAAAAAGGGTGAAATTTTTTCCGGCCAAGTTACAAGACCATTTCTTCTCCTCGAAAATTAGAAAAAGCCTTAAGATAAATCCTCTGCAGCTCAATTTCTCAATTTCAAAAACCCGAAATTCTAAACCAATGTCCAGCCCTGGCAATCCCTGCGGCTAATTATGAAGCACCTTAATCGATCGCCCGCGTTCCGGGTTAACACTGAAGCTATGCAAAATTTTCGTAAGGTAATTTAAATGAGCATTGTATTTTCCCAGTTTTCAAATATGAATTTGTCAGATTTGCCCTCTTAGCTGGTAAAATAGTTTTCGTGATGAAGATTCTGGATGACCCGGATCTTTTGAAGGAAAGGGATCCGGGAGGAATGCTCAAGACAACCTATGGACTGGCGGAGCAAATCGAGGATGCTCTGAGCCTTCTTCAAAAATCCCCTCCCCTACCCTCCTTTTCTTTTCAGAAGATGGTCTTCTGTGGCACCGGAGGAGGTTCGCGCTCCGCCTTCGATCTGATCCATTCCTATCTCTTTTCCTCCCTTTCCCTTCCCTTTTATCCCCTCCAGGCTTACGAACTTCCAGGGTTCGTGGATGCCGACACCCTGGCGGTCTTAGTCAGCCACTCCGGGAACACCGAGGAGACCGTGAGCGCTTTAGAGAACGCTCTCTATCGCACCAGAAACATCGTGGTTGTCACTGGCGGAGGGGAAATGGAAAATATGGCCCTTAAGCATGATCTCTATATGCTCAAGGTTCCCGTGGGGATAGAGGCTCGATCCGCCATCGGCTACCTCTTCTTCGCTTTACTGCACATCCTGGGAAAGCTCTTTCCCGCTCTGTATCCCGAGGAGGAGATAGAAGAGGCCGTCCGCCACCTGAAAAGGGAGAGGGAGCTAATTCGAGAGGATCAGCCCCTCAAAGTAAACCTGGCCAAACAAATTGCATCCAAACTTGAAAAGCGCTTCCCCATGATCTACGGGTTCGCTGGCTTTTCAGATGGAGTGGCCCTCCGTTTCCAGCGTCAGCTTGCGGAAAATGCTAAAATGCTGGCTCACTCAAACCTCATCCCCAACATGCACCACGATGAGATAGTGGGGTACGAGGAGAAAGGCCTCGAGGGAAAGGCGATAGCGGTCCTCATCCGTGATCACTTCGAGGAGAAAAAGATCAGCAAGAGGTTCGAGATAACGAAGGAGGTCCTGGAGGAGAAGGGCTTCCCGGTTTTGGAGGTGTACCCGCAGAATAAAGAGTCTAAGTTAGCGCGCATGTTCTCGCTGGTTCAGCTCTTCGATTACGCTTCCATTTATCTTGCGCTCTTAAGGGGTTTCAACCCGCGCGAGGTCGCCATTATCAAACTGCTCAAGCAGAAGATGAAGGAATGAGAAGGGGAATTGGCGTAGACCTCGGAGGGACTAAGATCCTCGGCATTCTCATGCGGGAGGACGGGGAGATTCTCCAGAGGGCAGAAGGGCAGACCGGTGATCCTTCCTCAGAAAAAGAAGTCCTGAAAAACCTCTTTGCGGTGATCGAAAGCCTGCTCAGGCAGGGATCGGCTTTTTCTATCGGCATCGGCTGCGCCGGTCCCGATGATTTTGAAAAGCAGATCGTGGTCACCTCGCCGAACCTGCCCTTCATCAAAAATTACCCTCTGAAAAAGTTGGTGGAGGAGCGCTTCGGCATCCCCACCCTGGTGGACAACGATGTGAAAACCGCAGCCCTGGGAGAGCTTATCTTTGGCGAGGGAAAGAGCCTGCAGCCTTTTTTCTTCATTACTCTGGGAACGGGCATCGGCGGGGCTCTGGTCTCAGAAAACAGGATCTTTCGGGGAATTTCCAATATGGCAGGGGAAATCGGACATGTAGTGCTTGATTTAGAGAGCAAGGAAAGGTGCGGTTGTGGGAAATACGGTTGCTTCGAGATCCTCGCCTCCGGAATCGCCGTCCGCCGCTATACCCTCCGCAGCCTGGAATCAGGAGCTTACTCTGTCCTCCAGGGGACACCTGCGGAAAAGATAGATGCCAGATTAATTGCGGAAAAGGCCAGGGAGGGCGATAAACTTGCCAGGCAGGCTTATCATCAAGCAGCTTACTGGATCGGTGTGGCTTTTTCCTATCTGGTTCAGCTCCTCAACCCTCGCGCCATCATCATCGGGGGGGGAATGAGCGAAGCCTGGGACCTGATGGAAGATAGGGTCCTGGACGTTCTCGCCGCTATGACCATGGGATATCCCCTGAAGCATCTGGAAATCCGCCGGTCCCTTCTGGGAAACATGGCAGGAGTAATGGGCGCCGCTTTTCTGGGCTTAATGGGCATTAAGGCTTAAGGGGCCCTCTTTAAAGTGGGCCTTATTTTTTAAAAGATGAGTGGTTAAGGAGGGTCACAAGAATGAGCTTTTTTGATCATTTGGGGCTGAGCGAGGTCTATTCCTTCAAGAGGAACATCATCTGGACATTCGTTATTTTGCTTTTAATGTCTGTCATCCTTCTCGCCGATCAGAACGTGATGTCCCCCAATATTCAGGCTATCGAGGACGAATTCAGGATCACGGACAGGGAAATCGGACTGGTGGGGTCAGCTTTCACCCTGGTGGCCGCCATCATCACCCTGTTCTGGGGATACCTTTCGGACAAGTTTTCCCGGAAGTGGCTGCTCGTGGGAGCTGTGCTCGTGGGGGAAATACCCTGTTTCCTCACCGGCTTCGCCCAGAACTACTCCCAACTTCTGGTTTTAAGGATACTGACCGGAATCGGCATCGGAGGGATGGTCCCCGTGACCTTCTCCCTCTTGGGCGACCTCTTCACGGACAGGCAGCGCTCCACGGCCCAGGCCTGGTACCAGGCGATTTCCGCCGTGGGAATCCTTCTGGGCATGATCGTCGCAGGATTTCTGGGCCCGGCTCTGGGCTGGAGGATTCCCTTCATGGTGGTATCCGCACCCAACTTCATCTTCATCCTGATGCTGATTTTCATGGGAGGTGAACCAAAAAGAGGGAGCGGGGAGCAGGAAATCAAGGACCTTCTCCTCTCGGGAAAGGAGTACAGGGTCAGGCTTCAGATTAAGGACTACATCAATTTAGTGAAGATACCCTCCAACATCTGGCTCTTCCTTCAGGGCATACCGGGAACAGTAGCCTGGGGCATCCTTCCTTTCTACCTGATCACCTTTTACCAGAGGCACAAGGGTTACTCTGTGGAGCTGGCCACGATCCTTCTCCTCGTTTTGGGGCTGGGCACAATCGTGGGGAAATTGTTCGGAGGAATAATCGGGAACAAGCTTTATCTGAAAAGCAGGAAGCTCCTCCCGATTTTCAACGGGATTACCACCCTGATCGGTATAATTCCCATACTGGTCACCCTCTCCTGGCCTGCACCTCAGAACCCCAATATCGTTTCCATCATTCCTCCTGCTCTTTTTGGCTTCCTGGGAGCATCGATCATCGCCATTGCCGGTCCCAACGTCCAGGCCATGCTTATGAACGTCAACCCTCCGGAATACAGAGGGGCCATTTCTTCCATCTTTAACTTAACAGATTCCATTGGCGCGGGATTCGGTCCCTTCATTGGCGGCCTCCTTTCTACGGCGAGAAACCTGGACTTCGCTATGAAGACCTCCGCTTTATTCTGGATACCCTGTGGCCTGCTCTTCTTCGTTTTGATCAAATACCTGCCTCGGGACACCGAGAAACTGCGCCGGCAGATGCTGGAAGTACGTCGGGAAATGGAGCAACCCAATGCCCGTAACCCTGGCCTATAAAGGCGCCAAGGCAGTTTTTGAGGATCGAGAGATCCCCTTCAGGGATTCTCTGGAACAGGACGGACTAAGGATCCAGCTTTCCTTCGGGGAAGGGGAAATTAAGGGAACAGTCCAGGCGGAAAAAGAGGCTTTCCTGGAAAGAATAGAGCTGGAATTTGAAATCCAGGGGGACTTTGTCTTCTTCAAGAACGGCTTTCAATCCTGGTCTCCATCAGGAGAGATCAGGGGAGAACCTCCCCGCCCTCGCGTTCTGATCAAGGCCCTGACCCTTCACTGGGACGATCCCGGGTATTTAAATGAAGTCCCCTACTTCCAAAAATCCCACTTCCTGACCTATCTGCGCTCGGGCCAGCAGATTCTTTTCCTTGAGGCCAGGGACCTCCCCATTCCCTTGGTGCACTTTATGGTGGAAAGAGGGACTCTAAAGGTGATATCGGAAATCAGGAGGCTAACCCCCAACGTTTTCGCCTTTCTGGATTTAAAAGTGGAGGAGCTTCCCGGTCTCCTTCTAAATCAGGAAAAACCCGAGCGCGTCTTCGGCTGGACCAGCTGGTATTACTACTACGAAAGGGTCAAACCCGAGGATGTACTCCTCAATTTAAAGCTCTCTTCCCGCTTCCCCTTTCCTCTCACCTACTTTCAGATAGATGACGGCTGGGAGGAGTCCATCGGGGACTGGCAGGAGAACCGTAAATTCAAGGGGTGGCTGGGGATCATAGTTGAGAGAATCCGTGAGCGGGGCATAAATCCGGGAATCTGGCTTGCCCCCTTTGCTGTGGAAAAGAAGAGCCGCATTTTTAATAACAAAGACTGGCTTTTGAAGGACGAGCGTGGAAAACCTGTAGTGGCCGGATTTAACCCGGCCTGGCGGGGCCATTTTTACGCTTTAGATCCCACTCATCCGGAAGTAGAGGAGTATCTCTCGGAGCGAGTATTTTTCCTCAGGGAGATAGGCTTTGAGCTCTTTAAATTTGACTACCTCTATACTCTGGCCCGGGATGGAGAAAAGTACGTAGGCAGTATTTCCCGTCGCGAGGCCATTGAGCGGGGGATGAAAATCTTAAAGAAGGCGGTGGAGGGAGGCAAAATTTTAGCCTGTGGAGCGCCCCTTCTTCTTTCCCCATTCTGCAATTTCCTGCGCATCGGTCCCGATACGAGCGGAAAATGGGAGGACAAGCTGGTGAAAATAGCAGGACATCTGGGTGGGGTGGAGGCGCGAAACTGCATTCAGAATACTCTGGCTCGCTTCTTCCTCGATGGAAAATTCTGGCTTTCCGATCCCGATGTGCTCATTTTAAGAAAGTGTGCCCTGGATGAAATCCAGCAGCGCACCCTGATTTTCACTAACTTTTTCCTCTCCCGCTTTCACTTCTACTCGGATCCTTTAAACATCGTTCCGCCCGAAAACCTCGGCCTTTTGGAGGAGCTGAAGCGCTTCCAGGCCTTCCGCCTGCTTGAGGGCACTCCAGGGGAAGTTTTTCAATTCCGGGGGGAGACGGCAAAGGAAGAGGTAGTAGGGTTTGTGAATTTGACGGAAGCAAAAAGGGACCTGAAGGTGGAGGAAGGGTTCGCCGAATTCTTGAAGCCCAGGGAGGACCTGACCCTCCTTCCTCACGAAACTAGAGTCTTCACCCGCAGGAAAGCTGGTGAGAGGAAGTGATTCTCTCCATCACCCTGAATCTGGCCGTGGATAAGGTGGCTACAGCGGAAAAGCTGGAATGTGGGCGGGAGAACAGAATCGAGGTAAAAACCCGCCTTCCGGGGGGAAAAGGGGTGAATGTGGCTCGCGCTTTAAGGTGCGCCGGGCTGGAGGTTTCCCTTTCCGGTTTTGCCGGGGGGAAAAACGGGGAATTCATCCAGGAAGGGCTCGTCAGAGAGAGTATTGATCCTCTACTTTTTCCCATCGAGGAAGAAAGCAGGGTGTGTCTGATCCTCGTTGAGAAAAACGGCCGGGTGACGGAGATCTACGAAAAGGGACCTCTTATTCCTGAAACCCTTCAGGAGGAGTTTCTGGAATTCTTCCTTAAGGTGGCAAAGGATTTCGCCTGGGTGTCTGCCTCCGGAAGTCTTCCTCCCGGTTTCGCTTCCAATTACTACGCTCTGCTTTTAGAAAAGCTGAAAGGACAGGTCTTTTTGGACTTTCACGGTCAGCCTTTGCTTACGGCCCTCCAGAAAGGGGCCTTTCTCTTGAAGGTCAATCAGCGGGAATTTACCCGCACCTTCCAGGTGGAAGAGGGGAAGATCCCTTCTGTCATGTGCCGCCTGCTGGAGAAGTTCCCTCTAAAGTATTTGGTGGTCACTTTGGGCGGTAAAGGGGCCCTGGGCGCGGAGAAGGGGAAAGTATACAGGGCTGGCGTCACTTTCCAGCCCAACGTGGTCTGCCCCGTGGGAGCAGGAGATGCTTTTATGGCGGGCCTGATCTATTCGTTCTTCAAAGGAGAGGACTTCAATCAGGCGCTCAAAAGGGGAGTGTCCTTCTCCGTTTCCAATTTGGGCTTCTGGGAAGGGGGAAGGGTGGATCTGCAGTATGCGGAAAGGATTTTAAAAAAAGTGAAACTGGAGGAAACCTGAGGAGGGTAAAATGAGCAATTTTCTCTGGGGAACGGCTACGGCCGCCCATCAAGTAGAAGGGGGCAATTATTACAACGATTGGTGGCTCTGGGAGAAAAAGGGGCGAATTAAAACCGGGGATTCCTCCGATCCGGCCTGTGATCACTATAACCTTTTCCGAGAAGACTTCCAGCTGATCAAGTTTTTAAGCAACAACGCCTATCGCTTCTCCGTGGAATGGTCGCGCATCGAGAAGGAGGAGGGCAAATTCGACAACAAGGAGATCGAGCATTACGTGGAGATGCTCCAGGAGCTCAAGCGGCTGCACATCGAACCTGTCCTCACCCTGCACCACTTCACCATCCCCATCTGGCTTTCAGAAATGGGAGGAGCGGAAAACGAGAAATTTCCCTTCTATTTTCAGCGCTTCGTAAAGACGGTAGTCCCTGCCTTTAAAGACTACGTGCGCTACTGGATTACGATCAACGAGCCCGTGGTCCTGGCAGTTTTAGGATATCTCTTCGGGGAATGGCCGCCCGGGGTGAAGAGTTTTGGCAGGATGGCGAAGGTGGGAAGAAACCTCCTTTTCGCTCACCGGGATGCCTATTTGGCGATAAAAGAGCAGTCCTCCTCAGCGCTCGTCTCCATCGCCCACAACATGCAGAACTTCTACCCCTCCTCTTTCTGGAATCCAGTGGACGCTCTTCTCGCAAAGACCGTGGACCGCTATTACGACTTCTCCTTCCTGGAAACGCTAATCGATGGCCGGATCAGGAGGCCATTTGGAAAAGGAGAAGGGGACTCCTCCCTTCGAGGGACATTGGACTACATCGGCTTGAACTATTACACCCGCGCTTTCCTGCATTTTGGGTTAAAGGGATTCCAGGAGGTGAAGAAGGAGGCCCCTCGCAACGACTTCGGCTGGGAGGTCTACCCTCAGGGGATCTACGAGATCCTGATGCGCCTCAAGCCCCTGGGAAAGAAAATCATGATTACGGAAAGCGGTACTGCGGATAGGGAGGACAGAATCAGGCCGCAGTACCTGAAGGACATCGTTTCCTACATGAGGAAGGCGGCGGAGGAGGGAGTGGAAATCATCGGCTATATGCATTGGTCCTTAATGGACAACTTCGAGTGGCTCGAGGGTTATTCCATGCGCTTCGGGCTTTTTGAGGTGGACTTCAAAACTCAGGAGCGCAAACCCCGCCAGAGCGCCTACGTTTATCGGGAGATCTGTCAGAACAAAAAATAGGGACAGT
>Ga0172366_10002958_pt1 | contig 13381 bp, 17 predicted proteins | sample LakKivSesite69cm_FD_114533 | JGI IMG/M metagenome (GOLD analysis project Ga0172366, IMG submission 114533) | Sediment microbial communities from Lake Kivu, Rwanda - Sediment site 69cm | ecosystem: Environmental > Aquatic > Freshwater > Lake > Sediment | place: Rwanda: Western Province, Lake... | reverse complement strand
TCCGATGAATCGGCCACGAGCTGCAACTCCTTGAGGATGAATTGAGGGATGACCAGCGTGCCCTCGATAAATCCAGCGTCGCAGAGGTCGGTGATGCGGCCGTCGATGATGACGCTCGTGTCCAGGATCTTGTAACTCCGACCGACGCTCTTTTCTTTGAAAAACCGGAAAAGGTGGGCTGGGTCAAGCCACTCCGACTTCTGCGTCCCGACGAGGAACCCGATATAGGGCATGATGATCAAGAAAAAAACCTGGATGAACAGCGAGGTTGATGGGTCCGCGGTGATGTTCTTATAGATAGCCCCCAGAACCCAGCCCAGGAAGACGCCGGCAAAGGTCCCGATGGTCGACCCCCAAATGACCTTGAACTGAGTCCGGCGGATGCGTGTTTCCAGGTACATGATGATCGCAGCCAGAGTAAAAGCGATGGCGGCGCTGGCCGGCCGGGGCAGGTTGAAGAAAGGCAAAAAATATCCGGCTGTCGTGATCGCGGCGATGATCAAAAACCTAAAAATGATAATTCCCATGGGATGAGTCCTTATCTAAAATATTAATTGGATCGACTCCTTGACATTTTGAACGCCCAGCAGCCGGGCCCTCGGCAAATCTTCCTTTTCTAAGATGGTCAAGCTGCCCTGAGGAAGAAGGACCGCCTTGAAGCCGAGCGAAAGGGCCTCTTTTATCCGGGACAGGGGGCTGCCCACAGACCGGATTTCACCGCTCAGGCCGACTTCTCCGAAGACGACCATGTCGCGGGGCAGGGCCTTGTTCTTAAGGCAGGAAACAACGGCCAGAACCACTCCCAAGTCTGCGGCCGGCTCTTCAATGGTCAGCCCGCCGGCCACGTTAAGATAAATATCCTCGCCGCCGAAGCTGTACCCCAGCTTTCTCTCGATAATGGCCAGCAGCATGGCCGTGCGGAAGTGGTCAAGTCCGATGGTCATCCGCCGTGGGCTGCCGACAAACAGCGTCGGCGAGACCAGGGCCTGGATTTCCGCCAGCAGCGGACGAGTGCCCTTGATTGTGGAAACGACAACGCTGCCCGATTCGTCGGCCGGCCTTTCCTTGAGGAAGAAAGCTGAAGGGTTGGGGATAGCCTGGAGGCCTCCGCTCGCCATCTCGAAGATGGCCAGCTCTGAGACCGGCCCGAACCTATTCTTGAGCGCCCTCAGCACTCGGTGGCTGTGGTCTCTCTCGCCTTCGAAAAGGAGAACAACGTCGACCATGTGCTCGAGCGACTTGGGACCGGCTAAGGACCCTTCTTTAGTGATGTGGCCGATGAGGAAAGAGGAAACCTGATTTTTCTTGGCGTATCGGAAAATCTCGCTGGCCACTTCCCTCACCTGACTGATCGTCCCGGGACTCGAGCTCAGCTTGGCCGAAAAAACGGCCTGGACAGAGTCCAGCACCAGAACCCTTGGTTGGAGCTTCTCCGCTTGAGCGAGAATGCGCTCCATGTTCGTTTCAGCCAGGAGGTAGAGCTCTCCATCCTTGACGCCCAGCCGGTCGCCCCGGAGCTTAATCTGCTCGAGAGATTCCTCGCCGGAGATGTAGAGCACTCTCTCGCCCTGGCCGGCAAAGTCACGGCAGACCTGGAGGAGAAGGGTGGACTTGCCGATCCCGGGCTCTCCGCCGATCAAGACCAGAGAGCCGAGGACAACCCCGCCCCCCAGGACTTTGTTGAACTCCTCAACGGGAATCTTGAGGCGCGGCTTTTTGACTTCTTGGATATCGCGGTAGAGGAGAGCCTCAGACGTCGGAAAGGAAAACTCAGCCGGGGCAATCTCTTCCACTTCTTCAACCAGGCTATTCCATTCACCGCAGCTCGGGCAACGACCAAGCCATTTGGGAGAGCGAAAGCCGCAGGTCTGGCAAATGAAGACCGTCTTGGGTTTATCTTTCATCGCGTTCCCAACCCCAGTCCGAGATAGATTTCTCTTCTCGCCGGCCGGCCGAAATCATCCCAACCAGCAACGAGATAAAAATACCTGAGCAGAAAATACTGGGTGGCGAAACGGAGCCGGGGACCGCCGTGGCGATCGAAATCAAAGCCCTCCAGACTGAGGATGAGCCGGTCCCCGAGAGTCAAGACATCGACCCCGGCTCCAAAGGCAGATTCAAAAATCCCCACCCGGGAAGCCACAGAACCCCAGCGGAATCCTCCCTGGGCCGAGTAGGTGAACTTGTTCTGAAGAGGGTCTTCGACAACCTGACCGGAGACAAAATACCGAGGAGTCAAATAAAAACTCAAGTTGAGGTAGCTTTTTACCTTACGGCTTTCTCCCAAGTAATCAATCCTGTAGTTCCCCGCGGCCCTCATCCGGGTCAGCGGCTCGACTGTTTTTTTGACTGAATCGAGAGTCTCCTCAGCCTCTTCATAAAGACCCGGATCATTGATCAGTTTTCCCAGAGTCCCCTCGCCCCTGTTTATTTTATCCAAGGACTCGGCAAGCTGGCGGAGGGATTCCTCCACCCGGGAGAGCAACTCCTTGATCTTCTCCAGGTTGAACTTGACCGTCTCCCGGTTTTCCTGGGCGATGTTCTTGAGCAGGATAACAGTCTCATCGACGTTTTGCGAGACTTCCTTGACTCTCTGCTCAAATTCCTTAGCCGCCTAGGAAGCATGGCGAACGCCGCTCTCCAGATTGTCCCTGTTCTGACTCATGAAGCCGTCCAGATCCCGGGAAAAAGCGTCCAGATTCCGGAGGACATTCTGCAGGCTGGCCCGGGATTCCTCGCCCGTGATCTCCCGGATCGACCGGCCCACCTCCTTGATATCATCGGCCACGCCGAGGAGCAAGCTGCCGACCTGGTCGAGGCTGACCGATGGAGCCGATTCGACCATCTCCCCGGCCTGGATGACTGAGGCTTCTTCGCCGGGAGTAATCTCGATGTATCGTTCTCCGATCAACCCGAGTGAGGCCAGCGTTACCCTGGACCCCTTAGGAACCTTATACCTGGGGAAGATGCTCATGCCAACCTGGGCACGTCTTCCCACCAGCCTTATATCCTTGACAAAGCCGATTTTTACGCCGGCCATCCTGACGGCCGCCCTGGTCTCCAGCCCGGAAGCGGAGTCAAACGCCGTGAAAAGCTGGTAGCCGGGTTTCTTCAATAAAACCGACAGGTCGCCGACGATGAAAATGAAGATGGCCAGGATGAGAATCGCCCCTCCCAGGAAAAACCCGATTTTCACTTCTCGTCGCATCGATCTCGCCTCGTTTAATAAGTCTTGATAGGACCCTCCGCCTGCCCATGGATGAATTGCTGGACGACGGGATTCTGGCTGCGCTTGATCTCATCCGGAGTCCCCTCTTCGATGATCCGGCCTTCGTAGAGCATGGCTATCCTGTCCGCAACTTTGTAGGAGCTGGCCATATCGTGGGTGATCACCACGGAGGTGACGCTCATCTCGATCTCGAGCTTGTTGATGAGTTCGTTGATGGCATCGGCCCGGATGGGATCGATCCCGGTGGAAGGCTCATCATAGAGCATGATTTCGGGCCGGTAGGCGATGGCTCTGGCCAGGCCGACTCTTTTCTTCATGCCGCCGCTGAGCTGATGCGGCATGAGGTCTTCTACGCCGGAGAGGCCGACCCGGGCCAGGCTCTCGGCCACCAGCTCATTCATCTCGGCAGCAGAGTATTGAGTATGGCGTTCCAGCCCGAAACGCACGTTCTCGGCCACCGTCAGCGAATCAAACAGGGCGGCTCCCTGGAAAAGAAGCCCGAATTTCCTCGTTATCCCCTGCATAGCTTCATCTTTCAAGCGAGTGATTTCCTCGCCATCGATATAGATCTTTCCGGCATCTGGCTTAAGCAGGCCGATCACCAACTTGAGAAGAACGCTCTTCCCCGAGCCGCTCTGGCCGATGACGACCATCGTCTCTCCTTTGGCCACAGTCAAGTTCACTCCTCGGAGGACCTTATTCGGTCCGAAGGCTTTAAGAAGATCGACAATGCGGATCATTTTCCTAAAGTGGCCGGCAGGGCTTTACTCAGGAAGAAATTCAGGACCAAGATGGAAATGCTGGCCAGGACGACCGTGCGCGTTGTGGCCCGGCCGACCCCCTCCGCACCTCCCTCTGCCTTCAGGCCCTGCCAGCAACCAACCGTGGCAATGACCAGGCCGAAGATCGAGGCTTTGATCAGCCCGCTGGTTACATCCCACAGCTCCAGGTAACGGAGGGTATTCTGAAGGTAGATGATCCTGTTCACTCCCATGAGGATGACGTTATACAAGTAGCCGCAGGAAATCCCGATGATGTCGCCGTAGAGGGTGAGGCAGGGGAGCATGAAAAAAGCTGCCAGAACCCGGGGGACGACAAGATAGCGGATGGGATTGGCGCCGAGGCTAAAAAGCGCGTCGATCTGCTCGGTGATCTTCATCGTTCCGATCTCCGCCGCCATCGACGAGCCCACCCGGCCCGAAACCATCAGCCCGACCAGGATGGGAATCAATTCTTTGGAAAGTCCGAGAGAGATGATCGGCCCGCCGTAGGCTTCGGAGCCAGGGCCGATGTAGCGGTGGAAGCCGACATATGTCTGGAGCCCGAAGACCAGCCCGCCGAAGGCCGCTGTGAGCGAGATGACGGGCAACGACCTGACGCCGATTTCCTCGAGCTCGCGGAGGAAAATCCGATGTTCACGCGGCTTTTTGAAAAGATTCTGCAGAGTTTTAAAGAAGAGAAGGCCGACCTCGCCGAGCTGCTCGAAACTACCCATGCTAAGTCTCGAGGGGTTGAAAATTCACGTCCGCGTTGGCGAACCTGGCGTACTTGTTAAAGAAGGCCAGCTTGATGGTATCCGTCGGACCATTCCTCTGCTTGGCCACGTTGACTTCGGCGATCCCTCTAATCGTTTCGTCCCCGGGATGATACATTTCCGGCCGATAGATGAAAATCACGACATCAGCATCCTGCTCGATGGCCCCCGACTCGCGCAGGTCGGAGAGCTGAGGCCGCGGTTCTCGCCGGCCCCTCTCCGGAGCGCGGCTGAGCTGGGAGATCCCGACAACGGGAAGCTGAATTTCCTTGGCCAGTTCTTTGAGCGAGCGCGAGATGAAGGCCATTTCCTGGTTCCGGTTCTCGAACCTGCCGCCCGGCCGCATGAGCTGGATGTAATCGATAAACAGCGCATCCAGGTTGTTTTCCATCTTCAGGCGCCTCGCTTTGGCTTTCATCTCCATCACGGTCAGTCCCGGCGTCTCATCAAGAAAGATGCGGGCCCGGGACAGGGCTTCGGCGCTCAGCTTAAGCTTCTCGAATTCCCGCTCGCTGATAAACCCTGTCCTGACGCGCTTGATATCAAGCTGGCTGTCGGCGCAGAGCATCCGGATGATGATTTGCTCTTTGGCCATTTCCATGGAAAAAAACCCGACGGCGAGATCAGTCTTCATCCCGACATACTGGGAGATGTTCAGGCATAAGGCCGTCTTGCCCATCGAAGGCCGGCCCGCGACGACGATGAACTCGGATTTGTGAAAGCCCGAGGTGACGTTGTCCAGGTCGCGGAATCCTGAAGGCACGCCGGTGACAGCCTCCCGCCTCTGGGCCAGGTTGGCGATCATGCCCAGGGTCGGCTCGGTCAGCTGGCCGACAGCGACAAACCCTGGCTTGACTCGCTGCTCGGCCACCTCGATGATGGCCGCCTGGGCCTCGTTGAGCAGGACATCAGCGTCTTCCTTCTGCTCATAACTCGAGGAAATAATCTTGGCTGAAGAAAGGATGAGCCGACGCAGGAGAGATTTCTCCTTGATGATCCGGGCGTGGTACTCGACGTTCAAGCTTCGGGGAACTCCGTCCATCAAAGAGGAAAGGTAAGAGGCCCCTCCGACTTCATCCAGCAACCCGGCGCGCCCGAGCTCTTCGCTCAAGGAGAGGAGGTCAACCGGAAGGCCCTTGTCCACGAGCAGGATGATCTTCTCAAGGATCTTGCGGTTGGCCTCTTTGTAAAAATCCTCGGGTGAAATGACCGACAGCACAGTGTTCAGGTTCTCGTTGTTGACCAGAATTCCGCCGAGAACCGTTTTCTCCGCTTCCTGGCTGTGCGGCGGCGTCTTCTTCAAAAACATGAGGTCGAGTTCCATGACCAACCTCTCATTTTATTTCTTTTCCTTCCTCTTCTTTCTTCCTGCTCTCGCCGGCCTCTTCCTGTTCTTCCTTCCGGACCTCGATTTTCAAGTCCGCCTTGTCATCGTGGTAGATCTTGACCGGGATGGTGTAGTTTCCCAGCCTCTTGATCGGCTCTTCGAGAATGATCTTCTTTTTTTCGATATCGAACCCCAGCTTATCCAGGGCTTCTTTGATGTCGCCGGCACTGACCGAGCCGAAGATCATGTCTTTCTCTCCCGCCTTGCGGGAAAACGTGAGCCTGAGCTCGTTGAGTTTGCCAATCAGCTCCTGATAGGATAGACGTTCTTTCTCGATTTTCTTTTTCAATGCCTGTCTTTCGATCTCGACCGTTTTCACGTTTGAAGAGGTCACTTCCAGAGCGAGCCTCCTGGGGACAAGATAATTCCTGCCGTAGCCAGCTGAGACATTCACACTATCTCCCTTTCGGCCCAAATTTTCAACATCTTGTTTCAGAATTACCCTCATATTTCCTCCCCGAATCGCTCCGGCTATCGCCCTAATCTTCGACATACGGGAGCAAGGCCATCAGCCTCGCCCGCTTAACGGCCGTGGCCAGCTTGCGCTGGTGATAAGCGCATGTTCCGGTGATGCGACGTGGCGAAATCTTCCCTCTTTCGGGAATATACCTTCTCAGGATGTCCACATTTTTATAGTCGATTTCCCTGACGTCTCTCTGGCAGAAACGGCAAAACTTTCTTTTCGGCGGGAAAAATTTCCTGAAGCCCGGTTTTTCTGTCCTCTCTTCTCTGACCATCTTATTTCACCTCTTCAGCCGATTCCCGGGCGGGGAGCTTCTCTCCGGAACCGGGCACCTCCTTTTCTTCGTGCTTCGGCTCTTTCTTCCTTTTTCGGCGCACCGCTTCCTTGGCTTCTGTTTTCAACGTCAGGTAGCGCAACACCGAGTCAGTCTGCTTAAACCGCCTCTCCAGCTCGAGAGGGATATCGGCCTTCCCTTCGTACTGGAAAAAGACATAAAAGCCTTCGCTGAACCTTTTGATGGGGTAAGCCAGCCTCCTCTTGCCCCACTTGTCCTGTTTGATGAGCTGTCCCTCTCTCTGGGCGATAATGTCCGCCATCTGGAGAATGATTTGCTCTGTATCTTCCTCGGCTAAGTTGGGGGCGAGGATGAACCCCGTTTCGTAGATCCTCATCGATACCTCCTTATGGATCTTAAAGCTCCTTCTTCTTAAGAAGGAACAAGGAGCGTCCGCACTTAATGGTTATGTTTCTATTCCGGGTTGTCTTCCAGCTGCCTATCCTTCTGGTTAAACGCGCTCATGGCCGCATCAATCCGGCCGTCAAGGATCAGGGCCAGGGCCTTCCCGGCCTTGTCCAGGCCCTTTTCCAGGAGCAGGATTTCTTCATGGCCGAAAGGCGCGAGGACAAAGAGGACAGCCTCCTCCCGGTCGGCCAGGGGGCCTATTCCTACCCGAATGCGGGGGAAAGACTGCGTCTCGAGTTCCTCGATGACCGAGCGCAGGCCGTGATGGCTGCCGGCGCTGCCTTCCCGGCGCACGCGGATCTGGCCCAAGGGGACATCGAGGTCATCGTAGACGATGATGATATTCTGGGGGGCAAGTTTATATCCCTGCGCTATCTCCCTGACAGCCAGGCCACTCCGGTTCATGTATGTCTGGGGCTGGGCTAAGATCAGCTTTTCATCGTTCATTTTTATCTCGCCAATCCTGGCCCTGTATTTTCTTCTGTTGATCTTGACTCCCCGAAGATCGGCCATCCTCTTGACAAAGATGAACCCAACGTTGTGCCGCGTCCGGGCATAGCGGCGTCCTGGATTGCCCAACCCGATAAGAGCCCACAACGATCACTCCTCTTCCTTTTCCTCGGCGGCTCTTTCTTTCTTGATGACTTCGGGCTCTGTCGGCTCGACCACGACCTCTACCTCTTCCGCAGGCTTGGCCGCGACCTCTTCAGCATGAGGCACGCTGATGAGGATGATGACCGCTGCCGGGTCGCTGATGAATTTTACCCCTTCGGGTGGCCTGACATCCTCGATTTTGAGGGACTGGTGGAGGTGGAGCTGGCTGATGTCCACCTTGATGTGTTCAGGGATATCCCGGGGAAGAGATTCGATCTCCACTCCTCTCGTCATGAAGTCCACAAACCCTCCCTCTGCCTTGACGCCGACTGGCTCCCCCTGAAGGAGGAAGGGGACCTCGACGCGGATCGCTTTGTCCATGGAAATCTGGATGAGGTCGACATGGAGGATCTCATCCGTGCTGGAATCGGTCTGCAGTTCTTTAATCATCGCGTCCTGATTCTTGGAGTCGAAGGCAACCTTGAAAATAGTGTTTTCCCCCGACTCCGACTTGAGGATCATGAAGACATCTTTTTTGCCCAGGATAAGAGGAACGTTAAACTTCCCTTCTCCATAGAGGACGGCAGGAACAAGGCCCTGCCTTCTCAGTCTCCGCGAGGCGTTCTTGCCGAACGCTTCTCTTTTCTCCGCTTTGATGGTTAACCCCATGTCATCCTCCTCAGACAAACAGTGAACTCACCGAGCTTCCTTCGTTAATCCGGCGAATGGCTTCGCCGAACAGCCCAGCCACGGAAAGAGGGACGATCTTCTCGCAGGCCAGCTCTTTTTCATGAAGAGGGATGGTGTTGGTGATGATCAGCTTCTCGAGCGGCGAGCTTTCGATCTTCTCGATGGCCTTGTCCGAAAGCACAGGATGGGTGCAGGCAGCAAACACCCGCCTGGCTCCTTCTTTCTTCAAGGCTTCGGCGCTCAAGACCAGCGTCCCGCCCGTATCCACCATGTCATCAAAGATGACGACGTCCCGGCCTTTGACTTCCCCGATGACGTGGAGGACCTGGGCCACGTTAGGAGACGGCCTTCGTTTGTCGATGATGGCCAGGCTGGCGGCCATCCTTCGGGCAAAGATCCGAGCCCGGCCGACGCCTCCGGCATCCGGAGAGATTATGGTCAGGTTATCCAGCTTCAGCCCGGCGATATAGTTGGCCAGGACAGGAGCAGCCATCAGGTTATCAACCGGGATGGAGAAAAAGCCCTGGATCTGGGGCGAATGGAGGTCTATGGTCAAGACACGATTGGCCCCGGACTTCTCGAGAAGGTCCGCCACCAGCCTGGCCGAGATCGGAACCCGGGGCCGGTCTTTCCAGTCCTGCCGCGCGTAACAATAATAGGGGATGACGGCCGTAATCCGCTCGGCCGAGGCACGCTTAAAGGCGTCGAGCATCAAGAACAGCTCCATCAAGTGAAAATTCGCGTCAAAGGAGCCGGATTGGATGATAAAGACATCCTCGCCCCGGACATTCTCATCGACATAGATATGAATCTCGCCATCACTAAACCGGCTCAAAACGCAGTTGCCCAAATCAATCTTCAAATAAGCGGCGATCTCGTTGGCCAGGGCCAAGTTGGATGATCCAGCGAAAACTTTCATCGGCCTTTCCCTCTCCAATCCATGTTTTTCAGCTAAAAACTGGGGTGGGAGGATTCGAACCTCCGGATAACGGATCCAAAGTCCGTTGCCTTACCGCTTGGCTACACCCCAGCCGTCGCTCTCTTCCAGTAACGCTCCCGGGATAAAGTCTCTACCAGAAGCGTCTCGGCTCGGTTTCTCAGTTCAGCCAGAGCCTGCTTCGCCTTCTCCCTGTCTCGATACAGCCCGAAAACTGCTGAGCCCGATCCACTCATCAGGGAGAGAACAGCTTCCCTCTCGAAGAAAAAATCTTTATATTCTTTTAATCGAGGATACAGGCTAAAGACCGTCTCTTCTAATCTATTCTCTAATCGCTCTAATAGCCCGAACTCTCCCTGCTTCAAAAACTGGTTAATTTTACTGTCTTTGTCTGGTGAAGTCAAGCGCAGACGGGCATAAACCTCAGCTGTAGAAACGGGCTGATCGGGCAGCGCGAGAACACAGAACAAGCGGGGCAGGTCGGGGAGCGCCTTGAGCACATCCCCTCGTCCCTCGCCGAGGCAGAACCCGCCCTGAAGAAAGTAGGGCACGTCAGCTCCCAGTTTGGCGGCAGCCTCATGGAGTTCGCGCCGGCTCAGCCCGAGGTCCCAGAGTTCGTCTAGAGCAAAGAGCGTCATGGCGGCGTTGCTGCTCCCGCCGCCCAATCCTCTTCCAGCCGGAATGGACTTGGCCACTCGGATAGAGACTCCCCGGCGGACCGAATACGTTTGTTTCAACAGCTGTGCCGCCTGGTAAACGAGGTTTCGGTCATCCCAAGGAATGGAGTCAGAGTCTCCGCTCAGGCTGATCTCGCTCGCTCGTCGGAGCTCAAATTCCAGGACATCGGAAAAATCGATCGCCTGGAAAAGGGTCCTGATCTCATGATATCCATCGGCCCGCTTCCCGACGACCTCAAGGCCCAGGTTGATCTTGGCCAGAGACCTAACTTTCATCTCTCAACCATTTCTCTATTTCTTCCCAGGTGGAGGGCTTATAGGCCTCATCCTCGAGGAAAGAAAGCTCAAAGGCAGCGCTTTTCAAAGGCTGGTTGAAGCTGAGACGGATGATCTTCAGGCTGCCCTTTTCTCCACCGCGGGAAAGGGCCAGGAGTTGAGGCAGGACGCTCTGGCCGAAAAATTGCCTGACTTCAAATCGAAGCAAATCTCGCCGGCCGCGGACTATCCTGCCCTGTCCGTCCCGTTCGAGGTCCCAGCCGTTCATCTCTTCCGCTTTTCCGCTCAGCATATCTGTTATCTCCTTCGGGCTCAGGTCAAAACCGAAGAGTTTCGCCAGCGCATCCTCCCGCCCGGTTCGCCAATAGACCCGTTTAGATGGCAGGACAAGAAAGCCTTCTTCCATATCCAGGAAGAGGATTGAAATCGTCCGGCCGAGAGGGTCATAGGCCTCGATCCGCCCCTTGTCTGGCAGGACAAAGATAAAGGAAAAACGGGATTTAGCCGTCTCGCCGCCGCGGGTCAGCCTCAGAGAGGCATACCCTTCAATCGAAACGACTTGCGGGGGGAGAGGGGAGAAGCGAGGCTTGCCCAGATGACAGGAAATTAGCCAGAAGATAGCAGCCCCTATCAGGATTATGGTTGTGATGATTGCCCGCGCCGGGTATTTTTTCTCTTCGCAAACAGCCACTGCCCCTCCTTTTGGACTCGACTGGGCAGAAAAAATCTTCCGGCTCTTTAATCCAAACGGAACCCGTAGTCTTCCGTCTTCTTAGGCGGCTTGGCCGGCTCGCCCGTCTTCGCTCTTTTCTCCTTATCCGGCCTTTCGACGAGCCGGAAGCCATAGTCTTTAGTCTCCGGCACGGCCTTCTTTTTTCGTCTTCTCAAAAGAGGGTACAGGGGCGACCGCACCCTCTTCCCGAAGCAGGACAACTTCGGGTTAAAGATCAGCAGGAGAATAAAAAGAGCCAGGATGACGAGGATCCCGTACGCTCCGATTCTCATTTTCAATCCTTGTGCAAATTGTTTTTCTTATTATATGCCCTCGGTTCTTGCGGAGTCAATGAAAGCGCCTGGGCGGAAAAAAACACAGCCCTTAGCGAAAGGAAAAAAATCCGAGAAGGATGACCGAGCGTTAAGCTCTGTCTTCGATATCTTCTTGGAAATTAGGAATCTTCGCTTTTTCCTTTGACCTCCCCAGATGAAGGCCCAGGAAAAATGCGGACGTTACAGCTAACGTGATTAACATCGCCTTAAAAAAATCTTTCATATTCAAACCCTCAACGACCTCATTTATTCTCGCTTAACGGAACGAAAAAGTCAACGCCCCGGCGATTGATTTTTCTGCGCGGGCCGCGTATAGTTTTGTTCGAGGGAGACAATGAACAGATTGATGATTTGGCTCACCGTCATCTTCTTTCTCTTCGCCTCGTTCGCCCAAGCCCAGGGGTTACGGAAAGCTGTCTGGGCGGGCGCTTTCTATGACGAAGACCGGGACGTTCTCGCCGCCCGGGTTGATGACTTCCTGAAAAATGTCCAGAACCTTCCGCCCCTCGCCGGCGAAGTGCAGGCCCTCGTTTGCCCTCACGCCGGCTACGCTTACTCGGGACAAACGGCCGCTTACGCTTACCGCCTTGTCCAGGGGAAATCATATGAGACCGTGGTCGTCATCGGGCCTTCTCACCGCCACGGGTTTGACGGCTGTTCCATCTACCCAAAGGGCGGGTTCGAAACGCCCTTGGGAGTGGCTGAGGTCGATGATGATCTGGCTTCGCGGATTGCCAAGAAGTCGGGCTTTTCTTACGTTGCCGCCGCGCACAAAGAAGAGCATTCGATTGAAGTCCAGATTCCTTTCATCCAGAAAGTCCTTCCCGGAGCAAAAATCGTCCCCATTGTCATGGGCTATCCGACCAGAAAGACAATCTCTGCGCTGGCGGACGGCCTGGCTGAAGCCATCGCGGTGAAAAAGACGTTGGTCGTCGCTTCGACAGATCTATCGCATTACCTATCTAAGGAAGAGGCGCAAGCGACTGACTCTGAGACAATATCCCTCGTCCAAAGGCTCGAGACAGCCACCCTGATCAATAAGCTGACCAGAGGTGAGAATATCATGTGCGGCGGAGGCCCGGTCGTCTCGGCTCTTCTGGCGCTAAAGAAAAGGGGCCAGCCCAGGGTCGAGGTCCTCCGTTATTCAGATTCTTCCAGCTTCGGCGGCCCCATTGTCGGCTACCTAGCTGCAGCCGTAACACTGGAAGGGAGTCCGCCGCCGCAATTCTCGCTTTCTCCGGAAGAAAAAAAAGAGCTCCTCCGCATCGCCCGCCAGGCCATCCAGGAGTTCGTGGCAGAAAATAAAATCCTTGAATACAAAACCGCTAACCCGAACCTGCTCATCGAGCGAGGCGCCTTCGTGACCCTAAAGAAAGAGGGGCAGCTTCGCGGTTGCATTGGCTTTATCGAACCTGTCTTGCCTCTTTACGAAACGGTCATCCGGACCGCCATCTACGCCGCTACTCAAGACATGAGGTTCGAAGCGGTCACAAAAGAGGAGCTCAAAGACCTCGAGCTCGAGATCTCAGTCCTGACGCCACTTCAGCTAATTGAAGACCCCCGCTCCGTCGAGGTGGGCAAACACGGGCTGGTCATCTCCATGGGGACCAAGAAGGGCCTTCTCCTGCCTCAGGTTGCCGTAGAGAACAGATGGAAGGCAGAAACTTTTCTCGGACAAGCCTGCCTTAAGGCCGGCCTTCCGCCCGATGCCTGGAAAAAGGGCGCTGAAATCTTTGTCTTCGAAGCCATCGTCTTCGAGTGACTTGCGCTTTCCTCCACCCCCAAAATTGCCGATAGCATCACCC
>Ga0172366_10002956_pt1 | contig 13385 bp, 13 predicted proteins | sample LakKivSesite69cm_FD_114533 | JGI IMG/M metagenome (GOLD analysis project Ga0172366, IMG submission 114533) | Sediment microbial communities from Lake Kivu, Rwanda - Sediment site 69cm | ecosystem: Environmental > Aquatic > Freshwater > Lake > Sediment | place: Rwanda: Western Province, Lake... | reverse complement strand
TGTTTGTCAATATTGCCACAAACGGCACACTCCTCCCCCGCAAATATCGAGAGCTGAGAAACGCCGACTTGATCAATATCAGCATCGAAGGGCCGAAGGAGCTCCACGACGCGATGCGCTCCCGCAGCTATGACCTTATGGTCAAGGGGATTATGGCACTGGCAGGGGAAGGGATCCGATTCTCTTTCACGGCCCAAATCAACAACCGGAACATCGACTCCCTCGGGTTTCTCCTGGACTTCGCAGAAAAATACAAAACCAAAGTTGCTTTTCAACCCGTCAGGGTGCAGAAAGAGGACAGGGAGGGCAAGGCCCGGGCCTTCTTCCCGACCCCCGAAAAAATGCAGGCGGCCCTCGATTATCTCATCCGAGAAAAAGCCAAGGGAAGACAAGTGTCCAATTCTATGGCCTTCATGCGGCAAATTAGGAAATCGTGGCCGGACCGACGGCCCAATATGAGCTGCTGGGCGGGAAGAATCTATTGCTCGATAACCCCCGAGGGAGCGGCCACAGCCTGTTGCGACACTCTGCAGGACACCCATAAAGATGCGAGCTGCGGAAGGATTCAGAACGCCCTAAAAGGCTTTTACCTGTTGCCGGACTTTCATTGCTCGACTTGTTATGCCATGACGCCACTCGAAGCCAACCTGGCCATGACCATGGCCTTTAGGAGTCCATGGTCCGCCCTGCGCCAGGTTCAATCCTTTCTGCCCAGACATTTCTGGAACGCGCTCAAGTGACCCATTCCTGAGGCCGACCCCGACTGCCAAGCCCTGTTTTTGACTCGGAAACAAACTCCTCGATGATATCTTTGGCAAAACGGATCACATCATGAAGATGAGCGTACAAGAACCGGCCGTTTCTTCCTGAAAGTCTGAGGTTGCAAAAGCTCTCGAGATAATGCCGCACCCTTTGGGTTTTTCTCTCAAAACCCACCTCGAGGACCGGATAGGCCCACGGGAGTCTGATGACTTGATCATCCATGATGTCCTCGGCTCTTATCCAACCGAGCTTGACGAGATGGGCGGAAATATCCTGGACCAACTTTTTGTCTTCGGCCTTCCATAATTCATCATCGGGAAAGCAAGGGATCTCAATACAAAGAGAGGTTTTCCCAGGGGGAGACATCTGCCGGCTTCTGTTTTTCGGCTCATACACTCGGGTAAAAGGGAATTGGGATTCCGGAAAATAGATCGAGCCGTCATCCGTAATCGAACCCTTGTTGATAAACAAAGCCACCACGATGAGATTGCGGAAACGGAATTGATCGGAGAGATTCCGGATCTCTTCCGGCGACAACGGTAACAGCAATTGGACCAGGCGGGGAAGCGGGAGAGTGCTGATGATCCAATCGACCGGCTTTCGGTTTTCCCCGTTGACTTCAATGCCTGTAATCCGCCCGCAGTCATGAAAAACCCGAGTGACCGCGGCATTCAGGAGGATAGTCTCTCGCCCACATGCTTGGGCCAGCTTTTCGACCAGAGTTCCAATTCCCAAGCGCGGATAATAAAAAGCCCCGTCCAAATGTTCTGTCTTAGCGGTATTTCCGTTCAATACCTCTTTCAGGAATGTTTTGAGATCGAGCCCTTTCATCCTCTGACCCGAGATCTGCGGGGACAACTCGCTCGAGGGCTTGCCCCACAGCTTCTCGGAGTAATTGATTAAAAAGGACTCGGCAATCTTTTTCCCGTAGGTCCGCATCGCGAAGTCCTGAAAAGTTCCTTGCCTATTTTTTGTCTTGATTCGGGCGGCCAACAGCTCAAATGTGGCCCCCGCCACCGCTATCAACCCCAGCTTATTCAACAGGTCCAAGGGCGAAAGGGGAAAATCGATCAGGTGGCCCTGATAATAGATCCGACTCGGAACCCGGATCTGTCGGAAGTCATCTCCGAGCAGGCCTCTGACCTCGGTCGTGATTTCTCTATCCTTGTCATGAAACCGATGGGCGCCCGAATCAAAGAGAAAACCGCCGTGCTCAAGAGTAATGGCGTTGCCGCCGACCCGCCCGCGGGCCTCATAAATTGCAAACGGCAACCCATTTTTCTTGGCATAGTATCCCGCAGCGAGACCTGCTGATCCGCCTCCCAGAATTGTGACGTGCCTGTTCATTCTCGAGCTCTTTCCCAGGGGCTTTTCCCGCGGACCCTGCCTGCATTCCGCACGATGCCGGGCAAATCATTAGGGCCGCCGGGCGGAAGACAAGGGCAAGCCCAAAATTTATTAAAGCGCAATTTCATCCGCAAAATAACCGCAGGCAATTATAGCGCAGGAAAGGCCGGCAACATAGAGATAACTGCATAAGCGCAGTCTGTTACAGGACAAGAGATCGCTGAGCCCAGGCTGCGTCTTTTGCCTGACTCTCTGATTCCCTGGCAGGAGAGGTCTTGATGATTTTGGAACTATCGCTTCCCCAAGACTCGGGCTTTATCCGGCCCGCCCGAGATCCCTTGACAGGACTTCCGGAAACCCAGGAATGCGGCCCTAGGAAGCCGTGATCTTCTCCAGTACCCTCTCATCGCCCATGACGATGAGGACATCGCTGTCCTTGATCACGAAGTCGGCCGGCGGCACATAGAGGGTTCGCTCGGGAATGAGCTCCCGGACGGCGATCACCTGGATCCCGTACTGGTTCCTCAAGTCGAGCTCACGGAGGGATTTCCCGATGAACCTCTCCGGCGGAGCGACCTCCTGGATGCTGACTCCGGACATAAGCGGCAGACACTCGAGGATGTGCGGGCTGGTCAGCTTAAGGGCGGTCCGGACCGCCATGTCTTTTTCCGGGTTGATGACCTCGGTTGCGCCCACGGCATCAAGGATTTTGCCGTGGTCTTCGGTCGAGGCCTTGGCCACGATCCGCTTGATGCCCAGCTCGTGAAGATGAAGAACAGTCAAGATGGACGCTTCCATCGCTGACCCCAGGCTGACGACGACTACGTCCATGTCCGTGATGCCCAGGGCCTCCAGGTTTTCCTTGTCCGAAGCGTCCGTCAGGACGGCCTGCGAAGAAAATGACTTGGCTTCCTCAACCTTGTCTTTGTCCCTGTCGATGGCCACGACTTCATGACCTCTTTCGTACAGGGTTCTGGCCACGTTGGCGCCGAAGCTTCCCAACCCGATGACTGCGAATTTCACCGAATCCTACTTTCTCTCGATATCTTACCCGATGAGGACACTTTCCTCAACATACTCGTATTTGCCGAAGGCCCGGCGACGGCTGAAGGCCAGGAGAAGGGTCAAGGGGCCGATCCGGCCGGTGTACATGATCAGGATGAGCATCGATTTGCTCAGGAAATTGAGCTTCGGTGTGACCCCAAGAGAAAGCCCGACCGTGCCGAAGCCGGAGAAGACCTCATAGAACACATCTTTCATCAGAAGACTCGGCTGGCTGGCCAAAACCACAAAACCGCCGATAAAAATCAGACTGATGGATAACGAGATGACGGTGAAGGCTTTGAGCACATTGCTCTGCGGGACAGTCCGATAAAAGAGGTGGACGGAATCCCGGGCGGCAAGTTTCGACCGGATAAAAGCCAGGAGGACGCCGAACGTGCTGATTTTGACTCCGCCTCCCGTCGAGCCGGGCGAAGCGCCGATGAACATCAAAAGCATCTGGAGCAGGACTGCGGCCGTGCCCAGTCGGGTCAGGTCGATGGTGTTGAACCCGGCGGTGCGGGTGGTGACAACCTGGAAGAAAGAAGCTAGGATTTTGTCCCTCCAGGGCAAGCCGCCGAGCGCGTCATTATTTTCGAGGGCCAGAAAGATAGCAAAGGAGCTGGCAATCAGACCCGCCGTCATCGTCAAGACCAGCTTGCTGTGGAGCGAGAGCCTCTGCTTCACGCCCTTGAGAAACCCGGCCGCCGCTTTCCCGGACTCTCCGATGACCAGGAAGCCCAGCCCGCCAAAGATAATCAGCCCCGCGATTGTCAGGTTGACCAGGACATCCCCCCTGAAGCCCATGAGGTTGTCGCTGTAGACTGAGAAACCAGCGTTGCAGAAGCCCGAGACCGAGTGGAAGAGGCCCGAAAAAAGAGCCCCGGTTAAGGGACCGTCCTTCAGGAAGCGGAAGGACAAAAGAAGAAACCCGGCACCCTCGAAGATCGCTGTAAAAAGAAAGATACTCTTGATCAAGGCCCGGAAATCGCTTGGCGAGCCCGGATGATATCCCTCCTGCACCAAAATTCGCTCGCTGATTGCGATCGGCCGGCCGGCAGTGAGAAGGACCAGGGTGGAAAAGGTCATAATGCCCAGACCGCCGAGCTGGATGAGGAAGAGAATGATCCACTTGCCGGCGGCCGTGAAATAAGTGGCCGTGTCGACGACGATAAGACCCGTGACGCAGACGGCCGATGTCGAGGTGAACAAAGCATCGATGAAAGGAATCCGCCCGGACGCCGTGCTGAAAGGAAGGAGAAGGAGGAGGGCGCCAAGGAGAATGGCCGCCGCAAAGCTGATGGCCAGCACCTGCGCCGGCTGGAATAGTCTCTCTCGTTTTAGGGTAATTCCAGCTCTCCTCTTTGGCTTCCTCTGAAATCTAATATTTCATCCCTGGTTTGTCAACCGTTCGAGACCGTTTGACATCTCCCCCCTCGTGTGTTAATTTTGGGGCGCAGCGATGAATATTATCAACTTAATGCTTGAAGCCAGCCAGGTCGTCCAGCTGGTCTTGCTCATCCTGATGTTTTTCTCGGTTTTTTCCTGGGCGATAATCTTTTACAAGAGAAAGACCATCCGGGCTGCCTTTTCCCAATCGGAGAGGTTTCTGCGGGCCTTCCGGAAGAGCAAAAACCTGTCCGAGGTGAACGAAGCAGCCAGGAGATTTCAGGGCAGCCCTCTGGTCTCCCTTTTCCAGGCCGGCTTCAAAGAACTGACTCACCTGTCCAAGGCTAACCCCCAAAGCCCGTCCAACGCCGGCCGGCTGGAAAGCCTGAGCCGCGTCCTGACCAAGGCATCGAATGCGGAGATTTCGCGGTTGGAAAAGATGATGGGCTTTCTGGCGACGACGGGCAGCGTCACGCCCTTCATCGGGCTCTTCGGCACGGTCTGGGGTATCATGGATGCCTTCCTCAAGATCGGGATCGTCCGGTCGGCCAGCCTAACAACCGTGGCGCCCGGAATCGCCGAGGCCTTGATCGCCACGGCCGTGGGGCTCTTTGCCGCCATCCCGGCCGTTATCGCCTATAACCATTTTCTTCACCGAATCAAGGACTTGATCACCGAAATGGAAGATTTTTCTCTAGAATTTCTGAACATCGCCGACCGACTCTATGGCACTTAAACCTCAGTCTCTGTCCCCCTCAAAGAGGGGCCGAATCGGAACCTCCCTCTCTGAGATCAACGTCACGCCCTTTATCGACGTCATGCTGGTCCTGCTGGTCATTTTCATGGTTACAGCGCCGATGATGCAGTCGGGAATCGGCGTCAACCTTCCCCAGGCCGAGACGCAGTCCGCCCCAGCGGAAGAAGGGTTGACCATCACCATTACCAAGGATCGTTTCATTCACGTCGAGGGAGCGGTGATCAACATCAACCTCCTGGAAAGAACGCTGCGGGGGTACTTCGCAGGAAAAAAAAAGAAGATCGTTTACATCCAGGCCGACGAGGGGATCAACTACGGCTTCTTTGTCGACACCCTGGACATCATCAAGAAAGCGGGCGTTGAGGCCGTCGGTCTGGTTACGGAGCCGATCGAACCCAAGTCGGCCTCCAGGAAAAAATGACGGCTGCGAGCGAACGCCTTCAATTCAAGCGAGCGATCTATTTTTCGCTCGGCGCCCATCTCGCCTTCCTCGTTTTTATCGTCATCTCTCCCCACGTGCCCAAGCCCTCCAGAAAGGGACTCGTTCACTACATCCCTTTAGACATGGTGGTTGCCGGCGGAGGCGGAGGAGGAAGGGGAAGCGGAGGGGGAGGTGGCGCGCCGGGTGCGGCCAAACCGGCGCCCCCGGCCAAGAGGGAAACCCTCCGGGACTTAACGATTCCCCAGAAAGTTCAGCCGGAATCTAAGCCGTCCATGCGCTATCCGGTGGAAAAACCAGCCAAAGAACCCAAGCCCAAAGTCGAAAAAAAGGCCGCCATCACCAGGCCCGAGCCGTCTCCTCAGGACAAAACCTCTCCAAGCGGGACAAGCCAGGGCGTTGAGGGCGGCACCGGAATGGGCACGGGTCTGCGAATCGGCGGCGGCGAAGGGCCGGGCGGCCCGGGATACGGGCCTGGCGGACTGCTCAATTTTCCCTACACTTACTATCTCAACATCATCACTGACCGCGTCTCCTCCAACTGGTTCTCATCACTCGTCGATCCGGGAATCTCCGGTAACTTCCAGACCATCATCTATTTCCGAATCGAGAAGAGCGGCCAGATATCGGACGTTAAAATCGAACAGTCGAGCGGAGTGACTCCCCTCGACCTCTCGGCCGTCCGGGCCGTCAAAGCCTCTGCGCCGTTCCCTCCGCTCCCCCGGGAATATCAAGATGCGTATTTGGGTATCCATTTGATCTTCGAGCATTCCAAATGAAAAAAGAAAAACACCTCGCTTTCGCCATTCTCCTCCTGGCGCTTGTTCCGCGGCTGTTTCCCCAGCAGGAGGTTTACATCACCTTGAAGGAGGGAGTCCCCGCCATCAGTCTGGCGCTTCCCCCTTTCATTTCCACCGGACTTTCAACAAAGGTCCGTGAGGCGTCCGCCGAGCTCCACCAGGCGGTCTCTGACGACCTGAATTACAGCCGCATCTTCTCTCTCCTTCCCAAAAAATATTATGACTACATCCGGCCGCTTGACCCGAAAAACATCTTTTTCAAAGACTGGGAGTCCATCCAGGCCAATATCCTGTTCGTCGGAGAGGTCACAGACGGACCGGGAGAAGACATCATCGTCGAAGGCAAGCTCTACGATGTTAAGGGAGCCCGGTTTATCTCTGGAAAGCGCTACCAGGCGGCGCGGAATCTCTGGCGCCTGGCCGCCCATCGGATAGCCGACGAAATCGTCAAGGTCCTATCGGGCGAGAAGCCGATCTTCACCTCCAAGATTGCCTTCGTCTCCGACCGCGACGGCAACGACGAGCTCTACATGATGGACTACGACGGCCGCAACCAGACACGGCTCACCTTCAACGCTGTCCGCGACTACATGCCCGCCTGGTCGCCTGATGGAAAGAAGATTGCTTATACATCCTACAAGAATCTCAACGCCGGCCTGTTCATCCTGGACCTCGAGGCCGGCAAAGTATCCCCGGTTTCGACCCGGGGGACGAACTTTTCCCCTTCCTTCTCTCCCGATGGAAAGAAACTGGCCTTTTGCTCGACCATGGACGGAAATACAGAAATCTACGTCGCCAATGCCGACGGGAAAAATATCAAGCGGCTCACCTTCAATGAAGCCATCGACGCATCTCCTTCCTGGTCCCCCACCAGCCGGGAGATCGCCTTCATCTCCGACCGCAGCGGGCTCGGACAGCCCCAGGTCTATATCATGGACGCCGAGGGGTCGAATGTCCGGAGGGTGAGCTTTGGAGGCAGCTACCATGACGCCCCGGCTTGGTCGCCCACCGGAGACCGCATTGTCTATGTCTCGCGGGTCGAGAACATCTTTGACCTCTATGTATTGAACCTCCGGAACAACCAGATCGTCAAACTCACCGAAAGCAACGCCCGGAACGAATCCCCCAGCTGGTCGCCGGACGGCCGGCATATCGTCTTCACTTCAAACCTCGGCGGCAGCCTCCAGCTCTATTCCATTGACTACGACGGCGCCAACCTCCGCCGGCTCACTTCCCAAGGCAACAACAAGCTTCCGGACTGGTCCAATTGATGGCTGATATCGTCGGCTTGATTTTCCGATTGACAGATAAAACCGGGTTCGGATAGAATGGGCCCGAAAGCGGGATATCGGATGGATATTCCCTCATTCTATAAGAAGGAGGAATCAGAATGATTAAAAAAATCCTCATCCTCGTGTTTGTCTGCTGTCTGGCCGTAATGTTCACAGCGAGCTGCAAGCCGAAGGCCAAAACCGCCCCGCCACCGCCTCCTCCGGTTAAAGAACAGCCGAAGGTAGAGAAAGTGGAAGAAGCTCCGCCCGTGACAAAGCCCGAGCTCAGCGAGGAGGAGATCTTTATGTCCAAGTCTCTCGAGGAGATCAACCTTGCCGCACCGCTGAAAATGATCCATTTCGATTATGACCGCTATTTCATTCGCGACGACGCCAAACCCGTGCTCGAAGCCAATGCCTCCTGGCTGCGGAAATTCACGACCACCAAGATCCTGATCGAAGGACACTGCGATGAGCGGGGAACGGAAGAGTATAACCTGGCGCTCGGCGAGAAGAGGGCCAAGAGCACCTCGGATTATCTGGTGTCGCTCGGCATCTCCCCGGACAGAATCAAAATCATTTCCTACGGCAAGAGCCAGCCGCTCGACTCCGGCCACAACGAGATTGCCTGGCAGAAAAACAGAAGGGCTCAATTTCTGATCATCGAAAAATAAGTGTCCGCTGATGTCCAAGAGCTTGGCGGGGCTTCTCGCCTTTTTTCTGCTTTGGCCGCTTTCTCTCGGCCAGGATAAGAGCAAAAAGGCTTACGAGCTCATCTACGAGGACATCCAGGTTCTCAAGAAGCAGCTGGCCCTGCTCGAAGAGAAGCTCGACCGGACGACAGCCGATATCGAGTCGTTGAGGGCCCAGGTCCGTGACCTGCAGTCCTTAATCCGGCTTCTCCAGTCGGATCAGAATGCCGTCCAGGAGGGAATCCATAAGGTCCCTGCGCAGTATCAATTTCTGCTCGATAAAATCGAACAGGTCAATCGGCTATTAGCCAGGGTTTCCGAGGACCTAATGACGATGAAAGGCGGCCCGGCTGCATCTGCCGTCCCCGGCCAGGAGACGAAAGAGAAGCCCGCGCCTGCCGAAAAAAAGGCGCTCGAGCAAAAGCCCAGTCCTCCTTCAGCCCCGCCGAAACCGGCACCCGCGACTCCGACTTCTCTTTCCCCCCAAGAGGTCTACAACACGGCCTATGCCGATTATCTCAAGGGAAACTTTGACTTGGCCACAGACGGGTTCAAAATTTATCTCGAGAACTTCCCCGACAGCCCGCTGGCCGACAACGCCCTTTACTGGATCGGGGAAAGTCTTTTCAGCCAGAGAAAATTCAGCGAGGCAGTGGAAGAGTTCAACAATTTGATCCTCAACTATCCCCAGGGGGATAAGGTCGCCGCAGCCTATCTGAAAAAAGGGCTCTCCCTAGTCGAGCTCCAAAAAAAAGACGAAGCCCTGGTTGTTTTCAAGCTCCTGATCAGCAAATTCCCGTTGGAAGAGGAGGCCCGAATCGCTCAAGAAAAAATCAAGGAATTGTCCGCAAAATGAGAGATGTCAATAGCTTGAATAAAGTCATCCTCATCGGACGACTGGGCGGCAAGCCCGACCTCCGGTATCTGCCGCAAAACCAGCGGGCGATCGCCCGTTTCTCGATCGCCACCAATGAACGCGTCTTCAACCCGACCACGAACGAAAACCGAATCCGCACCGAATGGCACCGGGTCATCGCCTGGGGAAAGCTGGGCGAGTTCTGCGAAAAGTACCTGACCCAGGGCAAGCAAGTTTACATCGAGGGCAAATTGCGGACCCGGAACTGGCAGGATCGGGACGGGAACAAGCGTTCGACAACCGAGGTCGAAGCGCAAAGCATCATTCTCCTCGGACGGCGGGAAGAGATCCCTGAGATTGAACCGTTCCCGGCCGAAGGCCCTTCTCAGGATGTCTCCGTTGATGAAGAGCCGGAGTTCCAGGAGGGCGGCGGAGGGGACGACGAGGTTCCCTTCTGAGCGACGGGGCGTGAAGACCCGAGCGTTAGACCGCAGCGGAGTCCGGTTCAAGGCAAAGATTGCCCAAGAGGTCCGGCCCTGGGGAAAATTCCGGTCTTATCCCCACAGATCCGCCGGAAGCCTCAAGATCATCACGGTCCGGCCGGGCCGGGCCATATCCTTGCAGTACCACCTTCACCGGAGCGAATTCTGGGTCGTCTTAGACTCCGGACTGGAAATGACTCTCGGAGACAGAGTCTGGCGGACAAAGAGGGGAGAAGAGATTTTCATCCCCCGCCGGACACCCCACCGTCTTCGCTGTGTCGGCCGGCGACCGGGCCGGGTGATGGAACTCTGGCTCGGACGCTCTGATGAGGAGGATATCGTTCGACTCAAGGATGACTTCGGACGGGTTACATGACCTGTCCCATGAGAAACGCCTTGGGGTGTTTGACCAGAATCCGCTCGATGATGGATTCCTCCACATCTTGAGCGGTTTTCAGGTTCATCGCTTCTTCGACGACTTGTTCCACCGTCTTCAGCTCGACCGACCGAAGGGTGCTCTTGATGCGGGGGATGAAGATGGGGTTCATGCTGAACTTGCGGAGGCCAAAACCCAGGAGCACCAAGGCGGAGAGCGGATCGGCGGCCATCTCCCCGCAGACAGCGACGTCCTTCCCTTCTTTCAGGGCCGTCTGAATAATGAAGCGGATGATTCTCAGGACCGACGGGTGAAGGGGCTTATAGAGATAAGAGACAAATTCGTTGGACCGGTCGACGGCCAGGTAGTACTGGATCAGGTCGTTTGTCCCGATGCTCAGATAATCCACCTCTTTCACCAGCACATCGGTGATCGCAGCCGCAGCCGGGACCTCGATCATCACTCCGAGTGGAATTTGGCGGTCAAACTTAACCCGCTCCCTCTCCAACTCCTCCTTAGCCTCCTCAAACAGAATCTTCACCTCACGGATTTCCTCCATTTCAGTGATCATGGGGATCAAAACCCGGACATTTTTGAGCGAGCTGGCACGGAGGATGGCCCGAAGCTGAACCTTGAAGAGGTCCCTGTGCCTCAAGGAGAAACGAATGGCCCGCAGGCCGAGCGCCGGATTCGGCTCCTTCTCGATCTTGAGCTGGGGCAAACTCTTCTCGCCTCCAATATCAATTGTCCGGATGTAGACCGGGGCCGGATAGGCCGCCCGGGCGAGCCGGGAGTAGGCGGCCAGGTGGTCCTCTTCCAGGGGCAACCTGGCACTCTGGAGATAAAGAAACTCTGAACGGAAGAGCCCGATCCCTTCTGCCCCGAACGAGAAGGCCATCTCGACCTCATCGGGAAGCTCAATATTGGCCAAGGGGAGAAAACGGACATCATCCAATGTGGACGACTTGAGTTTCGCCGTCTTTTTGAGCTCCCGGATATAATGGTCGTATCTTTCTTTTTTGCCCAGAAATTCCTTTTTAACCGCCGGAGGCGGATTGACGATGACCTCGCCGTCCGTGCCGTCAACGATGATCGTGTCGCCCGTCTTGACCTGCTGGGTGATGTTGCGCAGGCCCACAACGGCGGGGATGTTCACCGACCGGGCGAGGATCGCCGTGTGCGACGTCGGCCCGCCCATATCTGTGGCCACAGCCAGGACATTCCCCCGACTGAGACGCACGGCGGCCTCTGACGGCAGCATCTCATGAGCGACCAGCACGACGTCTTTGGGCTCCTTCTTCTTTGTTCGGCGCGCTATTTTAAGCTCAAGGTTCGCAGCCACCCGGCCCAGGACATCGGACACGTCGGACTTGCGCTGACGAAAGTATTCGTCGGCGATGCCATCGAAAAGCTCCTGATATTTCTGATTCGCCTGGGCCAAGGCCCATTCCGTCCGGACCTTTTCCTCCCGGACAGTCCGCTCAATGCCGTCAAAAAGAGAGCGGTCATCAAGAATGAGGAGATGGGCATCGAAGATAAATCCATGATCTTCTCCCATCGAAGCGGTGACCTGGCGTTTGAGGCGAACAAGCTCATTCCGGGTGCGTTCAACCGCCCTCTTCAGCCGCCGGACCTCGGCTTCGACGGATGCCGGTGAGAGCGATTCCTTCTTAACCGCGAAGAGAATGGGCTCGGACAAAGACAGCTCGCCCATCCCGATCCCCGGAGAGACGCCCTTTCCTCGCAAGCGGATAAACGTCATGTCTACTACTCTTTCTCGCCGAACTTGTCTTTGATGAGCATTGTCAGCGCCTTCATGGCCTCCTGCTCATCCTTGCCCGAAACCCGCAGCACGACCGGGGTCCCCTGCGTCGCAGCCAAAGTCAGGATGCCCAGGATGCTCTTGCCGTCGATTTCTGTATCGTCCTTGACGACTCTGACCGAAGCGCTGTAGCGGTTCGCCAGGTTGACAAACTTGACCGCCGCCCGGGCGTGGAGCCCCAGCTTATTCCGGATTAAAACTTCTCTCTCGACCACGGCGGCGGGCTCCCTACTGCTTCGAGCTCAACAGGGCGCTAGCCAGATGGATGTTCTTCTTTCCCTGTTCGACGACCTTTTTGGCCACATCCTTGAGATTGTTACTCCTTTGCAGGGAGACGAACTTGATGAGCATCGGAAGGTTGATTCCGGTGATGATCTCGACCTGGTTGTCTTTAAGAAAACTGAAACTCAAGTTGGACGGAGTTCCGCCGAACATGTCCGTGAAGATAATCACGCCGTTTTTCTGATCCACCCGTTTCAGACATTGACTGATTTTCTTTTTGGAGTCCTCGACATCGTCATACCAGCCGATCGAGATGGCCTCAATGTTGGGAGCCTCCCCCAAGATGATGGTGAGGGCATTGAGCAGCTCCTCCGCCAGCCGTCCGTGAGAGACGATAATTCCGCCGATCATGATGCCTGTCTATTTGGACATATCTCGGTGACTAATCTTTATATCATATCTTTTCTTCCGAAGACAGCGTCTCAGCTCTTCGGCCATGACAACGGACCGGTGTTTTCCTCCGGTGCAACCGAGGGCGATGGTCAGGTAGCTCTTGCCCTCAGCAATAAACCTGGGGATCAGATACTCGATGAGCGGGAACAGCCGGCGCTTGAACTCCCGGCCCTCCTTGGAGCGGAGGACAAAGGCCCGGACTGCCGGGTTCTTTCCGCTCTTGTTACGCAGGCGGCTCACATAAAACGGGTTGGGAAGGAAGCGGGTATCGAAGACCAGGTCGGCATCGAGCGGGATTCCGTACTTGTACCCAAAACTCACGACGACAATCTGCATCCTCGGCGTCCGACCTTTCACGAGCCGGCGGGTGATCAGCTCCCTCAGCTGGAGAATGGTAGTGGAAGTTGTGTCAAAGACCTCATCGGCCATCTTCTTGATTGGCGCCAGCCGCTTTCGTTCGAGATGGATCCCCTCAATAACAGACTTCCTCTTGGTCAGCGGATGAGGGCGTCGTGTTTCGCTGAATCTCTTGAGCAGCGTCTCATCGGAGGCGTCGAGGAAGATGATCTTCGGAGTGATTCTCTTCTTAATCTCCGCCACGGCGGCGGGGAAATCCGTCAGAAATCCGGGTTCTCTCATATCGACGACTAGCGCAACCTTTCGGATTTCCACTTCT